>Ga0310810_10003246_pt1 | contig 17698 bp, 15 predicted proteins | sample NCmetagenome_FD_207641 | JGI IMG/M metagenome (GOLD analysis project Ga0310810, IMG submission 207641) | Soil microbial communities from experimental microcosm in Duke University, North Carolina, United States - NC | ecosystem: Engineered > Artificial ecosystem > Soil microcosm > Unclassified ...
ACTGCGATGCGGTCGTCGTCTCGCTGCCCCCCACGCCGGCGTTCGAGCTGCTCCGGCAGGCCGGGGTGAAGATCTCCTGGCGACCGGAGCTCCAGACCTTCGCGCCCGACGTCGAGGGCGACGGCCGCACCGGGGCGGCCGGAATCTGGGCCGCAGGTGACCTGGTCCGGCCGGGCACCGCGGGGGACGCGGCGGAGGCCGGCCGGCGGGCGGCGCGGGGGATCCTCGCCCGATGACCCCGGTCCTCCACTTTCCGGATGCGCGGCGCTGGCGCTCCTGGCTCGCCCGGAACCATCGCTCGCCCGACGGGGTGTGGCTGAAGCTCGCGAAGAAGGGCGCCGCGGAGCGTTCGGTCTCCTACGCCGAGGCGCTCGACGAGGCGCTCTGCTTCGGGTGGATCGACGGGCAGAAGAAGAGCCACGGCCAGGACGCCTTCCTCCAGAAGTTCACCCCGCGCCGGTCGCGAAGCATCTGGTCGAAGCGGAACATCGAGCACTGCGAGCGCCTCGCCGCCGCCGGGAAGATGGAACCCGCCGGTCAGGCCGAGATCGACCGCGCGAAGGCCGACGGTCGCTGGGGCCAGGCGTACGATCCACCGAGTCGCGCCGAGCCGCCCGAGGATCTCCAGCGTGCGCTCGCCCGGAACCGGCCCGCCCGGAAGTTCTTCGAGACGCTCGACCGCACGAACCGCTACGCCATCCTCTGGCGGCTCCAGACGGCGAAGCGGCCCGAGACCCGCGCCCGGCGGGTGGAGACCTTCGTGCAGATGCTTACCGAGGGAAGGAAGATCCACCCGTGAGCAAGTCCGTTCTCTGCACCTGCGAGGACGTGACGCTGGACGACGTCCGGCACGCGATCGACAAGGGCTACCGGGACATCGAGAGCATCAAGCGGTACACCGGCTTCGGGACCGGCGTCTGCCAGGGCAAGACCTGCCTCTCGGCGATTGCCCGCGTCCTCGCCGAGCGCACCGGGGCGTCCGCCGGTGCAATCCTCCCCTTCACCCCGCGTCCTCCGCTGCACCCCGTGGAGGCGTCCCTCCTCGCCTCCGTCCCGGTGGACGAGTCGGTTCCGCCCCGAGGCGGAGTTCCGCCCGTCGTCCAGGTCGGGTCGCACGCGCTCCGCCCCGCCGAGCCCGTTCTCGCCCGGACCCGGGTGGTCATCGTCGGCGGCGGGATCATGGGGCTCGCGCTGGCGCACAACCTCGCCAAGCTCGGATGCACCGAGGTGGTGGTGCTCGAGCGGGGCTACCTCTGCGCCGGAGCCAGCGGCCGCAACGGCGGCGGCGTCCGGATGCAGTGGGGCACGGCCATCAACGTCGAGCTCGCCCGCCGCACCATCGAGCTGATGAAGCAGTTCGCCGGGGAGATGGGGATCAACGTCTGGCTCCGCCAGGGCGGGTACCTCTTCCTCGCCCGGAGCCCCGAGATCGCCGAGCGACTCCGCGCGAGCGCCGAGCTCCACAACAAGCACGGCGTGAACACGCGGATCCTCTCCCCCGGAGAGGGCCGCGACGTCGTCCCCGAGCTGACGATGAAGGGCGTGGTGCTCTGCGCCTACAACCCCGACGACGGGGTGATCTTTCCCTGGCCGTTCCTGTGGGGCTACGCGCAGGCGGCGCAGAAGCGCGGCGTGCGGGTGGAGACCTTCACCACCGTCACCGGGTTCGACATCTCCGGCGGACGCGTCCGCGCGGTGGAGACCGACCGCGGGCGCATCGCCTGCGAGACGGTGGTGCTCGCGGCCGGCGCCTGGAGCCCGGAGGTGGCGAAGCTCGCCGGGGTGAAGCTGCCCAACGAGCCGCACCGGCACGAGATCCTGTCCACCGAGCCCCTGAAACCTTTCCTCACGCCGCTGGTGACGGTCCTGGACTCGGGCCTCTACTTCAGCCAGTCGATGCGCGGAGAGATCGTGGGCGGCATGGGAGACCCACGGGAGCCCGCCGGAATGAACATGGGCTCGACGCTGCGGTTCCTCTCCCGTTTCTCGCGGGCGCTGACCGAGCAGATCCCCCGCCTCGGGGACATCAAGGTCCTGCGGCAGTGGGCTGGCCCCTACGACGTCACGCCGGACAACAACCCCATCCTGGGTCGAACCCCCGGGCTGCCGAACATGCTGCAGATGTCCGGCTTCGTCGGCCACGGCTTCATGATGGCCCCTGCCGTCGCCGAGCGGATGGCTGCGTGGATGGTGAACGACACCCCCGACGAGCTGTTCACCCGCTTCGACCTGGACCGGTTCCGGACCGGGAAGCTCGAGCGGGAAACGATGATCATCGGCTGAGCCGAGCCTGATCCGTCGGGCGACGCAGGACGGCTGCGCGCGGGGCGGGTCTCACGCGCGCGGCAAGCCGATCGATCAGCCCGGACCGCACGCAGGGCGCGGCCCGCTGGGCCGACCCGCCCTGGTGGCGGGCTATATCCACAACGACGAATGGGAGTGCATCCAGGGCACTCCAAGCACACGAGACGTCGTCGAGCGTTTCCACTCTTGTGACGGGTTGTGGATATAGCCTCAACCTCGGCAGCACCGGGCGGACGGGAAGGAGGTCCGCACCGGGCTCGCGGATCAACTCACCACCCTGCTCGGCGAATCGAGCTGCAACGGATTGCAGGGGTGCGCACGCGCGTCAGACGCGAGCGGGCGCTCGGTGATCGCAGCGGCGCCACGTGTTTCGACCTGTCGACGGCGCGGCACACCCGGGCGCATTCCTCTCGCGATCCCGCCGGCCCCGAGGCGGCGTGTGCGTTCCGCAATCTCTGCAGCTCCTCGGGCGCGGGGTCAGAGCGGACGAGTCCGGCGGCGCAGCGAATCTTCGCGCACGATGCCGCTCACTCAGGAGCGTCCCGAGATGCGCGCAGGCCGGTCGTCGCGGCCGTGCATGGGGCCCTGTCCTCCGGCGTCCCCCAGAGGCAACGACTCGGCGGCGCGAGGACGCCCGGGGCCGTCGTCCAGCGACCCGAGGAGCGGAGGACTGGCCGCGCGAAGATCGTCGTCCCGGCCTGCGCGGCTCACACGTCAGCGGCCGGAACGTCCTCGCCCCGGGCCGACCCCGCCGCAGGCCCCGCTCAGGAACTATTTCCGCGCGCTCCCGAGTCCTTCCCACGGAAGGCATCCGTGGCGTTCTGGAAGGACAGGCCCGAGGACGACGGCGCGGTGCGCGCCACCGAGACCGCACTGCGCCGGGTGGCCGATGCCGCGGTGAGCGACGCGGTCCGCGCCCTCCGTCGCGCACTCCACGGGGACGATGTGGAGCGCCAGCACGAGACGACGCTGCTCCTCATGCTCGCGCGACAGCTCCGTGACGACCTCCTGGACCACGGCGCGTGGAGCCGGCTGGCCGCAGGAGAACGCCAGCAGCTGCGCCGGGCGTTCCTGATGGTCGCGCTGCTCGCGTCCGCCCGCGGGCCGATCCCGATCGCCTGACGGAATCGATGGAATAGCTCCGCGGACGGCCGGGTCCTTGCCGCCGAGCGACGCGTCGGTGACCGGCCACGAAGGAACCCCGGGCCGCAACCGCCGTGTCCTCGTCATTCGCATCACCACACAGGAGATGGGCGTGGACCACACTCGGCAGAGTCGCTGGCACCCGTGTGTCCCGGGAGCGCTGGCAGGTTGTCTTCTCGTCCTCGGGAGCCCGACCGCGCGCGCCGCGGACGCCGCTCCCCTGAAGCCGGTGACGAACCGGTGGTCGGCCGTCCTCTACGGCTTCGCCGAGCTCGACGCGATCCACGACTCGCTCCAGGGGCCCAATGACCTCATGGGCAACGCCGCCCTTCCTCGGAGCGGCACCTACGCGGCCACCCACGATCAAACGACGTTCAGCGTGCGCAACTCCCGGCTGGGGCTTCGCGTCGGCGCGCCGGACCTCGGGCCGCTCCGTGCCTCGGCCGTCGCGGAGATGGACTTCTTCGGCAACCAGCCGGCGGTGAGCGAGGCGGCGTTCTTCAACAACCCCACCTTCCGGATCCGCCACTTCTTCTTCAAGCTCGAGACCCCGGTGGTCGACCTCACCATCGGCCAGACCTGGGAGCTCTTCGGCTGGCAGGCCTCCTTCGTCCCGGCCAGCGTCAATCTCCAGGGACTCCCGGGGCAGGTGTACAGCCGGACGGGGCAGGTCCGGCTCTCGAAGACTCTCGAGCTCTCGCCCGACGTGGGCCTCGACCTGGCGGTGGCCGCTCTGCGTCCGCCGCAGCGGGCCGGTGGCCTTCCCGACGGCCAGGCCGGCGTGAAGCTGAACCTTCCCTTCCGGAAGGCGTACCACACGCTCGGCGGCGCGAGCAGCGCGCTGGATTCGATGGCCCTCGGCGTCTCCGGAACGGTGCGGCGGTTCGCCGTCCCGGCCTTCGGGCCCGACGCCCGGACCGACGTCACCACCACCGGCTGGGGCGTCTCGGTCGACCTGCTGCTGCCGATCATCGCCGCCTCCGGCGTCTCCCACGACAACGCGCTCACCTTCACCGGCTCCTTCGTTCGGGGCGAAGGCATCGCGGACCTGTACACCGGCCTGGGTGGGCCACCCTTCCCTGCCCTCCCCGGAACGCCACCCACGCCCTACACCGCGCCGATCGACGCGGGCCTGGTGGGCTTCGACGCCGCCGGGAACCTCCAGGCGGTCTCCTACCAGTCGTTCTTCGTCGGCCTGCAGTACTGGCTGCCCGGGAGCACCGGGCTGTCTCTCGCCGCGAACTACTCCCACCTCCAGTCGTTCGACGCCGCGGCACTGGCGAACGGGAACAAGAACGTGGTGGTTCGCCAGCAGTACGCGAGCGGCGCCGTGTTCTGGGACGCTGCGCAGGCCATCCGCTTCGGGCTCGAGTACGCCTGGCTCGAGCAGCACTTCACCGCCGGGTCGCCGTCGGTCGATCGGCGTGTCCAGCTGAGCGGCTGGTACGTGTTCTAGCTGCGGTGCCCCCCCTGTGGTGGCCGCCGGCGCCGACCTGGGGCAGAACCCGGCCGATGATTCCCTCCTTCGAGGAAGCGAGCGTCGTCCGGCGGACTGGCCCCGGCAGCTTCGAGGTCACCGTGCCCGACGGCTGGCAGCAGGGGCGCGGCGCGTTCGGAGGTCTCGTGTACGGGATGCTCACCCGGGCGATGGAGCAGGTGGTGGACGATCCGGCGCGCAGGCTCCGGACGCTCACCGGTGACATCGCCGGACCGGTGATGCCGGGACCGGCCACGCTCCGGGTGGAGATGCTTCGCCGCGGCAACCGGCAGAGCAACCTCCAGGCCACGCTCGTCCAGAAGGACGAGGCCCTGGCGGTCGCCATCGGCGTCTTCTCTGCCTCGCGGGACGTCCACCCGCCGGAGTTCAGCCGCGAGACGCCCGAGCGCGCCGACTGGGACCAGATCCCGCCCCATGCGCTGGGGCCGCCGTCCGGACCTCCCTTCGGACGCGCCTACGAGTACCGCTCCACGGGCCCGATGCCCTTCACCGCCGGACGAGAGGCCGAGACCGCCGGCTACCTGAGAGAGAGGGAGGCGCCCTCCCGCCGGGACGCGCCGAGCATGGTCGCCCTCCTCGACGCCTGGTGGCCGACGCTCTGGTCCATCGACCGCCTCTACCGGCCCATGGCCACCATCAGCTTCGTCGGTCAGCTCCTGGTGGACCCGGCGAAGCTCGATCCGGCGGAACGACTCTTCCATACCGGACGCATGGGCGCCCTCAGCGACGGCTTCTTCGTCGAGCTGCGCGAGCTGTGGAGCGGTGACGTCTGCGTGGGGATGAACCAGCAGACCTACGTCATCCTCGGCTAGCGAACCGGAGCCCCTGCCCGTTCCACGGCGTGCCGGCACCAGGGACCGCCGTGCGCGGGAACCGGCGCGGCCTCGACCCGGCGGAGAAGCGCGCCGTGCTGCTCCAGCGTCCCGTCCGGCCGGTCGAGCGCGCACGGCGCGAGGACCACCCGGCCCGGGCGCAGCTCGGCCACCGTCCCCGGGAACCGGTTCAGGTTTCCCTCGGCGCCGATCGGGACCAGCACCCCCCGGGGCGCGAGCGATGCGGGGACGTAGACCTCGAGGTAGTCGGCGAGCAGCACCGCCGGCCCGGCAGCGGCGAGCCGGGCCGCGTCGGCGCGCGCCTCGGCGAGCGGGTCCGGAGGCGCGGCCGGCACCGCGACCACCAGCGCGACGAGGCCGATCGCGAGCACGAGCCCGCGGAGCCGCCCGGCCAGCGCGCAGGCGAGGAGCGCGAGCCCGTGCACCGCGGCCGCGAGCGCCCAGAACGTGGGAAGCGACAGGTAGCGCCCCGCGAACTCGTTGGTCCGGAAGTACCGGACGAGCACCAGGCCCGGCAGGACGGACAGCCCGAAGAGCAGGAGCGCGAGACCATCGAACCGCTCGGCCCGCGTCCGCCGTGGGGCCGCGAGCGTCGCCGCACCCACCAGGAAGGGCCACAGCCCTCCTTCGTGCCGGAGCGAGGCGAGCACCGGGCCCACGTTGGCGAGCACGTGGCCTCGATCGATCCGGAGCGGCGTGACGAAGGTCCGGCCGAACCGCTGGAGGCAGTACGCGGCGTAGCGCCCGTGGAGCACGGCGTCGAAGGCCCCGGCCACCCCGAGCCCGCCGAGCACCCCCGCCAAGCTCCCCGGCCGCGCCCGCGCACGGAACGCCTCGAGCGCTCCGACCGCGAGCAGCGCAGCCAGGCTCGCGGTGTTCATCCAGGTCGCGAGGGAGGCCGCCGCCGCGAAGCCAGCGAGCGCGAGCCAGCGAGTCCTGGAGGTCCGGCCGCCGAGCCCCACCCGGCAGGCCCACCACGCCCAGCACATCGCCACCACCTGCCACAGGTACGGCTGTCCCGCCTGGAGGAAGTTCCAGGCCACCGAGTGGGACACCACGAACGGCACCATCAGCGTCAGCACCGCCAGGGCCGGGCTTCCCAGGACTCCCGAGAGCGGGATCGCGGCCGAGCACAGGGCCAGCACCGACATCAGGAAGTACGCCTCGGGGGTCTGCAGATGCAGCGCGCGACCCAGCAGGAAGGGCCACATCCCGAAGCGGTCCTGCCTCGGGTAGAAGAGCGTGAAGGCGCCCTCCCCCATGCCCTGCATCAGGAGGATCGGCACCGCGCAGTCGGAGTTGTAGAAGGGCGCGGGCCCGAGCCCCCGGCCGAGCCTCAGGGCACAACCGGCCAGCGCGAGCGCGGCCGCCCACGGCTCGACCCTGGACCAGGACCCTGGCTCAGCGCGCTCCAAGGAGATCGCCGCGGTCCATCACCCAGGTGTCCGGCTCGAAGTGCTCGCGGCGCACCCACGCCCGGACCTCGTCGGGGCCCAGGCGTGGAGCGAGCGGCGCGTCCGCGTCCAGCAGCTGATGCAGCAGGACGGCGTGCGTCGCGGCGGACGAGGCCAGGAGCGCGGGCGAGATGCCGGCGAAGGCGTCCTCGGGGGTGTGGATCTTCGGGTCCGGACCGAGCACCTCGTCGCGCTTGAACGCGAAGGTGGTGGGGATGCCCTCCAGCGCGAAGGGGGCGTGGTCGCTGAAGGCCAGGAACAGCGGCCCGAGCGGCTCGACCCGCGGCTTCCCGCTCGCCGTCCCCAGCGGCGAGAGCGCCCGCTCGAGCCCGGCCTGCACGTCCTTCCGTCCGAACACCATCCAGTCGGTCCACACCTGGGCGACGCCGTCGATCTGCACCATCGCGACCACGGCGCCGAGATCGGCCCGGTGCTGGCGCACGTAGGCGCTGGACCCGACCATCCCCATCTCCTCGCCGGTGAAGGCGATGACCCGAAGGCTCCGGCGCGTCGGCCCCGACGCTCGGATGAGGCGGGCGACCTCGAGCGTGGTCACCACGCCGGCGCCATCGTCGAACGCGCCAGGAGATCCGGCGACCGAGTCGAGGTGGGCGCCGAGCACCACCACCTCGCCGGGCACCCGCCCCGGTACCTCGCCGACCACGTTGTGCGCGGCTCCCGGCCCGGGCAGGCGCGGCTGGGCGGCGAAGCGCGCCTTGGTCGTGCCCTTCGCCACCAGGCGCTCCACCGTCTCCGAGTCCTGCCCTCCGAGGAGAACCACCGGCATCGGCATCAGCGTCCCCGGGTGCGACGGATCGACCACGCTGACGCTGAGCGGATGCTTCCCCTTGCCGAGCAGGACGACGCCTCGCGCTCCCGCGGTCCGCACGCGCTGGAAGAAGTCGACCACCTTGCGGAAGCGGATCGACATGTTGTCCGTCAGGGGCCCGCGCTCGGTGACCAGGAGCTGGCCCCTCACCGAGGCATCGAGGGGCGCATCGATGGAGATGCGGCGGAGCGTGACCACAGAGGACTCGGCGGACCCGGTCCACATCATCTGGACCGGGTTCAGGCGGTGCGTCTCGGGAGACACGAGCTCGAGGGCGACGTCTCCCGGCTCCCACCGGTCGGGGAGCCGAACCTCCTCGAGGTGGACGTTGCTCATCCCCATGGCCCGCATGCGCTCGGCGACGTACTGCTCCGCGCGGGTACAGGCGGCGGTCCCCGGGACGCGCGGGCCGATCTCCTCCGAGAGCACCCGGAGCATCGAGGCGCCCTGCGGCTCGATCAGCGCGCTTCCGGCGAGGCGCTGGAGCCGATCGTGAGCGTCGGCGGGCGGTGGAACTTGGGCGGTCGTGGGTCCGACACAGGCGGCGAGGCCGAGCAGCATCAGTGCCCAGGACCGGTGCATGAAAGTTTCCCCTGTCGAAGTTCGAATAGCTTCGGGACTTGAGCGCACCGGCCCATGCTGCCGCAACGACGGCGTTGGCCGACGGGCGTCGAGGCCGCCTTTCCTGCTATCGAGGGCCTTCCTTGGGTCGGATCCATGCTCGCGCGATGGAAAGATCAGATCAGGGGGTTGAAGCTGGAGCTGGCGGCTCTGGCGCTCGCGGTGCGCCGGCCAGACGTGCCCTGGTACGCGAAGGCACTCGGAGTGGTGGTGATCGCCTACGCGCTCAGCCCCATCGACCTGATTCCGGACTTCATCCCGGTGGTGGGCCTGCTCGATGACCTGCTCCTCGTCCCGCTCGGCATCCTGGCAGTGCGGGCGCTGGTCCCGGCCGGCGTTCTCGCCGAGTGCCGTGCCGAGGTTGCAAAGGGCGTCCCCCGCCCACGGACCGGGTGGATCGCCGCCGCTGTCATCGTGGCCATCTGGGCCACGGTTCTCGGGACAGTCCTTCACTGGCTTTTCTCCTCCTCCGGCTGGCTCCGCAGCCCGTCGTCGATGCGATGAGGCGTCAGCCCCCCGCGGCTTCGCTCCAGGGGATCGACAGCTGCTGCGTCCTCGACGCCGAGGACGGGAGCCGCAGCGCGGTCGCCCGGGTGACCTGGACGTTCACCACGTTGGACACGCGCTCCACCCTGCCCTCGGCGTAGAGGAAGGCCGAGCTGAGCAGCACCCCGCGGTCGCGCTCGAAGATCTCCGGAGACACCACAAGATTGGAGATGCCGGTCTCATCCTCCAGGGAGAGGAAGGCGACCCCCTTGGCGGTCGGCGGCCGCTGCCGGCAGATGACCAGCCCGGCGATGCGGATCCGCGCCTTCGACGGCGCACGCTGGAGCTGGGCGGCGGTGAGCACCCGGCGAACATCCAGGAAGGGGCGCATCAGCGCCAGGGGGTGCCGGGTCAGCGACAGCCCGGTGGTGCGGTAGTCCTCGGCCACCCGCTCGGCCTCGGCCAGCGGCCGCCCCGGTGCGGGCGAGCGGTCCATCGGCATGCCACGGAACAGATCGTCGTCGGCGGAGGGCCCGAGCGCCTGCACGTCCCACACCGCCTGCCGGCGGCTTCCGCACAGCCCGTCCAGCGCGCCCGCGCGGGCCAGCCGCTCCATCGCGTGCCGGGGGATGCGTACCCGCCCCGCGAGGTCTCCCAGGTCGGTGAAGCCGGCCTCGCCGCGCGCCTCCACCAGCGCCCTGGCGTGCGATTCTTGAAGTCCCTTCACCTCCCGCAGCCCGATGCGGAGCGCGCCCTCCTCGAGCGTGGCGTCCCACCCGGAGTGGCGCACGTCGATGGGCCGGATGACCACTCCGTGCCGCTTCGCGTCCTCGACGATGGTGTGCGGGGCGTAGAAGCCCATCGGCTGGCTGTTGAGCAGCGCCGCTGCGAACGCCGCCGGGTGGTAGCACTTCACGTAGGCGCTCGCGTAGGCGATGAGCGCGAACGACGCCGAGTGGGACTCGGGGAAGCCGTAGTGGCTGAACCCCTTGAACTGCTCGAAGCACTTCTCGGCGTACTCGCGGCCGTAGCCCCGGGCCACGCAGCCGTTCACGAAGCGCTCGCGCCAGGGCACCAGCAGCACCTCGGCTCGCTTGTGGCTCAGCGCCCGTCGCAGGGCGTCCGCCTCGCCCTGGTTGAACCCTGCGGCGGTGACCGCGAGCCGCATTGCCTGCTCCTGGAACAGGGGCACGCCCAGCGTCTTCTCGAGGATGTGCTTCACCTCGTCGGAGGGGTACGTCACCTCCTCCAGCCCCTCGCGGCGCCGCAGGAAGGGGTGGACCATGTCCCCGAGGATGGGTCCGGGGCGGATGAGGGCGATCTCGATGGTGAGGTCGTAGAAGCTCTTCGGCTTCATCCGCGGCAGGAGGTTCATCTGCGCGCGGCTCTCCACCTGGAAGACGCCGATGGCGTCCGCCTCCCCAAGCATCCGGTACACCGCGGGGTCCTCGCCGGGGATGGTGGCCAGGTCGAGATCGATGCCCTCGTGCATCCGCACCAGGGCGAAGGACTTGCTGAGCACGGTCAGCATCCCGAGGCCGAGGAGGTCCACCTTGAAGATGCCCAGGGCGTTCAGGTCGTCCTTCTCCCACTGGACGACGGTGCGGTCCTTCATCGAGGCGTTCTCCACCGGCACGACCTCGGCCAGCTCGCCGTGGGTGATGACGAAGCCGCCCACGTGGATGGAGAGGTGGCGGGGGAAGCCCTCCAGCAGCTGGGCCAGGGCGAGGGTTCGCTGGACGCCGGGGTCCTCGGGACGGAGCCCCGCCTCGGCCACGTGCGCATCGGTCAGGGTGCTGCTCCCTGCCATCTCGGTGTGCTTGGCGAGCCGGTCCACCTGGTCCAGCGAGAGCCCGAGCGCCTTGCCCACCTCGCGGATGGCGAGCCGTCCTCGGTAGCAGATGACCTCGCACACCATGCCGGCGCGGTCCCGGCCGTGCTTGCCGTAGACGTACTGGAGCACCTCCTCGCGGCGCTCGTGCTCGAAGTCCACGTCGATGTCCGGGGGCTCGGGACGCTCCAGGCTGAGGAAGCGCTCGAAGAGGAGCCCCATCCGTACCGGGTCGATGGAGGTGATGCGCAGCGCGTAGCAGACCGCGGAGTTGGCCGCGCTCCCCCGCCCCTGGCAGAGGATCCCCTTGCCGATGGCGAAGTGGACGATGTCGTGGAGGGCGAGGAAGTACCCGGCCACCTCCAGCTTCTCGATGAGCTCCAGCTCGTGCTGGACCTGCCTGCGCACTGGCCCGGGGACGCCGCCCGGGTAGCGGAAGCGGAGCCCCTCCTCCACCAGGTGCCCGAGCCAGCTCTGGGTGGTGTGTCCCGGCGGAAGGTCCTCCTGGGGGAACTGGTAGCGGAGCGCATCGAGCGAGAAGTGGCAGCTGTCGGAGATCTCCAGCGTGCGGCCCACGACCTCGGGCACGTCCGACCAGAGCCGGAGCATCTCCTCGGGGCCCTTCAGCGTCCGCTCGGCGTTGGGGAACAGCTTCCGGCCGGCGCGGGCCACCTGGGTCTGGTGGCGGATGGCGGCCAGCACGTCTTGCAGCGGCTGCCGGTCGCGGGCGTGGGTGTGCACGTCGTTGTGGGCGCAGAGCGGCAGCTCGAGGGTCCGGGCCAGGGCGCGGGCCCGCTCCCAGCGTGCATCGTCACCGGCGGACAGCGTGCGGCAGGCGCCGACGTAGAAGCGTCCCGGGAAGGCCTCGGCGAGCGGCGCCACCCGCTCGGGCTCGTCGGGAAATGGCAGCAGAGCGAGGAGACCCGCGCTGCGCTCGGCGAGCGCCCGCCAGCCGATGCCTGCCTCGCCCTTGGGGTAGGCCAGCCGGCTCCTCGAGAGAACCTGGCAGAGGTGCCGGTACCCATCGGCATCCTGGACGTACACCACGACCGGAGGCGCATCGGTCAGCGTCACCCGCGCGCCGTGGACGAGCTTGAGCCCTCCCTCGCGCGCGGCGAGATGGGCCTTCACCGAGCCGTACAGCCCGTCGCCGTCGGTGAGCGCCAGCCCGGAGAGACCGAGCTGGACCGCCTGGAACACCAGCTCCTCGGGGTGCGAGGCCCCCTCGAGGAAGGAGTAGTTGGAGCGGCAGACCAGCTCGGCGAACACGCCGCTGACGCTACTGCTCGTCCGTTCAGTTCGCCAGTCCTGCGGTCAGGGCGACGTGGCCGACCCCCCGGACGTGGCGGTGCCCGAGGTGCTGGTGCTGGTGTTGGTCGTCGTGCTCGAGGTGGATCCAGCGCTCGAGCCCCCGCTCCCTGCCGCGGGCGGTGAGGCGCCGGTATCCACTCGATAGATACCCGAGGTATCGGCCGATGCAGCTCCCGGAACCCGGTAGGTGCCGAACAGCCGGGCTGCCGCGGCGGCGGCGGGGTCGAAGGTCACGCCTCCTCCCGAACCGGTTGCACCCCCGGTGGCCGTTCCGGTGGTCCCCGTCCCCGAGCCCGTGTTCCCCGTGCCACTGTTCCCGGCACCGGGGGTCCCGGGAGCCTGGGCCCAGGCCGCGCCCGCCCAGAGCATCGCTCCGACCACCAGCCCCATCGATCTCGCCGTCATGCGACGCCTCCTCAGGGCCCCGCCGGAAAGCCACGCCGTCCTGCTTTCCAGTCCTCCCACTGCTCGAACCCCTGCATCTGCTCCACAAGCTTGGTCTTCACCAGCAGCGCGTCCACCTCCGTCCGCGTCAGGCGCTTCGGGATGGCCACTGGAGAATTCGCCAGGCTCCAGACCAACGTCGCAGCGAGGCCGGCATTGCGCCGGGCCTCCTTGACGTTCACCCGGTCGGGGACGTCGGACTCTGCGTGGTAGTCCGGTAGGTACGGGGCGGGGTCCTGGTCGGCGACGAAGTTCGGCACCCCGGAGAGCAGGAAGTCGAAGTTGTCGGTCCCGTCCACGCCCTCCAGCGAGTGCGCCGCGGCGCCCATCCCCGAGTAGATCGAGAGCGCCTTCGCCAGGCCGGTCCGCAGCTCGGGGCGGCCGCTGACGAAGAACCCGCGCGTCCTCCCCGAGCCGACGTCGAAGATGACCACGCCGGCGTGGCGGTCCAGCTCCGCCTTGTGGCGCTCGACGTAGCCGGCCGAGCCCCACATCCCCTGCTCCTCGCCGGCGAAGAGGACGAAGCGGACGGTGCGCCGCGGCTGCAGCCCGAGCTCCTTGAAGGCACGGGCAACGTCGATGACCAGCGCGGCGTTCACCCCGTTGTCCTCGGCCCCGGTGCCGAGCGCCCAGCTGTCGAGGTGGGCTCCGAGGACCACGACCTCCTCGGGCTTCTCCTTGCCGCGGATCTCGCCGACGACGTTCATCCCGTCGAACATGGGTCCGATGCGGTTCACCACGTCCATCCGGACGCGGACCTCGGTCCGGTCGGCGAGCCACGCCAGGCGCTCGGCGTGCTCGCGCGAGACCAGGACCACCGGCAAGGTTCCCGGCGAGCGGCCGAAGACCATCGGGTGCTGGTAGAGGAGCCCGCGCGGCCGGGTGGACTGGAGGAGGAGGCCCTTCACCTGCGCATGGGCGGCGGCCTTCATCAGCGGACCGGCACGCATGTACTCGTCGAAGAGGTCCTCGAAGGTCTTCATCTCCTTCGTGTGCACGAGGGCGATGGCGCCGGAGGTGGCGGTCCCGGCCTTCGCCCAGTCCGCGGCGAGGCCGGCGCCGACGTCGACCAGCTTGGTCTCGATGGGGCCCTGGGTCGACGCGGTGCCCGGAGCGGCGACCGCGCGGACGGGGAAGGATTCGGGGGCCGTCGCGGCGACCTCGGCCGTGCCGGGGATCCAGAGGAACGGAACGGTGAAGCTCTCGGTGTCGACCGAGTCCACGCCCGCCGCCTTGAGCTTCTCGGTGGCCCACTGCACTGCCCGGTCCATCGCGGGCGTGCCGGTGATGCGGCCGCCGACTCGGTCACAGAGCTCGAAGGTGTCGGCGATGAGCGGGGTGTCTCCCTCGGCCCGCTTCCGGAGCGCGGCGCGGGGGTCGGCGGGAGCGCTCTGCGCGGCGAGGCCCGAGACGCAGAGAAGAAGACCCAGCGCCAGGGCGGATCGGGTTGGGCTCATGAGCCGGCGAGCCTGCCATGCTGACGAGCGTCAGGGATCGTCTTTCGCCCGCGAAAGCTGCTCCGTGGAGACGACGGTCATGCGGTCCTTGCCGATCCACCGCTCGTGCCGCCCTGAACGACCGGCGTCTGCCGCACCACGGTCGAGGCCTGACCGAAGACGTACTTCCATCCGGCCCGGGTGCGCACATAGGTGTCGCTGAACCAGAGCTGGCGCTCGAAGGACTTGCCCCCGTTCGTGCCCTTGAGGACGAGGAGCGCAGTCACGACCGCCGTGTCCCCGAAGACCCGGACCGTCTGGCTTCCGGGCTTCTCGGCCTGGATCTCGTAGACCACCTCCCGGGTGCGCGCCGACTCGAGCAGGTCGTTGCGGTTGAAGGTGCGGCCGTCTCCGAGGACCAGCGTGAAGCCCTCGTGGAGAATCCGCCCCATCGCTTCCGCGTCGTTGCGCTCCACCGCCGCCCGGTACTCCACGTCGAGCCGCGCCACCTCGGCGCGATCGCTCGGCTCGGAGCCGGCGGCCGCTGACGGCAAGGCGGACAGGACGAGCAACGACAGGGCACGGCTCGTGTTCATTGGGTCCTCGCGGGCTGCGAGGAGCACCATTCACCGTCAGACCGTCCGCGTGCTTGGAGAAACTTGCGGCGCCGCCAGGGCGCCAGCGTCAGGCGGCGAGCCGCTCCCGCGACGGCACCACGGTGACGAACTCGCGGGCGTTCCTCCGCCAGAGCGCGAGCGGGACGACCTCGGTCCCCCGGGTCACCATCAGCCGGTGGATGTCGTCGACGTTGCCGATCGGCTCGCCGTGGACGCCGAGGAGCAGGTCCTCGGGGCGGATCCCCGCGGTCTCGGCCGGAGAGCCCGTGCCGACGCCCAGGATGCGCACCGCCTTCGGCTGCCCGGTCGCCGTGGCGAGCTCGGGCGAGAGCTGCTCGCTCCTGGCCGAGACGCCGAGGTAGCGGCGGTCGACCCGTCCCCGGCTCATCAGCACCGAGGTGACCCAGGTCGCCGTGCGCGCCGACACCGCAAAGCCCATGCCCTGCGCCCAGGGAATGACCGCGGTGTTGATGCCCACGACCTCGCCGCGGGCGTTCACCAGGGGCCCGCCCGAGTTGCCGGGGTTGATGGCGGCGTCGGTCTGGAGGAGCCCCTCGAACAGCGTCCCGCCGGGCCCCGGCAGGCTCCGGTCGAGCGCGCTGACGATCCCGAGCGACACGCTGCGCTCGAACCGGAAGGGGTTCCCGATCGCGACCACCAGCTGTCCCACGGCGATCGACGCCGGATCCGCCAGCGGGAGCTGCACCGGCGTCGCGTCGGCCACCTTCACCACCGCGAGGTCGGTCGCCGGGTCCGAGCCGACGAGCTCGCCCTTCGCCGTCTCTCCCGCCGGGAGGCGAATGCGCAGTGCCGTCCCGTTCCCCGCCACGTGGTGGTTGGTGAGGAGATATCCGTCGCTCGCCACGACCACGCCGGTGCCGGCGCCCCTGCCCTGCTCGACGCCCACGACGGCCGGGCTCACCCGGGAGACCAGCTGCTGGAGCGCCTCGGAGAGCTCGAGGAGCGAGGTCACGGCCGGACTCCCACCGCCACGGCGCGCTCCTCGAGCTTGCCGCCCCGGAGGAGCTTCAGCGACAGAGAGCGGCCCACGGCGTCGTGCGCCAGCCGGGCGAGGAGGTCGTGCACGTCCTCCATCGGCGTCCCGTCGAGCGAGAGCAGCACGTCCCCGAGCGCGAGACCGGCCGCGTCGGAGGGCCCGCCGGGCTCGACCGAGAGCACCAGCAGCCCCGTCTCCTGCCCGGCAGCGGCGCGGGCCTGCCCCTGGAGCCGCACCGGCTGCGTCCCCACGCCGAGGTAGCCGCGCCGCACGCGACCGTGGGCGAGCAGCTCCGAGGCGACGCGGGCGAGCGTCTCGGCGGGGAGCACCACGCGGCGCTCCCGCGGGCCGCCGGAGACGTACATCCCGAGCACCCTCCCCTCGACGTCGGCCAGCGCCGCGCCGGCGAGCCCCGGCCGTGCGGAGACGTCGGCGTCGAGCGTCGCGTCCACCCGCGCGCCCCAGGGCGTCAGGAAGCCCGGCTCGACGACCGAGAGCACGCCGAGGCGGGTGCGGACCGAGCCGCGCGGACGGGAGACGGCGAGCACGAGGCTGCCCACGCGCCGCTGCGCGGCCTCGAGCCAGGTCACCGGCGAGAGGCTGGCGCCGGGCACCCGGAGCAGCGCGAGATCCAGGCCAGGGTCGCGGCCGACGAGCTGCGCCGGGTGCCACGTCCCTCCGCTCTGGATCCGCAGGCCTTCCTCGCGGTCCGCGGCGTGCGCCGCGGTGAGGACCAGATCCTTCTCGTGGACGATGCCGGTGATGGGCCAGCGGCGGCCAGAGACCGAGACCAGCCCCTCGCCGATCCGGGCGGAGGCGGCGGAGAGCGCATCGGAGACGGCGGAGGCGGCGGCGAACGGAGAGGCGGAGGTCATGGCCTCGAGCGTAAGAGCCGGGGTCGGGCGCCACATCGGCCGGATGGGGAGGCTCTGGACCTCCCCATCCGGGCAGGTCCGGCCGCGCTCCCGACTCAGAGCGTGACCAGCCCCATCCGGGCAGCGCGGACCACCGCCTCGGTCCGCCGCTCCACCCCCAGCTTCTGGAGGATGGAGTTCACGTGGAACTTCGCGGTGTGTGCGCTGATCTCCAGCGCGTCCGCGATGTCCCGGTTGGAGAGGCCGCGGGCGAGCAGCGCCAGCACCTCGCGCTCGCGCGGGGTGAACGACTCGGCAGCCGCGACGGGGCGCGGCTCGGGCGCCGGACGGAGAGAGGTGAACCCGTGCTCGGTGACGACGAGGCCCCTGCTCACGGCGAGGAGCGCCGCCCTGAGGGTTGCTCCGTCCGCGCTCCGGAGCACCGCCCCCGCGGCCCCGCTGGCCAGCGCCGCGCGGCCGTCCTGCTCACCCTGGACCAGCGCGAGGACCGGGGGTGCGCCGGGTCCGAGGGCCGGCGGCGGCGCGCTCGCCATGTCCCAGGCCACCGCGTCGACCGGAGCGCCGGCCTCCACGGTGACGACGGTCCCCGAGCCGCCGAGCAGACCGGCCAGCCCGGCTCGCACCAGCGGGTCCGAGGTGACGAGGAGCACGCGCCCCAGCGCCGGCGCTGAGTCGTCCAGGACCATCGAGGCGAATGCATGTCGGCCTCCACCCGCCGGCGCAACACTCCGGGGACGGGGCCAGGGCTGCGAGGCGAATCAGCGTCCGTCCGGCTCAGACGGGACCGGAGGGCCGTGACCGAGCCTCGGCCGCGCTCCGGATGACCGTCTCGAGCCGGTCTGCGAGCGCATCCAGCCGCCGGTCCACGCCGCGGGCCTGGTTGGCGAAGATTCCTCGCGCGAGGAGGTAGGCCCCGAACACCACGGCTCCGGCGCCGGCGAGGCCGGCGATCGCGGGCAGGTGCAGCAACGTGGGGATCATCCAGCCGACGTTGGCGCCGGTGGGGGGGGGCGGCCGGG
>Ga0310810_10003247_pt1 | contig 17694 bp, 16 predicted proteins | sample NCmetagenome_FD_207641 | JGI IMG/M metagenome (GOLD analysis project Ga0310810, IMG submission 207641) | Soil microbial communities from experimental microcosm in Duke University, North Carolina, United States - NC | ecosystem: Engineered > Artificial ecosystem > Soil microcosm > Unclassified ...
TGGGTCACGCGACGACCGGCCGGGAGGCGATTCAGCGGTTCCGCGAGTTTCATCCGGACGTCACGCTGATGGATCTCCGCCTCCCCGATGTCAGCGGCATCGACGCCATGATTGCCATCCGCAACGACTTCCCCAATGCCCGTATCGTCATGCTGACGACGTTCGAGGGGGACGTGGAGATCCAGCGCGCGCTGGCCGCTGGCGCACGCGGATACTTGCTCAAGAGCATGGCGCCGCATGACCTCATCGACGCGGTGCGCCAGGTCCACGCTGGACGGAAGCGTATCCCCGCGGAGATCGCCGCCCATCTGGCCGAGCATCTCGGTGACGAGCTCCTGACTGAGCGCGAGCGTCACGTCCTCCAGCACGTGGCGAGCGGGAGTCGCAATCGGGATATTGGCGAGCGTTTGCTGATCTCGGAAGAGACCGTCAAGGTGCACATCAAGCACATCATGGAGAAACTGGGGGCCAACGATCGCACGGAGGCCGTGACGATCGCCGTGCGCCGAGGCATCATCCAGTTGTGACACGGCTACCACGATCGAGGTAGCTGTGGATTCCAACCTTCAGGGATTCGCCCGGCTCGCCGCTTGATTACCCTCTACAAAGGGTGCAGAGACTCTTTTCAGCGTTTCCAGGTCGATTGCCGGGTGTGGGCCTGATCCTGTTGCGTGCGGCGGTTGGATTGACGCTGATCGCGCAGGGCATGGCACACCTGACCGGCGGTGCCGATATGACCCCGACGGCCATCGTCGATGACCTGATCGCTGTGGTGATCGGCGGTGCCTTGATGATCGGGTTCCTGACGCCGGTCGCCGGAACCGCAGCGGCGGTCTTCAGTTTCATGACCGCATTGGCCTGGTTGCCGCCCGGAACGGCCGTGCCGTTCGACGGGCCGGTGTCAGTCCTCCACGCGATCGTCTCGTGCGCGATCGCCCTGCTCGGGCCGGGCGCGTTTTCACTGGATTCGTACCTCTTCGGCCGCCGCGAGATCGTCATTCCCAGCGAGCCTCGGCCGTCACGCTCCTAGCCGCGCGAGCTTCTCCTCTTCTCGAAAGAGTTATCGACTCGACACTCGATCGCGGGATGTGCGCGAACGAGCCGGGCGCTACTGTTGCCGCATCGGCTTTGTGAGAGGAATGGGGAGGCACTATGGGCACGACATCGATGGCTGAGGCGCAGATCCAGGGCAGCACCGTCAGGACGAAGGACGGCACACAGATCTATTTCAAAGATTGGGGTGAAGGACAGCCGGTGGTGTTCAGCCACGGGTGGCCACTCACCGCTGACGCGTGGGATGACCAGATGGTGTATCTCGCCTCGCGCGGGTTCCGTTGCATCGCACATGACCGCCGCAGTCACGGACGCTCAGGTCAGTCGTGGAACGGCAACGAGATGGATACCTACGCCGACGATCTCGCAACGCTCACCGAGGCACTCGATCTGAAGAACGCGGTGCACATCGGACACTCGACGGGCGGCGGGGAAGTGGCGCGCTACATCGGACGCCACGGCACCAGACGCGTCGCGAAGGCGGTCCTCATCTCCGCAGTGCCGCCGTTGATGTTGAAGACGGCGGCCAATCCTGGTGGACTGCCGATCGAGGCGTTCGACGCGATTCGTGCCGGCGTGCTCGCGGATCGATCGCAGTTCTTCAAGGACCTCACCGACCCGTTCTACAACTACAACCGGCCAGGCGCGCAGCCGTCGCAGGGTGTGCGCGATTCGTTCTGGATGCAGGGAATGATGGGCGGGTTCAAAGGAATCCTCGACTGCATCAAGGCGTTCTCTGAAACCGACTTCACGGAGGACCTGAAGCGGTTCGACGTCCCGACGCTCATCCTTCACGGAGACGACGACCAGATCGTGCCGATTGGGGCGTCCGCAATGCTGTCATCCACGCTCGTGAAGGGCGCGCAGCTGAAGGTCTATCCCGGTTTCGCGCACGGGATGTGCACGATCAACAAGGACACGATCAACACAGACCTGCTCGCCTTCCTCAAGGCGTAAGCAGGGAACCCCGACTACCCGAGACGTGGTGTCGATCGCTCAACAGGCTGAGAAGCGATCGATACCATCGTCCAATGGATTCGCATCCGTACGTCCTGTCTAATCGAGTTGTGACCGAGCGCAGATGGATTCACGTTTCTTGATGACGTTGCAGGTCGCGGTCGTTGGCGCGCAGAAGATCGGCGCAGTGCCTCACGGAACGCGGGTCACGGCGCCAATCGCGAGCGGCCACTTCGAGGGTCCCCGTCTTCGCGGCAAAGTATTGCCCGGCGGCGGCGATTGGACATTGCTCCGAAGCGACGGCGTGCTCGAACTCGACTTGCGTATCACGCTCGAGACCGACGACGGCGCCCTGATTCACATGGCGTCGTTCGGGCTCCGTCACGGGCCGCCCGAGTCGATGGCCGCGCTCGCGCGCGGCGAGCGCGTCGATCCCGCGAGCTACTACTTCCGGACCACGACCCGCTTCGAGACCGCCCACGCGAAGTACACGTTCCTGAATCACCTTGTCGGTGTGTCGAGCGGCGATCGGCGCGCCGAAGGTCCGATCTACACCATTGACGAGATCCTGTGAGGCGCGCTATGCAAACGCGTCCCCTGATGTCACTCCGGTTCAGCACCGCGCCCACGCAAAACGTCGGCGCAGGACCGCACGGCACTCGCATCACATTTCCGATCACCGGGGGCTCGTTCGACGGTGAACGGCTTCGCGGCACAGTCCTGCCGGGTGGCGATGATTGGGTGATCAAGCGCCTGGATGGCGTCCTCGAGCTCGACCTGCGCGTCACGCTCGAGACCGACGATGGCGCGCTGATCCACATGACCTTCGAGGGCATCCGTCACGACGATGCGCCGGGAGGTCCGTACTTTCGTACGTTGCCGCGTTTCGAGACCGCGGCATCGCAATACGCCTTCCTGAACCGGCTGCTCGCCGTCGGAAGAGGGGAGATCCGTGCCGAGGGGCCGGTTCACGTGATCGAAGAGATCCTCTGATCGAGAGGCATCCCGCTGAGACACGACCGGCAGACATGAGGACACTGACTTTGACGCAAGGAGGGTATTGCTATGAATTTCAAGGGCGTGTTCGCGATTGCAATGACCGCGGTATGGCTTGCCGTGTTGGGCGGCCTGGCCATTTCCGCGCAGGACAAGCAGGACAAGTACAGCGTCAAAGTACCGGGCGGGCTCGCGTTCTCTGAGTTCAAGGGATACGAGTCCTGGCAAACGATCTCCCTCAGTCGCAATGCGAAGTTAGTGGCGGTGATCGTCGGCAATCCCGCGATGATCGCCGCCTACCAGGCCGGCATCCCCGCCAACGGTAAGCCTGTCCCTGACGGAGCCAAGATGGCCAAGGTCCACTGGGCCCCGAAACAGAACGCGTTCTTCCCGGATGCGACCGTGCCGGGCGAGCTCGTGAACGTGGACTTCATGGTGAAGGACAGCAAGCGGTTCGCCGACAGCGGTGGATGGGGCTATGCGGTGTTCGATTACAACGCCGCGTCCGATACGTTCACGCCCGGTACGACGGCTGGCTCGCCACCGCAGGGCAACGACGCCAAGTGCGGGTTTGCGTGCCACACCAGAGCAAAAGCGCGAGATTACGTGTTCACGGAGTACGGGAAGCGGTGAACCAGTCTGACCAGCAGGGACGCGGTCGATGTGACCGCGTCTCGTGGCCACGAACCCGGCGTGCCAACCTACTGAGATCCCGGGCGTGTCGATGGCTTTCGTTCAACATCGACAATCCGTCGCAGTCGCGCAGCGTCATCGTCCTCGAGCTGTGCGCTCGTCAGGCGTTCTGCTTCTGACCAACCTCCGCCCAGCGCTTTGAAGACAGACGCCGCCAGTCGCGTGACCTCCACACGGCTCTGCGCCAATCGGTCTTCCGCATCCAGGCGCACGCGCTCGGCGTCGAGGACCGTCAGGAAGTTGTCTACGCCGAACTGGAAGCGCTGACGGGCGAGATTGGCGGCCGCGCGCGCAGACTGGGCAGCCAGATCAAGGTGGCCGAAGCGCTCTCGCTCCTGTACATAAGAGGTGATCGCGCGCTCAGCTTCCTCGAGCGCGGACAAAGCCGTTCGCTCGTAGTCCGCGAGCACGATCTCGGCGGTCGCATCGGCGGCGAGGATCCGCTGACGAATACGGTTCCATTCGAGAAATGGCAGCGTGAACCCGATTCCCAGACCGAACCGCAGCCCTGTGTTGCTTCCGCCGCCAAATCCATAAGACTGCAGCCCGGCGCCTCCAGTGAGCACCAGTCGTGGGAAGAGCTCGGCGGCCGCAACGCCGGCGCGAGCCGCCGCCGCGAGCACCGCGAATTCGGCAGCTGCGACGTCCGGCCGCCGACGCAGCAGGGTGATCGGCTCTCCAATCGCGAGTGCGCCCGGCGGAGGTGGAAGCGTGTCGGGGACGCGCAGTTCGGCCGCCAGCCCCTGTGGCTCGGAGCCGACGAGGACACCGAGCCGGTAGATCGCGGCCGACTCCGCCGCGATGAGAGGCGGAATGGACGCTCTCGTCAATTCGAGTTGGGCGACGGCCCGGTCCACATCGAGCTGCGTACCTCGACCTGCGGTCAGTAATTGTTGCGTGAGCTGAGACGCGCTCTCCTGGTTGGCCACGTTGTCGCGCGCGACGGCCAGACGCGCCTGCGTCCCTCGGACATCGGTGTAGGCGAGCACGACTTCGGCGGCGACAGTCACCAGGGTGAGGCGGCGAAGCGATCGCTCACGCGCGAAATCGGCGCGCGCCCCCGCAATCGAGGCGCGACGAGCGCCGAAGATGTCCACCTCCCAACTGGCGTCCACTCCCGCGTCGAACAGGTTCACGTCAGCTGCTGTGGGAGCTGCTTGCGTTCGGCTGCGCTGGAGCGTGGCACTCGCCCCTCCGAAGGGCCAATTCGTGCCCTCTTGCTCGCGTAGCCGCGCGCGCGCGAGTCTCACCAGCGCCGTGGCTTCACGGACGTCCGGGCTTCGACTCAACGCTTGCTCCACGAGTGACGTCATGCGAGCGTCTCCGAACGTGGCCCACCACGCGTCAACAGGCTGTTGCGTCGGCGCGAACGCGGCGTCCGCTGCGCCCTCGAACGCAGCCGGTGCGGGCGGCTCGACTGTACGAACGTTCGTTCCCCTGACGCTGCAGGCGCACACCAGCAACGATGCGAGGCCGATGGACGATCCGATGAGGCGTGTCACGACTGCACATCCCCGCCAGGCGACGCGATGATGGGCGACGGAGTTCCGGTTGCGTTCGCCTCGCGGCCGCCGGGCAATGGCTGGCGCCCGATCGACAGGCGGCGGCAGACGACGTAAAACACTGGCGTCAGCAGCAGGCCGAACAGCGTGACGCCAAGCATCCCGGCGAAGACCGCGGTCCCGAGTGCCCGCCGCGCTTCGGCGCCAGCGCCCGTGGCGATGACCAGGGGCGCAACTCCGAGAATGAACGCGAACGACGTCATGAGAATCGGCCGCAGACGCAGACGGGCGGCATGTGCGGCCGCCGCAAACCGATCGAGCGTGAGCTGATCCTCGGCCTGCTTCGCGAACTCGACGATGAGAATGGCGTTCTTGCACGCGAGCCCGACGAGCACGACGAGACCGATCTGCGTGAGGATGTTGTTGTCCTGCCCGCGCAAGAGCACGCCCGTGATCGCGGCCAGCAGGCACATCGGCACAATCAGCACGACCGCGAGCGGCAACGTCACGCTCTCGTACTGCCCGGCCAGCACGAGAAAGACGACGATGACCGCGAAAGCGAAGACGTAGGCCGCGGTGTTGCCGGCTTGCTGCTGCTGGTACGCCAACTCCGTCCACTCGTACGAAAACCCTTCAGGCAGCGAGCGTTTCGCCAGCGCCTCCATCGTGCTCATGCCCTGGCCGAAGGAGGTACCTGGCGTCATGTCGCCGAGAACCTCGACGGCCGGATAGAGGTTGTAGCGCGTGACGCGTGTCGGTCCACTCACATCCCGAAATGTGGCGACCGATCCGAGCGGCACCATGCCGCCGGTGTCGCTGCGGGTGCGAAGCTCGGAGATGTTCCGCGCCGTGCGTCTGAACTGCGAGTCCGCCTGTGCGGTGACTCGATACGTCCGACCGAGGTAGTTGAAATCATTCACGAACGACGATCCAAGGAAGATCTCGAGCGCCTCGAAGACGCGCGCCGGCGGCACGCCGTGCGCCTGGGCGCGGTCGCGATCGATGTCAACGTAGATTTGCGGCGTCGAGACCTCGAACTGCGAGAACACCGTGGTGAGCCCGGGCTCGCGCGCGGCGGCAGCCGTGATCTGGCCGGCGGCATCGCGCAGAGCCGGGAGTCCCCGTGCGCCCTGGTCCTGCACGATGAACTTGAAGCCGCCTGTCGTGCTGAGGCCGCGGACCGACGGCGGGGCGATCACGAAGATATTGGCCTCGGCGATCGCCGCCATGCGCTGCCGTGCTGTACGCAGAACGGCGGCGCCGTCCACGCCCTGCGCGGCGCGTTCGGCAAACGGCGTCACCGTGAAGAACACGGCTGCGGCGTTGCTCGCGTTGGTGGAGGTGGCCGCGTCGAAACCGCTGAAGGCCGCCGTGTGCGCAACGCCCGGAATCGCGCGAAGGTCTTTGATGGCTCGCTGCACCACGGCGTCGGTGCGCGCCAGCGAGGAACCCGGTGGCAGCTGGACGATCGTGATGAAGTACCCCTGGTCCTGCGCCGGGATGAAGCCGCCGGGTGCGCGCCAGAACTGCACGCCGGTCAGCACGATCAGCCCCGCGTAGACCACGAGCACCAGCGCTGAGAGACGGACGATCTGTCCGACGCTGTTGCCGTACAGACTCGAAAGACGGTCGAATCCGGCGTTGAACCGATCGAAGAACCTACCGAGAATGCGGCCAAGGAGAGACCGTCGGGCCTCGCTCCGCGGACGCAACAACAGCGCGGCGAGCGCGGGAGACAGCGTCAGCGAGACCAGGCACGAGATCAGCGTGGCCGAGGCAATGGTCAGAGCGAACTGCCGGTAGAACTGACCAGAGATGCCGGGGATGAATGCCGTCGGCACGAACACCGCCGACAGGACGAGCGCGATCGCCACGAGCGCGCCGCCAACTTCGTCCATCGTACGGTAGGCCGCGTCTCGCGGCGTCATCCCCTCATCGAGATTCCGTTCCACGTTCTCCACGACCACGATCGCATCGTCAACGACGATGCCGATTGCGAGGACGAGGCCGAAGAGCGAGAGCGTGTTGAGCGAGAAGCCGAACGCCTGCAGGACGGCAAACGTGCCAATGAGCGAGACGGGAATCGCGACGAGCGGAATGATCGACGCGCGCCACGACTGCAGGAAGAGGACGATCACCACGACCACGAGGATCGCGGCCTCGAAGATGGTTTTCTGAACCTCGCTTACCGACTCCGCGATGAACTCGGAGGGGTTGTACACGATGTCGTAGTCGAGCCCTCGGGGAAACTGAGGACGAAGACTCGCCATCAGTGCTTCCACGCCATGGGCCGTCTCGAGCGCGTTCGAGCCTGGGCGTTGAAACACGGGGATGGCCACCGCCGGCTTGTCGTCGAGATACGCGTTGGTCGAGTAGTCCTGGGCGCCGAGCTCGATGCGCCCGACGTCACGCACGCGCACCAGGCGCCCTTCGCCGGCGTTCTTGATTAGTACGTCCCCGAATTGCGCGGGGTCCGTGAGGCGCCCGAGGAGTTGGACGCCGATTTCGTAGGCGCCTTGTTGCGCCGACGGCGGACGGTCGAGTACGCCGCCGGCAACCTGCACGTTCTGGCTGCGAAGCGCTTGCACCACTTCGCCGGCGGTCAGGTCAAGCGCGGAAATCCGATTCGGATCGAGCCACACCCGCATCGAGTATTCGCGCGCGCCGAAGAGCCGGAGATCGCCGACGCCCTCGAGTCTGGCCAGCCGGTCGCGGATGTTGAGCAGGGCGTAATTCGACAAATACAACTGATCGCGGGTGCTGTCCGGAGAGTAGACGTGGACGACCAGGAGGATGTCTGGCGTGTTCTTGTTGGTCACGACGCCGAGGCGGCGCACTTCTTCAGGCAACCGCGGTAATGCGATGTTGACCTTGTTCTGGACGAGGACCTGTGCCGCGTCGAGGTCGGTGCCGAGTGCGAATGTGACGGTAATCGTCGTGCGGCCGTCGGCCGTTGACTGCGAGGAGATATAAAGCATTCCCTCGACGCCGTTGATCTCCTGCTCGAGCGGCGCCGCCACGGTGGCGGCGGCGGTCTCCGCGTTGGCGCCCGGATACGACGCCGTGACCGTAATGCTCGGAGGAGCGACTTCGGGATATTGCGAGATCGGAAGGGCGAAGTAGGCGACCGCGCCGACCAGCATGATCATCACGGAGATCACGCAGGCGAGGATCGGTCGGTCGATGAACAGCTTCGAGAAACCCATGGTCGTGGTTCCTCAGCTGCCGGGCGGAGGCTCGATGTGACCGGCGGTCGGAGTGACGCGCGCGCCGGGCCGCACGCGCTGCATGCCGTTGATCACGATGCGATCGTCGCGTTGCAGGCCGGCGCGGATGATGCGCAAGCCGCGCTCGATATTGCCCGGGTCCACCACGCGCTGTTCCGGGATGTCGTCCTTGCCGAGGAGCCAGACAAATCGCTGCGACTGGTCGCTCAGGATGGCGCTGTCGGGGATGAGCAGCGCGTCGAACTCGCCAGAGCCCAGAAGTTGGAGGCGGCCGAACTGTCCGGGCGTGAGGAAGCCACCTGGATTAGCGACGAGTGCGCGACCGGTTATCGTGCCGGTCGCGGTGTCCACGCGGTTGTCAACGAAGTCCATCTTGCCGATGTGCGTGAACGAGGGCTCGTCGAGCAGCCGGATGCGCACCGGATTGGGCGTGTCGCGCGACGTCCGTCGTTGACCAGCGGCGTTCATCCGGTTGTATCTGAGGTAGTCGGACTCACTCGCATCGAACACGAACTGGATCGGATCGACCGCCACGATCGTCGTCAACAGCGTGGACCCCGCCTGGCCGCCCGAGATCACGTTGCCCACGCTCACGAATTTCCTGGAGATGCGGCCGCCGATTGGTGCGCGGACCTGCGTGAACTCCACGTTCAGTGCCGCCGCGCGCTCGGCGGCACGGGCCACGATCACGGCCGCCTCAGCTTCCTTCCGCGCCTGCGCACGGGCATCGAACTCTTCCTGGCTGATGCCTTTGATCGCGAAAATCGCCTCGCCGCGAGTGAAGTCCGTCGTCGCGAGTTCCAGGCGTGTCTGCGCGCGGACCACGTCTGCGCGCGCGCCTTCGAGTACCGCTTCGTAGGGCCGCGGATCGATCACGAACAGCAGGTCACCCGGTTTGACGATGGCGCCGTCACGGAAATGGATGGAGTCGAGATACCCATCCACACGTGCGCGAACGTCCACCGTATCGGTCGCCTCGAAGCGGCCCGTGTACTCGTCCCATTCGGTCAGGCGGATCACCATCGGCGATGCGACCACGACCGCAGGGGGCATTGGGGCAGGTGGTGCGTCGGCTGAGCGACATCCGCCGAGCACGACGCATGCAAGTGCAAGACACCGCAGCCTCATCGCGACCTCCTTGTCTGCGATCAGACCAGATGTGGGACGGCGGATCTATTAGACCAAGGTGTCGGCCGACGCCGGCGACTCATGTGCTGGTCGAGCGTGAGCATCAGGCGCTCAGTCCTTGAGCGCTTGATGCACCAGTGCGACAGCGATTGAGCCTTCGCCGACGGCCGACGCCACGCGTTTGACGTTCCCTCCCCGAACATCGCCGACGGCAAACACGCGAGGACGGGTTGTTTCCAGCAGGTAGGGTGGGCGTGGCAGCGGCCACGCTGCCGCTGTCAGTTCCTCGCGGGTGAGGCTCGGTCCAGTCTTGACGAAACCGTTGTTGTCCAATTGCACGCAGCCGTCCAGCCAGTTCGTGTTCGGAGTTGCGCCAGTCATGACGAACAGGTGGCTGATGCGATGGACTTCGGTTTCCCCCGTCTGGTTGTTGCGCCAGGTCACACATTCGAGTTCGTTCTTTCCCTCGAGGTTCACGATCTCCGTATAGGGATGGACGACGATCGACGGATTGTCCTCAATCCGCCGAATCAGGTACCGCGACATCGTCAACGCCAGCCCCTGCGATCGCACCAGCACATGAACGCGAGGGCAGCTGCGCGCCAGGAAGACGGCCGCCTGTCCGGCCGAATTCCCGCCACCGACGATGATGATGTCGTGGTCGGCGCACACGTGCGCCTCCATCGGCGTGGCGGCGTAGTAGATGCCGGAGCCTTCAAAGCGAGACAGATTGGGAAGTGAGAGCTTGCGGTACTCGGCACCCGTTGCGACGATGATCGCGCGCGTGAGCACGCGCTCTCCCGAGGCCATCTCGACGGCGTATTTCCCGTCGGCACAGACCAGGCGCGACCCGCCTGCTGCGACCTGCACCTCGGCGCCAAACTTTTGCGCCTGCGTGTAAGCGCGCGAGGTGAGCTCCTGCCCGGACACGCCCATCGGAAAGCCAAGATAGTTCTCGATTCTCGAACTGGATCCCGCCTGTCCGCCGGGTGCGCCTGATTCGAGAACGAGCACGTCGAGACCTTCAGATGCGCCATAGACTGCGGCGGCCAGGCCGGCGGGCCCTGCACCAACGACTACGAGATCGCGAACACGGGTCGTGTCGAGCGGATCGTTCAGCCCCAGGCAGGCGGTGATCTGCTGGTTGGACGGATTCCGCAGCGCGTCCTTGCCTCGACAGATCAAGACCGGCACGTCTTCGATGGTCACGGCGAATTGATCGAGCAACTCCTGGGCGCCGGCATCTCGATCGAGGTCGATGTACGCGTGCGGATGGCCGTTTCGTGTCAGAAAGTCTCTGATGCGCAGGGTGGCTGCGCAATGTTCGGATCCGACGACCACGACGTCGCCAAGGCCTTGCGCGACGAGCTCGACCCGTCGAAGGATGAACGCGCGCATCAGGATGTCGCCGAGCTCGGCGTCCCCCTGGACCACCGACTGAACGTGCGCATGATCCAGTTCAATGACTTCGCCGTCTTCGCTCGCGCGGATCTGCATCAGCGCGCGGCGGTTCGAGAACATGTTGAGCTCGCCCGTGAACTGCCCGGACCGCAGGGTCGCGACGAGGGTCTCGCCACTACTTCCGCCAGGCCGAACGATTCGAAGCTCGCCGCTTCGGACAACGAAGAACGGCGCCTGGCGCTGTCCTTCCGTCACCAGGACGTCGTCGCGTTGCACCACGCGGCTCCGGCCAAGGCTGGCCATTCGCGCGACGAGCGAGTCGCTCAACGTAGGAAACACATGGTCCGGCAGCGCTTGCGGAGGAAACGGGAGATGCGAGGTGTCTGTCATTGATGAACCCTAAGTCAGTTCATCATACCCACGGAACGGCCCGGTACTCGTGATACGAAGGTATTGGTTGCCACCTCGTGCAGGAGATCGTGCGTGCGTCTCCCGCGTTGTATAACATGCCCGCACCGATGGCTGAGTCGTTCTTCACGCATCTCGAGTGCTCACGCCCGTGTGGAGCGCCGTTGCTCAACCCGCGCGAGCGTCATCACCTCTGCCGGTGCGGTGCTCCGTTGCTGGCTCGTTACGATCTCGATGGCGCACGCCGCTGGTCGCGTGACGTGTTGACGGAGCGCGCGCCGGATATGTGGCGCTATCGCGAAGTGATGCCCATCTTTGCGGACGAAGAACCGGTATCGCTCGGCGAGGGCATGACGCCGCTATTTCATGCGACGAGACTGGGCGCTCGCATGGGGCTCGAGTCGCTCTACGTCAAAGATGAATCGCTCAATCCCACGAACTCGTTCAAGGCGCGCGGCCAATCAGCGGCAATCACCCGGGCGCGCGCGTTGGGGGTGACAACTGTCTCTGTGCCGTCGGCTGGCAATGCCGGTAATGCGATGGCGGCCTACGCGGCGCGAGCCGGACTGACGGCGAAAGTGTTCCTCCCTCGAGACGTCAAGACGCCTTTCATCCGCGAGTGTCAATTGTACGGAGCGGATGTCACGCTCGTGGATGGTGTCATCACGGACGCCGCACGTGCCGCGGCGGAAGCGGGAGGGGCGCTCGGTTGGTACGATGTCTCGACGCTCAAGGAGCCGTACCGCATCGAAGGCAAGAAGACGATGGCCTACGAGCTCGCTGAGCAGATGGGATGGGAATGGCCGGACTGGATCGTGTACCCGACGGGAGGCGGGACCGGGATGGTCGGCATGTGGAAGGCGTTCGAGGAGATCGAGCACATCGGGTGGGTGGCTCCGGGACGCCGACCGCGCATGGTCTCGGTGCAAGCGGTTGGATGTGCGCCGATCGTCCGCGCGTTCGAGAGTGGAGCAGAGGCAGCCGTGCCGTGGGAGCATCCGGCCACCGTCGCTGATGGACTCCGCGTGCCTCGCGCCGTCGGCGACTTCCTGATCTTGCGGGCCGTGCGCGAAAGCGGCGGCACGGCACTCGCCGTTCCGGACGCGGCGATGATCGATGGCATGCTCGAACTCGGCGCCACCGAAGGCATCAGCGCGGCGCCCGAAGGAGGCGCGGCGTTGGCGGCGATTCGAACGCTCGTTGCCGATGGAGTCATGCGCTCGCGCGATCGCGTCGTGCTCTTCAACACAGGCGGTGCGCTCAAGTATCTCGACGCACTGCCCTAAGTTCGCGCGCCGATCGCCCGCAGGGCCGCTCCGACGGCGATGGCTCCGAAGAGAATGGCAAGCTGCGTCGGGCTGCGCGTGCTGAGCAGCCAGAGCGCGAAGCCGACTCCAGCCACCGAGAAAATCGCGCCGCCAGGAAGCTGAAATCCGGGCGATGGCCCGCGGGCTCTCCTCAGGGCGATGAGCGCCGCACAAGTTACGGCATACACGGCCAACCGTGCGATTGCGGCAAGCGTGGCGGCCTCCGAGAACGAACTATAGAGCGCCATCGCGAGCGCGACGACCGCATTCACAAGGATCGCCACGTGCGGCGTGTGAAATCGCGGATGCACCCAACCGAGTACGGCTGGCAACTCCTCGTGTCGCGCCATCGAGTACAGCACCCGCGGCATCATCAGCGTGAAACCTGTCAGCCATCCGAACACCGACAGGATGACCGCGACACTGCCGAGCGTGGCGCCGCTCGGGCCGAGCAGGACACCCAGTGCGGAGGCGATCGGTGTCGTCACGCGGCCGGCATCGGGCAGGACACCGACGATCACGATTTGCAAGAGGCAGTACAGGAGCGTCACGATCGCGCCGGCGACAATCAATGCGTGCGCAGTATCCCGCCGCGGATTGCGGGCCTCGCTCGCCGCAATGATCATCGACTCGAATCCGCCATACGCGAACACCATCAGCAGCATCGCCTCACGCCAATCGGGGTTGGCAACGGTCTGCGTCGCAAGCGTGTCACCGTGAATCTGCGGCAGCCCGAGCGCAACGAGCAGAACCAGCGGCGCCAGTTTCGCAACGGTGAACACGTTGGCGGTCCAGGTTGCCAGGCTCACGCCGGCAATGTTGATCGCGGTGACGATCGCCATGGCCAGCGTCATCGTGATCGCGCGGTTGATCGGCGTTGCGATTGGCGGCACGAGCACGCCCAGGTAGACGACGAGAATGTTCAACGCCGCCGCGCAGCCCAGGAGCCGTGACATGAGCAGGAGCCAGCCCACCTGAAACCCCACGACGACGCCGAACGCGTCACGCGCGTAGAGATACGGGCCGCCGGCATCGTCGAACCGACTGCCGACTTCTGCAAAACATAAGAGGACGATGAAGACGCACAGGCCGGCGATCAGCACCACCAGTGGGCTCCATGCACCGGTCAGCGCGGCGACTGCCGATGGCAGCCCAAAGACGCCGCTGCCGATCACGCCGTTGACAATGGCCGCGGTCAGGCTGAAGCGGCCGATGACGCGAAGCAGCGGCGGTTGAGGCGATGCGGTGGCGTTGGCGACGGGCAGCACAGGACCCGTAGCATACCGGTGGTGCAGCGACTGAGAGGCGCGCGCCTGGTCTCGCGAAGTCAAGTTATTTTGACCATCGCCGCAAGTGGTTGCTATAAGTCCGGGTATGGTTCGAGCGTTCCGATGCGCGTGTTGTAGCCGTGGGGCGAGCCCCGGCACCTCCCGCGCTGGGTCTCGGATCGTTTTGCCGATGCGTTAGGCCTACACAGATATTTCACGCGCGATCGAGGCCCGGGAGGCGAGAGCTTTCCGGCCTTTTCTTTTTCACGACGGGAGATGTGTTACGGATGGGCGCGCGAACGGTCCCGATTGCGGATATTGTCCCGGCGCTGGCACTACCGATTGGTGCGGCAGTGTCGTTCGGCTATCGACAGCAGGTCAACGCCGTGGTCGCGTCCGTCTGCCTGGCAGGAGCGACCTTCCTGCTGCTGGATGTCTGGATGTATCGGCGCCGGCTGTTGAAGACAGCGGCGCTCTGGGCGGCAATGCTGAGCGCGCTGGGTCTGTCGAACGCTGTCTGTGCGTGGCTCTAGATGCGCCTGACGCCGCCGGTCGTGAGCGCGGCGGCCCAGGCAGCGGCGGGACGGCGACGCCTTACTTCTCTTTGAAGACCGTGTCGATCGCGAGGCCGGCGGCCAGGAGCAGGGGCGCCGCGTCCGGCCGGATTGCCGCCGTCTCGTTAAGTGCGATGACGTAGTTGTCGGCAGACGTGAAGAGCTCTTTGCCGAGCCCCGCCCATTTCTTGGTGACCTTGCCGATCTCGGTTCCTTCAGGTGTCAGGAACCGGAAGTGCCATCCCTTCCAGTCGCCCTTGATCTCCGCGACCGGTTGCTCGAGGTTGTCGAGGACGTGGAATCCGCCGCCGATCGAGAACAGCTTGCTCTTGAACAGGCCGATCTGCTTCCCGACGCTGTCGGTGACCTTGACGTGCGAACGAAGGAGGGTCACGCCGCGCGAGATGGTCAGGAGCACGCGTCCACCTTCGCGCTCGCGCACTTCGACGGTCGTCGGGAGGAGGCGCTTGTTGATCAGGAAGCGCAGCACCTTCACGACGATGCTGATGTTCTCGCGAGCGATCCCCACTTGCGCGCCGGTGGCCGGGTCGTAGATATCGAACGTGTCGACGATCTTGAGGAACCCTACGCGTTCCTTGATCAGGAACGTCTTCAGCTTGAACATCGCAAACCCTCTTTCACATGACGGGTTGACGCCGCCGCACTCGTCTGCGTTTCGGTTGGGGAGAGGGCAGAGAACATGCCCATGGCCGCGCTGGACGAAATACTGCGCACGGGTGCGAACGTCTAGCGAGATTCCTGATCGCCACGACCGAACACGCGAAAGCGTATCCATGCCGATACGACGGCGACGACGAGGCCAAGCTTCACCGCTGTCGACGAGATTCCGAGGTTCCAGTTGTATCCAGGATCGGGCAGCGCGAACAGCACCACCAGCACGACGAAGAGGGCGTCGCTTCGACGGAACGGCCAGAGCTCATTTCGCACACTGAGAGTATCGGAATGCGGTCCGCTGGCCGTGAGTGCAGATCTGCGTAACGAGATGTGTGCTGCCGATCAGCGATGGACTTCGGACGGCGGCAGCATCAGCGGATCCTTCAGGTTCACAATCTGGCGTGCGCCGTCTGCGTCAACGATGGCCACGCTCTTGAGGCCGGTCTCGCTCTCTTCCACGACGATCTCGCGCGGGCGGCGAATCAGATGACTCGTGCGGTCGAGCGCGACGTCGAGCAGGTCATCCTGCGAGTCATATGTGATCCCGAGCATCGGGAGCCATTCGGCGACGATCTGATCACCCAGGTCGAGCGTCGCGACTTCTATCTCTGCCCGCTTGCCGAGCAACACCTTCGACACGCGGTCGAAGTACGATCTCCACTCTGGCTTCGGGATGACACGGAGCGTTGACATGATCACCTCGATCGCTGGCGCGCTACCTGCCGGGCAGAGAGAACTCGACAGGAAGCGCGTGACATCAAGGCTTCAGTGCGTAGCATTCGCCGCGCCAACCGTGATGGCCGGGGCTTCAGCGACAGTCGGGGCAGGGAGAGCCAGATCAGGTTCCACGCGGTAGCTGTAGACGAAACGCTTGAACTCCGGGTGCAGGAAATCCGCCCCGAAGTCGTATTGCTTCATCTCCTTGAAGGCCCGGTCGGAATTCCACCCGTCATGCGTCATCCGATACACGGCGGTCATCACGCCCGTGCGGTGTCGTCCACCGGCGCAGTGCACGTAGACAGGCTGGTTCGCCGGATCGTTGACGAGCTGAAGAAACTGGGACAGATCCTCGCTCGACGGTGCCTTGCGCGTCGTCATCGGGATACGGAAGAACTTCATCCCCGCCGACTCGACCAGCTGACGTTCCGTGGCCAGCCCATCCGCCTGCAGATCGATGACCATCTTGACACCGAGCGTGGCCAGGTCGGTATAGTCCCGGCCGTCTGGCTGCGATCCCCTGTAGTAGGTTTCGTTGATACGGCCGAAGTTGTCGATGCCGATCGTCGGGGGTTTCGACGCAGTCGTTGTGGCGGTTGACGACTTCTCGGCCGCGATTCCAACGACTGGCGAGATGGAAAGTGCTGAGACGAGGGCACATGTAAGGCAGAGCGTTCGGATGGAAAGGGCCATATCTAATGTGGACGCCTGCGCGAGCGATTTGGTCTCATTCGGTTGAGTCGATAGACCGCGTCGGCACCGGGAAGATTCAGACCGAGATGTGCGGGATCCTTGCCGCGAACAGCAATTAGTTGTGCGGGGTCAGACCCCTTCACATAGGAAAAATCGTGAAGGGGTCTGACCCCGTCTACCGTTTTTCCCGCTTGACGACGCTGATGTGCCCGTTTCGCTCGAAGACGGCGAGCGACACATCAGCGATGTCATCGACGTTGCCGTGCAGGCGCAGGTCTTCCATCACGTCGTGCTTGCTGAGCAGATTCCGCATCGCAAGCGATTCGTCGAGCGTCCCATCGCGAATGACCACGTCGCTTCTGCCTTTGATCATGTCTCCGAAGGTGTGAGAGCGGCGCGCCGCGTACGCGAGGGCGCGATGCAGCATCACCAGGACGAACGCGCCGCCGAGCGTCGGGAAGAACGACGCCGTGCCGTTGACGGCGCGCGCCAGCATCGACGCGAGGATGAATCCGAGCACCGCGTCGAAGGCGGTCTTCTGCGACAGGAACCTGCGGTCGCCGCAGCGGACGATCGCCAGCGCCGCGACGAACACGATGACGCCGCGGAGGCTGATCTGGGCGAATGTGAGGTCCGTGGCCTGAAGATCGAGGCCGAGCAGGGTGGCGAGATCAAAAGGGAGGGTTGGCATACGCTCCTTCAGTGAAGGGTGTTTGTCTCAATGGATCCGGAAGTCTACGGGTGTTCGCGGCGACAAGCACGGGTGTATCGTTTATCCATGGCGATCAACACACTTCGAGGCCCCGTTGCCGTCATCGCTGTCTTGTCGCTGTCCGTGGTCGCGGTCGTCGCGCAGACCACGTTCAAGCTGGCCAAGAACAAGTACACGCCGCAGCAGGACGTCGAACTTGGCCGCCAAGCGGCGGCCGAAGTCCGCAAGCAATATCCCATCATCGAAGACAAACGGATAGTCAGCTACCTCGGAAGACTGGGCGATCGACTCGTGGAAGTGGCGCCAGCAAGCCTCAAGCAGTCTGTCTACGAGTATTCCTTCACGCCGGTGAACATGAAGGAGATCAATGCCTTCGCCTTGCCGGGCGGTCCCATGTTCGTCA
>Ga0310810_10003248_pt1 | contig 17694 bp, 15 predicted proteins | sample NCmetagenome_FD_207641 | JGI IMG/M metagenome (GOLD analysis project Ga0310810, IMG submission 207641) | Soil microbial communities from experimental microcosm in Duke University, North Carolina, United States - NC | ecosystem: Engineered > Artificial ecosystem > Soil microcosm > Unclassified ...
CAAAGGTGTCTACCCGATTTCGTCGTTCACCTGGATCCTGCTCTACGAGAACGCCAAGGACAAGGCGCAGGCGAAAACGATGGTCGACTTCATGAAATGGGCGCTGACCGACGGCCAGAAGTTCGCCGGCGACCTCGGCTACGCGCCGCTGCCGGACGCAGTCGTCAAGCTCGAAATGGCGGCCCTTGCCAAGATCAAAGTCTCGTAGCGACGTCGTCTTTCAGGCCGGGACCGGCGCATTCGGCTTCGTGCTGATCGCACTGGTCTGCGGCATCGGCGTGGTCCTGGCGCACCAGTCGATGCCGTCGATCCAGAAGTTCGGCATGAGCTTCTGGCGGACCGAAATCTGGGACCCGGTCTCCGGGGAGTTCGGCGCGCTGCCGTTCATCTGGGGCACGCTGTACTCGTCCGTGCTCGCGCTGCTGATTGCGACGCCGATTGCGCTGGGCATCGCGATCTTTATTTCCGAGCTCTGCCCGGCGGTCCTGCGCCAGCCGCTGGTGTTCGTCACCGAGCTGCTGGCCGCGATTCCGTCGATCGTCTACGGCCTCTGGGGCATCTTCGTCCTGGTGCCTGCGGTTCGCACGGTGGAGCGGGCGCTGCCCGACTCGCTGCGGCGGCTGCCGATCTTCTCCGGCCCGCCGCTCGGGCTCGGCATGCTGTCGGCCGCGCTGATCCTCGCGATCATGGTCATCCCCTTCATCTCGTCGATCTCGCGCGAGGTGCTCAAGTCTGTGCCGCCGGCGCAGCGGGAAGGGGCCTACGCGCTGGGGGCGACGCGGTTCGAGGCGATTCGCGCCGCCGTGTTCTACGCGCGCACCGGCATCATCGGCGCCGTCATGCTCGGCTTCGGCCGCGCGCTCGGCGAAACGATGGCGGTGACGATGGTGATTGGCAACAACCCGAAAGTGTCGCTGTCGCTCTTTGCGCCGCAGTACACGATGGCGGCGGTGGTCGCCAACGAGTTCGCCGAGGCCGCCGGCGAGCTGTACCTGTCCGCGCTGGTCGAAATCGGTCTCGTGCTGTTCATCATCACGCTGATCATCAACTCGCTGTCGCGGCTGTTGATCTGGAGCATGGCCCGCAGCGAGACCTTCACTCCGGAGCCGGTCGAAGCGGAGGCACCGGCATGACATCCACCGGCCGCCGCAAGCTGCTGTCGTCGCTGTTTGTCGCGTTCTGCGCCGGTGCGGTGGTTGTGGCGCTGATCCCGCTGGCCTTTGTGCTGTTCTTCGTGATCAGTCAGGGCATCCTGTCGCTCAACCTCGCGTTCTTCTCGCACATGCCGACCCCGGTCGGCGAGAGCGGCGGCGGCATGATGAACTCCATCGTCGGCACGCTGATCCTGAGCGGCCTCGCCGCGCTGATGGCGGTCCCGATCGGCGTCATCAGCGGCATCTACATGTCGGAGTACGCCGGCAGCCGTTTCGCGGCCGCGGTGCGGTTCGCAGCAGACACGCTCAACGGTGTGCCGTCGATCGTCATCGGCCTCTTCGCCTACGTGGTCGCGGTGCTGCCCTTCAAGCAGTTCAGCGCGCTGGCGGGCGGGTTCGCGCTCGGGTTGATGATGATTCCGATCATCGCGCGGACGACCGAGGAGCTGTTGCTGCTGGTGCCGGGCACGATGCGCGAAGGCGCGCTGGCGCTCGGCGCGACGCGGGCGCGCGCGGTGTTCAGCGTCGTCCTGCCGGCGGCGCTGCCGGGCATCGTCACGGGTGTCGTGCTCGCACTGGCGCGCATCGCCGGCGAGACTGCGCCGCTATTGTTCACGGCATTCAACAACGCGTACTTCTCGACCAGCCTGAGGCAGCCGATCTCGTCGCTCACCGTCCAGGTCTACACCTACGCGACCGGACCGTACGAGGACTGGCACCGCCAGGCGTGGGCCGGCGCCCTGGTGCTGGTGTCGATCGTCCTGATCTGCTCGCTGCTGGCTCGCCTCGCCACGCGACGCCTCGAGCGCATGCACGCCCGCTCTTGATTCCTTTCGCCGGACGCCGGTACAGTAGGGCCTCTACCGCCTTGCCGAACGCATTTCGCATCGATCGATTCGGGCTCTCGCTGGCGCGCGCCGCCGCCGTCGTCGGCATCGTCGTCCTGGTCTGCGTCCCGGCGCTCACGCGGGTGGGACAGCGGCTGGAGACGGCGTCGCACGCGCCGAGCTTCGCCAAGAACATCGACTGTCCGCCGAAGAAGGTGACGGTCGCTCCGGCCGCTGCCACGGCCTCGCCGGTTCCACTCGACACCATCGAGCTCGTGCCCGCCGCCCCGCTCGCGCCGGCGCTGACCGAGGCCCTGCCTCGCACGCCGCAGTTCGATCTCCCGGTTCCGCTCCGCGCTCCCCCCGCCGTCCTCTTCGCGTAAGCCGTCGCGCCGCGACGGTCTCCTTTCGCCGTAACCCGTTGTCCTTCGGCATAGCGCCGGAAGAGGAGTGTATTCACGTGTCCGTGCTGACCCCTGAGCTGATTGATCGGCTCCGGCGTTTCGACAGCGCATCGGTGTCGAACGCGATCGAGAGCTTCGACGTTCGCCTCCGAAACGAAGGCTTCGCCGACGGGCGCGTGCGCTGCCTGTTCCCGGATCGGCCGGCCGTGATCGGCCACGCGGTGACGGCGCGGATCCGCTGCTCGGCGCCGCCGCCGGTCGGGCACAGCTACCACGATCGCACCGACTGGTGGACCTACATCGTCAGCGTGCCGGCGCCGCGCATCGTCGTCGTGCAGGACGTTGACGACCGGCCCGGGCTCGGCGCGTTTGTCGGCGATGTTCACGCGCACATTCTGCATGCGCTCGACTGTGTCGCGTACGCCACCAACGGCACCGTCCGCGATCTCGACGACGTCCGGACGCTCGGCTTCCAGCTGTTCGCCTCCGGCCCCGCCGTGTCGCACGCCTTCGCGCACATCGTCGACTTCGGGCAACCCGTGGAGGTGGGCGGCCTGACCGTCGCGACCGGCGACCTGCTGTTCGGCGATGGTGGCGGTTTGCTGTCAGTGCCGCCGGGGATCGTCGCTCGGATTCCGGACACCATCGACCAGATGCACTCGAAGGAAACCCATGTCATCGCGTTCTGCCGATCGAGCCAGTTCTCGATCGACGGCCTGCGCACACTCGTGAGGGATCTCGGATGAACAGACTGACAACGATCGCGATGGCGGCAGCGGCGATGGGACCAATCGCGCTGGGAAGCCTGGCGTGCTCGCGGCCGCACGCCTCGGCCGCGGCGGAGCGCCCCACGGTGCCGGTGGTCAGAATCGCCGGCGGCGATCTGTCGCAGACCCTGACTCTGGCGGCTGAGTTCCGGCCGTACCAGGAGATCGAGGTGCACGCCAAGGTCGCCGGCTACGTGAAGTCGATCAACGTCGACGTCGGCGATCGAGTCCGCGCCGGTCAGCTGCTGGCCGTGCTCGAGATTCCCGAGCTCCAGGACGACATGGCGACGGACGAGGCGTCGGTCAAACGCAGCAACGAGGAGGTCAGACGCGCCGAAGCCGATCTGACGCGCGCCGAGTCCGCGCACGACGTCGCCCACCTCGGATCGACCCGCCTGGCGGCGGTGATGAAGCAGCGGCCGACATTGGTCGCGCAGCAGGACATCGACGAGGCGCTGGGGCGCGATCGCGTGTCGGAAGCGCAGGTGGCGACCGCGAAGGCGGCGGTCGCGGCGGCGCAGGAACAGCTCGCCGTCGCGCGCGCCAATCAGAACAAGACGAAGACGCTGTTCGCCTACGCCCGCATCACCGCGCCGTTTGCCGGCGTCATCACCCACCGCTATGCCGACACCGGGGCGATGATTCAGGCCGGCACTTCGTCGCAGAGCCAGGCGATGCCGGTCGTCCGGCTGTCGCAGAACAGCATGCTCCGCCTGATCATCCAGGTGCCTGAATCCGCGGTCGCGCGCATTCGTGTCGGCGCCCCGGTCGACGTCAAGGTCCAGGCACTCGGCCGGACCTTTCAGGGCAAGGTCGCCCGCTTCGCCGAAAAGCTCAACCTCGACACGCGGACGATGGAGACCGAGGTCGACGTGCCGAATCCTTCGCTGGAGCTGGTGCCAGGCATGTACGCCTATGCGTCGATCACGACCGACGAGGCGCGCGGCGTGGTGATCGCGCCGGTGCAGGCCATCGACCGCAAGGACGATCGGATGTCGGCGCTGATCGTCGCGAGCGACGGGACGCTGCAGGCGCGGCCGATCACGATCGGTCTCGAGGCGCCGGATCGCGTCGAGGTGCGGAGCGGTCTGGTCGCCGGCGACCTCGTCGTCATCGGCAACCGCGCGCAGCTGAAGCCGGGGGCGGCCGTCACGCCCAGGATCATGCCCCCGCCGGCGGCGGCCGAGGGGACGCGCTGATGTCCGGCTTCTCGATCCGCAACCCCTACTTCGTCATCGTCGTCGCGCTGATCGCGTCGGTGATCGGGTTGACCAGTCTCGTGCGTATGCCGGTCGATCTGTTTCCCGATATCAACATCCCCGAAGTCGTCGTCGCGACGTTCTATACCGGCATGCCGCCCGAACAGATCGAGACCGACATTACCGGCCGGTTCGAGCGCTTCTTCACACTCGGCGCCGGCATCGATCATATGGAGTCGCGGTCGCTGCCCGGAGTCAGCATCATCAAGGTGTTCTTCCAGCCGGGCACCAGCGCCGACTCGGACGTCAACGAGATCTCCAACCTGGCGATGGCCGACCTGCGGCGGCTGCCGCCGGGGACGCTGCCGCCGATCGTCCAGAAGTTCGACGCCTCGAGCCTGCCGGTGTGCCTGATCACGCTGGGCGGCGAAGGGCTGAACGAGACGCAGCTGCGCGATCTCGGCCAGTTCGCGGTGAGGAACCAGCTGGCGGGCGTGTTCGGCGCGTCCGTGCCGCCGCCGTTCGGTGGCAAGTACCGGCAGATCATGGTCTACGTCGATCCGGCGAAGCTGCAGGCGTACCAGATGAGCCCGATGGACGTGGTGCGGGCGGTCAACAACGCCAACCTGATTCTGCCGTCCGGCGACGTCAAGATCGGGCCGTTCGATTACACCATCTTCACCAACAGCCAGTTCCGGACCATCCCCGACATCAACGGCATCCCGTTGAAGACGGTGGGGCGCTCCACCGTGACCGTTGGCGACATCGGCCGCGCCGAGGACGGCCATCAGATCCAGAACAACATCGTCACCGTCGATGGTCAGCCGTCGGTCTACCTGCCGGTGATGAAGCAGGGCGGCGACACCAACACGATTGCCGTCGTCGACGGCGTCAAGGATCTGGTCGGCCGGCTCAACGATGTGCCGAAGGAGCTGATCCCGCGGGTCGTCTTCGATCAGTCGCTGTTCGTGAAGCGGGCGATCGAGACGCTGCTCGACGAGGGCGGCATCGGGCTGGCGCTGACCGCGCTGATGGTGCTGGTGTTCCTCGGCAGCTTCCGCGCGACCGTGGCGGTGTTTCTGTCGATCCCGCTCTCGGTCCTGGCGGCGATTATCGCGCTCTACATGGGCGGCAGCTCGATCAACACGATGATCCTCGCCGGGTTCGCCCTGGTGTTCTCGCGCCTGATCGACAACGCGGTGATCGTACTGGAGAACATCTTCCGCCATATGGAGATGGGCGAGTCGCCGGAGGTCGCGGCGGAGAAAGGCGGCGACGAGGTCGCGCTGGCGGTGCTGGCAGCGACGCTGACCAGCTCGATCGTGTTTTTTCCGGTGACCTTCCTTTATGGCGTCAGCCGGTTCCTGTTCTCGGCGCTGGCGCTGGCGGTTGTCCTCGCGCTGTTCGCGTCGTACTTCGTCGCGATGACGGTGGTGCCGCTGTTCTGCGCGAAGCTGATCAAGGCGCCGCATCATGCGCCCCCGGTCGAGGGCGCGGCGGAGACGGAGCATCGGGCGCACGGAGCCTCGCCCGGATGGATGGAGCGCTTCAACCAGCGCTTCGCCGCGCGGTTCGAGCGGCTGCTGATCTGGTACGAGCGGCGGGTGCGCGCCTCGCTGCAGCGTCCCGGGCGCGTCGTCGTCGCGGTCGCGGCGGTCTGCTGCGCCAGCCTGATGATCTACCCACTGCTCGGCATCGCTTTCTTTCCGCGCACCGACGCCGGCCAGTTCGTGGTCAACCTGAAGTCGCCGTCCGGCACGCGCATCGAGGTCAGCGCGCAGGACGTGGCGCGAGTCGAGGCGTTGATCCGGAAGATCGTCGAGCCCCGCGATCTCGATCTGATCGTCTCGAACATCGGCGTCATCCCGGGCTTTTCGTCGATCTATACGAGCAACGCCGGGCCGCACACGGCGACGATTCAGGTGGCGCTGAAGGAGGACCATCGGATCGGCAGCTATGAGTACATGGCGCGCGTTCGCACCGCGCTCCAGCGCGAGCTGCCGGATTTGAGCGCATTCTTCCAGTCCGGCGGGATGGCGGACGCGGTGCTCAACCAGGGGCTGCCGGCGCCGATCGACGTGCAGCTGAGCGGCTCCAACATCGAGGCCGCCTACCAGGCAGCAAGCGAAGTCGCCGCCGACATCCGCGCGCTCCCGGGCGTCAGCGACGTCTACATCCCGCAAGACGTCGACTACCCGTCGCTGCGGCTGGACATCGATCGCGAGCGGGCCGGCGAGCTGGGTCTCGATCAGCGCGAGGTCGTCAACAACGTGATCACCGCGCTGACCTCGAACCAGATGATCGCACCGAGCTACTGGGTCGATCCCAAGAGCGGCAACGACTACATGCTGACGGTGCAGTATCCGGAGAACCAGATCCGCAACCTGCTCGACCTGCGCGGCATCCCGCTGCACTCCAGCCGGCTGAAGGAGCCGACGCAGCTCGACGCGGTCACGCGGATCACGCCGCTCAAGTCCCCGACCGAGATCGATCACTACCAGATTCAGCGGGTGATCGACATCTACGTCAACCCGGCGGGGGAGGACCTGGGCCGCCTTGCCGCCGGCATCCGCGGCGTCCTCGCCGGCCGGAAACTGCCGGCCGGGATCCGCGTCGCGACCCGCGGCATGGTGCAGGGCATGCAGGCGTCGTTTCAGAGCTTCGGCGGCGGTCTGATCCTCGCGCTCGTCCTGCTCTATCTGATTCTCGTCGCGCAGTTCCGGTCCGTGATCGACCCGCTGCTGATCCTCCTGGCGGTGCCGCCCGGCATCACCGGCGTGCTGCTCGCGCTCTACCTGACCGGGACGACACTGAACGTGCAGTCGCTGATGGGCGTGGTGATGATGGTCGGCATGGTCGTGTCGAACAGCATCCTGATCGTCGAGTTCACGCACCGGTTGGAGGAGGACGGCATGCCGCTGCTCGATGCGGTGGTGAACTCGTGCCGCATCCGGCTGCGGCCGATCCTGATGACGTCACTCGCGACGGTCTTCGGACTGATTCCGATGGCGCTCAAGCTCGGAACAGGGAGCGAGGCCTACGCGCCGCTGGCGCGCGCAATCATCGGCGGGCTGCTGGTGTCGGTCGCGGTGACGGTGTTTGTCGTGCCGGCCGCGTATCTGATGGTGTATCGCCGGCGCCGCGTGGCTGCGGCGGAGGCGCGGTCGTGAGGCGCGCGGCCTGGACTGTCTTCATGCTGCTCGGCGCCGCGACGGCGGCGGCACAGAGCGGGCCGTCGCTGTCGCTGCGCGAGGCCGAAGCGCGCGCGCTGCAGCAGCACCCGCAGGTGCTCGCGGGCCAGTACGCCGCGCGGGCCGGCGCCGAGATCACGCGCGAGGTGCGGTCCGCGTATTTTCCGACCGTCTTCGGCAGCGTCACCGGCGTCGAATCCCAGGACGGCAGCCGCATCGCCGCCGGCGGGCTGAACAACCCGATCATCCTCGACCGCGCCGCCGCCGGCGTCTCGCTGTCGCAGCTGCTGACCGACTTCGGCCGCACCTCCGATCTCGTGCAGACGGCGTCGCTGCGGGCGCACGCGTTGGAGCAGGGCGCGGCCACCGATCGGGCCGACGTGCTGCTGCGTGTGGATCGTGCCTACTTCGCGGCGCTGCGCGCGCAGGCGATCCTGCGCGTCGCGCAAGGCACGGTGGATGCGCGGCAGCTCGTGGCCGATCAGGTCGGCGCGCTGGCGCAGAGCAACCTGAAGTCAGGGCTCGACGTCAGCTTCGCGCGCGTCAACCTCAGCGAGGCGCAGCTGCTGTTGCTGCAGGCGCGCAACGATCAGGCCGCCGCCTTTGCCGCGCTGGCGGCGGCGCTCGGTCAGCCGGACGCGCCGACGTACGCGCTGGTCGACGAGCCGCTGCCGCCGGCCCCGCCGGCCGACGAAGCGGCGCTTGTCGCCCAGGCGCTGCGCGAGCGTCCGGACGTCGCGGGAGAGCGGCTGGCGCGCGAGTCGGCCGCGAAGTTCGCCGAGGCGGAGCGGGCGCTGTGGTTTCCGACGATTTCGGCACTCGGCGCCGCCGGCGTCGCGCCGTATCGCCAGGCCGGAATCAACTCGCCGTACTCGGCGATCGGGATCAACGTCACCGTGCCCGTCACCAACGGCAGCCTGTTCGCCGCGCGGCATGCCGAGGCGAGTCTTCGCGCCCGCGCGGAAACCGAGCGCGTTCGCGATCTCGAAAACCGGGTCACGCGCGACGTCCGAATCGCGCTGCTCGACGCGCGGAGCGGGTTCGAGCGGCTCGATCTCACGAATCAGCTGCTGGAGCAGGCCAGCCAGGCGCAGGAATTGGCGGAGGCGCGCTACAACCTGGGCCTCAGCTCCATCGTCGAGCTCTCTCAGGCGCAATTGAACAAGACGCGCGCGGAGATCGAGCAGGCAAGCGCGCGTTATGACTACCAGGCACGAATGTCGTCTCTTCGCTACCAGCTCGGGACCCTGAAATAGGATTCGTCGTGACGAGCCAGAAATCTGGCTGTTGGTGCCGCCAGGGAGGTGTTCGTTTGGTAGAGTAGCCGCGGAGGCGCGATGAAAATGGTGAGACCCTCGATCGCCGCATCGGCAACTCGCGTGGTGCTTTCGATCTGCATGGTCGGCGGGTTCGCCTTCGCGGCCATCGCGCAGATCGAATCCCGTGTCGGCACCTGGGAGCTTGACCTTACCAAGTCGACGTTCAGTCCCGGCCCACCGCCGCAACGACAGACCCTGATCTACCGCGCGGCGGGACCGCAGTGGACTGCGCTATTGCAGGGCATCGACGCGTCGGGAAAACCAATCAACCCTGATGTCGGCAACCTGCTCATCAAATTTGATGGCCGGGATCACGCCACTCCGACCTCCGACTATGAAACAACCGCCTGGAAACGCGTCGACGACAAGAAGTATCTGGTGATCCGTAAGAAGGCGGGCAAAGTCGTACTGACGTCGACCAACGTTCTGTCGCCAGACGGCAAGACGATGACGATTACGACCACTGGGCATAACGCCGCCGGCCAGGCCGTCCACAATGTGAGGGTCTACGAGAGGCAGACCCAGTAGGCGTGGCCAGGGCGACAGGGTCGCCATGGCGGCTGCCACAGTGTTCAGCGCACAAGAGCCCGGCCGTCCGGCATGCCGGCCCGACGGAGGAAGGCCATCATCGGGCACCAGTTTGTCAGGCCGGATTGCGCCAGGTTGAGGCCGACAAACAGCGTGAACCACAGGAAGTACGGGTGCACGTACATCCCGAGCAGCACGCTGGCGGCGACGAAGAGTCCGGCGATCAGGCGAAGCATCGGTTCGATGGTCATGGCAGGTCTCCCTCAGGCGTTTCCGGGACGAAGAGAATCGGCATCGTGGATGTGCGTACGAGCGGCTCGCCGTAGGCCGACAGCCAGACCGCGGTGCGTGCCATCGGCGTCGCCAGCGCGAGCATCGTCGCGCGCGGCGTGCTGACCGCGCGCTCGATTGGCCACCCGCGGCCGTCGATGACGTCGCCGCCGAAGCACGCGGCGAGCCGGCCCGCGTAGGCCAGCGTGGCATGTCCCGCCTGTGGCGCGGCGGCATGCACGACGACCCGGCTCAACGCCGCCGTGATGTCGTGCGGCACGTCGTCGCGCACGATCAGGAGCGGCCGCCGCGCCTCGCGCAGCACGCGACCGGCGACCGAGCCGAGCCACCAGCGCGCGGCGCCGCGGCGGCCATGCGTGCCCATCACGATGAGGTCGGCGGTCGCCGACGCGTGCAGGATCGCGTCGCTCGGCGGCCGTTCGTCGATCGCCGCTGACACCGCATGGCCGGTCTGCCGGTGCCCGAACGCCGTGAGGAACTGCGCCGCCTGCGTCCGCATGGCCTGCTGCTGGCGCTCGAGCGCCTCAATCTGGTCGTGCGTGAAGTACGCCGGCGCCTCCCCCGCTTCCGCATGCAGCAGCCGCAGTGTGCCAGCGCCGCAGCGGTCGGCGATCAGACCGCCCAGCGAGACGGCGCGCGCGGACGCAGCACCGAAGTCGACGGCGACGAGGATGGAAAGCGGCTCGGGCGTCATGGGCAGCTCTCAGGCGGCTACGCCAGGACCGACGGCCACAGCCGCTGGCCGCCGGTGCGTGAGGTAGTAGGTGATTGGCACGGTCATCCGCGACAGCAGCAGCGACGCTACTTCGCCGGCCATCAGCGAGATCGCAAGTCCCTGAAAGATGGGATCGAAGAGAATCACCGCCGACCCGACGATCACCGCCGCCGCGGTCAGCGCCATCGGACGGAAGCGCACCGCGCCGGCGTCGACCACGGCGTCCTCGATCGACATGCCGTCGCGGACGCGCAGCTCGACGAAATCGACCAGAATGATCGAGTTGCGCACGACGATGCCGGCGCCGGCGATGAAGCCGATCATCGACGTCGCGGTGAAGAAGGCGCCGAGCAGGGCGTGCGCCGGCAGGATGCCGATCAGCGAGAACGGGATCGCCAGCATGATCGTCAGCGGCGTCACGAACGACTGGAACCAGCCCACGACCAGGATGTAGATGAGCACGAGGACCGCGGCGAACGCGATGCCGAGATCGCGGAAGACCTCGTACGTGATGTGCCACTCGCCGTCCCATTTCATCGCGTACTTCGACGAATCGAACGGCTGCCGCGTGTTGAAGATCTCGAGGCCGTAGCCCTCGGGCAGCCGTACCGATGCGAGCGCCCGGTTCATCTGGAGAATCGCGTAGACCGGGCTCTCGAACTGCCCGGCGACGTCCGCGGTGACATAGGTCACCGGCACAAGGTTCTTGTGGTAGACGCTCTGTTCTTCTTCCGACATCACGGCGCGCGTCAGTTCGCCGACGGCGACTGGCTCCCGGCCAAGTCGCAGGCTGGTCACCGCATCGAGCGAACCGCGCAGGCGGCGCGGCAGCCGCAGGAGGATCGGCACGTCTTCACGCGCCTGCGGATCGTGCAGCAGGCCGGCGGACATGCCGGCGCCCGCGATGCTGACCACCGATGCGACCTGCGCCGCGGACAACCCGGCCGCTGCCGCCTTGTCGCCGTCGACCTCGAGGCGTACCTTCGGCTGCGCCGACTCGACGTACCAATCGACGTCGACGACACCCGCTGTACGCTCGAACACCGAGCGCACGGTCTTCGCGAGCTCGAGGCGCCGGCTCGCATCGGGGCCGTACACTTCGGCGACGATCGTTTGCAGTACCGGCGGTCCTGGCGGCACTTCGACCACCTGGATCCGCGCGCCGAGCCGTTTCGCGATCGGATCGAGCCGCGTGCGGATGCGCTTGGCGATCGTGTGGCTCTGCTCGCGCCGCGCGTCCTTGTCCACGAGCATCAGCTGCAAATCGGCGAGGTTGGGATCCCGCCTGAGGAAGTAGTGTCGGACCAGGCCGTTGAACGTGTAGGGCGACGGCGCCCCGGTGTAACTCTGGACGCTCGTCACCGCGGTGTCGCGCAGCGATTCATCGGCGAGCGCCGACGCCACCCCGGCGGTCGTCTCCAGCGGCGTGTCCTCGGGCAGATGCACGATCACCTGCAGCTCGTTCTTGTTGTCGAACGGCAGCATCTTCACCGTGACCAGCCCCAGCGGCACGAGGGCGATGGCCCCGATCAGGAGAATGGCCACCAGTCCGAGGAACGCCGCACGCGCCCCCGGCCGCGTCAACAGCGGTCGCATGACGCGCCGGTACAGCGCGGTCAGACGATCCTCGGCCTCGTCGACGTGCCCGTGGGCGCGCTGGAGCAGCCGCACGGCCGCCCATGGCGTCACGATGAATGCGACGACGAGCGAGAACACCATCGCGGCGGAGGCGCCGACCGGAATCGGCCGCATGTACGGGCCCATCAGCCCGCCGACGAAGGCCATCGGCAGGATCGCGGCGATCACCGCCAGCGTCGCCAGAATCGTCGGGTTGCCGACCTCGTCGACCGCCCTGACGGCCAGGGCCGCGAGATCCCGGCCGTCGCGCGACATCCGCGCGTGCCGCACGATGTTCTCGACCACGACGATGGCATCGTCGACCAGGATGCCGATCGAGAAGATGAGCGCGAACAGCGTAATGCGGTTCAGCGTGTAGCCGTAAAGATAGAAGACGAACAGCGTAAGGGCCAGCGTGACCGGAATCGCGGTCAGCACGACCAGAGACTCGCGGCGCCCGAGCACCAGCCAGATCAGCAGCGCCACCGAGATGACGGCAAGGAACATGTGCCAGAGCAGCTCGTTCGACTTCTGCTTCGCGGTCTCGCCGTAGTTGCGCGTCACTGACACCTGGAGGTCGCGCGGCAGCAGGTAACCGCGCGCCGTCTCCACCTTCTGCTCGACCGCGCGGGTCAGCTCGATCGCGTTGGTCCCTTTACGCTTGGCGATCGACAGCGTGACCGCAGGGTAGGCGCGGCCAGGTCCGGGATAGTGCATGACGTAGTCGGCCGGCTCCCCGCCGCCGTCGCGGATCGCCGCCACGTCGGCGAGGTGGATCGGCGCGCCGCCGCCGGCGCCGACCACGACGTCGCCGATCGCCGCGGCCGACTGCAGCCATTGACCGCTTTCGAGTCGCGTCGCTCGGTTGTCCGACACGAGCTCGCGGGCGGGTGCGCGCAGGTTACTGCGCGCGAGCGCCTCGCGAATCGCCAGCGGATCGAGGCCGCGCGACACGAGCGCGGCGGGATCGAGGTCGACCGACACCTGCCGCGGACGACCGCCGATGATCGCGATCTCGGAGATGTCAGGCAGCTCCTTCAGCGCGCTCTGCAGCTGCGCGGCCATCTCACGCAGCCGGATGTCGTCGTAGCCGTCGCCCCAGAGCGTCAGCGCCATCACCGGCACGTCGTCGATCGAACGCGCCTTCACCACCGGCTGGCTCGCGCCGGGCGGCAATGCCGGCGCGTTGGCCGCCAGTTTCTGCGTCAACCGGACCATCGCGCGTTCTTCGTCCTGGCCGACGAGGAAACGGACGACCAGCATCGCCCGCCCCGGCATCGACGTCGAGTACAGGTACTCGACGCCGGGCACTTCCCAGAGCAGCTGTTCAATCGGACGCGTGACGCGCTGTTCGATTTCGGTCGGCGATGTCCCCGGCATCTCGACGAACACGTCGATCATCGGCACGATGATCTGCGGCTCCTCTTCGCGCGGCAGCGCGACGACCGCGTAGACGCCGAGCAGCATCGACGCGATGATCACGAGCGGAGTCAGCTTCGAATGGATGAAGGCCGCCGCGAGTCGGCCAGCCGCTCCGGTCGGACGGTTCATCGTGCCGCTCCTGCCAGACGGGTACCTTCGCCAAGTGACGCGGGCGGGTCGATGACGACGCGGTCGCCGTCGTGAATGCCGGCGAGCACTTCGACGCGGCCGGTCGTCGCGGCTCCAATGGACACCGGCCGCAACCGCGCCGTGCCGTCGGCCGCCGCCTCGAAGACGAACGACAGCTGGCCGCGGCGAGCAATCGCCCCAACGGGCACGGTCAACGTCCGGCGCGTCGGACCTTCGAATCGTGCGCGGGCGAACTGACCGGACCGCAGTGCCACGCCGGCCGGCAGTTCGATCTTGACGACGAATCCATGCGAAGCGGCGTCGAGCCTCGCGATCTCGACGACGCGGCCCGCAGTCCAGGCGGCGTCCTCGCCGGCGGCGAGGCCTACGGTCTGACCGAGGACAACCCGTGACGCGCGGGACTCGTCGAGCCTGACTTCGAGTCGCAGGCGCGACGTGTCTTCGAGCGTCAGCAGCGGTGCTCCAGGCATTGCCATCGTGCCCGGATCGGCGGCGCGCTCGGCGACGACGCCATCGAACGGCGCTGTGAGCACGGCGTAGGACGCCGTGACGAGCGCACCGCGCATTGCGGCCTGCGCCTCATCGCGTGCCGCGCCAGCCGCGGCAGCCCGCGCGGTGGCGCCGGCCAGCTGCGCTTCAGCGGCGCTGAGACTTGCCCTCGCCTGATCGAGCTCCTGCGACGTCGCCGATCGCGTGGCGTGCAGTGAGGCGATGCGTTCATGCGTCAGGCGCGCGATCCGAAGCGCCGCCTCGGAGGCGCGGATGTCGGATTCGGCTGCGTCGGCGGCGCGCCCGGCCGCGTCGAATGCTGATGCCGAGCGGGCCGACGCCGCGCGGATGTCGCGCGCATCGAGATTGACGAGCGCTGCGCCGCGGCGGACGGAATCTCCAGGCCGCACGAGTACCGCGATGATCGGCGCCATCATCCGGCTGGCGATCACGGCTGTCACTCGTGGACGGACGACCCCGCCGGCTTCGAACTGCGACGCCACCTCTGTGATTTCCGCGCGTGCGAGCGCCACCGTGAGCGCGGCCGCCGTGGTTCTGGTCTCCGCCGCCGGCGTCGCGGCGCAGCTCGCGGCGGCGAACGCCGCAGGCACCGAAGCGGCAAGCGCAAGGAGCTTCATGTCAATCTTCATGGGGTCCGCCCTAAGGCCCGGCGCAGCATGGCCTCTCCGGTAATCGCGTCGACGACAGCCGACGCGCGTTGCGCCTCGGCGTCGAGCACCGCGGCCGACGCGCGCAACATGTCGTTCACGCCGGCAAGGCCGGCATCGAACCGGTCGCGGACGATGCGCTGGCTTTCACGTGCTTGGTCGGCGGCGGCGCGTCCCACCGACGCCCGCGCGGCTGCCGACTGAAGGCTCCGCAAGGCGCTGATCACCTCGACGTGCACTGCTGCGCGGGTCTCCTCAGCCTCCGCGGCCGCGCGTACCGCCGCGGCGGTCGCCACCTGTTCGCGGGCGCGTTGCGCGCCGCCGAGCGACAGGGCCCAGCGCAGCTCGCCACCGGCGATCCAAGACGAGGTGCGATCGTTGATACGGGTGCCGGTGACCTCGACTGCGGCCTGGACCGCCAGTTGCGGCAGTCGCGTGGAGCGAGCCTGGCGTTGGCCGGTTTCGGCCAGCCGGCGCGCGGCGTCGGCTCGCCGGGTTTCGGGCCGTGCGGCATCCGCCTCCGCGAACAACGTGTCCAACGGTGGTTGTGGCTGCGGCCCGGCGGTGACCGCCGGCTCGACACAGTCGTACTCGCGCTCGATTGGCGCGCCCATCCGCCGATTGAGTTCGGCCCGCGCGATCGCCGCGTCACTCTCGGCGGCAATCGCGCGTTGCTGCAGGTCGGCCAGGTGCGCCGCCAAACCGAGCACGTCGGCGTCGTTGAGCATCCCGGCGTCGCGCCGGTGCTCGGCTCGCGACAGATCCTGACGCGCGGCATCTACGCCGGCCAGCGCCGCGCGGCGCGCCGCCAGCGCCGCGATCACACGCCCGAACGTCTGCGTCGTCGCGAGCGCGAGGCCGGCGGTGGCTTCATCGGCGGAGAGACCGGTGATGTCGCGGCGCACAGCAGCGGCATCGGCCGCGGCGGCCCGCTGGCCGCCGTCGAACACCAGCTGTTCGAGTCCGACCGCGGCGCGAAAGAATCCGACCGGGTCCGGGTGATTCAGTGCGTCGATGGCGAAGTTGCCGGCGGCGAACCGGCGCGCGGACAGGAGCGAGCTGAACACAAACACGGGTTGGTCGCCACGCTGCCATGATTCAGTGATCGTGATGCGCGGGAACAAATCGGACCGTGCGGCTCGTGTTTGCGCACTGGCTTCGTCGCGTGTCGCACGGGCGGCGCGAAGCGATGCATTGCCGTGCAAAGCGGCCTGAACGGCGGCCTCGAGCGTCAGCGGCTCCTGCGCGGCGGCGCTCGTAATCATGGCGCCGAGCGAACAAACGATTAACGCCGCCAGTCGGGTCATCACTTCAGAGATTCACCAATCTGCTATTGGTGACGCCGCTACAATCGGAGGTGACGTGTCCACCGCTGTCACCAAACGCGGCGATGTGAATCCTTCGAGCGGCGACGCGGAGCGCGCCGATTACGCGGCGCTGGTTCGCATGGCCGCCGGCGGCGACCGCGACGCGATGGAGCGACTGTTGATGCGCGCGCAGGAAGTCGCGTATCGATTCAGCCTGCTGGTCTGCGGCCATCCGCAGGACGCCGAAGATGTGATGCAGGAAGCCCTGCTGAAAACCTACCGGTACGTGGGGCGAATCAAACAGCCGGACGCGTTCCGGACGTGGCTGTACACGACCGTGCGGAACGCCTGCCGCATGAAGCGGCGGCGCCACGTGGGCGAACCGGCGCACGTGTCGTCAATCGAGCAGGGCGCCATTGGTGCCGACGGCGAGCCGGCGTCGATCGACGTGGAGGCGCCGGCGCGGCCCGCGGATCAGCTGGTGATGGACGCCTGGATCAACGATCGGCTCCGGCGTGCGCTCAACGCGTTGCCGCCGGCGTACCGCATGATCGTCGTGCTCCGCGAAATGGAAGGGCTGTCGACGCGGGAAGTCGCCAGCGTTGCCGGAATCTCCGAGGTGAACGTGAAGACGAGGCTCCATCGTGCGCGGGTTCTGCTGCGCCAGGCGCTGGAGGGCGTGTGAGCGACGCGGGAATCGGTGAGTGCCGTGCGATCCTGGCCGGCATTTCCGCCTATCTCGACGGTGACGCCGATGCGGCCGCCTGCCAGGCGATCCAGCGGCACTGTCGCGACTGTGCGGCGTGCGCCACGGTGGTCGAAGGACTGCGCGAGACGATCGGGCTCTGCCGCGAAGCGGGCAGCGTGCCGCTTCCCGATGCCGTCCGACGCCGCGCCAGAGCCGGCATCGAGCGGCTGCTCGCCTCCGGGAAACGTCCGGCCGGCTGACCGCGTCACGTTTCGCCCAACGCTGAATCTGTTCGTACAACATGGCTCAAGCCTTCGACATCGTCGCGTTCGGCGCCCACCCGGACGATCTCGAGGTGGTGATGGGGGGCACGGCGGCGAAGCTGGCGAGCCGAGGGCAGTCCATCTTGTTCGTCGATCTCTGCGACGGCGAACCGGCGCGCCACGCCAGTCGCGGCGCGCGATCGATGCAGGCGGCGAGTGCCGCCGCCATTCTCGGCGTGCAGCGGACGACCCTCACGCTCCAAGACCGTCTGATCCGCGACTCGATCGAGGCGAGGCTCGCGGTGGCGCGACTGCTGCGGATCCATCGGCCGCGGACCGTGTTCACGACCGCTGGGGCGGGCGTGCATCCCGATCACGCCGCCGTCACGGACATCGTGATCAACGGCGTCTTCTACGCACGGTTGCCGAAATGGGACGACCTGGCGGCGGGTGAGATGCTCGAGGGGACCGAGCCGCACGAGATCGAACGACTGTTCTTCGGTCATTGTCGAATGGAGCCGGCGTGGAGCCGCTTCGACTTTGCCGTGGATGTCAGCGACACCTACGCGAGCAAGATGGCCGCGGTCACCGCCTACGAGTCGGTGTTCAGCGGCGATCAGGCGACGCTGCTCGACAAATACAGTGCGGAGGACCGGTACGTCGGCAGTCTCGTGGGCGTGCAGTACGCAGAGGCC
>Ga0310810_10003249_pt1 | contig 17687 bp, 12 predicted proteins | sample NCmetagenome_FD_207641 | JGI IMG/M metagenome (GOLD analysis project Ga0310810, IMG submission 207641) | Soil microbial communities from experimental microcosm in Duke University, North Carolina, United States - NC | ecosystem: Engineered > Artificial ecosystem > Soil microcosm > Unclassified ...
CCGCTCCGCGCGTGGGCTAGGAGGCGCAGGGGCGCGGCGGCGCGGGCGCGCGGGGAGGATTGACCCCGTTTCGGTGACTTACGCGCTTTATTGGATTTGCGCTTGACCGCCATTCGCTCCTCCGACTGGTTCCCTGCGCCCCTGCGCCCCCTAAGCCTCCAGAATCTCCACCCGCACCTCCGGCTCGATCTGCCGCCGATCGATCAGCGCCGGCCAGTACGCCACGACCTCCTCGACCGCCGGCCGTCCGCCGGCGAAACCCGTCACGCTGGGCGGGCCGGTCAGCACCAGCGGCGCGATCTCCCGGGTGAACCGCTCCACCGGAGCGCGCTCGCGGGCGCGCACGCCGATCCGGAGCTGCACCTCGGGGAGATCGGGATCGGGCGGACCACTCAATCGGCCGTGCGTGGCGTTCACCCCGACGTATTCCGTCAGGATCTGCTCGAACTCGAGCCCGAGGTCCTTGAGGCGCTGCCGAAGGACCTTGTCGGCGGCACGGGCCTTGTCGTACGCCTCGGGCCACGAGTACACCAGCGTGCCGACGGCCTTGTAGCCGTAGAAGTAGGCGATCGACACCTTGAGCATCGGCGTCCTGGGTCCGCCCCGAATCCCGCTCACCCGCACCCGGTCACGGCCCGCCTGCTTCAGCTGGATGGAGGTGAAGTCGGCGACGCCGTCGGGGGTGATGTAGCTGTGCGGGTCGCCCATCTCGTAGACCAGCTGCTCGGTCACCGAGGGCACCGAGACCACCCCACCGGTGCCGGGATGCTTGGTGATGACGAAGCTGCCGTCGGGCGAGGCCTCGACGATCGGGAAGCCCGGGTCGGCCAGCCCCTTCACCGAACGCCAGCCCTTGAGCAGGTTGCCGCCCGACGCCTGCGCGCCACACTCGATGATGTGCCCGGCCACCGTGCCGGCCGCGACCTTGTCCCAATCCTCCGGCGACCAGCCGAACTCGTGGAAGATCGGACCCAGCGTGAGACCGGTGTCGGTCACCCGCCCCGTCACGACCACGTTGGCGCCGCCGCGGAGTGCCTCCACGATCGGGGCCATCCCCAGGTACGCGTTGGCGCTCAGAACCTTGTCGCGGATCGCGGCGAGTGGACGGCCGGTCTCCATGTCCGCCAGCGGATGCCCTCGCGCGATCAGCTCGTCGAGGCGGCCGAGGATATCGTCGCCCGTCACCAGGCCGACGCGGACCTTGCCCTGGAGCCCGAGCTTGCGGGCAACCTCGAGCACCGCCTCGGCGCAGCCGCGCGGGTTCACCCCGCCGGCGTTGCTGGTGACCCGGATTCCCTTCCGCGCGACGTCGGGAAGGATGCGCTCCATGAGGGGAACGAAATCCCGGGCGTAGCCCGCCTTCGGATCGCGCGACTTCTGCTTCTGCATGATGGACATCGTCACCTCGGCGAGGTAATCCATCATCAGATAGTCGATCGGTCCGCCGCGCACCTGGCGCACCGGGGCCTCCAGCCAGTCGCCCCAGAACCCCTGCCCCGCGGCGATCCGCACCACCCGGCCGGTCATGGCAGCACTCCCCCGCCAGCACCCGGCAGCACGACCTCGCGATGCCAGCGATCCTCACCCACGCGGGCCACCAGCAGGCCCAACGGCGCGAAGCGCTCGGGCAGCGGCCACGGAGGCGAGCCGAGATCGAACCCGACCTCCGCCCGTCCGCCGGGCGCTACGCGCGGCGTGGTATCGCCCGCCGCGCGGAGCGCGACCCCGCTGTCGGCATAGGTGCGGATGCTGGCCCGCACGGTCCAGGCCGCACTGTCGGCCGGATCGGCGAAGCCGGGATAGAGCGCCAGCGTGAGCGGGATATCACCGTGATGCTCGGGCAGAGGCACCGAGGCGCGGCCGAGGGCGTAGCGCATGGGGTTCTTCGAGAGCTGTCTCCCGGCGGTGTCGTAGACGCTCACGCCGAAGTCGGTGATCCGGTCCCACTGCTCCGGCGCCATCGCGAGCTCGACCACGAGGTCCGTGGCCCAGGACGGCACCACGAACGGAATGCGTCGCGGCGCCGAGCCCCGCGCGGCCACCGTGTCGGTACGCTCGGCGCCGAGCAGGCGGAAGGAAACTCCGGCGGTGACCGGGGCGCCCGCGACGCTCCGGACCCGTGCGGTTACCAGGTTCCCCGAGCGGGTCGCGTGCAGCGTGACCGGCGACTGACGGACCGTCACGTCCACCGACGCGCGCCGGCCCGGCAGAGCCACCGCGTCCACCTCGTACGCCCCGGCCACGACGTCCCGACCGTCCACCGCGTACTCCGCCGCCTGCGAGCCACTGCCGGCGGGGAGCGCGGCCTCTTCCCGGTACGGCGCCCCGCGCGGCTCGTGCAGGAACGCGAGGGCTCGGCTGGAGAGCCCCGCGGTCGCGACGCTGGCGACGAACGGACGCGCCGTATCGGCCAGGAAGAACGAGCGCAGGACACCACCCTCCTCCAGCGCCGTGCCGTGGCGGAGTGTGGCGGAGCCGGCGTTCGCGGGTGCAGGCAGAATCAGCGTGGCCACCAATCGGAAGGCCGGCCCGCGCAGCGTGTCGGCCGACCAGGCCAGGACGGTGCCGGTGTGAACCCCGGGCGCGAGCTTGGTCGCGTCGTAACGGAGGGTCACCTCGCTGCCGCCCTTGAGCGAGACGCTGGTCGGCGGGGTGAGCCAGGCGGCATCGCTTTCGAGGCGGAAGGGACCGCCGGGCGCGCTGTCGCCGGGGCTCAGCGCAAAGCGCAGCGTGCCGCTCCGGGGCGTGCCGGGTCCCAGCATCCGCCACCCCGCGTCGCCGCCGGCGGCGGCCGCGACCGTGATCTCGCCGCCGCCCGGCGCCGAGCCGAGCCAGCTCCACGCCGCATCCAGCGCCGGGAGACCGCGGCCCTCGTCGAGGTATCCGCTGCCCGGGGTGGGCCGCGCGGTCACCATGAGCGCGCGCTTGATCCGGGCGGCGTCGATCGGCCGCTGTTCCTGCGCCAGCGCCGAGACCAGGCAGGCGACCAGTCCCGCCGCGTGGGGCGACGACATGCTGGTCCCCTGCTTCACCTCGTCTCCGGCGTTCCACCGGGGCACCGAGCTGTAGGCCATGCCCGGGGCCACCAGGTCGGGCTTGGCCACCTCGCCCCCCCGGGAGCTGAAGTAGGCGACCTCCTCGGGCGCCGGGCCTTCCGGCCCCGGCACCAGGAACCCCGAGGGCAGGGTGGCGCCGACGGTGATGGCGCGGTCCGCCGAGCCGGGGAGCCCGATAGTACTCAACCCGGGCCCGTCGTTGCCGCCGCTGATGGTGAGCGACACGTCGGGGTGGGCCGCCAGGACCGAATCGGCCAGCCGGTCGATCCGGGCCTTCCCCTCCTGCTCGTTGCCCACGCCGAAGCTGAGATTCATCACCAGGGGCAGGTGCCGCTCCGCGGCGAAGCGGATGGCATAGTCCATCGCGCGCAGCATGGCTCCGGTGGTCGAGACGCTGCCCTGGGCGCCCAGCGAGATCTTGAGGCCGAGGAGCTGCGCGCCCGGCGCCACGCCGTTGAATCCCTTCACCTCGTAGAGATCGTGCGCCGCGGCGATTCCCGCCACGTGGGTGCCGTGGGCGTCGAGATCGAAGACCAGGTCGAGGGTGGGCGCGGTGGCCGTGCCGCCGAAGTTGGCGGCGATCCCGAGTCCCGGCGTGTGTCCGCGCACGGCCCAACCGAAGCTCTCGCGGGCCTGCAGGTAGTCGTGCACCGGCCGCTCGCCGGCCAGCGAGCCGTCGCCGTCGGTGTCGGCCAGCAGCACCCAGCCATCGCTGGCCCGGGCCACCACGATCGGCAGGCTGTCGCCGATGGCCTCGTTGCCGTTGAGATCCGCCGCGGGAGAGCCGTTGAGCGGCAGCTCGGTCACGATGCCGCCGAACCAGGGACCGTCGCCGGCCAGGGCACGGACCCGGCCCAACCCGATGAGGCGCTGCCCCGCCACCGTCACGCTGTCGCCGTGGGGAGCGATCGGGGCGAGCGGCACCACACCCTCGCCGGAAAAGTCGCGGAGGTCGAGCAGTTTGGGCTGACCGGTGCTGGTCGTCCGGAGACCGGGGACCGCGGGATCGATGCCGGTGTCGAGGATCGCGATCAGGACCCCGCGTCCGTCGTAGGTCGGATGGGCCTCGAGGAAGCGATCCACCCGGGTGCTCCCCAGCGCCATCCAGTCGTGCGCGAAGGCCGCTTCCGGCGGGGCGATGCGCTCAACCGGCTCGGCGGGCGCTGGGTTGGAGAGCTGAACCTTGGGCGACTGGGCGCGGTTCGGATCCACGCTGCGCGGCGGTGCCGAGGCGGTCGGGGGCGCGGGTGCGGGAGTGGGCTCTTCGCGGTGGGTGGCGCAGGCGAGGGTCAGGGCTACGAGGGCGCAGATCCCTCGCTGCACTCGGGATGACAGCCTACGCATCAGCGTTCCGTCACCGCGTCGATGGGCGGAAGGACGAACGGGCCGATATGCGGCCCGGCGTAGTTGGCCGACACCCGGAGCAGAAAGGCCAGCGCGTCGCGGGTCTCCTCGGGGGTTACGATCGCGTCCACGAAGCCTCGGGCGGCCGCGTAGCGGGCGTCGAGCTGCGCGTCGTAATCGGCCCGCATTCCCTCCACTGCCCGCTGCACCTCGGGCGAAGGCTCGCGCTTTTCCTTCTGTGCTCGCTCCAGCTCCGGGCCGTGCACCGCCATCACCGCGGCCTCGCCTTCCATGACGCCCATGCGGCCGGTGGGCCAGGAGAGGAGAAAGTCGGGATCGAATCCCTGTCCCGCCATGGCGTAGTAGCCCGCCCCCGACGCGTGGTTCACGGTGAGCACGATCTTGGGCACGACCGCTGTCGCCATCGCCTCGACGAAGTGGGCGCCGGCCCGGATGATGCCCGACTGCTCCGCTTCGGGGCCCACCATGAAGCCGCTCACGTCCTGCACGAACAGGATCGGCAGCCGCTCCCGGCTCGCGGTCTCGATGAAGTACGCCACCTTCTCGGCGCTGCCGGTGTAGACGATACCGCCGAAGCGCGGCCGCTCCCCGGGCTGCCCCTTGATGATCCCCCGCTGGTTGGCGATAACCGCGACCGGCCGGCCCTCGATGTGGGCGTGCCCGCACAGCATCTCTCGCGCGACGTCGGGCTGGAACTCATCCAGCGCCCCGGCGTCGAGCAGGCAGGCCAGCACGTGGCGCATGTCGTAGGAGAGCCGGTGATCGTGCGGGAGCAGGTCGTACAGGTCGGTGAGGGGGCGCTCGGGGGCGCGGTCGGCGGCGACGCGGTGCTGTACGCCTTCGTGGCGCGGCAGCCGGCCGATGTACTCCCGGATGCGGGCGAGGCACTCCGTGTCGTTGGCCGCGCGATAGTGGGCGACGGCGCTCAGCTCGGTATGGGTGCGCGCGCCGCCCAGGGTCTCGGCGTCGATCGTCTGCCCGGTGGCGCCCTTCACCAAGTTGGGACCGCCCAGGCCCATGAAGCTGGTGCCCTCGACCATGAAGATCACGTCGGAGAGCGCCGGGAGGTACGCTCCGCCGGCAATACAGCTTCCCATCACCGCGCTCACCTGCGGCACGTGCAGGTAACGCCGCATGATCGAGTTGTAGTAGAAGATCCGGGCGGCGCCATACTGACCGGGAAAGACCCCACCCTGGTAGGGGAGGTTCACCCCGGCGCTGTCCACCAGATAGATGATGGGGATCCGCTGGCGCATGGCGACTTCCTGGGCCCGGAGGATCTTGCGGATCGTCTCCGGCCACCAGGAGCCCGCCTTCACGGTGGCGTCGTTGGCTACCACCACGACTTCCCGGCCTTCGACCACGCCAAGACCGGTAATGACCCCTGCCCCGGGAGCCTGTCCGTCGTACTGGTCATAGGCGACCAGCAGGCCGATCTCGAGCCAGGGGGTGCCGGGATCGAGCAGCCGCTCGACCCGCTCCCGCGGCGCCAGCTTGCCCTGCTGGTGCATCTTGGCGACCCGCGCGGCGCCGCCGCCCTCGCGCAGCTTGGCCGCCAGAGCGCGGTACTCCTCGCTCAACGCGCGGAGCCGGCTCTCCTTCGCGGGGGGTGGTGCCTTCACCCCGGCCTTATCCCTGGAGATGGTCAACCGCCCAGGTTTCGATGTACCCGATGAGATCGGACGTCGGGGTGCCCGGACCGAAGAGCCGTCCGATCCCCTGGTCCTGCAGCGCCGCGGCGTCCTCCGGAGGAATGATTCCCCCGCCGGTCACCAGGACGTCGGGTCGCCCCTGCTCCACCAGGAGCTGGCGCACCCGGGGGAAGAGGGTCATGTGGGCCCCAGAGAGGATCGAGAGCCCGACCACGTCTACGTCCTCCTGCACCGCCGCGGTGGCGATCATCTCCGGCGTCTGGTGCAGTCCGGTGTAGACCACTTCCATCCCGGCATCGCGCAGCGCCGCGGCCACCACCTTGGCGCCCCGGTCGTGGCCGTCCAGACCGGGCTTGGCCACCAGGACCCGGATGGGCCGTGGAAGCGAAGGTCGAGAGGCGGCCATGGTCAGGAGCGTCCTCCAGGCAAGAGTTGGTCGGCCAACGCGTCGAGCGAAGCCACCCGGCGTACTCCATCCGGCGCCGCGGCGGTCTCGGGCAGAAGCAGGATCGCCTCGATTCCCGCGGCCCGGGCGCCGAGCACGTCCACCTCGTAGAGATCGCCGACGTAGAGCGCCTCGCCCGGGGTCACGCCGAGCGCGTCCAGCGCGGCCCGGAAGATAGCGGGATCGGGCTTTTCCGCTCCGAACAGCGCCGAGTCCACCACCACCTCGAAGCAGTCACGGAGACCCGCCGCGCGGAGCGCCGCATCGACCCGACCGTCGCTGTTGCTCACGACGCCGAGCCGAAGACCCGCGGCGCGGAGCCGCTCCAGGGTTTCCCGGGTGCCGGCTGCCGTGGCGCACCAGAGGTGCCGCTCCTGGTGCAATCCCGCCAGGCAGGTCCGCACCTCGCCCAGGCGTTCCGGCGGCACCCCGGCCAGGGTGAACAGCGTCTCGAGGTAGACGGTGGCTCGGTCCCGATCGGCGCCACGGACCCGTTCCATGGCCCGGGCCGCCGCGGAGGCGCCCGCCGCCAGCGTGTCCCCCGCGAGCGGCAGACCGAGCGCCGCGCCCACTCCCTCGGCCATCCGGAGATAGTCGAGGAAGATGAGGGTGTTGCCGGCGTCGAACAGGACCGCGCGGAGCGCGCTCAGCGGAACCTGAGCAGCGCGCCGAGGCCGTCGATCGCGTCGCGCGCCTCGGGCTCGTAGACCACGTTGACGTCCACGCCCTGGCGCAGCGCCTCCTCGATCGCGTCGTCCACCACGTCGAGGACCGGGATCGGATCGCCCTCGCCTCGGCAGTCGCGCTCGGTCAGGGTGAGCCGCCCCGAGGTGCTGCAGCGGAAGCCGGGCTCGCCCGCGTCGGCGTGCACCAGGAGCGCCCGGGCCTGCCCGCGCGAAAGCGCGCGCAGGGTGGCGGTCATGCCGTTGACCGCCCAGCCGCCGCCGACCGCCTCGATCATCTCCTGCACCAGGTTCCGCTCGGAGGCGCGCTCCCAGGCCTCCCGCACAGCCAGCGTCGCGCCGTGGACGGCCGCAAGGCTGGTGTCCTTGGGGTTGAGCCGCGCGGTGCCGAGGAGTCGCTCCACCAGATAGTTGTGGAGGAACGGCTCCAGCGCCCCCGCCTCCTGCCCCGGCGCGGCGACCACGATTCCGTGCGCCGGGTTGGCCCGGTCGAGGGCGAAGAGCTCGCGCGCGATGGCGTCGAGGTGCCGCTGCTTTTCCGCCCGGATGCGGTTGTTGTAGGTGTGCTCGCCCCAGCCCGGGCCGTTCTGGTCGCCGTGAAAGCGCTTGCCCCGGGTGCTGTCGGCCCGGAGCCCGTTCAGCTCCTCGGTGGCCCAGGCGGTCACCTCGAAGAAGCGGGCGCTGGTCCGGTCGAGGACCACGGTCAGCTGCCGCCCGAACTCGTCCTCCACCGAAGCGAGCTCCCGGACCAGCGGCGTCGCGTCCACCGCGAGCCGGGAGCGGTACACCACCGGCAGCGGCAGCACCTCGAAGAGCTCGAGCGGCGCGCAGGCGAAGATCGCGATACCCTGGGTGTCGGGCAGGTTGGCCGGCGTGGCGAGGTGGCTCTGCACCCGTTCGAGGTCGCGCTCGACCTCCCGCTGCACCGAGCGCGAGAGACCGAGGCGCGGCAGCGCCGCCACCACCTCGCGCACCCGGTTTTTCAACTTGATGAGATACTTGCCCCGGCTTCGGTCCCGCGGCTCCAGCTTGAGATAGCAGCTCACCACCCGATGCGGCCCCGCCTCCACCCGACTCAGCCGCTGGAGACCCTCGGCGACCGAGGGGACGCGCCCTCTCGGCCGTCCGCGTCCCGGCGCGGCCCGCTCGGCGGTAATGCCGCGCACCCGGTCAGAAGAAGACCGGCTCGCGATAGTTCCCATAGATTTCCTCGAGCACATGCCGGATCTCGTACAGCGTGCAGTAGGCACGGGCACAGTCCAGCATGGCCGGTATGATGTTCCGATCTTCGGCGGCGGCGCTGCGGAGCGCGGCGAGCCGCTGCTCCACCAGCCCGGCGTCGCGCTCGGCGCGGACCCGCGCCATCCGGCGCCGCTGGGTCTGCTCGGCCTCGTTCCCCACCTTCAGGATCTCGACCGGCGCCTCTGCCTCTTCCACGAAATCGTTCACGCCCACCACGGTCCGGCGGCCCTGCTCCACTTCGGCCTGGAACCGCATGGACGAATGCGCGATCTGCCGCTGGAACCAGCCGGTCTCGATCGCCCGCACTACTCCGCCCTGCGCCTCGATTTCGGCGAAGAGCCCTTCGGCCTCGCGCTCCATCCCGTCAGTGAGCGCTTCGACATAGTACGAGCCGCCGAGCGGGTCCACCACGTTGGGAACGCCGGTCTCATAGGCCAGGATCTGCTGGGTCCGGAGCGCGATCCGCACCGACTCCTCGGTCGGCAGCGCCAGGGTCTCGTCCAGCGCGTTGGTGTGGAGCGACTGGGTGCCGCCCAGCACCGCGGCGAGCGCCTGGTAGGCGACCCGGACCACGTTGTTGTGGGGTTGCTGCGCGGTGAGCGTGACGCCGGCGGTCTGGCAGTGGAAGCGCATCTTCCAGCTCCGCGGGTCGCGGGCGCCGTAGCGATCGCGGAGGTGCCGGGCCCAGATCCGCCGGGCCGCGCGCATCTTCGCGATCTCCTCGAAGAAATCGTTATGCACGTCCCAGAAGAAGCTGAGCCGGGGAGCGAAGGCGTCGATGTCGAGCCCCCGGGCCAGGCCGTGCTCCACGTAGCAGAAGCCGTTGGCCAGGGTGAAGGCGAGCTCCTGGGCGGCGGTAGACCCGGCCTCGCGGATGTGGTAGCCCGAGATCGAGATGGTGTTCCACTTGGGGGTGTGCTCGGCCGCCCACTCGAACAGGTCCACGATGATCTTGAGCGCCGGCTCCGCCGGATAGATCCAGGCGTGCTGCGCCATGTACTCCTTGAGGATGTCGTTCTGGATCGTGCCCTGGAGCTGGTGGATCGGGATGCCCTGCCGCTCGGCCGCCGCGACGTAGAAGCAGAACAGCATCGCGGCGGGGCCGTTGATCGTCATCGAGGTGGAGACCTGGTCCAGCGGGATCCCGTTGAACAGCGTCTCCATGTCGGCCAGGCTGGAGACGGCGACGCCACACTTGCCCACCTCGCCCTCGCTCCGGGGATGGTCGGAGTCGTAGCCCATCAGGGTGGGAAAGTCGAATGCGACCGACAGGCCCGTCTGGCCCCGCTCGAGCAGGAACTTGTAGCGCGCGTTGGTGTCTTCGGCGGTGCCGAACCCGGCGAACTGGCGCATGGTCCAGAGCCGGCCGCGGTACATGGTCGGGTGGATGCCGCGGGTGAAGGGAAACTCGCCGGGCACCTCGGCCGGGGAGAGGAGGTCAAGCGGGGTGTAGACCGGCTCGACCGCGCGTCCCGAGACGGAGGTGAACTCGACGTCGGTCCGCACCGGCTGTGCGCCCGCCGCGCGGCGCCAGCGCTCCACCTCTTCACGCAGCCGGACCAGCTCGCGCTCCTGCGCCGCCAGCCTCGCGGCCACCTCGGGGTTCGGCTCGGTTTCCCAGATCGTCATATGCGCGCACCCTGTTTGAGCCCGTCGAGCACCTCGGCAGCCACGTCGTAGGGACTCAGCCGCCCCTGCACCACCTCGTCCAGCCGCTCGGCGATGAGCGCCTCGGCCCGGGTTTCGTCCCACACCCAGCGGCGCGTGGCGCGGTCCACCACTTCCCGGGTCCGTTGCAGCAACCGGGACCGGCGCCGCTCGGCGAGACTGCCCGAGTCGGAGAGCCATTGGTGGTGGCGATCGAGGGCGGAAACCAGCCCGTCCACCCCTTCACCCTTTGCGGCGATGGTGAGGACGACCGGTGGGTCCCACACCGAAGGGCGGACAAGCGGACGGGCGGACGGGCGGACGGCGTCTTCGGAATTGACCCCCGCAGCAGGTCCTGTTTCAGCATGACCATCGGCGGTACCATGCGCCCCGGCGGCAGCCATGCGCCCGTCCGTCCGTCCGCCTGTCCACCTGTCCGCCCGATACCCGTGATGCGCGGGAACATGCCGAAACGCCGTGCCTCGCCGGATCCCGAGACTGACCTCGATCTCCTGCCTCAGCTTGTCCGCGCCGGGTCGGTCCGCCTTGTTGACCACGAACAGATCGGCCGCTTCCATGACGCCGGACTTGAGGGTCTGGATCCCGTCGCCCGATTCGGGCACCAGGACCAGCACCGTGCTGTCGGCCATGCGGGTGACGTCCAGCTCGCTCTGACCCACGCCGACCGTTTCCACCAGGATCCGGTCGAACCCGGCCGCGTCGAGCAGGTCCGTGACCTCGCGGGTGGTGGTGGCCAGACCGCCGAGGGACCCGCGGCTGGCCATGCTCCGGATGTAGACGCCCTGGTCGAGGGCGATGGACTCCATGCGGATGCGGTCGCCCAGCAGGGCGCCGCCGGTGAAGGGGCTGGTGGGATCCACCGCGACGACACCGACCTTGTGGCCCTCGGCGCGATAGGCGCCGACGAGCCGCTCCACCAGAGTGGACTTGCCGGCACCGGGGGGGCCGGTCACGCCGATGCGCCGGGCCCGGCCGAGGGTCGAGTGCACTCCCGCAAGGAGTCGCTCGAAGCCGGGGCGCGCGTTTTCGACCACCGAGATCGCCCGCGCGAGGGCCGGCGTGCGGCCGACCAGAAGGTCCGCGAGCAGGAGGTCGGGATCCATGCGTAAAGGTCGCCTGCCCCACGCGCACAAGCAAGCATGGCAAGATGTTGCGCGTTGCGGCGACGCTACTCTCCTTCGGCCTCCGCCTCGGCCTCCGCGGCCCGCCGAATCCACAGCACGATCCCCCCGCCGATGATCAATGCCACCAGCAGCACCAGCTCGACCCGACGGATGTGCCCCATCAGCACGGTGATGCTCCCGCTCAGGCCCCAGCCGAGGGCGCCGAAGACCAGGGCGCCGAGGATCGCCCCGGCCAGGTCGATCAGCAGGAACCGGATCAGGGGCAGCCCGGTGAGCCCCCAGAAGACCATGCTCGCGATCCGGGTGCCATAGATGAACCGGCTGGCCACCAGCTGGATCGGCCCGAACCGGTGGGCCCACCGTTCCACCTTGGGGCCGACGTGCCCATACAGGCGGGTAGTGCGGAGGGCGGGCCCTCGCCACTTGCCGACCAGAAACCAGAACAGGTCGGCGATGTAGGTGCCCAGCGCCCCCGCGGCGATGGCGGTGGGAAAGGAAAAGATGCCGAGGTGGGCGATGACCCCCGCCAGGATGAGGGTCATGTCGCCTTCCAGCGCGGCGCCCACGACCACCGCCGCCGGGCCGTGGGCGATGAGGAACCGCTCCAGCCCGATCGAGCCCTCGATCATGCGGTCCCGAGCCGGGTCCGGGCGGCCTCCAGGGCCGCGTCCACGTCGCCGAAGAGATTGTCCTCGCCGATCTCGGCCAGCAGGTCGGCCCGTTGAAGGGCGACGAGCGGCTGGGAATGGACGTCCGACAGCAGCACCTGCGTCCCCTGCAGTCGAGTCCGCCGGACCAGCTCCTTGAGCGCGTGCATCGCGGTGGAATCGATCGCCGGCACGTTCCGCATCCGCACGATGAGAATCCGGGGCCGCCGGGAGACCTGGTCCAGCGTGGCCTTGAACTTCTCGGCGGCGCCGAAGAAGAACGGGCCGTTGATCTCGTAGACCTCGACCCCTTCCGGAATCCGCCGACGGTAGATCGCCCCCGACTCGTCGCCGGCGCCGGCCGGACCATCGTCGAACTCGCGACTCACGACGCTCACGTTGGTGACCTCCGCCATCCGTCGCATGAAGAGGAACGAAGCCAGCACCATCCCGACCCCGATCGCCACGCTAAGATCGACCACGATCGTGAGGATGAAGGTGGTGAGCATCACCGCGGCGTCGCTCCACGGGGCCCCCAGCTCGTTGACGAAGACCTTCCACTCGCTGAGTCGCCAGGCCACGACCAGGACGATCGCGGCCAGGACCGCGAGCGGGATGAGCGCGGCCCAGCGGCCGAAGAAGAGGGTAATGAGCAGGAGAACGAGTGCGTGCACCATGCCCGCCACGGGGGTCCGGCCGCCACTCTTGATGTTGGTCGCGGTGCGGGCGATGGCGCCGGTGGCCGGCATCCCGCCGAAGAGGGGCGATGCCACGTTGGCGACACCCTGTGCCACCAGCTCCATGTTGCTGCGATGGCGCCCGCCGATCATGCCGTCCGCCACCACCGCCGACAGGAGTGATTCGATCGCGCCCAGCGCGGCGATGGCGAAGGCCGGACCGGCCAGCTCCCGGATCAGGGCGAGAGACATGGGCGGCAGGGACGGCCGCGGCAGCGCGGCCGAGATCTCGCCGAAGCGGCTGCCGATGGTCTCCACCGGCCAATGCAGCACCTGCGCCACCGCGGTTCCGGCGATCAGCGCCACGAATGGCGACGGGATCCGGTGACTCAGGCGCGGCCAGAGCAGCACGATCAGCAGGGTGATGGCGGTGAGGACGACCGCGTACGGGTTCACCGTATCGGCGTGCCGCAGGTACACCTCGATCCGCTCGATGAACTCGGCCGGCGCATGGTCCAGCCGAAGGCCGAACGCGTCGCGGAGCTGCTGCACTGCGATGATCGCGCCGATCGCGGCCGTGAACCCGGTCACCACGGGAAAGGGGATGAACTTGATCGCCGTCCCCAGCCGGGCCAGACCGAGCGCGATGAGGATCACGCCGGCCATGAGCGTCGCCACCAGCAGGCCGTCCACCCCGTGGCGCTGGACGATGCCGTAGACGATCACCACGAAGGCGCCGGTCGGTCCGCCGATCTGCACCCGCGACCCGCCCAGCGCGGAGATGAGGAAGCCGGCGATCACCGCGGTGTAGAGCCCGCGCTCCGGCGTCACCCCGCTCGCGATGGCGAAGGCGATCGCCAGCGGCAGTGCCACGATTCCGACGACGATCCCGGCGGTCAGATCCGCTGTGAATTGGGCGCGGTCGTAGGTCTTGAGGGTCGTGACGAGCTTGGGAACGAGGATCGGCATCAGCGGAGAGTCATGGCGCCGGCCAGCGGCGCCGGAACCGCAGCGGGTTCTGGAACAGATGCGCCGGCAGCAGGAAGATCACCAGGAACATCCCGAAGGCGATCAGCAGCCCCGGGACCAGGATGGCCAGTCGCCGGGTGGCGAGATAGAGGACCGAGGTGATGAGCGCGACGGTAAAGGCGAAGAAGGCGAGCAGCGCCCGGCGCACCTGCTGGGCGAGGAACCGCTGCAGCTCGAGGGTGTCGCGCGGATGCCAGCGGACCCGTAGCTCGTCGCGCTCCACCCGGCGCACCAGCTCGCGCAACGTGCGGAGCGCGCTCAGCGCCTCCTGGGTCCAGTCGGTGATCCGGGCGCGAGGGTCCTCCTGCAGCACGCCCTGCACCAGCCGGGCCGCCGATCGGGCCAGCACCGGTCGGGCGACCGCGATTCCGTTGAACTCCGGGTTGTAGCGCAGCCCGATGCCTTCCACCAGCACGGCCGCCCGCCCGAAATACACCAGGTTGGACGGCAGCATCAGCGGCCACTCGTAGAAGGTGTGGAGCACCTGCTCCACCAGGCGCTGGATCTGCCGGGGCGACACGTCGTCCCGGAGACCGATGGCCATCATGCTCTGGGCCGCATCGCGCACCGTGCCGCGGTCCACGTCGGGATCCAGGATCCCGAGCTCGTAGAAGCCGTTGATCACTCCGTCCACGTCCTGACGGGCGGCGGCGAGCACCGTCTGCACCAGCCGGCGCCGGGTTTCCCGCTCCACCTCCAGTACCATGCCGAAATCGAGCAGGACGATGCGGCCGGCCGGGTCCACCAGCAGGTTGCCGGCGTGCGGGTCGGCGTGAAAGACGCCGTCCTCCAGCATCATCTTGAGATAGAGCTCGACCAGAATCGTCATGAGGGCATCGAGCCGGAGCTCGCCGCTGGCGAGCCGCTCGTGCAGCCGGTCGATCCGGGTGCCCTCCATATACTCCAGCACCAGCACCCGGTGTCGGGTGAGCTCGCTCACGACTTCCGGCACCACGACGCTCGGCACGTCGGCGAAGTTGCGGCGCAGCGTGGCCGCGTGACGGGCCTCCTCCCGAAAGTCGAGCTCCCCGGAGATCCGGCGGCTGAACTCGCTCACGATCGCCGTGATCGCGCGGCTGTGATGATTGGGAAAGAGCAGGTTGAGCAGGAACAGGATGCGGAAGGAGACGTCGAGGTCGCGCCGCACCAGGTCGTCCACGCCCGGGCGGAGCACCTTCACCACCACCTCGCGGCCCTGGTAGGACGCCCGGTGCACCTGTCCGAGCGAGGCCGCGGCGAGCGGCTCACGGTCGAACCGGTCGAACAGGCGGCCGACCTCGTCGCCCAGCTCGGCCCGGACCACGCTCTCGGCCACGCCGTCGGGCAACGGAGGCACCTGGTCGGTAAGCGTGCCGATCGCGCCGAGGTAGGGCTCCGGCAGGATGTCGGCCCGCGCGGCGAAGACCTGCGCCAGCTTGATGAAGGTGGGACCCAGCTCCGCCAGCGTGCGGGTGAGCCGCTCGGCCCGCCGCCGATGCCGCGCCTCGTTCGGCCGGCGGGGCCGGCCCACGATGAGGAATCGCCGCCGGTCCCAGACGAAGGCGAGCACGAAGGGGGCCAGGCGCAGGAAGACGACCAGGGCCCGCATCTACGGGGGAGTCAGAAGAGCAGCCATCCCGCCAGGCCGAGGAGCAGCAGGAAGCCGCATACGTCGGTGAAGGTGGTGACGAAGATCGAGGAGGCGATCGCGGGATCGACGCCGAAGCGCTCCAGCACCACTGGAATGAAGGCGCCGGCAAAGCCGGCGACGAGGAGGTTGCCGGTCATGGCGAGGAACACCACCATTCCGAGCCCCGGACCTTCGCCCAGCAGCGAGGCCACGATCCCCACCAGAATCCCGATCGCGAGGCCGTTGGTGATGCCGACCAACACCTCCTTCCCTACCACACGGACGAGCCGGTCGGAGGGGATGAGCCCCAGGGCGAGACGGCGCACCGTCACCGCCAGCGCCTGGGTGCCCGCGTTGCCGCCCATGCCCGCGATCACCGGCATCCACACCGCGAGGGCGACGGTGCGCTGCACGGTCTCCTGAAAGAGGTATACCACTCCGCCGGCCAGGAACGCGGTGAGCAGATTGACGGTGAGCCAGGGCAGCCGGCTGCGTACCGCGTCGGTCCAGGGGGCGGCGAGCTCCTCGTCGGGCGAGACGCCGCCGAACTTGAGCAGGTCCTCGGTGGATTCGGCCTCGACGACGTCGATCACGTCGTCGATGGTGACCCGGCCCAGGAGTCGTCCACCCTCGTCCACCACCGCGACGCTGGGCAGGTTGTACCGGGCCATCAGCCGGGCCACTTCCTCCTGGTCGGTCTCGGGGCGGACCACGATGTCCGCCTCGCTCATGTACTCCCGCACCATGCGGTCCGGGCGATTCACCACCACCGCCTTGAAGGGCAGCACGCCCACCAGCCGCCGCTGGCCGTCCACCACGAACACCTGGTAGAACTCCTCCACCTCTTCGGACTGCCGTCTGATCTCGTCCAGCGCCTCCGTCGTGGTCGCGATGTCCCGCACCGTGACCAGGTGCGTGGTCATCCGGCCGCCGGCGGTCTCCTCGTCGTAGCGGAGGAGCCGCTCCACCTCGATCCGGTCTTCGACCGCCTGGAGGATGTGCTCCTTGGTCTCCGCATCGAGCTCGCGGAGGATGTCGGCCGCGTCGTCATCCTCCAGCTCCTCGACGATCTCCGCGGCCTGCTCCGGATCCAGCGCCGCGAGCGTCTCCTCCGCGTGCGCGTCCTCCGGCATCTCGGCCAGCGCCTGGCTGGAAAGCTCGGGCGGGAGCGCCCGCACCACGGCGACGCGCTCGGACTCCTCCAAGCGGCCCAGCACGTCGGCCAGGTCGGCGGCCTCGTAGTCGTGCGCCTCGCGGACGAAGGACCTCAGGTCCCCCGCTCGCGCCAGCTCGACCATCCGCTCGATGCGCTCTTCGGCCTGATCGCTCATGGGCCTCCGGGCGACAGCGGCACTGGCGCGGTCGCGCCGGCCCGGATGACCAGCCGCTCTACCCGGGTGGGCGAAGCTTCGAGGACGTCGAATTCGAGCCCGCGGACCAGGAACCGGTCGCCGGCGTTGGGGATCCGGCCGGCCCATTCGACCAGCAGGCCGCCGACGGTGGTGGACCGGGCGGGTGGGAGCTCGACGCCGAAGCGCTCCTCGATCGCCTCGGGCGACACGTTGCCGTCGGTCTCGAAGATGGTCGAACCATCCGGAGGTACGGCCCGAACCTCGTCGTCGTGCTCGTCGAAGATCTCGCCCACCAGCTCCTCGAGCAGGTCTTCCAGCGTCGCGATGCCGAGGGTGCCACCGAACTCGTCGAGCACGACGGCCAGGTGCCGCCGCTCCCGCTGCATGTCGAGCAGCAGGTCGCCGCAGGCGCGGCTGGCCGGCGTCACCGCCACGGGGCGCACCGGCAGCGGGTCGCCCGGGTGGAGCTTGAAGAGATCGAACGCGTGGAGCATGCCCACGATCTCATCCAGGTTGCCCCGGTAGACCGGGATCCGGCTATAGCCGCTCTGGGCGAAGACCATCCGGATGTCGGCCAGGTCGGCATGCTCCTCCACCGCCACGAGGTCGGTGCGAGGCGTCATCACCTCGCGCACCGGGCGGACGCTGAAGGCCATCACCCCGCCGACCATCACCAGCTCGTCGTCCGCCCGGAGGCCCACGGCGGCCCCCTCTCGCCAGATCGAGCGCAGGTCGGTGGGACGACTGGCCGCCCGCGCGGGCAGGACCAGCGCCAGGACCCGGGCCCAGGGGCGCAGCACCGGCACCACCCAATCGGCGACGCTCTGGGCCCGCGGCAGCGTGAGCCAGCGCGGCACCAGGTAGGCCGCCAGCAGCACCAGCGGCACGCCCACCAGCGCGAGCACGACAATCAGCCGGCGGGTTCCCGAGCCCGCCAGGAGCGCGGGCAGCGCGGCGCCGAGGATGAGCACACCCAGCGAAGTCGTCGCCGAGGCGGCGGTGAGCTGACGATCCACCTCCGCCAGCCAGTCGAGCGACGGGGCCGCGCCGCGGAGCCGCCGGCCGACGATCCGGGTGAGCTCGGCTCGGCTCACCGTGATCAGGGCGGCGCCGGCCGTCGCGCCGAAGGCGGCGACCA
>Ga0310810_10003250_pt1 | contig 17687 bp, 16 predicted proteins | sample NCmetagenome_FD_207641 | JGI IMG/M metagenome (GOLD analysis project Ga0310810, IMG submission 207641) | Soil microbial communities from experimental microcosm in Duke University, North Carolina, United States - NC | ecosystem: Engineered > Artificial ecosystem > Soil microcosm > Unclassified ...
CTACCGCGTCAGTAGTGTCGAACGCAAGTTCATACTTCATGCCGGGAGGGAAATGCTTCGAGAGTTTGTCGAGTTCCGCGATGGCCCTGCGATCTACATCCAGAGCATTGGCCGTGGAAAGTTGTGTAAGGAAAATTCCCACCGACGGATGCCCGTTGAACTGTAATTGTGAGCCGTAGTCTTCCGCTCCCAGGTCCGCGTGTCCGACATCTTTCAACCGGACCAGGGTGCCGTCGCTGTTGGACTTGAGAATGATGTTGTCGAACTGCCCAGGTTCGCTGAGACGGCCGACAGCCCGCACGCTGATCTGGTATTGCTGACCGGCTTGGATCGGCGGTTGTCCGACCTGTCCGGCTGCGATCTCTACGTTCTGCTCTGCCAGGGCACTTACCGCGTCGTCGGCGGTGAGGCCGCGTCCTGCCATGCGTACCGGATCGAGCCAAAGGCGCATCGAGTACCGGCCCCCGCCGAAGGTCTGCGCGTCGGCCACCCCGGGCACGCGCTTCAACGCGTCCCTGATATACACATCCAGATAGTTGTCGATAAACAGCGGGTCGTAGCGGCCGTCGGGTGACCAGACCGCCGCCCCGAAGACGAAGTTGTTGGATGACTTTGCGATGGAAATGCCGGTGGCCTTCACGGCGTTCGGCAGTCGTCCCAGCGCCGTGTTTACCCGGTTCTGAACGTCCACGGTCGCCAGGTCCGGATCCCGGTCCAGATCGAAGGTTGCGGTAATCGAGCTGAACCCCTGGTTCGTGCTGCTCGAGGTCATATACTTCATGCCCTCGGAGCCATTGATCTGCTCCTCCAAAGGCTGAGTTACCGCAGTTTCGACCGTCTGCGCGCTGGCCCCGTTATAAGAACTGTTCACCGAGACCTGGGGAGGGGCCAGGTTCGGAAATTGCGCCACCGGGAGCGTGGGAATCACCACCGCGCCGGCCAGGATAATCAGCAGCGCGCACACCGTGGCAAAGACCGGACGCCTTATAAAGAAGTCAACGAACATGTAAGAAAGTTGGTGGTCTTTGGTCGTTCGTTAAGTACGTCAATCAGCTCGGAACAGAAAAACCAACCACCAAGACCAACTACTAACTCTGTGGATGAACCGGCGTTCCATCTACCAGGAACTGGGTACCTGACACGATGATGCGATCTCCTGGCTTGATGCCACTGGGTACAGCGTAATCGTTCCCGATCATCTGCCCTACCTGAAGCGGTCGCTGACGCGCGACATAGGAACCGTTTGCGCCTGGTTCCGCGATGAAGACAAAGTACTGCCCGCCCAGCCGCGATACTGCGAGGACCGGTACCACGGGCTGGTCATGCGTGGCCCAGATCACGCGAGCGCGAATAAATTGCGAGTTCCGGAGCTTGTCATTATTGTTCGCGATGAGCGACTTCACCAAAATCGTTTGGGTTGTGCTGTCAACCTGGGGCGAGATGAAGGTTACGCGACTGTCGGCCAACACGTTGCCTTCGCCGTCAACCATTTGCACCAGCATTCCTCGCTTCAGCTGGGCTGAGCGCTCTATCGGCACGTAAACGTAAGCCTCCAGGCTCCCAGGCTTGTCCACCGTAGTAAGTAAGGTGCTGGTCGTAACCCGATCCCCGACGTGCACCGGAATGTCCCCAACAATTCCGGCGCGAGTTGCATTCACGTTGTAATAGTGGAGTTGGACTTGCTGCTCGCGTAGCTGTGCCTCCAAGGCTTGCAACTGCGCTTCGGCTGCGTCCAGCGCAGATTTGGCCTGATCCATTTCCTGCTTGCTGACCACGCCCGCGCTGTAGAGACCGCTGGCACGCTTGTACTGCTCCCGGGCATACACCACGTTGGCTTCCTGCGCCGCCCGTGCGCTCTGCTGGCTGATTACCGTCGCCTGCTGCTTGGTCGGATCGATTTGCATCATCGGCGCGCTAACCTCCACGCGCTCCCCGGAATGAACATAAATGTCCGTCACCCAGCCCTCGACCTGGGACATGATCACCGCTGAGTCTCGCGACTTGAGAGTCGCAACGTACTCCATGGCGTCGCTTACCGCTACGTTTTTCGCTATTTGCACTTTGACCGGAATCGCCTGCGGGCCCTGCGTCTTTGAATCAGCACTGCCGGTTTTACATCCCACCGGTAGTATGGCCATGAGAAGAATCGCCGTGACGCGCCCTGCCCAGGGCAGATGGCGGTAAAAATCTTTCGACAGCAAATCACGGCGCGCCATGCTGGTCATCGTGAGCAGGGTATCACGCAATGTCATCCGTCAAGCGCAGATAATAACCTTGTTCCGGAAATAGGAAATTTGCAGTAACCATGTTGACACGCTTGGTGTCGCGCTCAGGACAGTTACTATCGCCTGCCTGGACTCGGCCAACACCGCAATCGTGGGCTGTGTACGCCGCGACCCTCGGCTGATACATTTATTCGTTCATGAAGCCCGAGCGTAGCTTCGCCAGTGATAACAATGCAGGTGTCCATCCTGCGGTTTTGGATGCCATCGTGAGCGCCAATCGTGGTCACGTCGTAGGTTATGGCGACGATTTCTACACCGAGTCAGCTATCGCCAGCTTCCGCCAGCATTTCGGTAACGATATCGAGGTATTCTTCGTCTTCAACGGTACCGCTGCCAACGTACTTGGCCTCAAGGCGCTCACCCAGTCCTACCATGCAGTGATCTGCACCGAGCCTGCTCACATATACACCGACGAATGTGGCGCACCGGAGAGATTTACCGGGTGCAAATTGATTCCACTCTCCGCGCCCCAGGGCAAGTTGACGGTCGAAGCGGTCAGGGCGGCGTACCACGGGATTGGGGATCAGCACCACGTTCAGCCCAGAGTGATTGCAATCACCCAGGCTACCGAGATGGGTACAACCTACAAGCCTGCAGAGATCAGGGCGCTCTCCGACTTTGCTCATGCTCACGAAATGTTTGTACACATGGATGGGGCGCGGATCGCAAATGCCGCCGCTGCTCTCGGTCAGTCTCTGCGGCAGGCCACTCGCGATCTCGGGGTTGATGTGCTTTCGTTTGGGGGAACAAAAAACGGCCTGATGGGCGGGGAGGCTGTCGTCTTCTTTGATAAGAAACTTGCCGAGAACTTCCTTTATGTCCGCAAACAAGGCATGCAATTAGCTTCGAAAATGAGGTTCATCGCGGTTCAGTTCGAAGCCCTTCTGAAAGACAATCTCTGGGTGGAAAGTGCCCGCCACGCCAATCGAATGGCGAGATTCCTGGAAGAGGAGGTCAGAAGGATCCCCCAACTCAAGGTTGTCTACCCGGTAGAAGCCAATGGCGTGTTCGTCAAGTTGCCTCATGAAGCCATAGCAAAAATTCAGAACCGATACTTTTTTTATGTGTGGAACGAGGAGCAGTCGGTAGTCCGCTGGATGTGCTCTTTCGATACCACCGAAGACGACATTCGTGAGTTTATAAAGTTCGTCAGAGCAGAAGTTGGCGGCTGACCGTCTTGCTTTTTAAGGCTGGTTTTACTACATTGACGGTTCCCACCTTTAACTTCGCCGGATGACGCGGGAGACTTATGAGGAGTGCTTTGCGGGTCCCAGCGGTAGTCGCAATTATCGTTGTCGTTGTTTTTTCTCTCAGTTGTGGTCAGGACCAGCAACTGGTTTCAATCACTGTTACTCCGGATAAGGTCAATTTCCAGGGTATCGGAGCGCAATCCCAGATGACTGCCCTCGGCTCTTTCATTCATCCGCCCGCAACCAAGGACATCACGAATTGGGTGACTTGGAGTACGGATGTTCCCACCGAGGTTACCGTGAGTCCAACCGGCTTGGTGACCGCCATCAACACCTGTGGCAGCGGCCAGGTGATCGCAAGTGTTTACAGCAACCCCTCCAACCCATCATCCGGATCTGTGATTCGCGCTACCGCGGACGTGGCGATTCTGTTAAATGGAAGTTCCAATTGCTCGCAGCTGGCCAATCTGACCGTGACTATTGGGGGCGGCGTTGGCGGATCTGCAACCAGCTCGCCGGCGGGCATTACCTGCCCCGGGGTCTGCAGCGCCAACTTTACCTTGGGTACAACTGTCACCCTGACTGCGGTGGGCAGCGGAGCAGCTACGTTTTCAAATTGGAGCGGCTGTGACTCGGCGACTGCAAACGTTTGTGTGGTGACGACGAACGCCGCTCGTAACGTCACCGCCAATTTCGTCTAAAAAGAGAAAGATTATTCTTCGAGTAGCTGATCTAGCCTGATCTTGTGCTTTTCCCTCGGCTGCCTTTTCTTCCGGTCGGGGATAAACCGCGTAGGTTGGGGTGAGCCGATCTGCTCGCGCGCTACCGCCTTTATCGCCTTACTGGCCCGAAACGCTTTCGCTTTCTTTTTCCTCGCCATCTCTAAGCTGCAGCCGCTGTCGTTATCAACTCGCCAATTATGCAATAATTTACAAGTAGGCCGATAGTGGACGGATGCTTTCTTATGGAAGAACGAGATTTCTTCGACGAGCGTACTGAGAAGAAGCCGGCTACGCTCAATTGTCCCCATTGTCACCAGTCGCAGGAATATGAACTGATGTGGCTGGTACGAACGAAGAAACCCCAGCTGCCACCCCGCGCTGACGAGCGTGATCGTGCCCGATTTGCCAAGCTCAGCTCCTACATGGTGAGGAAAGACGACATGCTGATGTGCAAGAACCTGCGGTGCCGCAAACGCTTTGAAGTTTCCGGTGTGCAGTCGGTCGTCTCTCTCTGATTTCCTCATCCCGTTCGCTCCATTTATACTGACTAGTTTGCCTGTGACCGTCCAACCGGTAAGGACGGCCGCGCAAGGAGTAAGCCTTGAAGATATTGGTTTGCATGAAGCAGGTCCCGCAAAAGGACGCGCCCCTCAAACTCAACGAGAGCGGCGCCTGGATTCGTGAGGATGTCTCCTATGAAGTGAATGAGCCCGATGCTTACGCTCTGGAAGAGGCCCTTCGTCAGAAGGAGAAGCACGGAGGGGAGGTTGTCGTCATTACATCGGGCCCGGGGCGCGCGGCACAGGTGCTTCGCGAAGCCTTGGCCAAGGGGGCTGATCGTGCCATCCACCTCGAAGATCCCGCCTTCGTCGGGCTGGATGCCTATAACACGGCTCGTGCTTTCACCGCCGCCATTAAAGATGAGAAGTTCGACCTTATCTTCACCGGATTGCAATCAGACGACTACGGCTACGCTCAGACCGGCGTAATCCTTGCCGAATTACTGGGCTGGCCGCATGCCACCATCATCATGCAAATCGAGAAGAACGACTCGGGAATTCGCGTCAAGCGCGAGCTCGAGGCTGGCTATTTCCAATTCGTTGACATGCCGCTTCCCGCTGTGTTGACGATCCAATCGGGCATCAACAAGCTGCGTTACGCAACCTTGATCGGCATCAAGCAGGCCAAGAACAAGCCGCTGCGGAAGGTCACGTTGCCCGAGGTTCAACCGGCGGTTGGCAACAACCTGCAAAAAATCGAGCGGCTTTATATCCCCCAGAAAACAAAGAACACTGAGGTGCTGGAAGGACCAGCTGGTGAAGTTGCAAAGAAGATTGCCGAGAAGCTGCGCAACGAGGTTCGCGTTCTGTAACCAGGAAATGCTGCTGTCGGTCTGAGTAAACCAGGAACTCCGAAGGAGCGAAAGAGTTCAACGACAGCCCCGGTTCCGGAATTGGCATCCTACCAGAGTCATGCCAAACGTTAGACCCGAAACCGTTCGTGAAGAAGAGTTGCTGCTCGGCCGGCAGCGCCTGGGCGGAGTTATAAAAACCGTCGGCAAGGTTCTGCTGTGGATGGACCTGCTCATCGTATGTTTTGCATACATGAGTTGGCGGGACGGTTCGTACCTTTTTTGGTGGTGGTTCGTGGGTGAATTCATTCTGGGCGCCGCCATGATGGTGTATGGAACTCATCTCAAGTCGGATGCCGGGCGTCGCCTGGCGGGGATGTCTCACACGGTCACTGTCGATTTGGCGGAGAACGAAGGTGAGCAGCGCCGCGCCAGCTGATGAGATTATTTATTATTGCTGCTTGAGTCTCGCCAGGGTGCAACGGGCTTTAGCCTCGGAGGCAACTATGGCCGACACTGCCGAAATGCGCGAACGCGGCGGCACTCTGATGTTCATTGGACTTGCCGTGTGGGTGTCAGATTTGCTGGTGGTGTTTTTCTTGCCTGCGGGAATCAGAGCGGGTATGCACACTGCGTTCACGGCCATCATTGCGGTCCTTGCCGTGCTGGGATTAGTGTTGATGGTTGCCGGCTACAGAATGCGTGGTGGGAGCGAATCTAGTTAGAGCAAGGAGCGTATGCCTGACTCAATCCTGGTTGTGGTGGAACAGCGCGAAGGCAAACTTAACCGCGTTTCCTGGGAAACTCTAACCGCCGGCCAGGCAATCGCTGCCGACACCGGCTGGATCCTTGAAGCTGCGGTGATTGGCGGCAATGTCTCCGGCAGCGCCAATGAAGTTGCGGGCAAGAAGGTCAGCAAAGCGTACCTGGTCACGTCGCCCAAGCTCGAGCGTTACACCCCCGATGCCTATGCTGTCGCGCTCAAGCAATTTCTCTCATCCAGGCAGCCGAAGCTCGTGTTGATGCCCCACACCTACCAGGTCCGGGACTTCATTCCCAAGCTGGCAACAGCCATGCAACGCACTGTAATTAGCGACTGTATCGGCTACAAGAATGAAGGCGGCAAGCTGATCTTCACGCGCCAGATGTTCCAGGGGAAACTTGCAGCCGATGTCAGCTTTACCTCCGACTCCCCCTGGTTCGTAACCTTCCAGAACGGCGCTTTTCGCGGCGACAAAGTGGAAGCTGGCGCGAGTGCTGCTGCTCTTGAAACAGTCAATGTTGACGTTCCCGATAACCTGGTCCGCAACCAGCCTCAGGAAGTCTTCAAGGAAGCCAAGCAAGCAGTCGATCTGACGCAAGCCGAAATTATCGTGGCCGTCGGCCGAGGCATTAAAGAGCAAAAAAATATCGAGATTGCTAAGCAGTTGGCCGAGGCCCTGGGAGGTGAACTCGCGGCCTCCCGCCCCATCTGCGATTCCGGTTGGCTGCCCATGGATCGCCAGATCGGTTCCTCCGGCCAAACCGTCGCCCCCAAGCTTTACCTTGCTCTCGGCATTAGCGGCGCCATCCAGCATATTGTCGGCATGAAAGGGGCGCGGACGATCGTCGCGATTAACAAAGATGCGGAAGCCCCGATTTTCGAAATCGCTGATTACGCCGTCGTGGGCAATCTGTTTGACGTAGTTCCGCCGCTGATCGAAGAGGTGAAGAAAGTGAAAGCCGGCGGATAACTTCCTCTTTCACGGCCAGACCCTAAACCCATGCTCATCTTTCGTAAACCATTAGAAGACATCGAGCGCCCACAGATGGACGCCGACGTTGTCATTGTGGGCGGCGGTCCCGCCGGCATGGCCTGTGCTCTGCGCTTGGCGCAATTGATGGATCAGCACAATGCCTCGAATCCTGATTCCCAGCTCAGCAAAGAAAACATCTACGTTCTGGAAAAATCACGCGAGATTGGCCAGCACTGTCTCTCCGGCGCGCTCCTCGATCCTCGTTCCATGCACGAACTGCTCCCCGGCTGGGAAAAAGAAGCGCCCATCGAAGCCCAGGTCAGCAAGGAATCAGTTTTTTTCCTGTTCAAAAACGGCAAATTTAAACTTCCCATCACACCGCCGCCGCTCCGCGATCATGGCAACTATGTGATTTCACTCAATCGCTTCGTCAAGTGGATGGGCAGCAAGGTTGAGGAGACTGGGATCACGGTGTTCACCGGATTCGCCGGCTCTCAGCTATTGTTTGATGGTAACCGGGTAGCTGGTGTCCGTACTGACGACAAGGGCGTGGACAAGCACAACCAGCCGAAATCCAACTTCGAACCCGGCTACGATCTGAAGGCCAAAGTCACTATCCTTGCCGAGGGCCCGCGTGGTTCTTTAACTAAGGAACTGGTCCAGCGTTTTGCGCTCGACAAAGGCCGCAATCCTCAAACTTATGGCGTGGGAGTCAAAGAGCTTTGGGAGCTGCCATCCGGCCGAATGGCACCCGGCGAAGTGATCTACACCATGGGCTGGCCGCTCACCAGCAAAGAATACGGTGGCGCGTGGATTTACGGCGCCAAGAATAATGTTGTGTCGCTGGGATTTGTCACTGGCCTTGACTACCCTAATCCTCGCCTCGATCCGCAGCGTGTACTCCAGGTTTTCAAAACACATCCCTTCGTCAAGAAGCTGCTTGAGGGCGGCAAAATGATCCGCTACGGCGCCAAGTCGCTGCCCTACGGCGGCTGGTGGGCAGTTCCCCCGCTCGCGGGTGACGGCTGGATGATCCTCGGAGACTCTGCCGGTCTTCTCAATTCGCAGCGCCTGAAGGGTATTCACCTCGCGATCAAGAGCGGCATGTTGGCTGCCGAGACGGCGTTCGAAGCATTGAAGAAGTCCGACTCCTCAGCTGCTGTCCTCAGCTCTTTCCAGCCGCGGGTGGAGGCCAGCTGGATCAAGCAGGAACTCTGGAAAGTCCGTAATTTCCACCAGGCATTTGAGCACGGCTTCTGGACCGGAATGTTCCATGCCGGGTTGCAGCAGTTCACCGGCGGCCGCGGACTGCGGAACCGCTATCCCTCCAAACCCGGATATGAATTGATGAAGTCCCAATTGTCGCCAGACGGAGGCGACGAAGCTCATCTGCTGGGGCCCTGGAAAGGGGATGGCAGGCTCACGTTCGACAAGTTGACGGACCTGTATCACTCCGGAACCAAGCACGAAGAAGACCAACCCTCGCACCTGGTCATTCACGACACCAACGTCTGCGAGGAGCGGTGCGTGAAGGAATTCGGCGGGCCTTGCCAGCATTTCTGTCCCGCGAATGTTTACGAGTTGGTGGACGACAGCTCTGCTCCCAATGGCAAACGCATCAGCCTGAACCCATCGAACTGCGTACACTGCAAGACCTGCGATATTCAGGATCCCTACCAGGTCATCACCTGGGTTCCTCCCGAAGGTGGCGGCGGTCCGAACTACGACGGCATGTGATCATCTTTGACTGCCACCTTTGTGCGTGCTCGGCATCTATAATTGTATGGAGTTTCCGACCGTCTCTGCCGACGGCATACCTCGGTATTGACGGCGAGGCTTTGTAGCACGTTTACAACGCCGAGGGCACAGCGGGAAACCGCCGCGCCTCCCGTGCTTCGCGAGAAGCACATTGGAAAGGAAACGCCCGCCAGTGTGCGTCAGCACTCTGTTCGTGCCCCTTTCCCCAGCACTCAGCCAATCGCATCTCGGCCTGGAGCCTTTTAGGCGGTGCCGGGAAAACAGTAACCGCTTGACTGAGTGAAGAAATGCTGAGCTCTGATGCTTCTTACCGACAAATTCGGGCGCGCTATTACCGATCTGCGAATTTCCATCACCGACCACTGCAACTATAGGTGCGTCTACTGCCGAACCGGCAATGATGGCGAGATGTATGCCGATCTTCCCTTTGCCGACTACCTGCGCATGGCGCGGATTTTTGCCAGCTTGGGTATCAAGAAGGTTCGTATCACGGGCGGCGAGCCGCTCCTGCGGCGTGGTGTCGTGAATTTTGTCCGTGATGTCGCCAGCTTGCGCAGCGCGGATGGCCAGCCGCTGGATATTGCCATGACCACCAACGGTCATCTGCTCGCCGAAATGGCCCAGCCCCTGAAGGATGCCGGCCTCAATCGCATAACCGTCAGCATGGACGCTGTCGATCCTGACCGTTTCGCGCGTATCACGCGCATACCCAATGGGTTCGATTGCGTGCTCGCTGGCCTCCGGGCTGCCCGCAAGGCCGGACTGGCTCCGGTAAAGGTGAACTGCGTGCTCATGCGCGGCTTCAATGAAGACCAGATAATCCCCTTCGGCATGTTCGCGCGTGAGGAGGGAGTGGCGGTGCGCTTCATCGAGTTCATGCCCCTCGAGGAAGATCGCCTGTGGTCTCGCGATGTCGTGGTGACCTTGGAGGAGATTGTGCACCGGATGAGCGAATACTTGCCTCTGGTCGAAATTCCCCACCAGCGCAGTGAGACCGCGCGGCGTTACAGGTTCGCGGACGGCATCGGTGAGATCGGAATTATTGCGCCGGTCTCGCATCCCTTCTGCGGCCACTGCAGCCGTATCAGGATCACCTCCGACGGTAAGATTCGAACCTGCCTGTTTTCTGTCTGGGATCACGACCTGGGCGAATTGATGCGGCGCGGCGCCTCCGACCTAGACCTCGTCGAGTTCATCCGCAGCGTGGTGGACCGCAAAGAAGCTCGCCACCACATCGGTGAAGCAGACTTTGTTCCGGCCTCCCGAACCATGGTCCACATCGGAGGCTAGCCCCCTAGTAACTATCGGAAGTTCCCTCCGGCATGCGCGTGATCGGAGCCCATGAATTACAATATTCTTACTTCTTATGCCCACCCGAACCTTTTCCCTGGATGAAGCTCAGACCCTCTTGCCGGTGCTCGAATCGCTGCTGCGCACGGCTATCCGAGGTAAGAAGTTGATCGAAGACGTTGACGCCGAGTTTCAGGACACTGCACACCGGGTGTTTCTGAATGGCGGCACGCTCCTGAATGTAGTGCGATTGGCTAGGCGCAAGGCCGAGAGGGAAAAGACCGTCCAGCGCGTGAAAGATGCCGTCGCTGAAATTGATGCGACCGGTGTGCAGGTAAAGGATCTCGACATCGGCTTGCTGGATTTCCCCTGCCGCGTAAACGGCGAAATCATCCTGCTGTGCTGGAAAATGGGTGAGAAATCTATCACCCACTGGCATAACACCGAAGAAGGGTTCGCCGGACGAAAGCCGATTGACGAGACCATCGCGCGCGCCAATAAGAAGAAAAGCTAGTCGCAGCTGTCTAATACTTTCCCATTATTGATCCACTTTCCCGCTTGCCTATAATCGCGGCACTTCTTGTGGGGTGAACGCGGTCATGGTGCCGCGCCCTCTAACATTTCGTTTTGCCCAACTTCGTGGTAGGGGAAATGCATGCAGCGTGCTGTCCGCCTTTCGTGTCTCCTTGTATTCGCCATTGCGACATTGAGCGTCCATGCCCAGCAAATTACCGGCAGCCTGCGCGGCACGGTGAATGATCCCAGCGGCGCGGTCGTGCAGAATGCCAGGGTTACGGCGCGCCAGGTTGAGACCGGTCTCACTCGAGCTGTCACAACCGATCGTGCCGGCGCCTGGGTGATCGCTGAACTCCCCATTGGCCACTACCAGCTCCAGGTGGAAGCGGGCGGCTTCCGGAAATATATCCGCGACGGCATTTCTCTTGACGTCAATGAGATGGCTACCCTGAACGTGAACCTGACCGTAGGCACCGAGAACGAAAAAATCGAAGTGATGGCCGATGCTCAGTTGATTCAAAACACGACCACCAGCCTGGGCAAGGCTGTGCTCCAACAGGAAATCGTGGACCTGCCGCTCAACGGCCGAGACTTCTCCCAGCTGGGGGTCCTTCAAGTCGGCGTCGTTCCCCTGACGCCCGGCCTCCATGAAGCGGGTGGCTCCCTGCGCGATGGCCAGGCTTATGCCGTGGATGGCCAGCGGCCCGAGTCCAACAATTTCCTCATTGATGGCGCCAACAACTTCAACAGCGTGGATGCCGGATTCGTCGTGAAACCGCCCGTAGATGCGATCTCCGAGTTCCGCATCATCAGCCATAATGCCGACGCCGAGTTCGGACACAGCTCTGGCTCGACCACCAATATCGTGACTCGCGCAGGCTCCAACTCGTGGCACGGCAGTGCCTGGGAATTTCTCCGCAACGATGCCTTCGATGCTACCAATTATTTTGCCCAGTCCGTGGAACCTTTAAAGCAGAACCAGTTCGGAGGCAGCTTCGGCGGCCCACTCCGTCGAGACAAGACTTTCTTCTTTGGATATTACGAGGGCTTCCGCAATCGGCAAGGCGAAACCCGCACCGCGACTGTGCCTTCGTTGCTGGAGCGGCAAGGAGACTTCTCGCAATCTGGCATAACCCTTTTGAACTTGTTTGCCCAACCCTCTCCGCAGCCTCTTCCGGGCAACAAGGTCCCATTTATTAATCCGCTGTCTGCCGGATTGCTCCCCTTCATTCCGCTGCCCAATCGCGGTACGAATAGTTTTGTTTCCACCCAGACTCTGCATGATGACAGCGATCAGTCCGGGGTGCGGGCCGATCACTACATCTCGCCCGCCGACGTGCTTAACTTCCGTTACATGTTCAGCAACAGCAAGATTCTCGATCCCCTTTCAACTTCTGGCGCGGATCTTCCCGGATTTCCCGTTGGAGAGAACCATCGTGCCCAGAACTTCGTCGCCCAGGAGACCCATACTTTCTCCTCGCACATGATTGGTCTATTCCGGTTCTCCTTCCTGCGCTATAAATTCCTCTTCGATCAGCACATCAATCACACCCTGCCCTCATCCCTCGGATTCCAGTACGCCCCAACGCTGGATGCGGCTGCTGGCCCGCCCTTTATTCAGATCAACGGCTACTCCTCGTTCGGAGATCCCATTACCGGACCGCGCAATACCTATCAGAATTCTTTTGACTACTCGGGTGCGCTGACCTGGATCCGCGGCCGTCATGAAATGAAATTTGGAGGCGGATACCAGCGCGACCAGATTAACGCGCTGCAAGGTATCGCATCGAATGGATTCTTCGTGTTCGCTCCCGTGCCAATTTCTGACGCATTCGCTAACTTCCTCATCGGCCAGTCAGTCGTTTTTTTGCAAGGTGGCGGGGACTTCAGTCGTGAACTGCGCGGCAATAGTTTGAATTCGTATGCTCAGGACACCTTCAAGCTGACCCCGCGGCTTACCGTCAACTACGGCTTACGTTATGAGTTGCCGTTTCCCTACACCGAAAACAAAGACCGTCAGAACCTGTTTGTTCCGGGTGCCCAGTCGAAAGTTTTCCCCAGCGCCCCCGCTGGATTGCTGTACCCCGGCGATCCCGGTGTTCCCGCCGGGCTGATTCCAACCTTCAACAAAGCGTTCGCTCCACGAATCGGCCTGGCTTGGGATCCCACGGGAAACGGAAGTTGGTTGGTGAGCGCAGCCTACGGCATCTTCTTTGAGCCTTACTACACTGGCCAGGGCGGTCCCATTCAGGACGCGATCAGCGCCCCACCCTACCTGGCCACGCCTCAAGTAAGTTTCCCTCAGGATTTTGCCAATCCCTTTACCAACCAGCCAAGCCCCATTAATGGAGGGTTTTCGACGCCGATGACCCTGCTGGTGTTGAATCCCAAGCTCAGCCTGCCCTATGCCCAGGACTGGCACTTAACAATTCAGAAATCATTTGGCGCTGACTGGCTGTACGAGATGGGATATGTGGGAACCACCGGGACCAAGCTGCCGCGCTTCATCGAAGGAAATCCGACGATTTATATTCCCGGGCAGTCCACCGCGGATAACGTCAATCAGAGGCGCCTCTACTCAGGTTGCACGCTGGCGCAGCCTGACAACTGCAACTTCGCTTCGGTGGGCGAGATTGCGGGAATCGCCAACTCTTCTTACAACGCCCTGCAATCAAGTCTGCGCAAGCGCTTCAGCCACGGCCTCGCCTTCCTCGCTTCGTACACCTACTCGAAGTCGATTGATGACGTTTCCTCGTTCAACATTACGGGATCGGCCGCGCGCCCATCGGCGGGCGAAAACGATCTGGCACAAAATCCCTTCAATCTGGCAGCCGAGCGCGGGCGTTCTATGTTCGATGCCCGCCATCGCCTCGCCCTGAGTTACCAATGGAGCCTGCCCTGGTTGCGTCAGGCGCACTCCTGGTACGGGCGTGTGCTCGGTAACTGGCAGCTCAGCGGCATCACCACTTTTATGACCGGTACCCCGTTCACGGTTTTCGACTCCAATGATGTTTCCCTGCAAGGCGGCGCGCCCGAAATCACCGGATTCTCTGCCAACCGACCCGACCTGATTGGCGACCCCAACTCGGGACCCCATACGGTCGCGCAATGGTTCAACACTTCAGCATTCCAGCGTCTGACACAAGATCCCGCCTCGCCCGTTCAGCAGTTCGGCAACGAAGGCCGCAATGTGGTCCAAGGTCCGGCTTACCAGCAGTGGGATTTCTCTGCCATGAAGAACGTTCGCCTCGCCGAGTCGAAAGAACTTCAGTTCCGTGCCGAGTTCTTCAATTTGTTCAACCATCCCAGCTTCCGCTTGCCCGATAGCGACATCAGTTCTCCCACGTTCGGGCAAGTTCAGGAAGCCTTGCCGCCACGGTTAGTCCAGCTGGCGTTAAAATTCATGTTCTGAGAAGCAGGTTGCGAATGGCGACAAATCCAGCAGCAGCACCGAGCGGCCATATCAAGGGACGGAAGATCAGAAGCATTCTCCTCAAGAGTGTTGTGGTCCTGATTGTTTTCTGGGCAATAGCTTCCGCGAGCGTTTATGCCGCGATGCGCAAACCACCGGAAGCCTTTGCGCGTTTCATGACTCACGTTCCCGGGCCAGTCGCATTTCTCGCTCTGCCGTTTGAAACGATGTGGACTCACGCCCGCGCCGGTACCCTGGCAGTAGGCGATCCCGCTCCCGACTTTTCGTTGATCAAGCTCGATAAAACCTCCCGCCTGCAGCTTTCCTCCTTGAACGCCAAGGGACCGGTGGTACTCGTGTTCGGCAGCTACACTTGACCGCCCTTTCGGCGGGAGGTTCCCGCCCTCAACAAACTCTACGAACAATACAAGGACAGCGTCACATTCCTGGCGGTCTACATCGTGGAAGCTCATCCTAGTGACGTTTGGCAGATGGAAAGCAATATCAAGGACAACGTGATCTTTGCGAGTCCCAAGAATGAGGAAGAACGGGCTTATGTCGCCGGCGCATGCGTTCGCAAGCTGGGAATAAAATTCCCCGCCGTTCTCGATGAGTTTGAGAACACCACCGAAAAGGCCTATACCGGATGGCCCGACCGCATTTACCTCATTGACGCAAACGGCAAGGTCGCTTACAAGAGCAAGCCTGGCCCATTCGGGTTTAAGCCTGAGCAGTTAAGCAACGCATTGGCGCAGTACACTGAAAAGTAGCTGTCAGCGCTTAGAGTTGGCTGGTTACATCAATAAGGACCATTTTGCTCCGACGTCTGACACCCTGCCGCCCCACTGTCTAGCGAACAATGCACCCATCTTAGGTCCTTTCCGTTGGCTTGGACCAATTCGCGCCACCGTTCCCGGATTCCACTTTTCTGCTTCTCATTCATAGCCCAGGATAGCGGCGCGCCGCTGCCATTAAAGGTGAACGTCGCAAACCGAATGCGATCACCCAGGCTGCCCTGGTTGGAAGTCGGCGATGTCGCCCATCGTTGCGCCAGCATGGTGAGAGCTTCCCGGTCTCGCAGCAACTGTGCGGTGGTTCGCACATTCAGCAGACCATCGATGGGGGCGTACGCCTGGAAGAACCACCCCCGGTTGACTGCCTTAATGTCATCTTCACTTTCTGGAAACGATCGGATCTGAATGATGAGCACGTGGCTGGGAAGGGCTTCGTTCTTCTTCAAAAGTTGCTGCAGGCCCTCATCCAGCCAGCGAACCACGCTTAATACACCTGGGTTGTCATAATAACCGCCATCAATCATGTGATATTCAGGCTGACCCGACAGCTTGCGCGCCGCTGGGGTAACGTACGGAAACGTTGCGGCCATGCGCACCGCGGTGACTACCGGGATGTCCGTTTGAGGGTAAAGATCATAGAAACTCTGGCGTCTGGGCACTTTAGAATCTGGAGTGAAATCGGTCGTGGCCAGCAACATCGGTTCGCCAGTTTCGGTAACAGTTGAGTTAAAAATCGCCACCGGCCGCATTCCTTCTTTGACTCCCGCGCGCCAATTGGCCAGATTGGAACGGATACCCCGGTTACGCCACGTTTCTTCCAGCATATAACCGCGGTCGAGAAGCTTGGCTTGCTCCGAGCGAGTGAAGTACGGAAAGAAAATGCGGGGAAAGTCTTTATACACCATGGCCCAGGCGATGTCGTCCAGGCTTGACTCAGTAACCTGTGTCCTAACCTGGTCCAAGTCACCTTCTCGGAATGTCGCGCGGTTATCTGGGCTGTAAAGGTTGAGAAAGTACATGGAGCCCATGGCTCCCCCGGAAACGGAACTTACCAGGGTTAAGGATTCAGAAAACAAGCGGCTGCTATCCTTTTGTGCCTTCCACGCGCGCGACTCCTTTTCTAACCCCGTGAGGACCTCTGTCGTCCAGGCGCCCGCTTGAATTCCTCCGCCCGCCGTGGCGACCAATATGATCGGTTTATCTTGCCGCGCATGTAGTACGTCATAAGGTGTATTCCTCTCTAACGTGACGGCCGACTGCGAGGAGTAATAGTGATCCGATGAGGGGGCATGCGCTCCCAGCACACACAACAGCGCTATGGGTATAAGCAGCGGTAACCGATACCGATCCAGCAGAAACGCGAAGAAAGCTAGAATCCAATTCACGTTCAACAAGAGCAACAGCGCATAGGCCAGTGCGGGGACCGGTGAAACTTTCCCCTGCCACGTTCTGTGATACACATTCAATCCAACGTATAAAGCCCCCGTGGCCAACGCAAACGTGAACGCCAGCCAATGGCCGGCCCAGGGCAGTCCGGTGTGAGGATCCAGATAGCCTGCGGTCAGCGCCTCAGGCAGCTTGCGCAGCCGTCGCCCGATCGGCAGCAGCGCTGCGGTTTCAACACAGTGGTTGGAAATCCATTTCTTGAGATAGTTCCTGATAAACCTGGGCATCGGAAAAGTCTCTTCCGCCGGATGGAGCCCGGGAGGATTCAGCCACATCGTGAGCAGCAATCCGAAAAAAGCCAGCAGATACGCGATCATGGCTCCCCCGCAGCCGCAGCCAGGCGCCACTCGATCCCCTGCCGATCCAGTTGAAAGTCTTTTTCTGTAAACTGCGCGATAACCAGCGGAGCTGCCACCAGCCAGATCAGCAGCGACTTTCGCGGCTTTAACGTATTTACGGTGAGGGCTTGAGGAAGATCAAAGCGATCTTTTCCGTTCAGCAGTACCAACCGCAGGGTGAGCAGAATACTCCAGCTCAAAGCCAAAGCAATGGCCGTGGTCCAAAGCGTTCCTTCCACATTCAAAATGAACAGATTCTGCAGAAGAGTTTTCATCCATCGAAGCGCCACAAAGGGAAGCAGAAAGACGGCTGTGCCAACCAACAACGGCACACGCAGCAGGTATCCATAGCTGATAGCGTTTACCAGTCGATCGAAAATTCGCGTTGGGGGAGGGCTTGGAATCGGGGCGGGAGTTGCGGCTTGCTGTGCCATAGGGACCTCCGCGGAATAACTTCAGGCACGAACAACGCTTGGGCCGGTAACTTTCTAGAACAAACACGAATGTTCAGAACTGTTAGGCGGCGTTCCTTGGCTTAGACGCCCCCTCGTCCTTGGGCATCCCGGCTGTTTGTTTCGCTGCTCGATTTAAGTTTTCTTTCGGCTGCGTGTCTTTTGCCTTCGACTGGGCGGTGATTCCTGGATAAGGCTTGCCGGAAGTCCCTTCCCCCTGTTTGTCATGCGATTCCGGCTTTGCTGTGTCTTCAGTCCCCGGAGCCTTGGCAAGTTCAGCGGCCTGTTGAGTTAATTTTTCTTTATCATCTCGGGTACCGGCCTTCCCCGCTCGCCCGCCCGTCGGTTCTTCTCGCGCTTCATCCTTCGCTTTCTGCTGCGCCCGTTCTTCGGCTTC
>Ga0310810_10003251_pt1 | contig 17686 bp, 21 predicted proteins | sample NCmetagenome_FD_207641 | JGI IMG/M metagenome (GOLD analysis project Ga0310810, IMG submission 207641) | Soil microbial communities from experimental microcosm in Duke University, North Carolina, United States - NC | ecosystem: Engineered > Artificial ecosystem > Soil microcosm > Unclassified ...
TTCTGGGATGAAGTGCGGTGGGACGCCAGTTTCGCGAACATGTTCGTCACGTCGCCGGACGAGACGCTCACGGTGGATGTCGATCGGCTGGACCGCTTCGACCGGCTCGACGAAGGCACCACGTCGCACCCCGCCTCGAGCGAGCTGCCCTAGCGCAGCGCTAGCGTCGCTCGCCGGCGCCGATCCGGAGCGCCTCCAGGTCGAGCTCCTGCTCCAGCTCGAGCAGCACGTCATCCGAGATCGCGTTCTCGTTCCGGAGCCTGATGAGCCCGCGGCGTTCGGCGTCGAGGATCGCGGCGCGGAGCCGGCAGTCGGCGTCGTGCTCGCGCGCGGGGCCTTCGCGGAGGCGTCGGACACGGTCGCGGAACTCCTCACGAAGCCGGCCGACGTCGGCGCTCCGGGCCCACGTCTCCCGCGACATGTCCTCGAGCGTCTCCACCGCCAGCCGGAGCGCCTCCTCCCGCGCATAGTGCTCTTCGGCGTCACGCTCGCGGTCCGGTGCGAAGTGGAGCCGCCTGATCAGTGGCGCCAGGGTCAGTCCCTGGAGGACCAGCGTCACGACGATGACGGTGACAGTGACGAGGATCATCTCGGCGCGGTGCGGAAAGGGCGATCCGTCGGCCAGCGCCAGCGGCAGCCCGAAGGCGGCGGCGAGCGAGACGATGCCGCGCATGCTGGTCCAGCCCACCAGGAAGAGCTCGGCCGGCGGCGTGCGCGGTGACGCCGGCCGGCCCCGACCCGGCCGCGGCCTGAGCCATCCCGGCAGCCAGGCGAGCGCAGGCACCCAGAGCAGCCGCACGGCGATCACGACGCCGCTGATGACAAGCCCTGCCAGCGCGACTCCCGACAGCTGGCCCTCCGGAATGGCGGCCATGAGCTCGCCGAACTGGACGCCCAGGATGATGAAGATCACGGCATTCAGGAGAAAGATGAACAGATTCCAGACAGCGCGGGTCTGGATCCGGGTCATCGGCGCGACGGCCGTGGAGAAGCGCTGGCGGACGTAGAGTCCCCCGGTCACGCACGCGAGGACCGCGGAGACATGCAGCGACTCGCCCGCCACCCAGGCGACGTAGGGTCCGAGGAGGCCGATCAGCACCTCGGTCAGCGTATCGCGGGTGAGCCGCGCGGCCTGGAGCATGATCCAGCCGACGAAGAGGCCGATGAGAATGCCGATTCCGGCGTCGATGAAGAATCGGACGATCGCTTCGCCGAGACTGAAGTAGCCGGTGACGGCGGCCACGACCGCGGTGCGATAGAGCGTCAGCGCGGAGGCATCGTTCACCAGACTTTCGCCGCCCAGCACGGTGACGATGCGCCGGGGGACCGGCAGGCGCGTGATGATCGCCTCGGCGGCGATGGCGTCGGGCGGGGAGACGATGGCGCCGAGGGCGAAGGCCGCGGCCCATGGCAGGCCGGGCATCAGTGCCCGCGCGGCGACGGCGACGGCAAGGGCGGTCACCAGCACGAGGGCCACCGCCAGGATGCTGATCGAGCGGAGGTGCGTCTTGAAGTCCCGGAGCGACGTGCCGTACGCGGCGGACCAGAGGATCGGCGGCAGGAAGACGAAGAACACGAGGTCGGGATTCAGCGTGGGCAGCGAGCTGCCCGGGAGCAGCCCGACCAGGAGGCCGGCGGCCACCTGCAGAATCGGCGTGGGGACCGGCAGCCGGCGGGCGAGGGCCGTCAGCGTCACGATGAGAAATGCGAATCCGATGATCGCCAGCACCGAGGGGAGCGTGGGAGTCATGGCCTTGACGATAATGACGGCATGGCAAAGACGGAGAAGGTGAGCGCGGGCATCCTGCTCTACCGACGGCCAGCGGGGCGGCTCGAGGTGCTCCTGGCCCATCCGGGCGGCCCGTTCTGGATGCAGCGGGAGGCCGGCGCGTGGACCATTCCCAAAGGTGCGGCGGACGAGGGGGAGGAGCTGCTCGATGCGGCCCGGAGGGAATTCGCCGAGGAGATCGGCTCGCCGCTCGAGGGGCCGTTCCGGAGCCTGGGCTCGGTGCGCCAGCGGGCCGGGAAAGTGGTGCATGCGTGGGCCGCGGAGGGCGACCTCGATCCGGCCTCGGCCGTGAGCAACACGATGCGCTCGGAGTGGCCGCGCGGATCGGGACGATGGATCACCTTTCCCGAGGTGGATCGCTGCGAATGGTTCACGCCCGATGCCGCACGGAGCCGGATCAACCCCGCGCAGGCAGAGCTGATCGACCGGCTCGAGGCCGCGCTGGCCGCCGATGAGTGATTCGCTCCGGGACCTCTTCTTCGGCACGCGCCGTCAGCTGGTCGAGACGGTGGCACCCCGGCGGACGTTCGCCGACGTGGTCCTGCCGCCCGCTACGCTCGAGGCGATCCGCCACGCGCTCGCACTGATCCGGAAGCAGGATCTGATCTTCGAGCAGTGGGGGCTGGCCGAGCGGCACGGCGGCGGGCTCGGGCTCGCGTTCCACTTCGCCGGCCCGCCGGGGACGGGGAAGACCATCGCCGCGGAGGCCATTGCCACGACGCTCGGGCGGAAGCTGCTCGTGGTGCGGTACGCGGAGCTGGAATCGCGCTGGGCGGGCCAGACGGCCAAGCATGTCGCGGCCGTGTTCCGGGAAGCAGTGGAGTCGGGTGCGGTGCTCTTCTTCGACGAGGCGGACGCCATCGCCGCGCGGCGGTTCACCAATCTGAGCCAGGGCTACGAGCGCGATTCGAACGCGACGGTGGCGGTCCTCCTGAGCGAGCTGGAGCGGTTTCCCGGCGTGGTGATCTTCGCGACGAATCTCGCCACCAACATCGACCCGGCGTTCGAGCGGCGGATCCGGCATCATATCCGCTTCGAGATGCCGGGCCCCGTCGAGCGCGAGCGGATCTGGCGGGCGCAGCTGCACGCCACGAAGACGCCGCTCGCGCCCGACGTGAATTTTCAGGAGCTGGCCGAGCGGTTTCCCCGGAGCGGGGGCGACATCAAGAACGCCGTGCTCAAGGCGGCGCAGATCGCGACGCTGGAGCCGGGGCCCGATGCCGGGAAGCGGATTGCGCAACAGCACTTCGTGCAGGGAATGGAAGGCGTCGTGACGGCCGAGGACGTGATGAGCCAGTCGCTCTTCGAGGGCCGGCCCGGTGCTGCCGGGCTGGCGGAGACGGCCGCGCAGGCGCGCGACCGGCTGCTGCTCGGCATTGCGGTGACGGCGCTCGTGGTCGCGCTCATCGCGCTGGGAATGGCTATCGCCCGTCAGTGAGTGCGAGCGGTGCCCGCCGGTACGCCCTCGCGGCGTGAGTCAGCACCGGGACACCGCGCAGCACGCAGAAGCCGAGCGCAATCCACGCAACGGCGTCGACCGCGCCACTAATGGCGGCGCCAGGCAGTGCCAGGACCAGCCCCAGCCCGCAGAACGCCACGATCTTGCTCACGGCATAGCCGGTTCGCATCCACGTCGACTGCACCAGGAAGCGGCCGAGCGCGGTGCGGTGCTGCGTGAGCGGCGGGCTTCCCTCGGCGAGGCCGATGCTTCGAAGCGCGTCGGTGAGCGCGCCCCGGACCGCGACGATGATCGGGAATAACGTCGGAACCAGCCCGAACCCGGCGAAGAAGATCCAGAGCGCCAGCTCGTACGCGCGATCCGCCGCGATGTCGAGCACGCTGCCGAGGAGGCTCGACTCGCCGCGCTTCCTGGCTACGAGTCCGTCCACCGTGTCGAGCATCAGGCCCACGAACAGAAGCCCGACGCCGGCGAGCCGTACCCGAGCCGAGCCGAAGGCGAGCAGAGCCAGGATGAGGGCAAGCAGCGGGAAGCGGGAGAGCGTAATCCGGTTGGCCAGCATGACGGCGCACCCCTGATGGAGACGTCGGCATGATAGCGTGCGGGCGTCTCCTGATCGTGACCTCCGGGCGCGGGGCTGGTGGCGCTCCGCCCGCGCGGCCTCCAGATTCAAGGTCAGCAGCCTGCCCTACTTCTCGACCGGATGAGATCATGCAAGCGCGTCACGCGGAACGCCACCGAACCGAGCGCATCGGCTGGCTCAGGGCCGCCGTTCTCGGGGCGAACGACGGCATCGTGTCCACGGCCAGCCTGGTCCTCGGCGTGGCTGCGGCGGAGGCGAGCCGCCAGGCGGTGCTGATCGCGGGCGTGGCGGGCCTGGTGGCCGGAGCGATGTCCATGGCCGCCGGCGAATACGTGTCCGTGAGCTCGCAGGCCGACACGGAGGCGGCTGATCTCGGGCGTGAGCGCCGGGAGCTCGCCGACGATGCTCCGGCGGAACTGGCGGAGCTGACGGGCATCTACGTGGAACGGGGCCTGACGCCCGATCTGGCTCGGCAGGTGGCGGAACAGCTCACGGCCGCCGATGCGCTCGGTGCGCACGCCCGCGACGAGCTGGGCATCGTGGCGGCGCTCCGCGCGCGGCCGGTGCAGGCGGCCCTCGCTTCCGCGCTCACGTTCGCCGTCGGAGCGGCATTGCCGCTCGGCATCGTGCTGGTCTTTCCTGAAGGCAGGCTCGCACTCTCCGTGTCGGTGGTTTCGCTCATCTGCCTCGGCACGCTAGGCGCGGTGGCGGCCCGGGCCGGCGGCGCGCGTGCATGGGTCGGCGCCGCACGGGTCACGTTCTGGGGCGCGCTGGCAATGGCGATCACCGCCGGCATCGGCAAGCTCTTCGGCACGGTCGCCGCGTAGCGTAGCGCCAGGCATGCGGCTCTGGACCCTGCACCCGAAGTACCTCGATGCCGTCGGACTGGTGGCGCTCTGGCGCGAGGCGCTGCTTGCCCGCGCGGTGCTGCGCGGAGGGACGATCGGGTATCGGCAGCATCCCCAGCTCGCGCGCTTCCGGGCGGAGGAGCGGCCGGTGGCCGCGCTCAACGCCTACCTCGGGGCCGTCCATGCCGAGGCGGAGCGCCGGGGTTACACCTTCGACCGGCGAAAGCTCGGCCGGCCCGGCGGCGAGCGGTTGATCACGGAGGCTCGGGGCCAGCTCGACTACGAGTGGGCGCATCTGATGGACAAGCTTCGCCGGCGGCGGCCGGAGCAGTACCGCGAGCTCCTCGAAGTGCGCCGTCCGCTGGCCCATCCGCTGTTCCGGATCGTGGCCGGGCCCGTGGCGGAGTGGGAGCGTGGCACCGGGCGGTGACGCCACGCTGCGGCCAGTGCCGACCGCATTCCGGGCCGCCTTTCTCCAGGAGGCACCAATGGACGAAGAGCTCTTCAACATGGAGCTGCGGAAGTTCCTCAAGCGGTTCGGCATCACCGCGCAGCGCGAGATCGAGCGGGCCGTCGGCGCCGGGATCGAAGGCGGATCGCTGACGGGGACGGAAGTACTGCCGGTCCGCGCGACGCTCACCATCCCGGGATTGCTGGAGCCGTTCCACATCGACGGCGAAATCGCGCTGACGGCGCCGATGCCGCCTGCTGCCTGAGCGCGCCATGCGCACCGACGTTCGCCACGAACCACCTCTGACGGGGACCTCCATGCGACTCGTACACCCCACCCTTCGGCTGTTCACGCTGGCGCTGGTCGTGTCGACCGGCCCGCTCCGGGCTCAGCAGCCGGCGGCGGCAAAGTACGATCCTGCCACGTACGAACAGTCCAGCGCCGACATCCCCATGCGCGACGGGGTGAAGCTCCATGTCGAGATCCTCCGCCCGAAGGGTGCAACCGAGCAGCTCCCGTTCATCCTCTCGCGTACGCCGTACGGCGTCGCTGGCGCGAAGAACCGCGTCACCGGCTCGTACAAGGATCTGGCAGAGGAGGGATACATCTTCGTGATGGAGGACATCCGGGGCCGCTACCGGAGCGAGGGGACCTTCGTGATGCAGCGTCCGCCGAAGCCGGCCGGCGCCCCGGCGAACGCGATCGACGAGAGCACCGACACCAACGACTCCATCGACTGGATGCTGGCCAACATCCCCGGCAACAACGGCCGGGTCGGGATGCTCGGCGTGAGCTATGACGGGTGGACCACGGCGATGGGGATGCTGGGGGGTCATCCTGCGCTCAAGGCGGTGAGCCCGCAGGCGTCTCCCGCCGACATGTTCCTGGGAGACGACTTCCATCACAACGGCGCGTTCCGGCTGAGCTATGGGTTCGAGTACGCGTGGCTGACCGAGGCCACCCGCGAGAATTCCGATTTCGACTTCGACCGCTACGACACCTATGAGTGGTACCTGAACGTCGGCCCGCTCTCCAACATCCAGGCAAAGGTGCTGAAGGGGAAAAAACTGCCGACCTGGACCGACTTCGTGAACCACCCGAATTACGACGCGTTCTGGCAGCGGCAGGCCATGCGCCCCTACCTGACGCGCGTGACGGTGCCGACGCTCAACGTTGCCGGCTGGTGGGACCAGGAGGACTTCTACGGTCCGGTGACGATCTATCGTGAGCTGGAGAAGCACGACGACAACGCGCGCAACTTTCTCGTCGTGGGGCCGTGGCGGCACGGCGGGTGGTCCGGGGGGCCGGGGCAGAAGCTCGGCAACATCGATTTCGGCTCGCCGACCGGCGAGTACTATCGGGCCCGCATCCAGGCGCCGTTCTTTGCGTACTACCTGAAGGACAAGGGCACGCTCGAGCAGCCGGAGGCCACCGTCTTCGAGTCAGGGAGCAACCGCTGGCGGACGTTCGGCTCCTGGCCGCCGCGCGAGGCGAAGACCCGCTCGCTCTACTTCCACGCCAATGGCCTGCTGTCCTTCACGCCTCCCGCCGCGACCGAGCATTCGACGTTCGACAGCTACGTGAGCGATCCGGCGCATCCGGTGCCGTACCGGCCGCGCCCCATCGAGCCGACGTACTACCCGAAGGGCTCGGGCTGGTACACGTGGCTCCTGGGCGACCAGCGCTTCGTGCAGGGGCGGCCGGACGTGCTCTCCTGGGAGACCGAGCCGCTGGCGGAGGATGTGGTCGTCGCCGGTGACGTGACGGCCCGCCTCTTTGCGAGCACCACCGGCCGCGACGCCGACTGGGTGGTGAAGCTGATCGACGTATATCCCGAGAGCTATCCGCAGGATTTCAAGCTCGGCGGTTACGAGCTGATGGTGGCCAACGACGTGTTCCGCGGCCGGTTCCATCGGTCCTTCGAGCACCCCGTGCCGCTGGTGCCGAACGCGGTGACACCGTTCACGGTGGACCTGCACACCCAGAGCTACCGGTTCCTCGCCGGCCACAGGATCATGGTGCAGGTGCAGAGCACCTGGTTTCCCATCATCGATCGCAATCCGCAGACCTGGGTGCCGAACATCTTCCTGGCCCGAGCGGAGGATTACCGGGCGCAGACGCACCGCATCTGGCGGACGCCGACGCAGCCGTCGCGAGTGGATATCCAGACGGTGGCGCCGTAGCGCATCAGGCGGAGGCCGCTTCACGGCTCCTGCCGTCGAACCCGCCGTCCGGTCTCGTGCGGCGCGTCGAAGTCTTCGGCGCCGGGCGGGCGGACCCACAGGTCGAAGGCGAGGAAGAGCGTCTTGCTGAAGGGGAAGAATCCGGCGGCCATGACGACTACCAGCACGGCCGTCCCGGCCTGGAATATGGTCCAGGGTGTGTGCGGCCAGGTGGCGATCAGGAAGCCGAGCATCCAGATGACGAACGCGGTCTCCATCGCCATCAGGTTGAAGAAGTAGGCGCCGAGCCAGTACCCGCGCTCCCCGCGCTCGAAGCGGAGGCCGCAGACCGGGCAGTTGGGCAGCATGCCGGACCACGAGATGAACACCGGCCGGCCGCCGCACCAGGGACACCGGAGCCGCAACGCCCGTATCGCGAGCCGGAGCGGGCCCGTATTATTCGCTGCCATGACGTACGATGGGGGCGCGGCGGTCGGCCGCGGTGAGGGCCATCACGCGAGGCGGGGAGACATGACGGCAACCGATCCGGACGATCCGCGCGTCGCCGAGGCGCTGACGGCACTCCGTCAGATCGTGCATTCACTGCACCGCGCTTCGCGCTCCGCCGAGCGCGCGCACGGGGTCAGCGGGGCGCAGCTGTTCGTGCTTCAACTGCTGGCCGAGGCGCCGGCACCGTCGCTCAATGCGCTGGCGGAGCGGACGCTGACCCACCAGAGCTCGGTGTCGGTCGTGGTGAGTCGCCTGGTGGCGCGTGGCCTGGTGGAGCGCTCGCGGTCGCCGGAGGACGGGCGGCGGATCGAGCTCCGCCTCTCGGACTCCGGCCGCGACCTCCTGACCGAAACACCGGCGGCCATGCAGATCCGGCTCATCGAGTCGATGCGGGCGCTTCCGGCGCGGGATCTCCGGAATCTGGCGACGCTGCTCAAGCAGGTCGTCACCATGATGGGCGTATCGGGCGAGCCCTCCGGCTTCCTCTTCGACGACTCGGAAGCCTAGGTCGAGCGGGCCTCGATCCACCGGCCGAGGTCGCCGAGCACCTGGGGCCCGTCGAGGTCGGCCAGAAGCGCGTGGTACGCCTCGGGATACTCGATCAGCTCCCGATCGGCCACGGTCAGCCGCGCGAAGAATTGCCTGGTTCCCTCCGGCTTCACCATCCGATCCGCTCCCCCATGCAGCAGCAGCACGGGCACCTCGAGCGCCGGAGCCAGCCGCTGGACCCGCTCGATGGCGGCGACGACCTCGGTCGAGAGCCGCGCCGTGCCGACCCGATGGAAGAGCGGATCGTCCACCACCGCCTGGAGCAGGTCCGGCTGGCGGGAGATGGCGGTCAGGTCCATGCCGGTCCGCAGCGAGAAGCGTGGCCACACGCGCGAGAGCACGCGGCCAGCCGCCATCAGCACGCGGGACACCCCGACATCACCCAGCGCGGGCGACGCGGCGATCACGCCGGCGAGCCGCTCGCCGTGGTGGAGCGCGTAGTCGAGCACGATGAGCCCGCCCAGGCTGTGGCCCAGCAGGAAGGGCCGGCCGGTTCCCGCCGGCAGGCCGGCGATGAACGTGTCGACGTCCTCGCGATAATCCCGCCAATCGTCCAGATAGGCCCGTTGCCCCTCGGAGCGGCCGTGTCCGCGGAGATCGAACGCGTGGACCGCAATGCCCCGGGGCACGAAGTATTCGGGGAGCATGGGATACAGCGTGCTGTGGTCGCCAAGCCCGTGCAGGTTGACGAGGACCGCGCGGGGCGGGGTGTCGGGCAGCCACGATTGGCGGAAGAGCTTTGCGCCGCCGCGGCCGCCGAAGGTGCCTGTCTCGTGGCGCACCCGGTCAGCGCCTCATGCCGTCACCGCACCACGCGGATGGGGTCGCCCTCGGCGAGCCAGCCGTCGGGATCGCGGAGCACGTCGGCGACCTGGATCGTCGCGGCGGAGGGCGGCGGATCCGGCGGGGACTCGAGCGGGCCGCGCAGGGAAAAGCGGAGCCAGTAGACCGTGGGGCCGGCGGTGCGCGCGTGCTCGGCCACGAAGGCGGCGAGGGCGCGACGCCAGTACGCGGGGGGCTCGAGCTCCAGCGGATCGGGGATGGCGCGGTGGAGGTCGATTGCGCGGATGATCTCGTCTCGTCCGGCGCGCTCCGCCTGGTAGCGGGCGCGGAGCGCGCGTTCCTCACTGTGGGCGACGGGATCGCGCTGCAGCAGCAGATCGCAGCTGCAGGGACCGATGAGCAGATGGAGGACGGTACGGGCGGGGCGGAGCGCGCGGCGGAGGCGGCGGTCGTCGTCGGGCGCCAGCGCGTGGGCGCTCATGCCGTCAGGGAGCATGGAGCGGACTTCGCTCAGCGTGAGCGGGCTCGCGACGTAGAGGACGTAGCACACGCCGGCCGCCCGCCGTCAGATGTCGATCTCGTGCCTCACCAGCACGAGGATCGCGGCCTGCGGGACGACGAGGTAGCGCTCGTTCTCGAACGTGATCTCGACGGCGGCCTTCCGGAAGAAGATGGCGTGGTCGCCGATCCGGGCCTGCATGGCGCGCTTCCCCTCGCGCCGCTCGGCCTTCCACGGCTCCTCATCGAGCGAGCTGATGTCGGCCACGGCGTCCCCGGGGCCGGTGGCCACGATGAGCCCGCTCTGCACCTGCTGCGCGTCGAGGGCGGTCGCCGGAAGGTAGAGGCCGACCCGGGTGCGGTCGTCTCCCTCCTCCGGCGTGATCAGCACGCGATCGCCGACGACGAGCAGCTCCTTCTTCACCGGCCGTTGCCGTTGGCGGCTTCGGTCTGATGGACCGTGACGAGATCGGTAATGCGAAGCTTCCGGGCGCCGGCGGGCAGGCGGAGGGCCACTTCATCACCCACGCGGCCATCAGCCAGCGCGCGGCCCAGGGGGGACATGAGCGAGATGTGGCCCGCGTCGATGTCCATCATCTCTGCGAGCACCACCATGTAGGTGTCGGTCTCGCGGGTTTCGAGATCGAGCACGGTGACGCGGGAGCCCAGGCCCACGCGGTCGGTCGGCGCCTCGGTGTTGGCCAGCTGGCCCAGCTGGTTGAGGCGCTGATGGAGCTGGCCGAGCCGCGCCTGGACGAACTGCTGGCGCTCGAGCGCGGCCTTGTACTCGGAGTTCTCCCGCAGGTCGCCGAGCTCCACCGCCTGGGCAATGGCCTGGGGAAGGGTGACGTTCAGCTCGTGGCTGAGCTGGTCGATCTCGCGGCTCAGCTTGTCACGCATTTCGCGTATCATGGCACACCGGGCGTAAAAAAGGTCTGCCCAGAGCGCGCACAGCGGCTCTGGGCTCGGGATTGGCGTCTTCGACTGCCTCAAAATATCACAAAACGGTCAGTTCCGCATCGGCCGCGCCTAAATCGTTCAGACTCGGGCGGTTGACCGGCCGATCCGCGCGCTGGCCCACGGGAAACCGGGCCGGGTCCGGAGATGTTCCAGAGACGATATCCCTCCCGGTGCCGCGGCCGTCCGGCTAGGTTACCGGCTCACCAATCATTGATCCAGGAGTGTCCGGTGATCCGTCTGTTTTCGCTCGCGGTGCTCGGCGCCGGTGCCGGCTTCTTCCACACCCACCTCGCGGCCAGCTTCCCCAAGGCGAACGAGGTGGTGAGCCGGGCGCCGGCCGAGATCGTGCTCACGTTCACGTCCCGGCCGGAAGTACCGCTCACGAAGATCGGCCTGCTCACGGCGGACAGCGTGCCCCTCAAGCTCGATCGCGTACGGGCGGGGAAGGACACACTGACCGTTGCGGCCCGCGTCGTGTCGCCGCTCCGGGTCGGGACCTATATCGTCACGTGGCGTACCGCGTCGCGGGATGGTCACGTGGTGCGGGGCAGTTACCGCTTCGGATATTCCACCGACCCGGCGGCGGCGCATCCCATGGCCAGCAAGCCGGCCGAAGGCTCCGCGCAGCACAGCCACCAGTAGTCGTGGCCGCTTCGCTACCGCTCGATCCCTATGCGGCGAGCCGGTGGCTCGGCTACATCGGTCTCTTCGGCGTCATCGGGGCCTGCGTCTTCCGGGCCCTGATCCATCGCGTGACCAGAAGCGCCCGTCTCGATTCCGAGACGGGCGCTCGTCTTGGCGCCGCCTGCCGCCGCGCGGGCGTGGCGTCGGCGGGCGTGCTGGTGCTGGCGCACGCCGCCCGGCTGTATTTCCAGGGGAGATCGGCGCTCGATCCCGGCGAGCCGATGACGCTCGGCGCGATCGAGCCGTGGTTCGAGGGGCCGGGCAGCTGGGGCCTGATGTGGTCCCTGCAGATGGCTGCGGCACTGGTGGCATTCGGCGGTGCCGTGCTCGCCGGCCGGCGCCTGGTTGCCGGCTGGGCGGTGGCGACTCTGGGCGCCGTAGCGGCCGCGTTCTCGATGCCGCTCACCGGTCATGCGATCGAGAGCCGGCTCGGTGCGGCCCCAGGCGTGCTGCTTCAGGGACTGCACCTTCTGGGCGGAAGCGTCTGGCTGGGTACGCTTTTCGTGCTGCTGTCGGTGACGCTCAGCGCCACGCGCGGCCTGCCGGACGCGCGGGAGCGCGCCGCGGCGGCGGTGGTGCACGCCTATTCGCCCATTGCCCTGATGGGTGCCGGCACCGCGGTGGGGATCGGACTGGTGCTCGCGTGGCTCAACCTCGGGTCGCTTCCGCTCCTCTGGACCTCGGCGTACGGCCAGGCACTTCTCATCAAGCTGGGCCTGCTGGCGGGAGTGGCCGCGCTCGGTGCCTGGAACTGGCAGCGGGTCCGACCGGCGCTTGGCGCGGCGCCCGGCGCCCGCCGGCTTCGCCTCTCGGCCACGGCGGAGCTTCTCATCGGGGCGGCGCTGCTCGGGGTGACGGCGGTGCTGGTGGCGCTGCCGTCGCCAAGACTCTGATGCGTCTCGTGCGGGAGCGATGCATGCGCGCTGCCAGCGGGCTCTTCACCGTGCTGCTCGTGTCCGCCGCCGGCTGCGGCCATTCGGCGCCGTCGCAGGTGGCCAACGTGGCGCCGGCGCCGGTTGCATCGGACCGGGCGGCGGATTCACTGCTGGTGGATGTCCGATCACTCGACAGCACCATATCGGTCGAAGCGCGATATGCGACCGCGAACAATTTCACGGGTGCCGTGCTCCCCGGGTACGAGGCCAACCGCGCGCTGCTCCGGCGGGAAGCGGCGGCGGCGCTGGTGCGGGTGCAGGCGCGCCTCCGGCACGACGGGCTCGGGCTCCGGATCTACGACGGGTACCGGCCGGTGCGCGCGACGCTGGCGATGGTGGCGTGGGCCGAGCGGACCGACCGGCGCTGGGTGCTCGACCACGGCTACGTGGCGCGGCGGAGCCGGCACAACCTGGGTGTGGCCGTGGATCTCACGCTGATCGAGCTCGCGACCGGCCGCCCACTCGAGATGGGGACGCCGTTCGACACCTTTGCCCCGGCGGCGCACACGGCGAATGCAACCGGGGTGGCGCGGGACAACCGTCAGCGACTCAAGCATGCCATGGAACGAGAGGGCTTCACCAATTACGACCAGGAGTGGTGGCACTACATCTATCCCGTAGCGGATGCGCCGCCATTCGATCTCGTCATCCGCTGATCGCGATGATTCCGGCGGGTGCGCGATTGCTTGATTTCAGAGCGGGATGACGCTAACGTCACGCATCTCAGGCTCCGGGCAGGCATGTTCTCTCCCCGACAGGAAAACTGCGTGATGGCTTTCAGAGCCGCCCTGCGGCGCGCGCTCGGTTTGGCGCCTTTCCTTGTGGTCCTGCTGGTGCTCACCGCCTGTGCGCATGAGTATCCGCAGAGCACGCTGAATCCCAAGTCCGATTTCACGCGGATGATCGACGGTGTGTTCATGCAGACCGTCTACTGGGCTACGGGCGTGTTCGTGCTGGTCGAGGGCGCGCTCCTCTGGGCGGTCATCAAGTTCCGGGGCAAGCCGGACGATCCGGAGCCGGCGCAGACCCACGGCAACACGAAGCTCGAAATTCTCTGGACGATCATCCCCGCGCTCCTGCTGGCCATGATCTCGGTGCCGACGGTGCGGGCCATCTTCAAGACGTACGAGGAGCCGTCGGGTCCCGACATCGTGCGGGTGAACGTGACGGGCCATCAGTGGTGGTGGGAATTCCACTATCCGCAGTACGGCGTGACCTCCGCCAACGAGCTGCACGTGCCGGTCGGCAAGACGGTCTTCCTCGAGATGAACGCGTTCGATGTGCTCCACAGCTTCTGGATGCCGCAGCTCGGCGCCAAGCGAGACGTGTTCCCCAACCGCATCACCACCCTCTGGTTCCGGGCCGACTCCGCCGGCTTCTATCCGGGGCAGTGCGCCGAGTTCTGCGGGACCCAGCACGGCAAGATGGCGTTCCACGTGGCGGCGGAGAGCCAGGCGGACTTCGAGGCCTATATGAAGGGGCTGCAGGCCACCGGGGTGGTCGCCGCGGCCGGTGACTCCGCCAGGGCGAAGGCCGACAGCAGCAGCCGGGCCGGGACGACGACCGCATCGCTCGCGGCGCAGAGTGCGACCACTCCCGACACGATGGCGGGGAAGAAGCTCTTCGCCAGCAAGGGCTGCATCGGCTGTCACTCGCTGAACGCGGTGAAGTTCAGCAAGGGGCTGATCGGGCCCAACCTCTCCGACGTCGGCTCCCGGCACTACATCGCCGCGGGTACGCTGCCCAACACCGATGAGAACCTGGCCCACTGGATCCAGCATCCGTGGTCCGTCAAGCATGGCGTCCTGATGCCCGAGCTCGGCCTGACCCAGGCGGATGCACGGACGCTCGCGGCGTACCTCCGCACGCACACGGGGAAATAGCATGGCAACCACGGTCATCGACCACGCGCCCGCCCGCGCCCACGCGGCCAAGACCGGGATCTGGAGCTGGATCACGACGGTCGACCACAAGCGCATCGGCATTCTCTACGGCGCGACCGCGTTCGGCTTCTTCCTGATGGGCGGCATCGAGGCGCTGCTGCTTCGCATCCAGCTGGGGCGGCCCGACAACACGTTCCTGTCGCCCGAGACGTACAACCAGCTCTTCACCATGCACGGCACGACGATGATCTTCCTCGCCGTCATGCCGCTGTCGGCGATGTTCTTCAACTTCTTCATCCCGCTCCTGATCGGCGCCCGCGACGTCGCCTTCCCGCGGCTCAACGCCTTCAGCTACTGGGTCTTCCTGCTGGGCGGGCTGTTCCTCAACTCCGGCTTCCTGTTCGGCGCGGCGCCGAACGACGGCTGGTTCGGCTACGCCAACCTCACCTCGAACCAGTATTCGCCCGGGCTCAACGTCGACTTCTGGATGATCGGCCTCCAGATCCTGGGCATCGCGTCGCTGGCGGCGGGCGTCAACTTCTTCGTGACCGTCATCAACCTGCGGGCGCCGGGCATGAAGCTCATGCGCATGCCGGTGTTCGTCTGGATGAGCTTCATCACCCAGGTGCTCATCCTGCTGGCGTTCCCGGTGATCACGGTGGCGCTCATCCTGGTGATGTTCGACCGCTTCTTCGGCACCCACTTCTACATCCCGAGTGCGGGCGGCGATCCGCTCCTCTGGCAGCACCTGTTCTGGATCTTCGGGCACCCCGAGGTCTACATCCTGATCCTGCCGTCCTTCGGGATCGTGTCGGAGATCCTGCCGGTCTTTTCCCGCAAGCCGCTCTTCGGCTACGCGGCCATGGTCTTCTCCGGCATCTTCATCGCGTTCCTGAGCTTCGGCGTGTGGTCGCACCACATGTTCGCCACCGGCATGGGGCCGATCGCCGACACGGCGTTCTCGCTCACCACGATGCTCATCGCCATCCCGACGGGCGTGAAGATCTTCAACTGGATCGGCACGATGTGGGGCGGCTCGATCCAGGCCAAGACGCCGATGTACTTCTGCGTCGGCTTCATTGCCATGTTCATCATCGGCGGACTCTCGGGCGTGATGCACGCGTCGCCGCCGGCGGACCTCCAGCAGACCGACACCTACTTCGTGGTGGCGCACTTCCACTACGTGCTCTTCGGGGGCAGCATCTTTGCCCTCACGGGCGGCGCCTACTACTGGTGGCCCAAGATGTTCGGGCGCATGCTGAGCGAGAAGCTGGGCAAGGTGCATTTCTGGCTCATGCTCATCGGGTTCAACCTCACGTTCTTCCCGATGCACTTCGTCGGTCTCCTGGGCATGCCGCGGCGGGTCTACACCTACCCGGCCGGGCTCGGGTTCGACATCTACAACCAGATCGAGACGGCGGGTGCGTTCTTCCTCCTGGTCGCCTTCCTGGTGTTCCTCTGGAACATCTACGTCACGTGGCGGAAGCCGGCCGATGCACCGGCCGATCCGTGGAACGGGGCCACGCTCGAGTGGGCCATCCCCTCGCCCCCGCCCGAGTTCAACTTTGCCGAGATCCCGACGGTCCGAAGCCGCGACCCGCTCTGGGAGACGAAGCGCCAGCACGGCGGACGGCTGCCCGAGCCCGCGCGGGTGAGCGGCGCCGGCATCCACATGCCGAACCCCTCGTTCTGGCCGGTGCTCGCCGCTGCCGGCGTCACCGCCGTGTTCGTGTCGCTGATGCTCTTGCCGAAGCTGGGACCCGCCGGTGTCGTCGTGGCCGTGCTGTTCCTGTTCTTCAGCGTGTTCAAGTGGGCGTTCGAGCCGGCATGATGATGCGGTCCGCCCGGTTGTCCACTACCCAGGAGACCTGACTTGTCCGACGCCACGCACGCGCTCGCGCTGGAACACCCGACCTCGACCGGCATCGACACGCGGAAGCTGGCCATCTGGACCTTCATCGGGTCCGAGTGCCTCTTCTTCGCGTCGCTCATCTCGACGTACCTGGTCTTCCGCGGGAAGGTCATCCAGCACGGTGTGGGGCCGTTCCCGCACGATCCGTGGACCTCGCCGACGGGCCAGCATTTCGATCCGATCCTGGAGATCAAGCTGGTCACCGTGGGCACGGCGCTGCTGCTGTTCAGCTCGCTCTTCGTGGTCATTGCGCTCAACGGCGCGCAGCGGAACCGGCGAGGCCAGTTCCTGTCATTCCTCGGCCTCACGATCATGTGCGGCATCTTCTTCGTCGGGATGCAGGTGTACGAGTTCACCCACTTCGTCCACGAAGGCCTCAAGCTCCAGACCAACCTGTTCGGCGCGAGCTTCTTCACGCTGACGGGCTTCCACGGGACGCACGTCACGATCGGCGTGATCTGGCTGATCACGATGTTCATCCTGGGTGTGCGCGGCAAGGTGCCGCCGGGCAAGGCGCTCAACCTGGAGCTCGCGGCCCTCTACTGGCACTTCGTCGACGTTGTCTGGATCGTCATCTTCCCCGTCGTCTACCTGATGAAGTGAGGGCGACCCCATGACTGCTCACGCGCCCAGCGCTTCCCCCGTCACCGACGCCCACGAGCACGCTCATCCCGGCGTCGGGACCTACGTCAAGGTCGGCCTCATCCTCTTCGCGCTCACCGCCGCGGAGGTCGCGGTCTATGAATTCGGGTACGAGCACGCGAACGCCGGCTTCGGGGCGCTGCTGCACCCGGTCGTGGTGCCGGTGCTGCTCGCGCTCTCCGCGCTCAAGTTCGCGCTCGTGGCCATGTTCTACATGCACCTGAAGCAGGACAGCAAGCTGCTCACCGGTGTCTTCGTGTTCTCCCTTGCGATCGCGACGATCGTGATCCTCGCGCTCGCGGCGCTCTTCGCCTACCACTACACGTTCCAGAAGCTCATCCATTGATCGGCCTCTTCCCCGCGCTGCTCCTCGATGCGCGGCCGAGGCCGATGACGCCCTTCGTGGCGGACTGGTCGCTGCATCCGAGCGTGATCGCGGGCACCGTCCTCCTCGGTGCCCTCTATTTTTGGGGGATCGGCCCGGCGCGGCGGCGGTGGTCGCTCGGCCCGCCGGCCCCGGCCTGGCGGGTCGCCTGCTTCACGCTGGGCCTCGGGGTGATCCTGGTCTCCCTGAACGGGCCCATCCACGATCTCAGCGACTACTACCTGTTCGTCATCCACATGGTGCAGCACCTGCTCCTCACGCTGGTGCTGCCGCCGCTGCTCATCGCAGGTACGCCGGGCTGGCTGCTCGGGCCGCTGCTCCGGCGCCCCGCCATCCGCGGGGTGGCCCACCGGCTGACGCGGCCGCTCGTGGCTGGCGGGCTGTTCACGGTGGTGCTGCTCTCCTGGCACACGGTCCCGCTGTATGACCTCATGATGCGCGACCACAATGTGCACATCCTGACCCACCTGATGTTCATGGTCGCGGCCGTCATCATGTGGTGGCCGGTGATGAGCCAGACGCCCGAGCTGCCGGCGCTCCCCTACGCCGGCCGGATGCTGTACCTGTTCCTGGTGAGCATCCCGATGCAGCTCGTGGCGGCCATCATCACGTTTGCCGACCGGCCCCTCTACGTGTGGTACGTCGCGGCGCCA
>Ga0310810_10003252_pt1 | contig 17684 bp, 10 predicted proteins | sample NCmetagenome_FD_207641 | JGI IMG/M metagenome (GOLD analysis project Ga0310810, IMG submission 207641) | Soil microbial communities from experimental microcosm in Duke University, North Carolina, United States - NC | ecosystem: Engineered > Artificial ecosystem > Soil microcosm > Unclassified ...
GAGTCCAACTACTTGCGCTTCCGGCTCTCCCCAAATTCCGAAATCGCTCTAGCCGCTCGCGTGAAGCGCGCGGGGAAGGAGTTCATCGGGGAGCAGCGGGAGCTCTATCTGTTCGAAGAACAGCCGGGGGAGGAATCGCCCTACGAGCGGCTTTTAGGCGACGCGCTGGTTGGCGACGGAGCGCTTTTCACCCGTGAGGACGCAGTCGAGGCCGCTTGGGCGGTAGTCGATCCAGTCCTTGAGAAACATCACCGGGTTCGCCCGTACCGGCGCCGCACCTGGGGGCCCCAAGAGGCTGACGCAATCCTCGCTTCGACCGGCCACTGGCACAACCCCGGGCCTCAGCCTCGTCAGAGGTGATGAAACGGCTGCTCCGTCTCCCGCGTTTCCTGTTCCCTGCGTTCCCAGGAGCGCCTGACCACGTCCTTGGATCCCAGTCCGACGGCCAGCGCCAGGGCCAGAACGATTCCCCCGAACAAGATGGCGAACGCCAGACGTACGATGCTGCCCCCGATTCCGAGATGCTCCAGGGCCATGGCGGCGGCCAGCACCAGGATGAGCCACTTTACGCCCAGGCTGATCAATTGCGCGTGCTCCATCTGCATGTTCACCGCGCTGATCAAGACGCCTCTGGCAAGAAACCTGGCGACAAAAATTCCCACCATGAGGACGATGATCGCCACAAAGACATTGGGCACATAGGCCAGAGACCGCGCCGCCAGTCCCTGCGTGAGATTGGCGTCCAACGCCGTCAGGCCCACCAGCAGGCCCAGAAGTACGATGGTCCAAAAGACGACACGACCGGTCAAACGCGTCGGACTATGGTTGGGCGACCACTCCGAGATCGACGAGAATCCCCACTGGCTAAGCCTGTCGTCGAAGTGCAGCGTGGTTAGGGACCGCCGGACCAGGTGGCTGACAATCCAGGCCAGCGGCACGGACACCACCAGCGCCAGGATCAGGGCCAGCACGCCGGGCAGGAAGTCGGCCACGCCGGCAATAACCCGGCTCACCGATTGCTGCAACGCGATGTTTAGTTGCTCCCACATGAAAGATCTCCTTCTTTACAAGCCCACATCACATTCTCCGGATCAAAATCGATCCGGCCAACGCCAGCGCGAGATGAGGTATGGCTTCTGCTCCTCATACCGCAGGCACAGGGTTTCGATCCGAGCCTCCACCTGAGCGGCGTCGGCGGTTTCCATTTCCATGACGAAAGATGCAACCCAGCCCAGGTACAGCGGCGTGAACGCCCGCAGCAGGTGATCGCGGCTGATGGTGCGGAAATGATGCGCCACGGCGAAGTCGTAAACGACGCGCACCCACAGCTCGTCGGCCAAACGGAATTCAGCGGGCGGCCGTTGCGCGTGCTTTCGCAGTTCCAGTAGCGAGTTCGGCGGCAGTACCAGGCTCCAGATCCCGAACAGGTTTTTGAAGCCCAGCTGGACCGAATCGATCATCTTCCCCGCATCGACCTTCACCGGCTCCGTCTCCACCTCGCTCGGTCCACCCAGGACAATCACCGGCGTCGAACCGCGGACCTTCTGCCATACGGCCGTGTTCCGATCCATTTCCGTGAACATCGCTCCCAGAACCTGCACCAGCATGCTGCTCAAATCCGAGGAAAGGTCCTTGGGATCATGGATCTTCGCCCCCAGAGCCACCTGACAAATCCGTAATCCAGAGCACAGCGCTTCCGTGGTCAGCCAAATATCGATCCCGAAGCGCGCAACATCCGTTTCCCAAACGTTCTGGGCAAGATACCGGTCCAGCATCGTCTGGGAGAAGGAGAATTCTCCGCCGGTCGGCTGGCGTATCCGTTTCCCGTATAAGGCCCGGCTCATGGGGTACACGACACTATTCGTGATGGTTCCATCGAACTTATGCCGGACGTAATTGGGCGCTACGAAGTCGTACCCTTGTTCGAGAACCGGCTCCACCAGAAGCCGGACCCAATCCGGTCTGATACTGCGCAGATCGGCGTCGATCACCGCGCAGGCCTTGGCGCCGAGCCGGCGGGCGAGCTGGAATACGTTGCGGATCGCGCTTCCCTTTCCGGGGATACCCAGATATGGCGTGGAGAGCTTCTGAACCGGGGCCAGCGCGTGCGGGACTTGCAGCAACCCGCTCTCATCCGCCACGGATTCCATAACGATGGCGGGAGTTCCATCGTTCGACCCGCCATCGGAATTTATGATGACGCTGCGCGCCTCTGGAAAGTACTGCCGCAGGCCCCGCTGCGCCTCACGAACGACGTGGCCAATGGTAGCCGCGTTGTTGAAGCTCGGAATGCCGATGACGATATCGGCCCCGCCGAGCGCGTCGATCTTTTGCTGGACCTCGGGTTGAGCTGCCTCGGTTGCCATGTTGGCTGCCATGGTGATCGCTAACCCGCCAGGTCTCCGGTCAAGTCCAGCGACAGAATTCCCGCCAGGGGAATGCCCAGCCAGGCTGGACGGTTATCAAGCTCGTAGCGCAATTCGTACATAGCTTTGTCGAGCATGAAAGCGTCGAGGAGACGGCGGAAACCAGCCGGGGAGTTCGGAAGGAATGCCGCTCCGCCCGCGGCATGGCAGTAGGATCGCAGGAAAGCCGCTGAGGCGATGCGTTCCCAATAGCGCGCCCACGGCTCGATACGTTCGACGTCCTCGGACCGGCGGCTGGAGTATGCCAGCATGGCGGCCTGTGAAGCGTAACTGAACGACCTCAGCATGCCGGCAACGTCCTTCAGCGGCGACTGCTTGGCCCTCCGCTCGGCAAGGGAGCGCGCGGGCTCGCCCTCGAAATCGAGGATCACGTGATCGCCCGCGGCGAGAAGAACCTGGCCAAGATGGTAATCGCCGTGGATCCGAATCTTGGCGCATTGCACTTCGAGGGTGGCTAGATTCGCCAGCGCGGCCAACACCTGCCGACGCTTACTCAACAGGAAACTGGCTCTCTCCGTGAACGCGTCCGGCAAGCGCGCCAGAGCGTTCTTCAACAGGTCGAACACCGTCGCGGCATGCTCGCGTAGTGTCCCCGCCAGCTTCTGAAGATCCGCACTCTCAAACGGCTCGGGGCCGAAAGCGGGATCGTCAGCAGGCGAACCAAGCGCGAGATGCATTTCGGCGGTTCTTCTTCCCAGGTTGACAGCCGAATCGTAGAACAGGCCGAGGCGCTCGCGCGCACTCGGGGGAATCTCTCCGTGCCACAAGTCCCCCAGCGAGGGGACATCGAAGGAGCCGGCGGATTCATTTTTTTCCCCGGCCGCGCACTGCTCGAAATACCGGGCGAGTTCCTCCAGCGTGGACTGCCAGCCGTCGCCTTGATTCTCGACCAGTTCCTGCACCATGGCAATGGTCAGATGGGAACCGCCCGCCCGATATTTGAGTTCGCCGCCAAATCCGGGGACTCCGTCGAAGCCGGCCTTCGCGCTCAGATACCGGTTCATCTCGCAGTCCGGATTAGGGCCGTTTTCCAAGCGCCGGTATAGCTTCATCACGAAGCGCGTTCCGAAAAATATGGAAGTGTTACTTTGTTCCGCGCCACCGCGGCGGACCTGGAGATCGGCGGCCGAGCCGGCGCACTCCAGCAGGATGGCCCCCGCGCCGCCCAGCAAGCGCCCCGCCGCACCGCGAACCTCGGAGTTCTCGCGAATGACCGTGAGTAGGGCGCGGGCTGCCTGTTCATCGGCCGTCGCGTCGTACAAAACACCGGTAGTGGCGCCCTTGCGGACTTCGCTCAGAATCATGCCTGGATTCGCGCTTCGCACGGCGCTGGCTGCTTCCCCCATGGCTAACGAAAGCGGCACCGAGTAAAGCTCAGCGGCGCCTTCATCGTACTCGACCTGTACCAACGTGAGCGCTGCCTGCGAATCCGGCAGACAAACCCAGTCCTTTACGCGGGCCGTCCGGATGCTTCGGGTTTTGCTGCCGAACCAGCGCTGGTGGGGCAAAAATTTGGGCAGCGCATGCGCTTCCAGAGTCTCCCGTTCGGCCGTCCCGAACAGACCCTCCCACCCGTCCGACGGCGCGAGCGCCAGCGTCCACTCCTCGGCTTCCGGCTTCCGGTCCGTCTCGGATTCCAACTTGCCATGCAGCTCAAACCAAAGAAATCCGTACGGTCCCAGCGTCAAGGAATAGCGCGCGGCGGTAATTTTAGGAAACTCCACGTAACCCAGCATCTCAATGGGCGTCAAGCCTGCATAGGCGGACAAATCCAGCTCAAACGGCTGAGCGAAACGCGATAAATTGGCGACACACAGGATCTGTTCGTCCGGGGAACGGCGGATATACGCCAGGACTTTCCGGTTGGCCGGCTCGAAGAATTCGATGGATCCGCGCCCGAACACCCGAAAGAGCTTGCGCAGCGCGATCATGTGCCGCATCCAGTTCAGCAGACTGGACGAATCGGCGTGTTGGGCCTCCACGTTCAAAGCCTCGTATCCGTAGACGGGATCCAGGATCATCGGGCTGTAGAGCTTGGCCGGCGTAGCCCGAGAGAATCCGGCGTTCCGGTCCGCGTTCCACTGCATGGGAGTTCGCACGCCGTTTCTATCGCCGAGGTAAATATTGTCGCCCATGCCAATTTCGTCGCCGTAGTAAAGAATCGGCGTGCCGGGAAACGAGAAGAGCAATCCGGTCAGAAGCTCAATCCGTCTCCGGTTGTTGTCCATGAGGGGAGCCAGGCGCCGCCGGATTCCGACGTTGATTCTCATTTGCGGATCGGCGCTGTAGGCCAGGTACATGTAGTCCCGTTCTTCGTCGGTCACCATCTCGAGGGTCAGCTCGTCATGGTTGCGCAGGAAAAGCCCCCACTGGCAATTGGCCGGGATGTTGGGCGTCTGCGCGATGATGTCGGTAATGGGATGTCTGTCTTCCAGGCGCAACGCCATGAATAAGCGCGGCATCAGCGGGAAGTGGAACGCCATGTGACACTCGTCCCCGTCCCCAAAATAGGTGCGAACGTCGGTGGGCCACTGGTTCGCCTCCGCCAGGATCATGCGATTCTCGTAGTGCGCATCCATGGCCGCGCGAAGTTTTTTCACGACGGCGTGGGTTTCCGGGAGGTTTTCGCAGTTGGTGCCCTCGCGCTCGATCAGGTATGGAATCGCGTCCATACGCAACCCGTCTACTCCCAGGTCCAGCCAAAACCGCATGACTTTCTCGATTTCTGACTGCACCGCGGGATTGTCATAGTTAAGATCCGGCTGATGCGAGAAGAAGCGGTGCCAGTAATGGGATTTCGCCACCGGATCCCAGGTCCAGTTGGATTTCTCCGTGTCGGTGAAGATGATGCGTGCGTCGCGGAACTTCTCGACCGTGTCGCTCCAGACGTAGAAATCGCGTTCTGGAGAGCCAGCGGGCGCCAGGCGAGCCTCTTGAAACCAGGGATGCTGATCGGAGGTGTGGTTGATTACCAGCTCGATCATCACTTGCAGGCCCCGTTCGTGCGCTGCGCCCAGGAAAGCCCGGAAATCGTCCAGCGTACCGTAACTAGGATGGACCGAGCGGTAGTCGGCGATATCGTAACCGTCGTCCCGCAGCGGAGACGGAAAGAATGGGAGCAGCCAGAGGCACGTGACGCCAAGGTCGCAAAGGTAGTCCAGCTTCTGGATCAGGCCGGGGAAGTCGCCGATTCCGTCATTGTTACTGTCGTAGAACGCGCGGACGTGCAACTCGTAGATGATGGCGTCCTTGAACCATAGAGGATCCCGCGCGCCGGCGGGATCCTTCAATCCTTCGGTCACGCGGCGCCTCCGGGTAGGATATTCCGGAATACCAGCGCGCTCAGCGGCGGTAATGTGAGATTTAGAGAATACGGCCGCCCGTGCTTGGCGAGCGGAGCAGCCTCCAGGCCGCCCAGATTTCCCTGGCCGCTGCCTCCGTACAGCGCCGCGTCGCTGTTCAGCTCTTCCTTCCAGAGGCCTCCGAACGGCGCGCCCACCCGGTAGTTATAACGCGGCACTGGAGTGAAATTGCAAATCACCATCACAGCGCAGTTTCGCTTTCGGCTCCATCGCAGGAAGCTAATCACGCTCTGTTGGGAATCCTCGCAGTCGATCCATTCAAAACCCGCGGGTTCGGTGTCCAACACAAACAGCGCCGGCTCGCCGCGATAGAACGTATTCAGATCCCGGACCCAGCGCTGAAGCCCGTAGTGGGGAGCCTGTCCCAATAAATGCCAGTCCAGACCCCTATCGTGGTTCCATTCGTTCCATTGGCCAAACTCGCAGCCCATGAAGAGAAGTTTTTTGCCCGGATGTCCGAACATGAACCCGTAAAGCAAGCGGAGGTTGGCAAACTTCTGCCAGTCATCGCCCGGCATTTTCCGGATCATCGAGCCTTTTCCGTAGACCACCTCGTCGTGCGAAAACGGAAGGACAAAGTTCTCCGAGAAAGCGTACAGCATGCTGAAAGTGATCAGGTTCTGGTGATGGCTGCGATAGACGGGATCGGTCGACATGTAGTCCAGCATGTCGTGCATCCATCCCATGTTCCATTTGAATCCGAACCCGAGCCCTCCGGCGTCGGTGGGCCGCGACACCAAGGGGTAGGAGGTGGACTCTTCCGCAATCACGGTTACGCCCGGTGACGACTCATAGACATGCTCGTTCAACGTGCGCAGGAAATCGATCGCCTCCAGGTTTTCCCGGCCGCCATCGCGATTGGGGATCCATTCGCCCTCACGCCGGCCGTAGTCCAGATAAAGCATGGCGGCAACCGCGTCCACCCGGAGGGCATCCGCATGGTATTTTTCCATCCAGAACATCGCGTTGGTGATCAGGAAGTTTCTCACTTCCGACCGCCCGTAGTTGAAAATGAAGGTGTCCCAGTCCTTATGCACTCCCTGGCGGGGATCCGCGTGTTCGTATAGGTGCGTCCCGTCGAAGTATCCCAACCCATGCGCGTCGTGGGGGAAATGGGCCGGGACCCAATCCAGAATGACGCCGATGCCTTTCTGATGAAAGGCATCCGTCAGGTACATGAAGTCGTCGGGCGTTCCAAACCTACTGGTGGGCGCGAAATAGCCGACCGTCTGATATCCCCACGAACCATCAAAGGGATGCTCGTTGACTGGCATGAATTCCACGTGGGTGAATCCCATCTCATAGACGTAGCCGACCAGCTTGTCAGCCAGTTCGCGATATGTGAGCCAGCGGTCGTTCTCTTCAGGTACGCGCGCCCATGAGCCCAGATGGACTTCATAGATGGACATCGCACATTCATGCAGCCGCCGGCCGGCGCGATCCGACATCCAGCGCTGATCATTCCACTGGTAACGATCCAAGTCCCAGACTTTAGACGCGGTCTGCGGCCGGATCTCCGCGGCGAAGCCATAAGGGTCCGCCTTCTCGACGCGGTAGTTGTCATGGTTGGATTCGATGAAGTACTTGTAGAGTGCGCCTATGCCAAGATCCGGAACAAAGCTCTCCCAGACGCCGGCTTCCGGGTGCAGCCGCATCGGTGCGGCGTCCGGATTCCAATTATTTAAATCGCCGATGACCGACACTCGTTTCGCATTCGGCGCCCACACTGCGAAGGAGACCCCTGGCTTATCGCCGATCGTTCGCATGTGCGCCCCCAGCTTTTCGTAACTCCGGTAGTGCGAACCCTCGGCGATCAGGTGTAGGTCGAAGTCGGTGAGAATGGGTGCGCTCATAGGACCGCTTCCTAAAGGTAATAATCGAAATCGCGCTCCGTACGGACTTTGCGTCGCAGGCGCAACACGTGGACCGGCTGTTCCCGCGGATCGAGCTGCACGAAATTTCTGCGCCCCTCCCAAAGGTAACGGCCGCCGCCGAGCAGGTCATGAGCCTGGTACGAATGCTTGTCATCTAATCCCAGCCGGTCCAGATCCAAATCCAGCCAGCCGGATTGGGTGTGCCGGAAGTCGACATTGGCCACCACCAGGATCACGCTCGAGAGGTCATCGGTCGCCTTGCTGTAGCACAGGAGCAAGGGGTTATCGACGCCGTGAAAGTGCAGGCTCCAGTCCTTGTGCAGCGCCGGATTCTCCCGCCGGATGGCATTGATACGAGTGATGAACTCCCTCAAACTCCACGGGGAATTCAGATCGCGATGCTTGATCTCGTACTTCTCCGAATCGAGGTATTCCTCGCTTCCGGGCTGACGCGGCAAGTTCTCGCACAATTCGAAGGCAGGTCCGTAGATTCCATAGTTCGCGCCCAGCGTTGCGGCAAGGGCCAGCCGGATCATGAAAGCCGGACGACCACCTACTTGCAGATACTCCGGCAGAATATCTGGAGTGTTCGGCCAGAGATTTGGGCGGAAGTACTCCCGAACTTCCGTTGTGGTCAGCTCCTCGAAATACTCGGTGAGCTCGGGCTTGGTGTTGCGCCAGGTGAAATATGTGTAGGACTGGGAGAAACCGGCCTTAGCCAGCCGGTACATGACTTTTGGGCGCGTAAACGCCTCCGCCAAAAAGATAACATCGGGATACTGCGCGCGCACGCTGGAGATCATCCATTCCCAAAAAGCAAATGGCTTGGTATGGGGATTGTCGACCCGGAAAATGCGGACGCCCTTCTCGATCCAGTAGAGCACCACGCTGCGAAGTTCCTCCCACAACGGCGCCCAAGACTCCGTCTCAAAATCGATGGGATAAATGTCCTGATACTTTTTGGGCGGGTTCTCGGCGTACTGGATGGTGCCGTCCGGCCGATGGCGAAACCACTCAGGATGCTCCCGGACGTAGGGATGATCCGGCGTGCATTGAAAAGCCAGATCCAGCGCGACTTCCAGGCCGTGCGTCCGGGCCGCCGCGATGAGCGCCTGAAAATCCTGGAGCGTTCCAAGCTGGCGATCGATGGCCTTGTGTCCACCAGCGGACGCCCCGATGGCCCAAGGGCTCCCGACGTCGTCTTTCCCCGCCGAGGGCGAATTGTTCTTTCCCTTCCGGTTCCAATCTCCAATCGGGTGAATGGGGGGAAGATACAGGACATCGAAACCCATCCTGGCGATGTCGGGCATTCTCGCGGCGCAGTCGGCAAATGTTCCATGCTGTCCCGGCTCCGCGGCGCACGACCTCGGGAAAACTTCGTACCACGAACCGTGCTGCGCTCTCTCGCGGTCCACAATCACCAGGAGATCTTTCTCGTACCGCGCCGCGAAACTGCGATCGGGGTGGCGCAGCATCAACGCGGCCAGATTCTCATCGAGAGCCTGCGCATAGGTGGCGGGTTGAGACGCCTTAGATCGGAGCTTGTCCGCCCAGTTGGAGAGCCGGCCGGAATCGTCCACGGAAGCTCGGTGGGATGCTTGTTCAATCAGATCGACGCCGATCAGAATATCGACGTCGGTACATTGACCCGCGTCGATCCTCTTAACCAGATCCTTCCGCCACGTAGAAAACGGGTCGACCCAACCCTCGATCGTATAGGTATAAAGACCAAGATCGTTCGTACAGAACTCGCCGCGCCAGCGGTCGTTCCCCAATGGACTCATGGGAGCCGCGGTCCATTCCGGTGTGTCCTGTTTCCGGTAGAGGAGAAAGCACGCGAGGGAATCGTGCCCATCGGCGAAAACGTCCGCCTCGACTATGACGGTCTCTCCCAGCACCCGCTTGATGGGGAAGCGGCCACCGTCGATTTCCGGCCGGACCGTTTCGATAACTACTCTCTTTCGGGCATCCGGCACCTCGATTGATTCCATCACGTCAATCCCAACGCGGGCCTCGTCGGCAAAAGGTGATGAGAACTCAAACGAAACGGTTCTGTTTGATCACCTCACCGGTTTCAGTATCGCATGCAACTCCGCGGTCCACGCGCCCTGGCACTCCTATGTTGATTGTAGGGTTGTGGACCCGCATATCCAAGCCCCACCAGGGGTGACTTTGGTCGAAATGACAGGTGAGAGCACGCATACGTTATGGCCGGCTTCGGTCTGTTACACTGATCTCCTGCAATAAGGTCCGGTGCGGCCATATTGACGCCACTACTCTGTCCAGTGGACCTTCCGCGGAATCCTCGAGGATGCAGGCGGTGACTTCTTTTTCCGACATGAGTCCAAAGTTTCGCCATGGCGTCGTCTGCAACGCCAGCACGACTTTTCGAGTGTGGGCGCCGGGCGCGACGAGGATGGACGTCAAACTGGGCAACGGATCCGTCCTTCCCATGACTGCGGCAGAGGAAGGTTATTGGGTTGCCTCCGCCGGCGCCTCGCTGAATGGCGAGGACTACCGGTTTATCGTCGATGGCTCCTCAGCTTGGCCCGATCCAGCGTCCCGGTTTCAACCCGAGGGCGTGCACGGGCCCTCCAGGGTTACGGACCTGGCATTTGCCTGGAGCGATCGAAACTGGATTGGCCCGAAACTCGAGGAGTACATCACTTACGAACTGCACACGGGAACGTTTACACCGGACGGCACGCTGGCCGCGATCATGGAGCGGATCGGGTATTTGCGGGACCTCGGCGTAACCGCCGTCGAATTCATGCCGCTGGCGCAGTTTCCCGGCCGCCGGAACTGGGGCTATGACGGAGTCTACCCGTTTGCGGTGCAGAACTCGTACGGCGGTCCGCGCGCCCTTCAGCAACTGGTAGACGCCTGTCATCAGAATGGATTGGCCGTTGTTCTCGACGTGGTTTACAATCATCTCGGGCCGGAAGGCAATTACTTCGGGGAGTTCGGCCCGTACTTTTCGGACCGCTACCGGACACCTTGGGGTTCCGCGATCAATTTCGACGCCCCGTACAGCGACGGCGTGCGCCGGTTTTTCATCGAGAACGCCCTGTACTGGATTTCGGAGTTTCACATCGATGCCCTGCGCCTGGATGCGGTGCACGGAATTTTCGATCAGTCGGCGTATCCGTTTCTCGAAGAGCTGGGGGATGAGGTGCACGCTCTGGGAACAGAATTGGGCCGCAACGCGTACCTGATCGCGGAAAGCAATCTCAATGCTCCCCATTTGATCCAGGCAAAAGCTCGTGGCGGCTACGGCCTGGACGCGCAGTGGAATGACGATTTCCATCACGCTCTGCGGACCGTCCTGACGGGCGACCGGTCCGGCTATTATCAGGACTTCGGATCCGTGGATCAAATCGGCAAAGCTTGGCGCGACGGTTTCGTATATACCGGCGAGTATTCCAAATTCCGCAAACGCCGCCACGGCCGTGCGATTCCTGAGGTACACAGCTCCCGGCTGGTGGTCTTCAGCGGCAATCACGATCAGGTGGGGAACCGGATGCTCGGAGAGCGCTTGTCTTCCCTGGTGACCTTGGAAGACCAAAAACTGGCCGCGGGTGCCGTCATGCTGTCCCCTTTCTTACCGTTGCTGTTCATGGGCGAGGAGTACGGCGAGACAGCCCCGTTCCAGTACTTCATCGAGCATGGCGAACCGGGGCTGATCGACGCGGTTCGCCGCGGCAGGAAGGAAGAGTTCAAGTCCTTTGCCTGGGAAGGGGAGCCGCCCGATCCGCAAGCAGTGGACACTTTTGAGAAATGTAAGCTGCATTGGTCGCGGCTGGATCAAGACCCGCACCGCACAATGCACGAGTATTATCGCTCCCTGATTCGTTTGCGAAAAAGGATCTCGACTCTGCTGCTGCCACCGACCGCCGCCAGGGAAGTTTTCGTGCTGAAAGATGTTGTGAACGTTTACGTTACCGCCGGGAAATCGTCCTTGTGGCTCTTGATGAACTTTGCCAAGGGGACTGTGGATCTGCCGGATTCCTGCCGGCAGGGACGATGGACCTTACTGATCGATTCGTCATCTGGGGAGTGGTCTGGTCCAGGAAGCTTGGTCCCGAAGGTGCTCGAAGGAAACTCGCGACCGGAAATTAGACTGCAGCCACGATCGGTCGTTCTGTACGGGGACCTTACTTCCGAATGAATCACTAAACACCCGGCGCAGCGTAGATTACGGGAAGCTCCGCGCTCTGCTGTCACAACTTCGGGAAAGCCGCGCTTCCGGGGTCGAAAGGCGATACAAGAACTTACCCGTACTTGGCAGGATGGACGAATCAAACTGTTCGTGACCGATATCGCAAGGTCCCAAGCGGGCTTGTATCTTCGCATTCGCCAGACGAGCTGGTGCGGCCTGGGCTGTCTTGCTTGCTCCCCGCATGACTGTCTCCCTGGCCAGCTCTCGCGGAGCACTCGGCGCCAGTGCGCAATGGGCGGATAGCCGTCGGGTTGCACTTTTGTTCGCCCTGGAGCCGTAAACGGGAGAGTGAGCGGACCGGGTAGAACGGCTCCCCGTGACTCCGGCAAATCCACGGCACTGGCCGAAGAATCACCTCAGCGACTCGTGGGGCCTGACCCATCGGACGATCGAGTCTTAAAGAGCATGTCCTTGGGGCGAACTCTGCGCTCCCGGCAAAATGCCAGGTACAAATAACCATAGCTGCGATTAATGTAATCTTTGCGGGAAAAACCAAGTAGCTTGGCGGTTCGTTCGATCCACTGGGAGCCGCCTTCCAACTCCAGGAAGTTTCCAATCGGTGTTTCGTCCAGCAGCGCCTTTCCGGCAAAGGACCCGCGGGCATACTCTGTTCGGAACTTTTCATAGCGAAAGACCGGATGATATCCGATTTGCATCAAGATCCCTTCAATCGAATCGCTGTCGGAAAGATTGGTTTCCATTTCCCATCGTTTCTTATACCGGCTTTTTTCAGAAGGCCCTTTCAGCGTGAGCAGCCCCCGCCGGCCCGATCGCCGAACACGAAGCAGTTTGCCGTGCTTGCGGAGCCGGCGTTTTGTGTCATCGAAGAGAATGTTGGATTCAAAGGCGCGTCGCTTGTGGATTCGAAATCCGAGGCGCTGCAGTTTGCTGCGAATCTCACTGAGGTCCTCGGGGAGGCGTAACTTGATTTCGATCTCGATCTTCAAGATGCAACCGTAAGGCATCCTAACTGGGCTTGTCAAGCCAAAGTCTACGTTGGGAGATGGAAGTTCAGATACGGTTCGACTTGCGCCGCAGGAATGGGGCCGGGTGTGAATCGGGTATTCTGATCAAGGCAGCCTAGTTCCAGGGATGCATACCTCGTCTGGCCGCCGATCTTCTGTGCGGCGTACTGGTCGGCGGAAACGCCGGCCTGAACATCTTTGCCGAAGGTGCTTCGCATCACTCCCAACACCACCAATCCGCCCGAGGTTCGTCCGCGGGCAGTCTTCGAGCGCCTTTTCGGCAGTGCTGATTTCGAGCGCGATCCCGACCCGGCCATGATCTCTACCAGCCACATTGAACGGTCCAAACTAACCATGCGGACCCAGATCAAGCGACTAGCAAGACTGACTCTGAGTTTCTCCAAGAAGTGGGAAAACCTCTGGTTCGCAATCGCGCTGCACTTCGCCTATTACAACTTCTGCCGCACCCACCGCACGCTGCGGGTAACTCCGGCGATGGAATCGAACCTCACGGATCACGTCTGGACCATCGGAGAACTGTTAGCCTAGCCCAATGACCGAGCTACAGATAGGGAGGGTTGGCTGGGACTATTTGCGTATCGAAGTTTCAGATCGTTGGAGCACCAACTGGTTCGACGCCGATGTGGAAATCAAATGCGGCGCATGGTCTGGGAAATATACCGCGACCTTTGAAAATGGGGAATTACGCTCCTTTGCGGCTGAAATTAGAAGACTGTACGTGGATCTATCTGGGACGGCTAGCCTTCAGCAAGTGGGGGAGCCGTACTTATCGATAACCTGCAAGGGTGACGGTCGCGGACACATTTGGCTCAACGGCGTGGCCGAGGAACGACCTTACCAAGGACCAAAGCTGATCTTTCAATTCACCTTGGAGCAAACGGAACTCCCGCAGATCGCGGATGCGCTCGAAGCGCTCGACCCCAAGATTGACGCAACGCAGCTATAAGGACACTACCATACCCCGCTCGCCAATCTTCATATGGCTATGCTGGATAGTATGGGAATCCCCGCCGAGGCGTTCGCCGATAGCAAGGGCAAGCTCGATTCCCTTTCGAATATTTAGGATTCCACGCCGATATCGGATACCCAGTTTGTTGCACTGGTGAGCGGGCTTAGAACGACAGCCGCGCGCTCAATTGGAATTCCCGGCCAGGCGTGGACGCTTCCGTGATAGAGCCAAATTGCGGCGTATTCACGAAACGGTTTGGTGTGCCGAAGTTGGAATGATTCAGCGCATTGAATGCCTCGGCGCGCATCTCGAGATGCAGGCGCTCGGCGAAGGCGAAGGATCGCGCGAGCGCTATATCCATCGTCTGCATTCCGGGGCCGTACACCGTGTTGCGTCCTACGTTTCCGAATGTAAACGCGGCAGGGGTGGCAAACGCACCAGGATTGAACCACTGGGAAGTATTCCGCGTGCCGGGGCCGAAAACCGGCTGACCGGTGTAGTTGGCGCGAATCGGATTCTCCCCCACAGCCGTGCCTGCGTTGGCGGTATCGCCGAATACCGAAATGGTGAGTGGGAAACCGCTCTGGATTTGATACAGAGTAGATACTTTCCAATCGCGCGTCAGGGCTCCCAAGAATCCGCCCTGAGCCGCGGGCCGAATGTCGTACACGGCACTGATCACAAGGCGGCGTGCCACGTCGCAAGCCAGGCCTTTCTCGGAATTCAGGTCTCGATTGTTCTGGGGAATCGCGGCTTCGAACATCGGCGAGCGAAAGTCCGGCGCGTTGCTTAGGGCCTTCGACCAGGTGTAGTTGGCCAGTAGGCTCAACCCATTCGAATACCGGCGGCGAAGATTGACGAACGCTGCGTCATACCAGCTTCGCGCGGAATTTTCGAGCATGTTGACCGTGCTCACTGGAAACGCGAGGCTTGCAACCGCGATACCTTCCGGGATCACAGTCCCGGAAGGAAACGTTGCGGTCGCAAATGGGCGGCGCGGCTGGATCGCGCCCGGGCCGGGCAGAGCGTTGTTGATCAAATGGGAACGCTGCAGATGCAAACCCCGCTCTCCCAAATATCCGATTTCGAGCGTGGTGTCTTGCCCCAGGCTCTTCTGAACGGACGCGCTCCACTGCTGGATGTACTGCGGGGAAGCGTGCGGCTCAAAGGCCGTGAAGCTCACAACCGTCGTGCCCAGAACTGGCTGGGGAAAGTTAAATCCGTTAATCCCGGGTGTAAAGTTGTCGCTCTGCTGGGTAATCGGAAATACCAGCGGGACATTATGCAGTTGATTGCACCAAGTGTTCATGTCCACCGGGGTGTAAAAGATTCCGTAAGCCGCACGCAGCACGAGACCGGCATTATCCAGGTGGTGAGCCACCCCCATGCGCGGAGCGAAGCGGAGCCTGTTGGGAAACATCAAGCCGCGTGGCATACCCGACTGGCCGCCAATGAACGCCGTCAGCTTACTCCCATCGTTCGTCAAGTTACTCCACTGCCGGATACGATCGGCCAGCGCCGACGCGAATTCGTACCGCAAGCCTGCGTCCAGGGTCGTGTGGCGTGTAAGGCGCCAAGTATCCTGCACGAAAGCATCGGCCGACCATTGGCGCAGATCCATATCGGGGAGCCCGTTCTGCACCTGTCGCGAAGCAGGCAGCCCAAGCAGGAAACTTCCCAGCGCAGAGCCGGTGCCGTCGTTGGTCGCCGTCTGGGTCGTGAAGCCGTTGGTGAACGTGTAAAATCCACGGCTCTGCACGCGGGCCCACATCGGCCAGATAAAACGGCGGAAGCTGGTGCCGAAGCGAAGGCTGTGGCTGCCGGTGTGCCAATTGAGCGTATCGCGTCCTTCCAGTACGGTATCCCAGGCTTTCATGGGCGTTGCCAGCCACGAATCGCCCAGCGGCGTGTATCCCTGAACGCTAAAAAAAGGAGCGCCCCAGGCCTCCTGGCCGCCAAAATTGACACCCGTGATGCCGAGTGCGCCGACAATATCATTAACGCTATTGTTCTCGGTGGAATGGAACAGGGACAGTCGCGAAACCCCGGCCGAAGCCGTATTGACGATGTTCGGTGAAATGATGCGCGTCCAGACGATCGCCCCGTTCTGGCCCAGGTTGTCGTGATTAAATCCGTATCCGGGAAGATTGAGCGGCATGAATCCTTGCTCGCCGCTCACGGAGTAGCGGACGTTCACCGAATCACCTGTATCGAAAACCCGGTCCACGCGAATCGTGCCCTGATCGCTGTCCATCCGCGCGTCTCTCACATCGAGCAGATTGTTCGAATCGACTCCCGCCGACCCGAACACAGTCGGAGCACCCATCATCGTCATCCCGCCCATCATTCCGTTCTCCATGTTCGGGCGCGGCACGTAGTTTTGCAGCATCTTGAGAGCAGCCGGATTCATCCGGGTCAGCGGGATCGCATTGTTCCCGAATGGCGTCCGAAACACTTGTGGATTGGAAGGACTGACAGGTAAAGCCGGATTGAAGTTCGGATTCGTCTGGGAGGATGCGGGATCGTAGACGGTCAGGCCACTCTGGCTGAAGTCGCCCGCGGACTCTTGTTCCGTAGGGACGGTCGCAATCATGGTTTGCGCTTCCCTCCGGCGGTGAGCCTCGTAGTTCACGAAGAAGAACGTTTTCTTTCCATATACTGGACCGCCCAACGTACCGCCGAAGTTGTTCTGGACCAGGAATGTGGTCCCCGGCATTTCGTTCCAAGTCCGCGCGTCAAGGGCGCTATTCCTCAGGTAGTTGTACGCGCTACCGTGAAACTGGCTGGTGCCGGCCTTTGTGATGATATTGATTTGCCCCCCTCCCGCGCCGCCCAGGTCCGCGGAATAGCTACCGGTCTGCACCTGGAATTCCCGAACTGCGTCTGGTGACGCGCTAATATTCTGGGTGTTGAAGGTCGGATCGGTATTGGTGACCCCATCCAATAGAAAATAGTTCGCATTAGGGCGATTTCCTCCAATGCTGATAGCGGAGGCTTGACCGGGACGCCAATACAGGGGATTAGTAGTCCCGGTCTGCGCGCCGTGGCCCATGTGCGCGCCGGGAACGGTCAGCGCGAGGTCCAGCAGCATCCGCCCGTTCAGGGGAAGATCGCGGACAGACCTTTGTTCCACCACCTCTCCGATCGTTGCATCCTGCGTTTTCAAGGTTTCCGCTGCTGCGGTCACCGAAACAGTCTCCCGCCGCTCTCCAACGCTCAGCATTAAGTTGAGGCCCATATTTTGCCCGACCTCGATCGTCACTTCCCGTGTGAGGGCGGAGAAGCCGACGGCTTCCACCTGCACGGTATAGCCGCCAGGGGCCAGATCCGCAGCTTCAAAAAGCCCTTCGGTGTTGGTGGCGTAAGTGCGCGCCGCACCTGTATCTTTAGCCTGCACAGTGACCTTAGCGGAGCCAACCGGCGAGTGCGATGGATCTTCCACCGTGCCGCTAATCGTCCCAAAATTGACTTGGCCGTAAACAGCCGAGCTCAGCAAGGACGCGGCTATGAAGAAATAGCTACACTTTCCGATCATCGTTTGATCGTAAAAGGTCATCGGTGCCTGTACAATAGCTGAAATCTACTACGGAAACTGGAGTTCCGACTCGCACTCAGCTGGTAGAATCCCGCCGACGGTCCCCTTTTGCGCGGCCGGATCCCTCAAGCTTTCCGTTCGACGGGAATTGGTGTAAAGTGATTGGAGCCTGGAGGTACTCCGGAAACCAATGAAATTCTTGATCCTGTCTCTGCTCGTCATTCCATCTGCGTTCGCCCAGATGCCATCCATTCCCTGCATACCGCCGCCGGCCCCTCCCGCTGCAAACGCCGCAAATCGGGGACAGGGCCGGGGGCCGGGGGCCGCTCGTGT
>Ga0310810_10003253_pt1 | contig 17681 bp, 16 predicted proteins | sample NCmetagenome_FD_207641 | JGI IMG/M metagenome (GOLD analysis project Ga0310810, IMG submission 207641) | Soil microbial communities from experimental microcosm in Duke University, North Carolina, United States - NC | ecosystem: Engineered > Artificial ecosystem > Soil microcosm > Unclassified ...
GCGAAGCCGGCTTTTTTCGTGAGGATGTCGTAGCAGCGCCGGCTGATCTCGATGCGCCGCTCGAGCGTGTCGGCCTGGCCCTTCTCGTCGAAGGCCATGACCACGACGGCCGCGCCATAGTGGCGCACGAGCTTCGCCTGGCGCAGGAACTCCTCTTCGCCCTCCTTCAGGCTGATCGAGTTGACGATGCCCTTGCCCTGGAGGCATTTCAGGCCCGCCTCGATCACGCTCCACTTGGAGGAGTCGACCATCACCGGCACGCGCGCGATGTCGGGCTCTGAGGCGGCGAGGTTGAGGAAGGTCACCATCGCCTTCTCCGAGTCGAGCATCGCCTCGTCCATGTTGACGTCGATCACCTGCGCGCCGTTGGCGACCTGCTGGCGCGCGACCGAGAGCGCCTCCGCGTAGTTACCGGCGAGAATCAGCCGGGCGAAGGCCTTCGAGCCGGTGACGTTGGTGCGCTCGCCGACGTTCACGAACAACGATTGCTCGTCGACGTTGAGCGGCTCGAGGCCCGAAAGCCGCAGCGCGGGCGCGCGCGGCGCGGCTTTGCGCGGCGCCACGCCGTCGACGGATTGTGCGATCGCATGAATGTGCTCGGGGGTCGTGCCGCAGCAGCCGCCGACGAGGTTCAGGAACCCCTCGCGCGCCCAGCCGCCCATCTCCTTTGCCATGGATTCGGGCGTGTCGTCGTATTCGCCGAAGGCGTTGGGCAGGCCGGCGTTCGGGTAGCAGGAGACCGGCGTGGCGGCGACCGTCGAGAGCTCTTCCACGTACTGGCGCAGCTCTTTTGCGCCGAGCGCGCAGTTGAGGCCGATCGCGAGCGGCTGCGCATGGCGGACCGAGTTGTAGAAGGCTTCCGCGGTCTGCCCCGACAGCGTCCGACCGGAAGCGTCGGTGATGGTGCCGGAGATGATGAGCGGCGAGCGCGCGCCGCGACGCTCGAACTCCTGCTCGATCGCAAAAAGCGCCGCCTTTGCGTTCAGCGTGTCGAAGATCGTCTCCAGGAGCAGCAGATCGACGCCGCCGTCGAGGAGCCCGCGCACCGCGTCGCCGTAGGCGGCCACGAGCTGGTCGAAGCTGACGGCGCGAAAGCCCGGATTGTTGACATCCGGCGAAATCGAGGCGGTCTTGGTCGTGGGGCCGATGGCGCCGGCGACGAAGCGCGGCCGAGAACGATTTTTCCTCTGCCATTCGTCGACGCTTGCGCGCGCGAGTTGCGCCGCCGCGGCGTTCAGCTCGTAGGCGAGCTCTTCCATGCCGTAGTCGGCAAGCGAGATCGCGGTCGAGTTGAAGGTGTTGGTCTCGATGATGTCGACGCCCGCCGCGAGATAGTCGAGATGCAGGCGCCGGATGAGAGCGGGCTGCGTGAGCACGAGCAGGTCGTTGTTGCCGCGCAGCTCGCGCCCCCAGCCGCGGAAGCGCTCGCCGCGAAACTGCTCTTCCGACAGGCGCGCGCGCTGAATCATGGTGCCCATGGCGCCGTCCAGCACGAGAATCCTCTCGGCCATGAGCGTCTGCAGATCGGCGATACGGTCGGTCATCGAAGCCTGGAAAACAAAAACGCCCGCTCAGCTTTCGCAGAAACGGGCGCTCTTTGCGTGCGCGTCTCTTTAGCGGTATTTGTAGAGCGCCCGCAAGCTGAGCTTCAAATCGGCGCTAGGTGGGATTCTGCCCAACTCAGCGTTCTCAGTCAAACGCTAGCGCACCGTGGCGTCGATGATGCGCTGCCAGTTGGTGGTGCGGCCGTCGACTTTGCCGCTCGAGCTGGTCAGGTATCGGCGCGTCAGCTCGGCGGAGTCGAGATCATTCTCTACCTCGAGTCCGCTTGCGCGCGCGAAATCGGCGGCCTCGGACGGCGTCCAGCCGGTGACGAAGGGCTCGCCGAGCCCGGCGACGGCTTTCGCCGTCCGGTACGCGGCGAAAAGGCCGTCGAACTTGCCGTCGATCACCGCGCGCAGCACATAGTCGTAGACGGCCCGGCTGCCTGCGGGCGAGTGCTTGCCGATGAAATCGAGCGTCGCCCGGTTGCCCGCCTCGTTCACGTACATGAGGACGCCCTCGATGATGAAGAAAGACCTTTGCCTGGGGTCGTAGCTCGCGGCCGGCAGCGCCGTCTCGAGCGTCTGCTTGTCGAAGTCGATCGGCACGTAGCGCACGTGCGCGGGCAGCCTGCCGAGAACTCGCTTCACCGCAGCCTGCTTGGCGCTGCTCGTCGCCGGAAAATCGACCTCGAAGAAGCGCAGCTTCGGATAACGCCTGTGAAAGCGGTAAGCGCGACTGTCGAATCCGGCGCCGAGCACCACGACCTGCCGCGCGCCGTCCTTCGCCGCTCTCTCCAGCTGCTCGTCGATGTGGCGCGTACGCGCGTTGACGAAGAAATATCCCGAATAGCCCTCCGGATCGAGATCGATCGCGCCGCGTGCGATCGCATAATCGTGGGGCAGGATGCGCGGGCTGCAGAGCTTCGCGGCGAGCGTATCCTTGTTCCGCAGGCCCTTGTCGGGATGAAGCGCGCCCACGGCGCGGAAGTCGCACACGGCCGCGGCCGTGACCGAGGCGGCGCCTTCCGGCACTGCACCGGCGGGAGCGATGCAAAGCGCAGCCGCCGCGGCTGCCAGCAGGCGGGCGCGCATCTAGTGCAAGCGCGGCTTTTTCAGGAAATCGTTGCGATCGGCGGACTTGAGCTCGAGGCGCGAGAGCGCGCCCTGGCGCGAAATGGTGAGCGGGATCGTCGTTCCGGCGGGCCCCAGGCTCCAGACCTTGCGGAAAAAATTCGCGAGTCCCGCGACCCGCTCGCTCGCGACTTCCGCGAGCACATCGCCGAGCCGCATGCCGGCCTGCTCGGCGGGACCGCCCGGGGCGAGGCCGCCGACGACGAGATGGCCTTCGAGCTCGGTCGCGTAGAGGCCGAGCCATGGCCGCGCCGCGCGCCCGGGCCGCCCGAGCGTGGTCATGTCCGTGAGAATCGGCTCGAGCAGGTCGATCGGCACGAACATGTTGCCATCGACCGTCTTGCCGGCGAGCACTTCCTGCACGAGCAGCGAGCCGATGGCGAGCAGCTTGCCGTCCTCGCCGACGAGCGCCGCGCCGCCCCACTGCGGATGCGCCGGCGCGGTGAAAAGCGCCTCATCGAGCACGTACTCCCAGTACCCGGCGAATTCCCGCTTGGCGAGAACCTTGGCCTTGAGCGAGTGCACCCGGCCGCCGTGGCCGATCACGAAGACGCCGCTGCCAGTGGCGGCGCTCGCCGCCGAGCCGCGCTCGAGCGGCCGCACGCCGAGGGGCGAAAGCGGCAGCACCAGGCCGAAGCCGGTGGCCTGGTCGTAGGCGAGCGCGTGCGCGGGCACGGCCACGCCGCGGTTTGTCGTCAGCCAGAGGCTCTGCGCCTCGGCGACCAGGTAGCCGATCGTGAGGACGAGGCCATCCTCGCGGATGACGACGCCGTTGCCGACGCGCTCGGTGCCGAGGATCTGCGCGGTGTACGCGTCCTCGGGCACCTCGGCGCGCAGCATCACGACGGCGTCGAAGGCCGCCTGCAGATCGAAGCGCGTTTCGGACGGATTGGGCTGCAGCGCAGCCGGGAATGCCCATTGGCTCGGTTCGGCCATGCTCGGATATTATGCGCCGGCGTGCCAGAACACGAGTTTCAGTCGATCGAAGGAAAGTTCCCCGTGCAGCTGCACTGGGGCGACTGCGACCCGGCCGGCATCATCTTCTACCCGACCTATTTCCGCTGGTTCGACGCGGCGACCTGGGCCTTCTTCGCCTCGGTCGGGTATCCAGCCAAGCGCATGCGCGCCGAGCATCTCGCCATGCCGCTCGTCGCCGCCGACTGCGAGTTCAAGGCGCCCGCGGAGCAGGAAGATCGCGCCGAGGTGCGCTCGAAAATCGTGCGTTGGGGCGGGAAGTCGTTCGTCATCCGCCATGAGGTGGTGCGCAAGGACGGCACGCTCCTCGCGCGAGGCTCCGAGACGCGCGTCTGGGGCCGCTACGTAGCGGGGCCTGGCACGCCTTTGAAGGGTGTGGAAATCGGCGAGGAGCTCAAAGCGCTTTTTCGCGCGCGCTGAGCCAGTCGGCGAGCGTTCGCTCGATCATGGCCTGCGAGTCGCCCAGGCAGCGCTCGGGATCAAAAAGCGAATCGACGTCGAGCTCCGGGTGTGCTTGCCGGACCACGTCCTTGAGCCGTTTTCCGTCGCGTACGGCGGTCGCCGAGAGCTTTTCGGTCAAGGCGTGCGCGGCGGATTTGCCAAGCTTCGCCGAAAGCGCGATCGAAACGCTTTCGGAATAAACGAGCCCGCCCGAGCGCTCGAGGTTCGCGCGCATCGCCTTCGCGTCCACCACCAGGCCCTCGAGCGCCTCCCCCATGGCGTCGAGCGCGCCGGCGGCGCTAGCCAGGAGCTCGCGCAAGGTCAGCCACTGGCTCTGCCACTGCCCGAGTCCGCGCTCGTGCTCCGGCGCGAGCTCCCCGAGGAGCGTGGCCGCGAGCGCTGGCGTACGCTGCGCGGCCTCGAGCGCCGCAAGGCTTGCCACCGGATTGCGCTTGTGAGGCATGGCGGAGGAGCCGCCGCGCCCCTCGCCGGAAGGCTCGCTCACCTCGGCCACCTCCGGCTGCATGAGAAGCGAGACGTCGCGCGCGATTTTCGCCGCAGCGCCGGCGAGAATCGCCGCCTCGGCCCCGAGGCGCGCGAAGCCGTCGCGCGCGCTATGCCACGGGATCGGCGAGCGCTTGAGCGAGAGCCCGGCGGCGAGCGCTTGCGCGACCGCCTCGCCCTTGTCGCCGTAGGCCGATAGCGTCCCGCCCGCGCCGCCGAACTGCAGCACGCAGGCCTCGCGCGCGAGCGCGGCAAAGCGCGCGTGCGAGCGCGCGATCATCGAAAGCCAGACCGCCGCTTTCCATCCGAAGGTCACCGGCACCGCCGGCTGAAGCAGGGTGCGCGCCGCCATCGGCGTGCGCGCGTGGCGCTTCGCAAGCGCGGCCGCGGCATCGCCGAGGCGCCTGGAGAGCGCAAGCACGCGCGCGCTTGCCGGCAGAAGGCAGAGCACGAGCCCCGTGTCGATCACGTCCTGGCTGGTGGCGCCCAGATGCACATAACGGGCCGCCTCGGGCGACACTGCCGCGACTTGCTCGGTCAGGCGCTTGACGAAGGGAATGGTGAGAGCGCCCGCCGTTCGCGCCGCGCGCGCGAGCGCCGCGGCGTCGAACTCGGCGCGAGCGGAAACATCGGCGATCGTCTTCGCGGCCTCCGCCGGGGCGAGGCCGGCTTCGGCGCAGGCGTGCGCGAGGGCGGCCTCGAAGCACGCCATGGCGGCAAGGAGCTTGTCATCCGAGAGTGCGGCCGCACAGGCCGCGTCCCGGAAAATGTCTTGCAGAGTGCTCAGCCCCAGACTTCCTGCGCCGTCTCGATCACCAGGCGCAGCTTTGCGCGCTGCGCCTCGACGGCGATCTTGTTGCCGTGCACGGTGCTGGAAAAGCCGCACTGCGGCGAGAGCGCGAGCTGGTCGAGCGGCGCATATTTCGCCGCCTCGTCGATGCGGCGCTTCAGGTCGTCTTTCTTTTCGAGCTCGCCCAGCTTCGTCGTCACCAGGCCCAGCACCACGGTTTTGCCCTTGGGCAGGAAGCGCAGCGGTTTGAAATCGCCCGAGCGCGCGTCGTCGTATTCGAGGAAGTAGGCATCCACGTTCATCTCGGAAAGGAGCGCCTCCGCCACCGGCTCGTAGCCGCCTTGCGCCGCCCAGGTGCTCTGGAAATTGCCGCGGCACAGGTGCACGGCGAGCGTCATTCCCGCGGGCTTTCTGGCTACCACACGGTTGATGAACTTGGCGTAGCGGTGCGGCAGCTCGTTCGGGTCGTCGCCGCGCGCCTTCGCCGCCGCGCGCATCTTGTCGTCGCACAGGTAGGCGAGGTTCGTGTCGTCCATTTGCACGTAGGTAAGGCCGGCCTTGGCGAGCGACTGGAGCTCGTCGCCGTAGGCCTTCGCGACGTCCTCGTAGAACTCGGGCTCGAGCTCCGGATAGTGCTCCTTGCTGATGCCGGCGCGTCCGCCGCGAAAGTGGAGCATGGTGGGCGAGGGAATGCAGACCTTGGGCGTGCGCTTCGTCTGCGACTTGAGGTACTGAAAATCGGCGAGCTGGATGTCCTTCACGTGCTTCACCTTGCCCACGACGCGCATCACGGGCGGGGCGAGTTCCTCGGTGCCGTCGGGCCGCTTCACCATCACGGGAATGTCGGTCTTCACGCCGCCGATCTGCTCGAGGAAGTCGATGTGGAAGTAGGTGCGGCGGAATTCGCCGTCGGTGATCGCCTGCAGGCCGACGTCTTCCTGGAATTTGACGATTTCGGCGATCGCCTTGTCCTCGACCTTGCGCAGCTCGGCGGCGGACATTTCGCCTTTGGCTTTCTTTTCGCGAGCCTCGAGCAGGTATTTCGGGCGGAGGAAGCTGCCGACGTGGTCGGCGCGGGAAGGAAGATTTGCCATGGGGTGTCTTAAGAGAAGCGGGAAAAGCGGATTTTATGCTCCCGCCGCTGCCGCGCGTGATTCAGCCGGCCTGACGAACGCGCCCTGGCGGATGAGCGCCGCCTGCAGCTCGGCGATATCGACCGAGCGCGGCTCGAGGCCGCGATTGGCGGCGATCGCGGCCGCCGCGCCGGCGGCATGGCCGGTCAGCCAGCATTGCGGGATCTCGCGCATGAAGCTGTGCGAGTTGGGATCGCACGAGATGTGCCTGCCGCAGGCGAGCAGGCCGTCGAGCGCCGCCGGTACGAGGCTGCCGTAGGGCACCGAGATGTTGGGAAATTTGGGCGAGACGCTCGGGCTTACCGCGACCTCGTCGGCGAACGTGCGCCCAAGCGGCCATTGCGCGCGCTCGATCCTCGCCACGCCGCGCAGGCGGCGCGCGTGGCGCACGCCGAGCTGCGGCGCGCTTTGCAGCAGGAAGGCGTTTTCGAACCCCGGCGCTTGGGCACGGTAGAAGTCGAGATGCCGCGCCATCAGGCGGTGCGAGCGGATTTCGACCTCGGTCTGCTCATCCATGTCCAGGGCGGAAAAGCCCGACTGCCGCGGCCCCATGAAGAGCGCGACGTCGTTGCGCCAGGAAACGAACGGCTTGTCGAAGAGCCGCATGGCCTCGCGGCCGCGCGCCATGAAGGCGGCATACGCCTCGGGTTGCCCGCCCCTGAACTCGAGCCAGCGCTCCATGTCGACGCCGCCGAAGAGCCACGGCGTATTCATGCAATGGTGGATGTCCTCCTGGTCGATGTCGGACTCGAACGCCGCGCCCGCGCGCGCGAAGAGATCGCCGTCGCCCGTGGCATCGACCACCACCTTCGCGCGTACCGCCTGGCGGCCGGCCTTGCTCTCGAAGACCGCGCCGCGCACCTTGCCTTCTTCCATGAGCGGCAGCGCCGCCCAGCAGTGATAGACGAGGCGCCCTTTCGCCTCGAGCACCATCTCCTGCGAGGCGAGCTTGAGACGCTCCGGATCGACAGTCGGCGCCCAGGTCACCACTCCGTGGTACGCCGAGGTGCGCTGGGCCCAGTACTCCGCGCGCGCGGGCTCGCGCGAGCCCCATTCGCGTCGCTCGGGTCCCGCGACGGCGTCCTTCGGCAGCCGCGCCATGATCTCCTCCGCGAAGCCGCGGATGACGAGCTGCCCGGTCCAATCGGTCATCCGGTCGATCCAGATGACGAGTCCCCCGGTCGAGAGCCCGCCCAGGTGGTTGTAGCGCTCGAGCAGGATCACGTCGGCGCCTAGCCGCGCCGCCGCGACCGCCGCCGCCGTGCCGGAGGGCCCACCGCCGACCACGAGCACGTCGCAAGCGCGATACACGGGAATGTCTCGCGCGGGCTCCTTCAGCTTGCCGAGGTCGGGGCGTCCGCCCTGGTCGCTCTTTCGGTCGAAAAAGACCTCGGAAGTGAAGATGCGCTCGTCGGAAGGCGAAGCCATGATCGATTCCTAGAGCGGGGTCACACAGGCGTGCAGGAGCGCGGAGCGGCCGCGGCGGACTTCGTCGAGGCAGCGCCGGATCGCATCGGGCACCTCGTCCGGGTCGCTCACCTTGGCGCCGTAGCCGCCGGCCGACTCGACAATCTTGGCGAAATCGATCTCGGGCGCAAGGCGCGCTTCGTATTCACCCGCCGCGTGCGCCTCGCCCTGCGGATACATGCGCAGCGTCGCTTCCTTCACCGCCGACCAGCCGCCGTTGTCGATCACGACCGTCAGAATTGGCAAGTCGTAGTGCTTGGCGACGGCGTACACGGTTTCGGGCGTGCCCTGATAGAACGAGCCGTCGCCGCAGATCTGCACGGCAAGCGCCTCGCGCCGCGCGAGCTTGGCGCCGAGCGCGCCTGCGCCCGAAAAGCCGAGCGCGCCGCCGGGCAGGCCGAAAACCGAGCCCGGCTTCGTGCGCTTTAGCTGGTTGAAGAGCGTCGGCGTGTTGCGAATGCCCTCGTTGAAGACGATCGCGTCTGCCGGAATCGCCCGGCCGAGTTCGGCGCAGAGGTAGTTCACGCCGATCGCGCCCGGCTTGCCCCGCTCGGCGGCGAGCTTGGCGAGGCTCGCGGCGCGCGTCTCGCGCTCCGAGCGGATCTCATCCAGGCGGTTTTTTGCCTCGTTCAGGAATTTCGCCTCGGCCTTCGAGCGAAGCGCCTCCAATAGTTGACCCAGGACGATCGTGCTGTCGGCCTGCACGCGCAGGTTCGTCGGGAAGCCCCACATCGGCATCCTGTCCTTGATCGCGTCGACGTCGATCTGGATCCAGAAAGTGGCGGCGTTCTCCTTCGTTTCGGCCGGGATCCAGGGCACGTCGACGTCCACGAGCATGCCGACGTCGGTCTTCGGTAGCGCCGCCGCGGCCGAGATGCCGCAAAAGCAGGGCGATTCGGACGAGATGTTGAGATTGAGCGCGCCCGACTCGTAGACGCGGATCCCGGCGAAGCGCGCCAATTCATCGACCACCGCGGCAAACGCGGGGTTGCGCCCGCCGTAGCGCGTGATGAGGATCGGATGGCGGGCGGCGAGGAGGCGCGTCGCCATCTCGCCGATCGTCGCGGCGTCGAGGCCGCGCGCGCGCACCGCGCCGTAGCGGGCGTCGGGAAAGCTTTTGACGGCGCTCTCATCCCAGCTCTGCGCGAGCACTTCGCGCGGCAGCGTGAGGTACACCGGACCCATCGGGTCGCTGTGCATGACGGAGTGCGCCCGGCGCAGCACTTCCTTCGCCACCACGCCGGCGTAGAGCGTGTACTCCCACTTGACGTAGGGCCGCACCAGCGCCGCCTGGTCGAACGGCTCCTGGATGAAGTGCACGTGGGTGTCGCGCGCGCCGGAGAGCTCGCCTCGCATCGTGAAGGGCGCGCGACCGGCCATGAGGAGCGTCGGCACGCGCGCGCGGCTCAGGTTGTGCAGCGCCATCGAGGAGTTCGCGGTGCCCGCGTCCACGTGCGCGAGGATCGCCTGGCCGCGGCCGGTGACCTGCGTGTAGCCGAGCGCCATATGGACCGCGACGTTCTCGTGCGGGCAGAGGATGGTCGGCGGGTGCTTCAGGCCCTGCTTCTTCCAGCGCGCCATCTCTTCGATCAGCGGCGCATGATCGGTGCCGAGGTTGCCGAACACGTAATCGATGCCGATCTCGTTCAGCCCCTCGAGGAAGTAGTGCGAGGTGCTGTGCAGCCTGACCTGCGGTGCCTTGTCCACGGCTAGAGCTCGAAGAAGACCGTCTCGTCCTTGCCCTGCAGCACGATGTTCCATTGCAGGGTCTTTTTTGTTTTTTTTGCGATCAGGGTGGGGCGTCGACGGGCGGGCACGAGGGAAAGGACGGGATCGGCGTCGTTGGACGGGTCGCCGGGAAAGTAGATGCGCGTCACAAGCTGCTTCAGCTGCCCGCGCATGAAGATGTTGACGGCGATGTGCGGCGCCTGCACCTTTCCGCGCGGCCCGGGGACGCGCCCCGGCTTGATCGTCTTGAAGCGAAAGCGGCCCTTCATGTCGGTGTTGGAGCGGCCGAAGCCGCGGAAGCCCTTGGCGCCGTACCGACCCTTGGCGTCCGCCTGCCAGATCTCGACCGACGCATCGTTCACCGGCTTGCCGTCGCCGTCGAGCACGCGCCCCTCGATCGTGACGCGCTCGCCCGGCACGCCGGCGCGTACGAGGTTCTCGGTCACGAGCCAGGTCATGCCGATGTGGAGGTACGGGCCAACGGTCTGCGAGGTGGTGGCGTGCAGGCTCATCGGCGCTTCTCGAAGGGCGTTTGCTTGCGTCCGCGCAGCACGATGTCGAACCGGTAGCCGAGCGCGATCTCGGGAATCGTGGTCTGCCAGTCGAAGGCGGAAATCAGCCGCCGCCGCGCTTTTTCGTCGGGGATGCAGTTGTACATGGGGTCGCGCTCGAGCAGCGGATCGCCCGGGAAGTACATCTGGGTGACCAGGCGCGTCGCGAACGCGGGACCGAAGAGCGAGAAATGGATGTGCGCCGGGCGCCACGCGTTGTAATGGTTGCGCCAGGGATACTCCCCCGGCTTGATGGTGACGAAGCGGTAGCGGCCCTGCTTGTCGGTGAGCGCGCGGCCGCAGCCGGTGAAGTTGGGGTCCATCGGCGCGTCGTGCTGGTCGACGCGATGCGGATAGCGGCCGGCCGAATTCGCCTGCCAGACTTCGACGAGCGTCCCGGCAACCGGCTGGCCGTTTTCGTCGACCACCCGTCCGCTTACGATGATGCGCTCGCCGATCGGATCGCCGCGGTGCTGGCGCGTGAGGTCGGCATCGCCCGGTTTCACTTCGTCGCGGCCGAACACCGGTCCGGTCGTCTCGGTGAGCGTCTGCGGCAGCACGACGAGCGGCTTCGTCGGCGCGCGCTTCACGGTCGATGCATAAGGCGGAAAAAGGTAATCCGGCTGCGTTCCCGGCGCCGGGCGCCGATAGGGAACGATGTTCTTCCTATTCGGCATCAGGCTGCTTTCCGGGCTGCGCGCGATCGAAGGCTTCGAGCTTCATGCATTCGGCGTGGATGCGCATGATCGTCGGGTAGGCCGTAGTGTCGCACTGGTAGCGCTGGGCGTTGAAGACCTGCGGCACGAGGCAGCAGTCGGCCATGCCGGGCGTGTCGCCGTGCGAGAAGCGACCCGTCGCGGGATCGGCGAGCGCGGTCTCGAGCTTCGCCAGGCCGTCGGCGATCCAGTGCCGGTACCAGGCGTTGACCTGCTCCTCGCTCTGCCCGAGGGCGCGCTTCAGGTGCTGCAGCACCCTCAGGTTATTGAGCGGGTGGATCTCGCAGGCGACCAGAAGCGAAAGCGAGCGCACGCGGGCGCGCGCGAATGCCTCCTTCGGCAGCAGCGGCGGAAACGGCCGCGATTCGTCCAGGTACTCGATGATGGCGAGCGACTGGTTGAGCAGCCGTCCCGCGTCCTCGAGCGCGGGCACGAGCGCCTGCGGGTTGACCGTCGCATAGTCGGGCTTGCGGTGCTCGCCCTTGGCGAGATGCACGAACGCGGGATCGTAGGCGAGGCCTTTGAGGTTCAGCGCGATCCGCACGCGGAACGCGGCCGAGCTGCGAAAGTAGGTGTAGAGCTTCATGGAGCGCGGAAGCCGCGTACTACAGCGCGGCCACCATCTTCACTTTGAGCTCGCCCACGCCGTCGATCCCGGCGTGCAGGTCGTCGCCGGGCTTGACCGGGCCGACGCCCGCCGGCGTTCCCGAGTAGATGATGTCACCGGGTTCGAGCGTGTAGTACTCGGAAAGAAACGCGATCTGCTCGGGCACCGACCAGATCATGTCGGCGAGATCCGCCCGCTGGCGCTCCTTGCCGTTCACCTTGAGCCAGATCGGGCCTTTCGCCGGATGGCCGATTTTCGCCGCGGGCGCGAGCGCGCTGCAGGGCGCCGACTCGTCGAAGTTCTTGCCGAAATCCCACGGCCGGCCGTGGTCCTTGCCGTGCTGCTGCAGGTCGCGGCGCGTCATGTCGAAGCCCACGCCGTAGCCGAAGATGTGCTCGTTCGCCTTTTTTGCGTCGATGCGGCGGCCGCCTTTCGCGAGCGCGACCACCATCTCGGTTTCATAGTGGAAGTTCGCGGTCTTGGCGGGGTAGTGCACTTCGCCGCCGCCCGGCACGAGCGCGAATTCGGACTTGATGAAAAAGAACGGCGTCTCGCGCCCGTCGCCGCCCATTTCCTTCTGGTGCTCGACGTAATTGCGGCCGACGCAGAAGATGCGCCGCACCGGAAACAGGTCCTTCGATCCCTGCACCGCGAGCGCGGGCGGGCTCCACAACGAGATGACGTGCGACACCTGGAGTCCTTTCCTGGAAGAAGCGGAATTCTAGTGCTAGGATTGGTCGGACGGTAATCGCCACCTACAGGAGGGGAGGATGAAAGCCAGATTCGCCCATGTTCTCGCCGCGCTTTCGCTCGCCGCCGCGGCGACCGGCGTGGCCGCGCAGACCGTCAAGGTCGGCGTCGTGCTGCCGTACTCGGGGGTCGGCGCGGAGTTCGGCCAGCAGGTCGACCGCGGCATGCAGACGTATCTCAAGCTCAATCCGAATGCCTTCGGCCCCTACAAGGTGGAACTCATCAAGCGCGACTCGAAAAGCCCGAGCGGCGCCGATGCGAAGACCGCGGTGCAGGAGCTGATCACGCAGGAGAAGGTGGATATCCTCGCCGGCTTCGTCTATTCGCCGGACGCGATCGCCTCCGCGCCCCTGGTCACCGAGGCGAAGAAGCCGATGGTGGTGATGAATGCGGGCACCGCGTGGATCACCAATCTCTCGCCGATGATCTCGCGCGTGTCGTTCTCGATGTGGCACTCGGGCTACGCGATGGGCGAGGCGGCGGTGAAGAGCCTGAAGGCGAAGACCGCGGTGATCGGCTACACCGACTTTCCTCCGGGCAAGGACAGCCTGCAGGCGTTCAAGCTCGCGTTCGAGAAGGCGGGCGGCAAGGTGATCGACGAGATTCCGATGGGCGGCCCGGGCCAGGTGCCGGATTTCACGCCCTTCTTCCAGCGCGCCAAGGACAAGAAGCCCGATGTGTTCTATGTCTTCGTGCCCTCGGGCGATCACGCGGTGGCGGTCATGAAGACCTACGCCGCGCTCGGCATGCGCCAGGCCGGCATCAAGCTGATCGGGCCGGGCGACCTCACGCCGGACTACAAGCTGCAGGGCATGGGCGACGACGCGGTCGGCCTCATCACCATCCACCACTACAACGCCGACCTCGACAACCCGCTCAACAAGCGCTTCGTCGCGGCCTGGAAGAAGGAGTACGGCGCCGACTCCTCGCCCGACTTCATGGGGGTGCAGGGCTACGACGGCATGGCGGCCATCGCGCACATCGTGGTGACGCAGAAGGGCAAGATCGACGCCGACGGCGCGATGGCGTCGCTGAAGGGCTGGAAGTTCAACAGCCCGCAAGGCCCCATTATGATCGATCCCAACACGCGAGACATCGTGATGAACGAGTACCTGAGCGAGCTGGTGAAGTCGGGCGGACGGCTCGTGCAGAAGAACATCGGCACCATCAACGCGGTGAAGGACATGTGCAAGGAGCTCAAGGAAGGGAAGTGCAAGTAGCGAGTTCCGCGTCTCATCGCGACAAGACGCCGCCGCCCTCGACCTGACCGGCGGCGGTTTTTTTTATGGATTTCCTGAGCATCGTCCTCGGCGGCTGCGCCGCCGGCATGGTGCTTTTCATCGTGTCGGTCGGGCTCTCGGTGACGATGGGCCTCATGGGCTTCATCAACCTCGCGCACGGCGGCTTCGCGATGCTGGGCGGCTACGTCATCGTGCTCGCGATGAAGCACTGGGGCCTGGGGTTCGTCGCCGCGCTCGCACTCGCCTTCGTCGCGGTCGCCGCGCTCTCGGTCGTACTCGAGCGGCTGCTCTATGCGCGCCTTTACCGGGCGGCCGAGCTCACCCAGGTGCTCTTCACCATCGGGCTGGCGTTCGTGATGACCGCCGCGGTGACGCTGGTGGTCGGGCCCGAGACCCAGGTCGTCCCCCTGCCTGCATGGCTGCGCGGCCAGACCGACCTCGGCTTCCTCCAGTACCGCACCTACAGCCTCGTGCTCATCGTCGTGGGCGTCGTCCTCGTGATCGGGCTCTGGCTCGGCTTTGAGCGCACGCGCTTTGGCGCGCGCATCCGCGCCGCGGTGGACAACCGCCGCATGGTGAGCTCGCTCGGTGTCGACGTGAACCGGCTCTTCACCGTCACCTTCGCCGTCGGCAGCGGGCTCGCGGCGCTGGGCGGCGGTCTGGGCGCGGAAATCCTCGGCCTCGACCCGAACTACCCGCTGCGCTATCTCGTTTACTTCCTGATCGTGGTCGCGGTCGGGGGGCTCGGCCGCGTGACGGGCGTGTTCGTCGCCGCGCTTCTCATCGGCACGCTCGACTTCGTCCTGAAGATCTACTTCCCGAAGGGCGGCACGATTTTCATCTACGCGCTGACATTGGCGCTGCTGCTGTGGCGGCCGCAGGGCCTCTTTGGCCGGAGGGGCCCGTGAAAGCGGCCCACGAATTCGCCCGGCGCCATCGCCTGCAGTGGTGGGAAGCGCTGCCCTGGCTCGCCGGCATCGCGGTTTTCTTCGTGTTTCCGAACTACCTGGCGTTCTCCACTCAGGTCGTGGTCACGATCCTCTTCGCGCTCTCGCTCGATCTCGTTCTCGGCTACGCGGGCATCGTCACGCTCGGTCATGCCGCGTTTTTCGGGGCCGGCGCCTACACGGTCGGCATCCTCGCGCAGCAGTTCAATTGGAACGAGCCGCTGTCCGGGCTCGCCGCGGCGGCCCTCGTCGCCGGGGCGATCGGCCTGGCGAGCGGCTTTGTGCTGCTTCGCACGCACGGCCTTACGCTGCTCATGCTCACGCTTTGCACCATGGCGCTGCTTGAGCAGGCGGCAAACATGGGCGCCGCATGGACGGGCGGCTTCGACGGCATGCCCGGGCTCTCGTTCCAGAAGATCCTCGGGCTCTTTTCGTTCGACGTGCTCTATTTCCGCTCGCAATACCTTTATTCGCTCGCCCTTCTGCTGCTCGCCTTCGCGCTGGTGCGCACGCTCGTGTACTCGTCCTTCGGCCAGAGCCTGACCGGCATCCGCGAGAACGTGCGCCGCATGCACGCCGTCGGGGCGCCGGTGCGCGCGCGCCTGATCGTCGTCTATACGGTTTCGGCCGCGCTCGCCGGGCTCGCGGGCGGGCTCTTCGCGCAGACGACCGGCTACGTGAACCTGGCGGTGTTGGGGCTGGAGCGCGCCGCGGGCGTTCTCATCATCCTGATCCTCGGCGGCTACGGCCGGCTCTACGGCGCGATCATCGGTGCGATCGCCTACATGGTGCTCGAGCACCTCCTTGCCAAGGCCTATCCCACGACCTGGCAGCTCGGCATCGGCGTGACGCTCGTCGCGGTCGCGCTCTATGTGCCCAATGGCATCCTCGGCCTCGCCGAGCATTTTTGGCGCAAACGCTCGGGCAAGAGGCCCGCATGACGCTCGCGCTCGAGACCCGCGGCCTTTGCAAGAGCTTCGGCGCGCTGGAAGTCGCGCGCTCGATCGATTTTCGGCTCGCTCCAGGTGCGCGCCATGCGCTGATCGGCCCGAACGGCGCCGGCAAGACGACATTCGTGAATCTGCTGACCGGTCTGGAGCGGCCCTCGGGCGGACAGGTGCTGCTCGGCGGCGAGGACGTCACCCGGCTGGCGCAGGCCAGGCGCGTCAAGCGCGGCATCGCGCGCACCTTCCAGATCAACCAGCTTTTCCGCGGCCTCTCGGTCCTTGACAACGTGTGCATCGCGGTCGCCGAGCGGCTCGGCGTCGGGGGCGGGCTTCTGAAGCCCGCGGGCCGGCGCGCCGACGTGATCGAGGACGCCTCGCGCCTGATCGAGCTGCTGCACCTGGAAGCCGACGCCGGGCGGCGCATCGCCGAGCTGCCCTACGGGCGCCAGCGCCTCGTCGAGATCGCGATCGCGCTCGGCCTGGAGCCGCGCGTGCTGCTCCTCGATGAGCCGGCCGCGGGAATTCCGAGCGCGGAGAGCCACATCCTGCTCGATGCGATCGCCACGCTGCCGCGCGAGATCGCCGTGCTCATCATCGAGCACGACATGGACCTCGTGTTCCGCTTCGCCCAGCGCATCACGGTGCTCGTGGCGGGCGCGGTCTTCGCCGAGGGCACGCCGGCGGAGATCGCCAAAAACGCCGATGTGCGCGCTGTCTACCTGGGCACCGCAGCCCATGGCTGAGGCGCTCAAGCTGGAAGGCGTGGGCGCCGGGTACGGCGAGACGCACGTGCTGGAGGGCGTGAACCTCGCGCTTGGCGAGGGCGAGAGCCTTTCGATCATCGGCCGCAACGGCGTGGGCAAGACGACGCTTTTCGAGACGGTCATGGGCCACACCACGCTGCACGCGGGCCGCATCTGGCTGCACGGGCGGCCGATCGAGCGCACGCCCGCGCACCGGCGCGCGCTGCGGGGCCTGGGCTATGTGCCGCAGGAGCGCGAGATCTTTCCTTCGCTTTCGGTGCGGGAAAACCTGGAGATCTGCGCGCGCCCCGGGCACTGGACCGCAGCGCGCGTGTTCGAGCTCTTCCCCAACCTGCGCTCGCGCCTGGGCAACCCCGGCACGCAGCTCTCGGGAGGAGAGCAGCAGATGCTCGCGGTCGCGCGCGCGCTCATGACCAACCCCTCGGTGCTGCTCATGGACGAGCCGACCGAGGGGCTCGCCCCGGTGATCGTGCAGGCGCTCGCAAGAGTGCTCGCGCGCCTGCGCGCCGAGGGCGGCCTCTCGATCGTGCTCGTGGAGCAGAATAGCCGCGTCGCGCTCGAATTCTCCGAGCGCACGGCGGTGCTCGATCGCGGCCGCATCGTCTACGACGGGCCTTCCGAGCGGCTGCGCGCCGACCCGCAGTTCCTCGCCCGGCTGATTTCGGTCGAAGCCTAGCTTTTCCCGCGGATCTGCTCTTCCAGCTGCTCGCGCAGCTTGAAGCGCTGCACCTTGCCGGTGGGCGTGCGCGGCAGCTCGGCCACCGGCACGACCCATTTGGGGCGCTTGTGCGGCGGCAGCTTCTGCGCGCAGGCGCGCGTCGCCGCGGCGACGGCGGCCGCCGGATCGCCGCGCGGGGCGATGAAGAGCGCGAGGCGCTCGAAGCGCTCGCTGTCCAGGACCGGGACGCAGGCCGACTCCGCGACGAGCGGCTCGGCGGCGATCGCCTCCTCCAGTTCTGCCGGCTGCACCCACTGCCCGGCGATCTTCACCAGCTCGTCGGAGCGCCCCTGGTGGGAGAAGTAGCCGTCGCGGTCGCGCACGAAGAAATCCTGGCTGCAGAACCAGCCATCGCGAAACTGCGCGGCGGTGCGCTCCGGCAGGTTCGCGTAGCCGAGCGCGAGCGCCGGATGCCGGAGCCAGAGAACGCCCGGCTCGCTGCCCTCCACGTCGCGGCCTTCCGCGCTGGCGAGCCGGGTCTCGACGCCGCTGAGCGGCTTGCCGGTGCGCGCGCCGTCGGAGGTGCCCGGCGGGGTGACGATGCAGGCGCAGAAGGTCTCCGACATGCCGTAGAGCGAGAGGATTTCGCCGCCGGTCGCGGCGCGCCAGGCCTTGAGCACCGGCGCGGGCAGCCGCTCGCCGGCGGCGACAAAGCGGCGCACGTGCCGGAACGGCGCCAGGCGCGGTGCGCCGAGCGCGAGCAGGCGTCGGTAGAAGGTCGGCACGC
>Ga0310810_10003254_pt1 | contig 17681 bp, 17 predicted proteins | sample NCmetagenome_FD_207641 | JGI IMG/M metagenome (GOLD analysis project Ga0310810, IMG submission 207641) | Soil microbial communities from experimental microcosm in Duke University, North Carolina, United States - NC | ecosystem: Engineered > Artificial ecosystem > Soil microcosm > Unclassified ...
ACGCCCACCTCGACCACACCGCCGGGCTGGCCTTCCTCACCGATACCCTCGCCATGGTCGCGGCGGACCGCCGGGTGACCGCCTGCAGCATCGCCCCGGTGGTGGAGGCGCTCCGCACCCACGCCTTCAACGACGCGTTGTGGCCGAACTTCACGACCATCCCCTCCGCGGCCCAGTCGGTGCTGGGCTTCCGGACTCTCCCCGAGGAGGCGGAATCGCGCGTGGGCGAGCTGTGGGTCACCCCGGTCCTGGTCGAGCACACGGTCCCGACCACCGGCTTCGTGTTCAGCGGCGACACCGGCCCCACCAGGCGGATCTGGCAGATCGCCCGCGAGATGCGGGGTCTCAAGGCCCTGATCGTCGAGACCGCTTTCCCCAACCGGCTCGCGCCCCTGGCGAAGGCCTCGGGCCACCTGACGCCCGAGATGCTGGGGCAGGAGATCCCCAAGATGCCGGCGGACCTGCCGATCTGGGTCTACCACATCAAGCCGCAGCTCTATCAGGAGACGGCGGAAGAGCTGGCCAAGATCGACCCCAGCCGCATCCACATCCTCGAGCAGGGGAAGACCTACACCCTCTAGCCTCGGCGGTCGATCAGACGACTCAGCCGCTCGCGGTACGGGAACAGGCTGAAGAGCCCGCCGGTGTGCACGAAGCAGACGCGCGAGCCGAGCGCTTTTGGATCGCGCGCCAGCGTCTCCACCAGCCCCCGGAACCCCGGCGCGGTGTAGACCGGATCCAGCAGGATCCCCTCCTCCCGGGCGAGATCCACCAGCACGGCCAGCTCCGCGTCGCCCGCCTCCGCGCGGCCGACCGCCTGGTAGCCGTCCAGCAGGTGGATGGTCTCGGGCACGTCGATGGAGAACCCGTACCGCCGGATCGCGGCACCCATCGTGCGCGCGACGTGCTCCCGGACTTGCTCCGCCGGGCGCGCGACGGGCACGCCCACGATCTCCCCGGGCAGACCGGCCAGCCGCTTGCCCAGCAGGAGTCCGGCCTGGCTGCCCCCGGTGAACGCGCTGACGACCACCGCGTCGAAGCGCGGCGCTCCGTGATGGATCTGCTCGGTGAGCTCGACCGCGCACTCGAGGTAGCCGAGCGCGCCCACCTCGTTGGCGCCGCTCTCCGGGATGAGGTAGGGCCGGCCGCCGCCGGCGCGCACCGCCGCGGCCAGCGTCTCCATGACCTCGTCCACCCGCGCGAACTCGGCGTCGGTGCAGTAGCGCACCTCCGCGTCGAGCAGCCGGCCCAGGAGCAGGTTGCCGTCGTAGGCCTCGGGCCGCGCGCCGCGCACCGCCAGCACCGCACGCAGTCCGAGCCGCGCCGCCACCGCGGCGACCGCGCGGCAGCCGTTGGACTGGAGCGTGCCGCACGTGACCAGCGTATCGGCCCCCCGCTGCAGGGCCTCCGCCACCAGGAACTCGAGCTTGCGGACCTTGCTGCCCGACTCGAGCAGGCCGGTCAGGTCGTCACGCTTGACGTGGACCTCCACCCCGAGCCGGCGGGAGAGACGATCGAGCTTGAGGATCGGGGTGGGGGCCAGGGCCAGCTGCAGCCGTGGGGGCGGTGCGACCATGAAGCGGCTATGCGTGCTCCGTCTTGAGCGTGGCCGCGATCGGCGCGAAGTCGTAGGAGGGGAATACCTGGTACCGGAAGGCGCCCCACGCCTTCTGCTCCATGTAGCGGTTGAGCGCGCGCACCTTGTCCGGCTCCACCCGCAGATGGATGATGAACCCGAACGACATCGCCACCACCCAGGAGACCAGCTCGCTCCCCTCGGGCGGGAAGTCGCGGTAGAAGCCGGTGCGCTTGAGGTGGGCCATGATCTCGTCCAGGGGCTTGGACTGGTCGTGATGGAGCAGCACGGTCAGCAGCACGCGGTTGTCGGTGGCCATGGCAGCGTACCCTACCACGGATACGGGAGCGTCCGGGCCGCCATGGCCCACTTCAGGCATTGACAGCGGCCCGGCCTCCGGTTACCGTGCCTGTCATGCGTATCGAGGTGCACGACAATCAGGTCGAGTCCGCGCTCAAGACCATGAAGAAGCTCATGCTCAAGGATGGGCTCTTCAAGGAGATGAAGAAGCGCGCGTACTACGAGAAACCGTCGGTCAAGCGCAAGCGGAAGCAGGCCGAGGCGCGCAAGAAGCGCCGCAAGGCCATGAAGCGGGCTGAGCAGGACGACTAGCCCGTCCGGGCCACCGGGCCCAGCCCCCTCCCCTCCGGTCTCTCCGGCCGCCATCCTCGGGTGACTCCAGCGCGGGAGTCCCTCGCCAGCCAGCGGCTCTGGCTCGCCTTCGCGACCATGCTGCTGGTGGCCGGAATCACCAATACCTTCCCGGTGTTCCTGCCCGCCCTCCTGGCCGAGTTCGGCGGCTCCCGTGCCGCGACCGCTTCCACCGCCTCGCTGCTGTGGGTGGGCGGCGCCCTGCTGAGCCCGCTCGCCGGCTACCTCGTCGCCCGCTGGAACCCGCGTCGTCTGGTCTGCCTGGGGCTGGCCGTGGTGGCCGCAGGGATGCTCCTCGGCAGCGTGGCGCCGACCTTGCCGCTGTTCCTCGTCGCGATGGGCGTCGGCGGCGGCATCGGCCTCGGCCTGACCGGGATGACGACCCACGCCGCCCTGATCGCGGACGCCTATGTGCGCCGTCGGGGCCTGGCCACCGGCATCGCCTTCGGCGGGTCGATGGCCGCCTACGCCCTGGCCGCCCCGGCCCAGTGGGTCATCACCCGCTGGGGCTGGCGGCCTGCCTTCTGGTGCTACGCGGGCGCAATCCTCGCCCTGATCCCCTGGGCGTGGCGCGCGCACCCGACCCGGCTCGCGTCCGTGCGCAGCGGCGGGGAATCTGGGAGCGCGACGGTCACGCTCCCGAGCATCGTCCGCTCGGCCGGCTTCTGGAGCCTGCTCGTGATGTTCACCACCCCGCCGCTCTTCGGCTACCTGGCCACCACCCAGCACGCCCTCTACTTCATCGAGCGCGGGTTCACCGCGGGTCAGGCCTCGATGCTCCTGGCGATCGGCGGCATCCTGGCCGGGTGCGGCCGGGCGCTCGCCGGGCTGACCGCGGACCGCTTCGGGGGCCCCACCGCGGGCTTCCTGTCGTTCTCCTGCTCGCTGCTGGGGATGGCGTGTCTGATCGGAATGGAGTTCCGCCCGGCGTGGGTCCTGGCCGGCGGCTACGTGTTCTTCCTGTTCCTGCCGCTCGGCTCGCGCGCCAGCATCGTCACCGTCCTGCTCGGGCGCATCGCTCCGCCGGCGCAGTACGGCGTCATCTTCGGCCTGCTCGGCATCGGCAACAACCTGGGCGCGGCCCTGGGTCCCTGGCTGTCCGGCATGCTCTTCGACCGCACCGGCTCTTACCTGATGATCTACCTCTGGGCCTCCGGCATCGCGCTCACCGGGCTGGCCGCGCTCACCGTCTTCTGCCTCGTGACGCGGCCGTCGGCCCGCGCCGGGTAGCCGTCCGTCGCGCGCGTCGGTCAGCCGACCCGGGCGGCGAGCGCGGCGTACTTGTCGAGCAGCGGCAGGACCTGGTCGCGCCCCGCGGGGGGCAGCCCGAAGATCGCGCGGGTGACGCCCGCGTCCCGCAAGCCGGCCAGGCGCGCCTCGTCGGTGGGCGCGCCGAAGATCGACACCGTGACCGCGCCGGGATCCTGGCCCGCCTTCTCGGCCCGCGCGCGAAGATCGGCGATCGTCTCGCCGATCGGCTCGCTGTAGGAGCGCCCGCCGATCGGCAGCCAGTGCCCGCCGAACTCGGCCGCCCGCTGGCGCGCGTGCGGGCCGGCGCCGCCCATCAGGATGGGCGGGTGCGGCTTCTGCACCGGCTTCGGGTACGACCACAGCTTGTCGAAGTTGACGAACTTGCCGTGGTACTCGGCCTCGTCCTTGGTCCAGATCTCCTGCATGGCGGCGATCCGCTCGCGCAGCACCTTCCAGCGCGTGGCGAAGTCGGTCCCGTGGTGGGCCATCTCCTCCGCGTTCCAGCCCCCGCCGATGCCGAAGAGCACGCGGCCGCGCGAGAGGTAGTCGAGACTCGCGACCTCCTTGGCGAGGAGGATCGGGTCGCGCTCGATGACGAGACAGATGCCGGTGCCGAGCTTGAGCCGGGTGGTCACCGCCGCCGCGGCGGCGAGGCCCACGAACGGGTCGACGGTGTGCCAGTACTCGCGCGGCAGGTCGGCCCCACCCGGCCACGGGCTCTTGCGGCTGGCCGGGATGTGGGTGTGCTCGGGCACGAACAGCGACTCGAAGCCGCGGGCCTCGGTCTCGCGCGCGAGATCGTCGATGCGGATGGCGTAGTCGGTCGAGAACTGGAACACCCCGTATTTCATGGCTCTGCTGCCTCCTCGGGAAAGTCGGTCCGTCCCGGCCACGGTGTTACCATGAATCCGCGACCAAGCCAACCGAGGGAGGTGCGGATGACGGTGAGAGCTCGATCGATGCTGGTCACGCTGGCGATCGCGGCGCTGGTCGGCGCCGCTCCCTCCCCCGCGCCGGCGGCCGACCGCTCCGAGGTGGACGCGGCGACCCGGCAGGTGGAGCGTGGCGCCAGCCAGATCGGCCAGGGCAAGGTGCTCGAGGGCGCCGGGGAGACCGCCAAGGGAATCGGCAACACGGTGGTCGAGGGCACGAAGTACACCGGGCAGAAGCTCGGAGAGGCCGGCCACGCGGCGGCACCCGAGGCCAAGACCGCGTGGGAGCGGACCAAGGAAGGCGCGGTCGCCTTCGGCTCGAGCGTCCGCGAGTTCTTCGGGTCCCTGTTCCGCTAGGGCCGGGCCCTAGCGGGCCCGCGGGGGCCGGGGCGGCTTGGCGAGGTACGCGGCGAGCGCCGCTCCCTCGCGCTCCTGGAAGCGCACCGCGATGCGCAGCTGCTCGAGGTATTGCTCGAGGGTCTTGCCGCCGAGCACGATCTTGCGGCTGGCGAAGAACTCCCCGACTTCCCGCTCCCACTCTGGGCTCACCAGCGCGGTGACGCCCTCGTACATCCGCCGGTAGGCGCTGCCCGGATACTGGCGGGCCATCGTCTCCCAGCTCGTCGTGAGGTATTCCCAGGCGAGGCGCCGGCTGTACACGGAGACCAGGAGCGCCCGCATCACGAAGGGCGCGTCCTGGCTGCGCACCTCGCCGTTCGTGGTCTGCTCGAGCGTGCGACGGATCAGCTCGGGCTGCCGGAACGCGGCGAGCGCGTAGAGGTAGCGCTGCTCCTCCTGCGGGCTGCGCGCGGCCTTGAAGCGCTGGAGGAACTCGTCGTACTCGCTCTCGCCGCCGGCCGCGGCCACGATCGCGATCAGCGCGGGAAGCACGTCGGGGTCGACCGCCGACTCGTCCTCCCGGTAGCGCGCGTAGAGCGCGCGGGCGCGCTCCTGGGTCGCCGGGTCGTTGCCCAGGGTGCCGAGGGTGCGCAGGAGATCGCCGCGCAGCTGCCGCTCGAGCTCGTCCTCGCCCGGCTGGGCCTCCCAGCCGAGCCGCTCCACCGCCGCGGCCACCCGCTGGCGCACGAGCGCCTCGAGGTCGGGGCGCGCCGGGTCGGCGATGACCCGGTTGACGTAGCCCCACGAGCCGATCAGCGCGGTCCACACGTTGCGATCGGTCTCCTCCCCGAAGCGCGCGGTGAGATCGAGGTAGTCGGGAGACGGCGTGAGGCCGGCCTGGGCCAGGGCGAAGGCGTCGCTCACCAGGTTGAAGCGCTCGATGGGCGCGAGCTTCTTGAGCGAGCTCGTCATCTTCCGCAGGAGCGGCGCCGCATACTGCACCCGGTAGAAGCCGTGCCCGCCCGCGTTCACGACCACCCACTCCGGCGCGGCGGGGAGCGCGACCGCGAGGTCCTCGTCGCCCAGCAGCACCGGCTTGTCCACGAAGCCACGCTTGACCGAGGCCCGCACCCGCACCGGGATCTTCCAGCGCTCGGAGGTGGGGCTCTCGGTCGGGAGGTACGTGAAGCGGCGCTGGGAGAGCTTGATGCCGGTACCGTCCGGCTCGACGATCACGAGCGGGTAGCCGGGCCGGAAGATCCAGCCGTCCATCACCTCCGGGATCGGCAGCCGCGAGGCGTCGCCCAGGGCCTTCCAGAGATCGGTGGTCTCCGCGTTGCCGAACCGGTGGCGCTCGAGGTAGAGCCGGACCCCGTCACGGAACACGTCCCCCGACAGGTGCTGCTCGAGCATCCGCAGCACGGAGGCGCCCTTCTCGTAGGTGAGCAGGTCGAACATCGCCTCGCAATCGCGCGGCGCCCGCACCTCGAACTCGATCGGCCGCGTGTGGTGGAGGCCGTCCACCCCCATCGCGGCGGCGCGCGACACCCCGAAGGTCGTCCACCGCTTCCACTCCGGCTTCCACGCGTCGACGGCCAGCAGCTCCATGAAGGTGGCGAAGGCCTCGTTGAGCCAGATGCCGTTCCACCACAGCATGGTCACCAGGTCGCCGAACCACATGTGGGCGATCTCGTGCGCGACCACGTCCGCGACCCGCTCGCGCTCCGCGTGGGAGGCGGCCGCCTCGTCCACCAGGAGCGCGGTCTCGCGGTAGGTGATCGCGCCGAGGTTCTCCATCGCGCCCGCCGCGAAGTCCGGGATCGCGAGCATGTCGAGCTTGTCACCCGGGTACGGCAGGCCGTAGTAGCGCTCGAAGTAGTCGAGCGCGAAGGCGCCGATGTCCAGCGCGAAGCGGGCGAGGTGGAGCTTGCCCGGCACGCACCACACCCGGAGCGGCGTGGGGCCCACCATCACCGCCTCGGTGGCCTCGAGCTCGCCCACCACGAAGGCCACCAGGTACGTCGACATCCGGATGGTGTCCGCGAAGGCCACCGCCTTCTTGCCCGGCCCGGCGGGCGACTCGCCGGTCACCCGGGTGTTGGACACCGCCACCAGCGATTCCGGGATCACCAGGGTGACGCCGAACACCGCCTTGCACATCGGCTCGTCCCAGCACGGGAAGCCGCGACGCGCGTCGGTGGCCTCGAACTGGGTCGCCGCGATGGTGTGCGAGGCGCCCGCCGCGTCCTTGTACGTGCTGCGATAGAAGCCGTGGAGGCGATCGTTGAGGACGCCGGTGAAGGCCAGGACGAGCCGGTGCTCCCCGGGCGGGATGGGAGTCGGGAACGCGAGCCGGGCCCGCTCGGCGGCCTCGTCGAGGCCGGCGCTCCCCTCGACCGTCTGGCCGTCCGCGGTCTGCACGCGGACCGACCGGATCACCAGCTCCGCCGCGTTGAGCAGAATCTCGCTCACCGGCTCGGACACCGTGATCGCGATCGTCTCGTGGCCCGCGAACGTGGCCGCCTCGAGATCGGGCTCGAGACGGATGTCGTAGCGGGAGGGCACCACCGTCGTCGGCAGTCGGTAGTCCATGCCGGGGAAAGGATACCATCAGGCCTCACCCGGACCGCCCGACTTGTGCCGCGCGCCGCCGCGAATCCGCGGTCAGCGCGCCGCCGCGCGGGGGTCCGGCGCCACCCAGATCGCCGCGCCCAGGGCGAGGAGCCGCCCGCCCGCGTCGAAGATCGCGGTGCCCGCGTAGCGTCGACGGGTGCCGGCGCGCGGGCTCGGAGCGGGCGCGCGCCACCCCATCACGATCAGGGGGCGGCGCGCGTCCACCGGCTCGCGGATCTCCACCTGCAGGGTCCCGGTATTGCTGGGGCCGGGCAGCGCCCAGCCCCCCGGGCAGTCGAGCGCCGACCAGACGAACTCGGGGCGAAGGCGACCGGCCTCGTCGAGGAACGCGGGATCCGGCCGCCAGCCGGCCACCCGGACCTGCCCGCGCTCGGGCCCGTCGCCGGGTAGCGGGCCCGCGAAGAGGCGCATCCCGTCGCCGGCCGCGCGGCGATGGCCGCACACGAAGCACTCCGGGAAGGCGTGGGGGATCGAGCCGTCGTCGAGGTACGCCTCGAACCGGCGCGAGGCCTCGAGCGCGACGTCGACCGGCGGCGGCATCGGCGGATGCACCGCGAGCCGCTCGGCCGACGAGCGCGCCACCAGCGCGCCGTCGTCGAGCACCTCCACGGTCCCGGCCGCGATCCGCACCGCGAGCGGGCGCCCGAGCGGGACCCCGGCGCGCGCCCGGATCTCGATGGTGGTGGCCTCCGGGGCGGCGCCCGCGACGAGCCCGCAGAAGTAGCCCCCGTTGGCCGTCGCCACGCCGGTGTCGGGGCCCCGGAAGCGGCGGGCCACCGCGATCGTGCGGTCGGACATGCTCGCCATCCTCTCACGGCGCGCGCTCGGGCCGGGCCTTGACAGCCCTCGCGGCCAGGCGCGACACTCGGCGCCGTGCCTCTCACCAGCCTCACGGACCGGACCGCGGTGGTCACCGGCGGAGCCAGCGGCATCGGGCGCGCGCTCTGCCTGCTCTTCGCCCGTGAGGGCGCGAACGTTGTGGTCGCCGACCTCGACGAGGCCGGCATGGCCGAGACGGTGGCGGGAGTGACCCGGGCCGGCCGGCGCGGGCTCGCGGTGAAGACCGACGTGAGCCGGCTCGCCGACGTCCAGGCCCTGGCCGACCGCGCGTTCGGCGAGCTCGGGGCGGTCCACGTGGTGTGCAACAACGCGGGCGTCGCGCTCTGGGGCGGGCTCGAGTCGGTGACCCACAAGGACTGGGAGTGGGCGATGGGCGTCAACCTCTGGGGCGTCATCCACGGCGTGGAGGCCTTCGTGCCGCGCATGGTGGCGGGCCGGCAGCCCGGCCACGTCGTGAACACCGCCTCCATGGCCGGCCTCATCGCCTCGCAGGGCCTCGGGATCTACAACACCACCAAGTACGCGGTGGTCGGGCTCTCCGAGACCCTGCAGAAGGATCTGCGCGGCTACGACATCGGCGTCTCGGTGCTCTGCCCGATGGGCGTGCACACCCAGATCCGGCAGAGCGAGCGGAACCGCCCCGCCGCGCTCCGCAACGAGGCGACGGAGGGCGAGGGGCGCGCGGTCGAGCTGATCGGCCGATACCTGCCGCCCGAGCACGTGGCCGAGCGCGTCCTGCGCGCGATCTACGCCAACCGCCTCTACGTCATCACCCACGAGGAGGGTCTGACCCCGCTCAAGCGCCGCTTCGAGCGCATGGCCCAGGCCATCGAGGAGAACAAGTGAAGTTCCCGGTCATCGAGGGCTGGGGAAAGCTGCCGGAGGGCTGGGCCTATCACGAGGTCGCGGGCGTGGCGGTGGACAAGCAGGACCGCGCGTTCGTCTTCACCCGCGGCGAGCACCCGGTCATCGTCTTCGACCGCGACGGCAACTTCCTGCGCTCGTGGGGCGAGGGCGTGATCCGCCGGGCCCACGGCATCACGATCGACGCCGACGACATGGTGTGGCTCACCGACGATCTCCACCACACCGTGCGCAAGTTCACGCCCGAGGGCAAGCACCTGCTGACCATCGGCAACCCCGACACCCCGGCCGAGCTGCAGGGCGGCAAGCCCTTCAACCGGCCGACCCACGTGGCGATCTGCCCCAAGAGCGGCTTCCTCTTCGTCTCCGACGGCTACGGCAACTCGCGCGTGCACAAGTACGCGCCGGACGGCAAGCACGTGATGTCCTGGGGCGAGCCCGGCACCGATCCGGGTCAGTTCAACCTGCCCCACAACCTGGTGACCGATCGCGACGGGCTCGTCTACGTGGCCGACCGCGAGAACCACCGGGTGCAGATCTTCGACGGCAAGGGCGGCTACCAGGGCCAGTGGAACAACCTCCACCGCCCGTGCGGGCTCTTCGCGGATCGCGGCCACGGCCTCTTCTTCGTGGGCGAGCTCGGCTCGGGGATGCCGGTGACCGAGAAGACGCCCAACCTGGGGCCGCGGGTGAGCGTGCTCGACGTCAAGGGCCAGCGGGTCGCGCGCTTCGGGGGGCAGTTCGCGAGCGAGAAGCCGGGGGAGTTCATCGCGCCCCACGGCCTCGTGGTCGACTCGCGCGGGGACGTGTACGTCGGGGAGGTGTCCTGGACCGGCTACGGGCAGTTCCTCAACCCGCCCCGGGTGATGCGCTCGTTCCAGAAGTTCCGGCGCGCGGACTAGCTCGCGCCGCGCATCGGCAGGAAGCGGGCGGTCGCCTTCGCGACCACCTCGCGCGTCTCCCAGTCCTCGATCGTGGCCTCCAGATCGATGTACTTCCCCCAGTCGCGCACCGCGCGCCCGCGCCCGAGCAGCGGCCGCTCGATCGGGGCGCCCCGGACGTACCGGACGCTGAGCTCGCCGGTCACGTAGAGCCGTCCGGTGTGGCTGACCGCGGCGCCGGCCAGGATCTCGTCGAGGTAGGCGGCCACGATGCCCCCGTGGGCGGCCCCGGGCGGGCCCTCGAAGCGCCGCGGGATCACGATCGGCGCGAGCACCTCGCCCTCGGCCTCGAAGGTCCGGACCCGGAGACCGATGTCGTGCTCCGGCCCGCACCCGAAGCAGCCGTGGAAGCTCGAGCGGGGGCCGCTGAACTTCACCTCGGGCAGCGGCGCGAACCGCTCGACGAACGGCGCCGGCAGCGGCGGGTCGTGACTCATCCGAAGTAGCGCTCGACGAGCGGGGCCCAGGACTCGAGCGAGCGGGTCACCTGCCCCGCGACCTTGGCCCCGTCGTCCCATCGGCGCAGCCGCAGGGCGTCGGCGAGCCAGGGATGCTCGCGGTGACGGGCCATTTCCTCGGGGCCCATGAGCCCGCCCTGCAGCGTGAGCGTATGCTGCGAGGCGGACGAGAGCGCGGCGTGGTAATCGGGCTCGGTGGAGCAGAGGTACCGCTTGGCGTCCGCGTGCATGCGCACGAGCCACGCGACGCGCTCCGGGACGTAGGGCGCGATCAAGTCCGCCCCGATCTCGTGGTGGCCGCGCGCGCCCGGCCGGGCGCCTCCGACGCGGTCGAAGACCAGGGCCTGGTCCACCGCGACCCGGCCCACGTCGTGGAGCAGGCAGGCGAGCGTGAGGTGCTCGTCCGCGCCCGCCGCGGCGGCGAGCTCGGCGCACTGGAGCGCGTGGGCCAGCTCCGACACGGGCTCACCGCCGTAGCGGCGGGCGCCCGCGTGCGCCATGGCCTCGAGCAGACGGCCGGTCAGGGGGACGCTCGGGCGCATGTCGATCTGGAGTATACTCGGCGCGCGGCAACGACGACCACCACGGTGATGCGAACACGGTGATGCGAAAAGGAGAGCGGCGATGGCGGTGACGGTCAAGGTGATCACGGACGGGCCCCTGATGGTGAAGGGCGAGTGCGAGATGCAGGACGGCCAGGGCGCGGCGATGCCGCCCAAGGGCGGCGACACGATCTTCCTCTGCCGGTGCGGCAACTCGGCCAACAAGCCCTACTGCGACGGCGCGCACAAGAAGGTCGGCTTCAAGGGCTAGGCCCGCGTCACCCCTCTCCCCTCAGGGGAGAGGGCCGGGTGAGGGGTGGTGTGCCGGCGCGGCGCGCTACGATCGCAGCAGCCGCCCCGCGATCCCGAACGCCGCCACGCCCACCAGAGCAATGAAGATCGGCGTGCGCGCCTCGCCCAGCACTCCGCAGATCAGCGGGCCGAGGAAGATCGCGCCGTCGACGCCCACCCGGTAGACGCCGGTCCGCCAGCCGAGTCGCGCGAGGTCCGTGTGCTCCCGGATCACGCCGAGCGGCAGCATCCACCCCGCCATCCCGAGGCCGAAGAGCGCGCAGCCGAGCCCCATCAGGGGCAGCGTGCCCAGCCCCACCGCGAAGACGCCGACTCCCAGGACGGCGGCCACGCCCGCCAGGACCGGTGGCCGACCCACCCGGTCGGCGAGCCAGCCCACCGGCAGCAGCACCGCGAGGTCCACGAGCTGGGCCACCGACAGCAGGGCGGAGACGCCGGCGCGATCGAGCCCGAACTCCCGCGTGCCGCGCAGCGGGATCACGAACTGGCTCACCGCCGACCAGGCGAGCGCCATGATCACGCCGAGCGCGAACATGAGGCGCACGAGCGGCGGCAGCGAGCGGCGGCGGGGCGGCGCCGCGACGAGCGGGTCCGCGCCCTCCACCGCGCGCGGCGTCGAGCCGAGCCGGGCGGGGAAGTAGCGGGCCAGCGCGAGGGCGGCGGGAAGCGCCACGAGCGCCGGCGCGGCGGCCGCGAACAGCGTGACGTTCCAGCGCCAGCGCTCGGGCAGCACGCCCACCAGGACGAGCCCGCCGAGCACGCCCAGCATCCCGGAGAACTCGAGCGTGTTGAGGCGGATCGAGGCCCGCGGGCCGGGCTGATCCTGCAGCACCGCGGTCAGGCTGCCCACCATGATCAGGGTGTGCGCGAGCCCGGTGAGGAGCCGACCCAGGACCAGCACCGGCAGCGGCCCCGCGGTGGCCAGGAGCAGCATCCCGACCAGCAGGGTGATCGGCGCCAGGATCAGCGCGGTGGCGAGCCGGCGCGTCGCGAACGCGCCCGCGGGCAGGTCGGCGGCCATGCGCGCGAAGCCGAACGAGCCGGCGAGCACGCCCAGCTCCCAGTCGGGCAGGCCCTGCGCGCGGCCGATCTCGGGCAGGAGCGGGCCGAAGGCGCCGATGCAGACCGTGCTCGAGAAGACGACGAGGCACAGCAGGGCCGTGCCCGCGAACCGATCGCCGCTCACCCGCGGGGGCGGCTCAGGGCTCGAAGGGGCGCGCGGGCCACCACGGGTAGAAGGACGGCATGTCGAGGCTGGGGCGCAGGGTGAACCGGGCGGGGCGCTTGTCGAGGAACGCGGTCACGCCCTCGTAGGCGTCGGCCGAGCGGCCCGTCCAGTCCATGCACTTCGAGTCGAGCCGGTGCGCCTCCATCGGATGGTCCGCGCCGAGCAGCCGCCACATGAGCTGACGCGACAGGGCCACCGAGATCGCCGAGGTGTGCTGGGCGATCTCCCGCGCCAGCTCGCGCGCCACCGGCAGGAGCCGCTCGGGCGGGACCACCCGGCTCACGAGCCGCCCCGCGAGCGCCTCCTCGGCCGGGAACACGCGGCCGGTGTAGACCCACTCCGCGGCCTGGCTCGGGCCCACCAGGCGCGGCAGGAACCACGTGCTGCACGCCTCCGGCACCACCCCGCGGCGGGCGAACACGAAGCCGATGCGGGCGGCGGACGAGGCGATGCGGATGTCCATCGGCAGCGTCATGGTGATGCCGAAGCCCACCGCGGGCCCGTTGATGGCGGCGATCAGCGGCTTCTTCATGTCGAAGATGCGCAGGGTCACGCGGCCGCCGCCGTCCTCGTGCTCCCCCGGCCCCTCCCCGCGGGCCCGGGCCACGCGGTCGAAGGTCTTGCCTCCGCCGGAGAGGTCGGCGCCCGCGCAGAACGCGCGGCCGGCGCCGGTGACGATCAGCACCCGCACCCCGTCGTCCGCGTCGGCCTGGTCGAGCACCGCGAGCAGCTCGTCGAGCATGACCGCGTTCAGCGCGTTGAGCTTGTCCGGTCGGTCGAGCGTGACGGTGCCGACGCCGTCGGCGACCTCGAAGCGGATCGTCTCGAAGGCCACGATACGGTCAGCGGGTGGCGGGCGCGTCGCCCGGCGCTGGCTCGTCGGCCTCGCCCTGCTTGAGCTTGCGAAAGACCGTCTTCGGATCGATGCCGAGCATCTTGGCGGTGAGCGTCTTGTTGCCGTGGTTCATCCGGAGCGTCTCCTCGAGCAGGCGCGCCTCGACCTCGGCCAGCGGCGTCCCCACCCGGACCTGGAACACGCCCTCCGGGACCGGGCCGGCGCCCGCGGCCTCCGCCGCCCCGGCGGCTCCGCGCCGCACCAGCATGACCGACCGCTCGCGCACCGCGTCGGTCAGGTCGCCCGCGTCGACGCGCAGGCCACGGGCCAGCACCACCGCGCGCTCGACCACGTTCTCCAGCTCGCGCACGTTGCCCGGCCACGAGTAGGCCTCGAGGCACCCGAGTGCCTCGTCGGTGAAGCCGTCGAGCTGGCGATTGTTCTTGGCCGCGTACACCCGCAGGAAGTGCTGGGCCAGGAGCGGCACGTCCTCGTGGCGCTCCCGCAGGGGCGGCACCTGGATCGTGATGACGTTGAGCCGGTAGAAGAGGTCTTCCCGGAAGCGCTTCTCGCGCACCTGGGTCGCCAGGTCCTGGTTGGTGGCGGTGACGATGCGCACGTCGACCCGGATGGTCTTGGTCCCGCCCACCCGCTCGAACTCGCCCTCCTGGAGCACGCGCAGGATCTTGGGCTGGGTGACGAGCGAGAGGTCGGCGATCTCGTCGAGGAACAGCGTGCCGCCGTCGGCCAGCTCGAAGCGACCCTCCTTCCGGCCCGCCGCCCCGGTGAAGGCGCCCTTCTCGTAGCCGAAGAGCTCGGACTCGAGCAGGGTCTCGGGCAGCGCCGCGCAGTTCACCGCGATGAACGGGCCCTCGCGCCGACCGGAGCGGTCGTGGATCGCGCGGGCCACCAGCTCCTTGCCGGTCCCGCTCTCGCCCTGGATCAGGACGGTGGCCGAGCTGTCGGCCACCTGCTGCACCAGGGTCATGAGCCGGCGGAAGGCCGGGCTCGCGCCGATCATGTTGCCCTGCCGGAGCAGGTCGTCCAGGCGCTTCTGCAGCGCCCGGTTCTGAGCGATCAGGTCGCGGCGCTCGAGCGCCTGGCGCACCACCTTGGTGAGCTGGGCGCGCTGGAACGGCTTGGTGAGGAAGTCGGTGGCGCCGTCCTTCATCGCCCTCACCGCCTCCTCGACCGTGCCGAAGGCGGTGAGCAGGATCACGTCGACGTCCGGTGCGACCGCCTTCGCCTCGCGCAGCAGCTCGAGGCCGGTGAGCCCGGGCATCTTGAGGTCGGAGAGCACGAGGTCCACCCCGCCCGCCTTCAGCCGGTCGAGCGCGGCCTGCCCGTCCGGCGCCAGCACCACCGAGTAGCCCTCGCGGGTGAGCGCGCGCTCGAGGCTCTGGCGCACCGCGGGGTCGTCGTCGGCCACCAACAGCGTCGCGAGCGCCGCGGGGAGCTCAGGCATGCTCGAGCTTCCGGATCGGCAGGGCCATCGTGAAGGTGGCCCCCGCGCCGGGCGCGCTGCTCCAGCGGATCTTGCCCCCGTGCTCCTCGACGATCTGGCGCGAGATGGCGAGGCCGAGCCCGGTCCCCTGCGGCTTGGTGGTGAAGAACTGCTCGAACAGCCGCCGGCCGACCTCGGGCGAGATCCCGGCCCCGCTGTCGGTGACCGCGATCTCCACCGTCTCGTCCACGCGGGAGGTGGTGAGGGTCAGCGCGCCGCCCAGGGACGCGGCCTCGAGGCCGTTCTTCACGAGGTTCAGGACCGCCTGGCGCAGGAGGGTGCGGTCGAACTCCATCGGCGGCACGGTGGCGTCGGTGGCCACCTTCACCGCGATGCCCTGGCGGGCCGCGAGCGGGCGCACGAACTCGGCGACCGCGGTGACCATGTCGTTGACCGAGTCCTCCTCGAACTGCGGGCGCGGGAAGCGCGCGAAGGCCAGGTACTCCTCGGTCAGCGCGTCGAGGGCGGCGACCTGATCGCGGATCGCGGCGACCAGCGCGGTGGCCTCGGTCCCGTCCTCGCTCACCCGCCCCTGCACCATGTCGCCGAGCAGCTCCGCGTTCAGCTCGATGGCCGCGATGGGGTTGCGCACCTCGTGGGCGACCTTGAGGGAGAGCCGGCCGACGGTGGCCATCCGCTCCGCCTCCACCAGATTCTCCTGGGCGGCCTGCAGGCGGGTGAGCGTCCCGGTCACCTCCGCGTTGAGCCGCTCGACCTCGGCCCGGGCGCGCCGCTCGCGGTCGGCCACGTGGCCGAGCGCGAACGCGGGCAGCCCGAGCTGCCCCATGACGATGGCGACCGCGGTCCACGCCACGTCGGGCGGCGCCAGGTACGCCGCGGTCCAGTACAGCATCCCGGCCACCAGGGTCAGCAGCAGGCCGACCCAGCGACCGAAGTAGTAGGCGTTGACCGCCACGAGCGGGAAGAAGAGATTCACGAACGGACTGTCGCCGCCGCCGGTGAGGTACAGGAGCAGGAAGACCAGCATCAGGTCGACGCAGAGCGCGGCGGTGAAGATCCGGCGCGTGGCGCCCGGATTCACGGTCACCAGCGCGAGGATGCCCGCCTTGTAGAGCGCGAACCAGATGACGAGCGCGTAGACGTCGACGCGATGGCGCGGGCGCAGCGGGACCAGACCGAGGGCGGCGAGGCCGCCCACCATCACGAACGCCAGCAGGACCGCGAAGAGGCGCTCGTCACGCTCGAACACCCGGAGGGGCGCGGCCCAGGGGGTGCGGGTCGGGGCAGTCACCGCCATGACGGGGGACACACTATCACGCGCCCCCCGAGGGTCAAGCGGGTCGGCCCGGCGCCGGGGCGGGCTCCTCGGTCGTCGCGACGGGCTCCGTCTCCTCGCGCCGCAGCAGCGGCAGCGCGAGCAGCGGGAGCAGACCGATCACCCCCACCGCGATCAGGAGACGTCCGAGGCCCGAGTAGTCGTGCTGGGTGACCCCGAAGACCTCGTTGAGGTACCGGGTGCCGAGCTCGCTCGCCGACAGGGCCAGGTTCATGAGCGAGGCCATGATCGCGAACATGGTGGCCTCCGCGCCGCGCGGCGCGGTGCGCGCGATGAGAGCCAGCATCGGCACCATGCTGAGCTGGCCGAGCGGAGCCGAGATCGTGGTGTCGATGAACGCGAACGTGCGCGGGCTCAGCCCGAACCACTCGTTGACGCCGTAGAAGAGCCCGATGGTCGGCAGGTAGAGCACCGCGCCCGCGATCGTGACCCAGAAGAGGGTATAGCTCACCGGGCGATGGGTGATCGGCTTGCGGAACACGATGAGGCCCGCCAGGCTCAGCATCGAGCTCACCTGCGCGAGGATGCCGAGGAACTCCTGGTCGAACCCGAGACGATCGATGGCCCAGTAGTTGAACCCCTGCCCCGCCCCCGGCACCGCGCGGAAGCAGAAGATCGCGAAGGCGGCGACCGCGACCCCGCGGGAGATCCCGACCCGCCGGAGGAGCAGGACGATGATGGTCGCCGAGACGGTCAGGATGATCTCCTGGCCGAACGGCACCGACAGCGCCTCCAGCACGACCCCGAGCGCGGCGTAGCCGAGCCCGCCCAGCACCACCAGGCGCGAGTTGCCCGCCCCGAGCGGGTTGGCGGGGTCGTCCGGGGCGGGCCGCGACGCGTGCTCGCGCGGGATGAGCCACGCCGCGATCACCACCAGCAGCGGGAGGATCAGCGCGATCGCGAAGACGGTCCGGGCGCCGACCGCGCCGGCGAGCCAGCCGCTGAGATAGCCCACCGCGATCGTCCCGACGAGCAGCGCCATGCGGCCCAGGGCCTGGACCTGCTTCATCTCCTCCTCGGAGTGGGCCACCTCCACGCTCAGCGCGTCGGCGACCACGTCCTGGATCATGAACCCCACCGCGATGGTGACCATCGCGGCCAGGTAGGTGCCCTTGGTGGAGGCGGTGGTGGCGAGCCACGCGTAGCCCACGAAGGTGGACAGCGCGCCGAGCAGGAGATAGGCGAAGCGGCGGCTGCCGAGGATGGGGTGCACGTCCGAGGCCACCCCCGCCACCATCTTGGTGCTCCACGGCAGGGCCACCCAGAAGGCGATGCCGGCCGCCTCGGCGGGCGTGATGCCGAGCACGTCCTTCTGGAAGTAGAGGAGCGCGATGGCGGTGATGCCGCTCGCCCCGTAGCAGAAGTAGGTCACGAGCACCGGCAGGTAGGCGAGCCGCACGCCTCCCAGGAGCCCGCGGATCAGCCTCCGGGGCGGGGGCGGCGCGGCGGGCGCCGTCTCGATCGGTTCGGCCATCGG
>Ga0310810_10003256_pt1 | contig 17680 bp, 14 predicted proteins | sample NCmetagenome_FD_207641 | JGI IMG/M metagenome (GOLD analysis project Ga0310810, IMG submission 207641) | Soil microbial communities from experimental microcosm in Duke University, North Carolina, United States - NC | ecosystem: Engineered > Artificial ecosystem > Soil microcosm > Unclassified ...
GCCGCCGTCGCGGGGAACCATGTTCAGGCGCACGCCGCCGCCGGACACGTCAGCCGACGCGCCCGAGGTCGTGTAGACCATTTCCTGGCTCATCGAGCTGTTGAAGTAGCTCTGGACCGCGCCGTCGACGTCGACGCCGTTGACCATCAGTCCGTCCACCTGCACGGTGGTCTGCGACGCGCCGGCGCCGTGGGCCGACATGTAGGTCTGCTGCATCGCCTTCGAACCACCGATGTCAGGCTGGTTCAGCGAGACGCCGGTAATGAGCTGCCCCATGCCCTGGATGGTGCGGCCGGTGGGGATGGCGTCGAGCGCTTCGCGGTTCAGCACCTGCGACTTGGTCGTGCTCTGCACGTCGACTGTCGGTGCGTCGCCGGTGACGGTCAGCGTCTCTTCGAGTGCGCCAACCTTCATCTCGCTGTTGACGGTCATCACGAAGTTCGATTCGAGCTGGATGCCGTCACGCTTGACCGTTGAAAAACCTTCGAGTGAGAACGTCAAGGAGTAAGTGCCGGGCCGCAGATCGACCAGGCGGTATCCGCCGTTCGCGTCGGTGACGACCGAACGGGTCTTTTCAATGAGTGCGTCGCTTGCCGCCTCAACCGTCACGCCGGGCAGTACCGCGCCGGACGTGTCTTTCACCGTGCCCGTGAAGGCACTCTGGGCATGCGCCGCCATGGGCAACAGGCACAGGGATGCCAGCGCCATGAACAGCGCCTTCCTGATAGAGCCAATCCTCATTCCACGATCCTCCCGGTTGTAACTTCCGCTGCGTCCCGGCCAGAGCGATCGACCATGACGCAGCTAGGAAGTATCGGTGGCGTAACCGGAATAGGTCAATTGCGAAAACCCTTCGACATATAAAATTGTCGAGCATTCCTACTCACTATCCAATTCTCCGAACGGCCATAGGCCGTAGAATCTGCCCGAGGTGCGATGATGCCGCCCATGGGGAAAACATTTGGCCGGGCTCTGGTGTTCCTGGTCGCTGTTCCGTTTGTCGCCACGACACAGGTCCACGGACAAAAAGTGCCGGACCTGCAGGGAACCTTCGACGTGGCCACCATGACGCCGCTCGAGCGTCCGGCCGAGTTCAAGGGTCGCGCGAAGCTGACGCCTGAAGAGGCAAAGGCGATGGAGGCGTACGAGGCCAAGCGGCAGGAGACTGCGGCTGAGCCCGACGATCCGAACCGCGCGGCACCGCCGGTTGGAGGCGATACCTCGCCCGTCAAGTCCTACCTCGAACAGCTCTGGCGAGGAGGCGGAGGTGTCGTCGGCGGTTACAACCAGTTCTGGGTGGCGATGGGATCGACCGTCATCAAGGTGAACGGCGAGTACCGCACGTCGATCATCGTCGATCCTCCGGATGGCCGCGTGCCGCCGATGAAAGCCGCAGCCCGCGAACGCAACAGAGCCTATGCGCTGCGCGCCGTTGCACCCGGCGCGGACGAATCCAGTTCCAGCGCGGGTCCGGTTTCAGCGTTCGACAATCCGGAATCAAGGCCGCTTGCTGAACGCTGCCTGCTCGGATTTGGATCCACATCGGGCCCGCCGACGCTGCCCAACTACTTCTACAACAACCTCAAACAGATCGTGCAGACGCCGACGACGGTGATGATCGTCAACGAGATGGTGCACGACGCACGGGTCGTTCGCATCGGCGGCACCCACCTGCCACAGAGCATCCGCCGCTGGAATGGCGATTCCATCGGGCGCTGGGAAGGCGACACGCTCGTCGTCGACACCGCGAACTTCACCGACAAGACCCAGTTCCAGGGAGCCAGCGACAAGCTGCATGTCGTCGAGCGGTTCACCCGGGTGGACGCAAAGACGATCCTCTATCGCTTCACGATTGAAGACCCCGAGACCTGGGATCGGCCGTGGACCGGCGAGTATCCGTGGGTGCAGAGTGACGAGATGATGTACGAATACGCCTGCCACGAAGGCAATCACGCGCTCGAGAACGTGCTGCGCGGCGCCCGAGCGCGCGAAAAGGAATCCGCGGCCAAGTAGCAATGACGCGTGCCCGCGCACTCGCGGCCGGTATTGCATGCCTGGCAATCGGCGCGTGCGCCGGACAGCCGGCGGCCGGGAACTTCACGCTATCGCTCATCGGCACAAACGATCTGCACGGGGCCGTGCTCGAAACCAACGGGCGCGGCGGCCTGGCGCTGCTCGACGGTTACCTTTCGAATCTCCGCGCCGCGAGACAGCAGGACGGCGGCGCGCTGCTGCTCCTCGACGGCGGCGACCTGTTCCAGGGCACACTCGAATCCAACCTCGGTGAAGGCTCGGTCGTTGTCGACGCGTACAACACGATCGGCTACCAGGCCGCGACCATCGGCAACCACGAATTCGACTACGGACCTGCCGGTGCACCGGCGACGCCGAAAAACGCTGGCGACGACCCGCGCGGCGCGCTGAAGCAGCGGCTGGCCCAGTCGCACTTCCCCTGGGTGGCGTCAAACCTGCTCGAGACGGCCACGGGAAAGCCGGTGTCGTGGCAGAACGTTTCGCCGTCCACGATCATCACCATCAATGGCATCAAGGTCGGCGTCGTCGGTCTCATCACAAAGGAAGCACTCAGCCAGACCATTTCGTTGAACACCTCGGACCTCTCGGTCGCGCCGCTGGACCGCGCGCTCATCGACGAGGCCACGCGGCTCCGCTCCTCCGGCGCGACGATCGTGGTTGGACTCGCACATGCCGGCGGCGAGTGCCTCGACGTGTCGAATCCATCGGACCTCTCGTCCTGCGCAGCACAATCGGAGATTCTCGACGTGGCCCGCGCTGTTCCACCGGGACTTGTCGATGGCATCGTCGCAGGCCACCGCCATTCGCTGATCGCGCACGAGGTGAATGGGATACCCATCATCGAATCGGCCAGCAGCGGACGCGACTTTGGCCGGATCGATTTCGCGGTGGACCGGGCCACCGGGCGCGTCACATCCCATCACGTGTTTCCACCGCACGAGGTGTGCGAGCGGCAGGTGCCGGGCACGCGTGGTTGCGCCGCCGCGTCTGTGCCCGGGGCCGTGCCGGCGGAATATGAAGGCCGACCTGTCATGGCGTCCAATCGAATCGAAACGGTGCTGGCACCTGCGGTTGAGCGCGCCAAATGGCTGAAAGAGAAGCCCCTCGGGAGCGCGACGCTCACTGCCTCCCTGGTTCGCGATCCCGACGATCAGGCCAGCCCGGTCGGCGACCTCGCAGCCGACTGGATGCGGGCGGTCGTCCCCGGGGCCGATGTTGCCATCACGAACAGCGGAGGCCTGCGAGCGAATCTGCCCGAAGGGCCGCTGACCTATGGTCGACTGTACGAGTTGATGCCATTCGACAACCTGCGCATGGTCATCAGCCTGACCGGCGCGCAGCTTCGAGCGGTGATCGGCGCCAACATGGCAAAGTCCGGCAGCATGATTGTGCTGTCAGGCGTACGCGCCACTGTGCGCTGCACAGCAGATCAACTGACAGTCGATCTTGTTCGTGAGGCGGGAACGCCGATTCGAGACAACGAAGTTCTGAAGATCGTGACGAACGATTTCCTCGTCACCGGCGGCGATGGTTTCTTCACGCCCGTGGCTCCCGTGCACGTCGACTCGACCGGCGGCACCATTCGCGACGAAATCGCTGCGATGCTGACGCGCGACGGCGGCACGTGGGGCGAGGAACGACGTGCAGCGCCCCCGCGCATACGGCTGCAAGGCCGTCGTCCACTCGCCTGCCCCGCGCGCTGACGCGCTGACGCGCCTCCGCCGGCTTCGGACCGCGATATCATCCGCGCCTGCCATGTCATTTCGCGCCTTCCGGATCTTCAATGAGAACGACCGGACAGTCGGCCGCCTCGTGCAAATCGATCTCGAGGATCTCTCGCCCGGGTCGGTCGTCATCCGCTGCGCGTATTCGAGCGTGAACTACAAGGACGCACTCGCCGGGACCGGTAGTGGCAAGGTGGTCCGGCGCTTCCCGATCGTCGGCGGCATCGACATCGCGGGAACGGTCGAGACCAGCGAGGACGCGCGCTTCAAACCTGGTGACTCCGTCCTGGCAACGGGGTACGAGCTCGGTGTGTCGAGCGATGGCGGGTACTCCGGTTTCGCCCGTGTGTCGGGCGACTGGGTTGTGCCGATGCCACCTGGACTCACGGCTGCGGAGTCGATGGCGATCGGCACCGCAGGCTTCACCGCGGCGATGTCGATCGTCGCAATGGAACGCAACGGCCTGACGCAGGCGGCCGGACCTGTGATCGTCGCAGGAGCGACCGGAGGCGTCGGCTGCATGGCTGTTCAGTCGCTCGCTGCACGCGGATACCAGGTAACCGCCTTGACCGGCAAGCCTGAACAAGAGGAATTCCTGAAGGCGCTGGGTGCCGCGGCGGTCGTCGATCGCCGGACCCTGGAGATGGGAAAGCGGCCGCTTGAAAAAGCGCTGTGGGCTGGGGCGGTCGATCCGGTCGGTGGAGAAACGCTCGCGTGGCTGACGCGCACGATGCAGCACGGCGGATGCATCGCGAGTTCGGGGCTGACTGGCGGGAGTGAACTGCACACGACCGTGATGCCGTTCATCCTCCGCGGCGTGAACCTGCTCGGCATCGACTCGGCGATGTGCCCGATGCCGCTTCGCACCGAGGTCTGGAGGCGGCTCGCGTCTGATTTGAAGCCGGCCCGCCTTTCGCTCACCACGACCGAGATCGCGCTCGAGGACCTGTCGCGCGCGTTCGAGACGCTTCTCGGCGGAGGTGCTCGCGGCCGCTTCCTCGTGCGCCTACCGTGACTGTTCCTGCCCGTCGACCTCCGGCGGCTGGCCCCGATCTGTGAGGTTGCGCAGTTTCCGGCCTGCGTACGCGCCGGCGAACGTGAGTCCGAGGACCAGGAGCATCCGTGCCGAAGCCAGGCCTGGCATGCGCACGAAGGCCACAAGCGGGATCCAGATGCCTATGCCAAGGGCCCACAGCCACACGCGACGAGGGGCAAGGAATCCGAGGAATGCGGCGAAGACGACCAGGGAAAAGCCGGTGACGAGGATGTCGTCCCAGTAGGGCCGGGAGTCGATGTAGGCGATTGAGACGCCGATGGCAACGGCGATCGCCACCACCGCGAGTTCGGTTCGATTCATAGCTTGAAAGCTGGGATGCACCCGGGCGACAGCCACGCTGTACCTCCTTTCAGACCCACCCGACTCCGCGGGTGGGCGGATGAGATTGATAACGCCAAACTTATCAGAACCGAACCATACGAAATGTATCGAAGGGTGAAGTCTCGCTGGCCGCGTCCGATAAGTTGGACGTGCACGTAACTGCCCGCCCGCGCGTTGGTGTCCTCGACACGGGGTTCACCCTGGTTGAACTGCTGATCGTCGTGGCCATCATCGGCATCCTGGCGGCGGTGGCCATCCCGGGCATCCTCCGGTCCCGAATCGCCAGCCTCGAGGCAGCAGCTATTGGATCGATGCGCGCCATCAACTCGGCCGAGACGACCTATGCCTCCAGTTGCGGGCATGGCGGGTACGCGCAGACGCTGGACGACCTGTCGAAGCCTGCCGCTGGATCCGCGCAGCTGTTCATCTCGCCCGATGTTCCCGCCAATGGCGTCGCGAAGAGCGGCTACATCATGAACGTCTCCGCGGACGCGTCGGCGTCGGTGGTCGTGGTTGGATCGTTGACCTGCAACACTGCGACACACGACGCGGTCTCGGGATACTTCGCCGAAGCGCACCCGGTGTCGGTGGGCGTGTCCGGACAGCGATCGTTCGCGACCGACGCGCGCGGCTCGCTCTACGCGATGACCTCAGGCGCCATCATCGCTCCCGGCATGAGCGGAGCATCGCCGATACGCTGACGCGAGCACGTCTTCTATCCCACCGATTCAAGCCTCGACCGAACGATCATTCCGCGCGAACCATAAAGAAGTAGCAAGGCGACGCGCATCGCCGACTCGTGCAGTTTCGCGAGCGCTATACTCTCAGCGCCCGCGTGAAGGTCCTCATCGGGCGAACCGCAGGAGACGCACCTTGAAACGTTTTGCAGTCGCACTTCTTTTAGCAGTCTGCGCAGCCACGTACGCGCAGCGTGATGGCATTCAGGCACAGCAGGGTCCCGGCCGCGGCCCGACCCCCGAACAGCAGGCGGCACTCGCCGCGCAGGATCAGCTCGAAAAGAACACGCCTCAGATCCCGTTCGAAGCGACGTCACTGCCGCTCATGCCCAACGGGCACACGATTGGCGAGACCGAAGGCGTCGCCATCAACTCGAAGAAGCACCTGTTCGTCTACACGCGGAGCGGCAACGCCGGCCCCGCGCGCGGCTCGCAGGCAGCCGAACTCTTCGAGTTCGATGAGCAGAACAAGTTCGTGAAGGAGTGGGGCCAGAACGCGTATGGCTTCTCATTCGCCCACGCCGTCCGCGTCGACAAGGAAGACAACGTGTGGGTCGTCGACGAAGGCTCGAACATGGTGATGAAGTTCAACCCGGCGGGCCTGGTCACCATGGTCCTCGGCCGCAAAGACGAAGCGATCGACTACCTCGAGCGGTTCCTCGAGGAAGGCGACCACACCGAGCGCGGCGCGACCGCGAAGGTCGGCGCCGGTGCGGGCCGTGGCGGTACGTTCGGCCGTCCGACTGACGTTGCGTTCGACCTGCAGGGCAACATCTTCGTCGCCGACGGGTATGACAACTCGCGCGTGGCGAAGTTCAGCAAGGACGGCGACTTCATGAAGACGGTCGGCTCACGCGGCACCGCGCCCGACCAGTTCAACACCCCGCACGCGATCACCTACGACAACAAGGGTCTGATCTACGTGGCGGATCGCGGCAACAGCCGTATCCAGGTGTACGACTCGGACCTGAACCGCAAGGCGATCTTCAGCAACGTGCGTGCGCCGTGGGCGGTGTGCGTCACGCCGCCCAACGCGCAGGGCCAGCAGTTCCTCTACTCGGCTGATGCCGGCGGCAAGATCTACAAGCTGTCGCTCGACGGCAAGCTGCTCGGGTGGTTCGGATCGAATGGCAAAAAGGTGGGACAGTTCTACTGGGTGCACCAGATGCACTGCGTCAGTGAGAACGAAATCATCACCGGCGAAGCGCAGAACTGGCGCGTGCAGCGCGTGGTCCTCAAGCCGGCCAAGTAACGGCGTTCCGAACTTCGAATTCAAACCGTACGTAGGGGGCGGGTCTTTAGACCCGCCCCTTTGTCGTCGGGTCTAAAGACCCGACGCTACGCCTGTGAGAGATTCATGTCGGAGACGTAAGAATCGCTTGAACCGTTCTACCTCGGCTTCGAACTCACGTCGGAAGGCTCTCGACCCCGGCGCCCGGCCGGCGACATACCCCGGCTCCAGGACGAGCGCTCCTTCCTTGATCGCCGCATTCGCCCACCCCACCACCTGGTCGCGCCATAAGAGTGGCAACGCGTAGTAACCGAGCCTCCGCTTCGCCACGGGCGTGTACGCCTCGAACCGGTAGGCCCATCCCCACAACAGTTCGAAACGCCTGCGATCCCAGACCACAGGATCGAATGGCGCCAACAGGCGAACACGGTCGTCCAGCGCGAATGTACCGGGCGTCTCGTCAGACGGCCAGTACCACTCGGTGCCGTCGGCGCTGGCATGGGCCAACCGGTGCTTCGCACGCGCAAGCGCTTTGGGAACACGATCGCTCCACTGCGGCACACCCCATCTGAGCCTCATGACCAGCGGCGAGAAACTCGGGGCTGGCAGCGGCGCATACATCCGGACGATGACGTCGACCATCGCGTCGAGTTTCGCGTCCGGATCGTGTCCTTCGACATCGGGCGCAGGCTCGCGGACCCCGTACACTCGAATGCCTGCATCGCGCTTGACGACCCGCAGCAACCCGCGGAAGTGCATCAATTCGAGCAGGTGCGTCGTCGCGTTCGACGAGCCACCCCAGTAGTTGGTCACGCGGCCGTGCTGGAACTCCTGCTCCACCTCTCGCGGGTGCGCCAGGCCTCGGTCGCGAATGAACGCGAGGATGGCATCTGCTCGCGCCTGCCTGACGCGTGGCCATTTCTTGCGCGCACGCGGATGCAGCAGCGCGTGCACCGCGGGCGTCATGAAGCCGTAGTTGATGAAGAAGTCCTCTTCGATGGAAAGCGCCTCGAACCGATGCTCGAGATCTCCCGCGCAGTAATCAGCGACGCGATGGCGGAGCGTCAGATCCTGGGCGCGGGCTGGAGCCCGGATCGGATCGGCCTGCACGAACCCGAACGTGTCGAGCGCATGCTGCAGGTCCGGAGATTGGAAGAAACCGCGGCCGACCGCGTGGGCGCGGAGGCGCGCAATCGTCGTGGAAGCCGAACGACCTTTCACTTGAGGGTGAACCCGTCGGGCAGAAGTTCAATCGCAACCGCGCGGTTCGGGGTGTTGGTGCCCGCAATCGGCGCATCGTTGCGGTAGGTGGCGAGCACCGGAAACGCGGGCCGCTGCGCACCGCACGCGATCGACGCGGGAGAATCCTGGCGATAGGTGAGGAAATCGACCTCTTCCAGGCGCTTCACCGCGAGCCGCACGGGACCTGTACTGGTATCGACCTGCAATACGATGCTCCCGGGACGGCACTCCACGGCGGAGAAAGTCCCCTGCACGCGCGTCTCTCCTTCCATCACGGATCGCAATGTCGGGATGAACGCTCCTTGTTGCAGCAATTCCCGCGGAGCGTCCGGTGGCGGCGGAGTGGAATCTGCGCGCGTATCGTTGGAGGCCGCCGACAGGCCTCCCGCAAACGCGGCGCTGCTCGCGTTGCCAACGCGATCGAGTGCCCTCTGTGCTCCGTCACGAATCTCGGGACGGCTTCCGCTTTCTGCAAGGACATGGAGATATTCCGACGCTTTGCGGTAGTCGCCGTTCACGGCAAGCGCCTGGGCCAGCAGCAGCCGATATTCCTCCCTGCCTGGCGAAATCGCGACTGCCTTCTCCATCAGCGTGACGGCACGTGCGGGATTCGCCAGGCTCGCCATCTCCACTTCGGCGAGCGTCACCATCGTCGACACGTTGTCCGGCTCGATTTCGAGCGCACGCGCGAGGACCGTCCGCGCCTTGGCGTAGAGCAGATCCTCATCGGTTGCTCCCTGGTCGGCGCGGAGGGTCAGGGCCCGTCCGTAGGCGCTTTGAATGCCCGCGTCGCCTGGCGCCAGCGAGGCGGCTTTCTCGAGCAGCGGAAACGCCGCGGCGTTGTTCCGGGCGCGCAGTTCGAGGAGGCCGAGCGCGGTCATCACGCGTGCGTTGTCGGGTGTGGTCTCCAGCGCCTTCGCGATGAACGCGCGGGCGTCGTCCTGGCGTTCGATCCGCGCGAGAAGATCAGCGAGGTAGCCGGCCGCGTCGCTGTCCGAAAGCGGCAGCGCGCGGGAGGCACTGCCGGTGGCCGTCTTTTCGTCGAACTCGAGACGCAGAACGTTGAAGGCGACCGACTTGACGTACCGCTGCAATTCGGTCTCGAGGGCTGCCGCGCTGCCGAACGCATCTGCGAAAGCCCGCGGCGGTGGAACACCCTCGCCAATGGCGCCGAGATATTTCTTCAACTGACCTGCGCGCGACGGGGCGCCAAACGTCAGGTAGTGCACCAGCGCCCACGACTGGGCGTAGAACATGGTGCGCCGGTTGCCTTCGTTGTAAAGGGACGAATCGTGGGTCACCGCGATCAGGTCCGCAATCGGGATCGTCGATGCCGTCGCCTGGAGGAGTTCGAGGTTCTGCCGGCTTGGTCTGCCGATCACCGCCGTCCGCCCGCCGTTGGTGATTTCAAAGGTCTGGTACAGCTCGGCGAGTCCCTCGCTCACCCACACCGGCGTGGCCGCGACCGCGTTGCCGGTCAGGAAGTGCGCGTACTCGTGGAAGATGAGGCCGTACGCCATCGCTTCCTGCTCGGCGTTCACCGCGATGTAGTTCACGTCCTCCATGCCGACGAAGTAGCCGGCCAGGCCGACTGGCCTCCCCTGGAACAGCGGCTTGAACGGCGTGAACGACTTGTCGTCCTGGAACACGACGACGACGGTGGGGATTGGAGACTGCGTGGCATCCGCGGACACCACGCGGGCGACCACGTCGCGGAACTGCTCGAGCCGCACCGCCATGCCGCGCATCTGCCGCTCGGTGACTTCTCCGACGAACAGGAAGTGGTCCGTCTGCAGGCGGGTCCACTTGGCCTGCGCGGCCGACGGACTCAACAACGCGAACGCAAGAATCAGGACCGGGATGGCACGTCGGAACATGATCAAATGCCGCCTGTGGGCGATACCTCGTGCAGGGGCGCGATGTTAACACGCGGGCTAGGGCATGGCCGGGCGACCGGCATCCAGCCGCCAGACGATCAGCGCAGCGACGACAGCCAGCCCGATGAGCAATTGCCGCTGCGTCGACCGTTCGAACGGATCCGCCCCGTCCTTCACGTCCATCCGCAGCCGCGTGATCGTCGAACGCTCGCGGGCCAGCAAGTACCCGTTTTCGAGCATGTCGTGCTCGGACACAGCGTTGCCATCATCGTCCAGCCCCATCGGAAGCGGCGGAGGCATCGACGGCAACCGGCCGCCCGGATCGACGACCCAGCCGGCGAGTTTCATGCCGAGGCTCCGGCCTTGATCCGGAGGCCACGCGAGAACGACGAGAAGAGCGACGGGCCAGATGATCGCCCACTGACGACGCGACGGCTGCCACATTTGCACCGATTTTAAAGGATCGGGAATCTCGGATCGGCTTCCGGCCAGGCCCGCCAATCGAGTACGGATCTGTTGCCGACCAGACTCTGCCGTGCAACACTCTGCGCACGAGGAGCCTATGGCGATCACGATTACTGTCAACGGAACGTCGCAAACTCTTGATGTCGAGCCGGAGATGCCGCTCCTGTGGGCGCTGCGCGAGACGCTTGGTCTCACGGGCACCAAGTTCGGCTGCGGCATCGCGGCGTGCGGAGCCTGCACCGTTCATCTCGACGGACGCGCGGTCCGTTCGTGCACCCTTCCGATTTCGGCCGCCGACGGCAAGAGCGTGACCACGATCGAAGGGCTGGCCGCTGACGGCACGCTGCACAAGGTGCAGGCCGCCTGGATCGCGAACCAGGTGCCGCAGTGCGGCTACTGCCAGTCCGGAATGATCATGGCGGTCGCCGGCTTCCTCGCGCAGAACCCGAAGCCAACCGACGACGACATCGACGCGGGCATCACCAACATCTGCCGCTGCGGCACGTTCGCTCGCGTGCGAACGGCCATCCGTCAGCTCGCCGACGGCGAAGGAGCGGCGTCATGAAGAAGTGGACGAGACGCGCGTTCATCGGTGCAGGCACCGTCGCGGGAGGCGGCTTTCTGCTGGGGGTCGCCGGTTTCACCTTCGCACCAGGACGCCACTCACTGGTTTCCGCGGATGCAGCTGAAAAAGGGCAGCTCACGACGTGGATTACCGTGACGCCCGAGAACATCATCACGATCCTCATTCCGCACTGTGAGATGGGCCAGGGCGCGCCGACCGCGCTCGCGATGATGGCCGCAGAGGAAATGGAAGCCGACTGGCCGCTCGTCCGCGTACAGGAAGCGCCGGCCCTCGATGAATACGCCAACGGCTACATCGTCAGAGCCGTAGGCGGCAACTATGTGCCGGCCGTCATGGGGCGCGGCGTCGATTACGGCGCCTACAAGATCGCATCGTGGTTCGGACTGCAGGTAACCGGCGGGTCCACTTCCGTGCGAGGCACGGGTGAGTACGGCATGCGTGTCGCCGGTGCCGCGGCCAAGGAAATGCTCCTCGCCGCCGCCGCGAAACAGTGGGGTGTGCCGGCAATTGAGTGCACCGCAGCGAAGTCGACAATCACCCACAAGGCTTCCGGCCGTACAGCGACGTTCGGCGAACTCGCTTCCGCGGCTGCGGTGCTCGACGTACCAACGAGCCCGGCCCTCAAGAACCCGGACACATTCACACTCCGTCGCACGTCAGTGCCCCGGCTCGACATCCCGTCGAAGGTCAACGGAACTGCGAAGTACGGCATCGACGTGACGGTGCCAGGGATGCTCTACGCGGCTATCGAAATGGCCCCGGTCTTCGGCGGCAAGCTGCAATCGGTAGATACGACTCCCGCCGACGCGATGCCTGGCGTCAAGAAGGTCGTGAAGCTCGACGATGCGGTAGCGGTCGTTGCCGACAGCTTCTGGCGTGCGCGTCGCGCGATGGCGGCGCTGAAACCGGTGTTCGACGACGCCGGGCACGGAGGCGTGTCCACCGCGTCGATCTTCGAAGCCTACGACAAGGCGCTCGGTGCACCTCCGTCAGTGCCCAGGGATGCGGCAAAGGTCGTCACCGCCGATTACCGCGCCCCGTTTGTTGCGCACGCAACGATGGAGCCGATGGTCTGCACCGCGAAGGTGGAAGGCGATCACGTTGACGTCTGGGCCGGCGTCCAGGATCCGCTGAACGCCCGCTCGACAGCCGCGAAGGCCGCCGGTGTCAGCGCGGAGAAGGTCAGGCTGACCAACATGATGCTGGGCGGAGGCTTCGGCCGCCGGCTCCCCTTCACGTTCGATTACGTGGACATCGGCGTGCGCGTCGCCAAGGCGATGTCGCCCACGCCCGTGAAGACGATCTGGACGCGCGAAAACGACATTCAGCACGACTACTATCGCGGCGCGGCTCTGTCCCGTCATGCCGGCGCGCTGGACGCCAACGGCGCGCCGCTCGCTGCGGACTCGAACTACACGGGGGGAGGCAACGGCGAAGCGGTCTTCATGCCGTACGCGATCGCACAGAAGAATGCGTCGGAAAAGAAAGCCGATCATCCCATTCGGCTCGGACAGTGGCGGTCGGTGCTCAACTCGCAGCACGGCTTCTTCAAGGAGTCGTTCATCGACGAGATGGCACACGCGGCGGGAAAAGATCCGTTTGAGTTCCGGCGGAACCTGCTCAATGAGGAGCCAAGATTCAAGGCCGTCCTCGAGAAGGCGGCGGCGATGTCCGGCTGGGGCTCGCCTCTTCCGCAGGGTGAAGGACGCGGCATCGCGATCTGCGAGAGCTTCGGAACGATAGCCGGCGAGGTGGTGCACGTCAGCGTGTCACCCGCGGGCCGGCTCAAGGTGCTTCATGTCTACGCCGCGGTCGACTGCGGCGACGTGGTGAATCTCGACGGCGCGAAGGCGCAGGTCGAGGGCGGCATCATCTTCGCGCTCTCGGCCGCGCTGCTGAGCGAAATCAACATCGACCAGGGCAAGGTGGTCGAAAAGAACTTCCGTGACTACCCGATGATCCACATCGCGGATGCGCCGCGGGTCGGCGTGGAGTTCGTGCGTTCGGATGCACCACTCGGAGGTCTGGGCGAACCGTGCGTTCCGCCGCTTGCGGCCGCTCTGGCCAATGCCATTCACGCAGCCTCGGGCGTACGTGTTCGCGAACTCCCGATCAGGAAGACGCCGTTGGTCGCCAGGACGTAGACCTCGAGGTCATGGTGCAGCTGTCTCTTGCGCGGGGAGTGTTGCCGAACGGCTTGGTGCCGTGCGACACTCAGCGCGGAAGGGTCCCGGACTTCAGGGCGTGAAATTTCGTTCGACGTGCGAAAGGAACCGCAAAAATATGTCCCGTTCCAAGTTGTGGTCGCTGGTCGTCGTACCGGCGTTCGTCCTGGTGGCTGGCGCCAACCCTCCGGCTGTCCAGGCGCAGCATCCTGAAACCGCAAAAGGTCCCGCGAAACCGGAAGCCGCTTCAGACGACAAGATCGCACACGGCCGCTACATCGTTGAAAACGTCGCGATGTGCAGCCGCTGCCACTCACCGCTCGACTCGAATGGCGAACGCGACACCACGCACTGGCTGCAGGGTGGAGCGATCGGGTTCACGTCGTCGGTGCCGATTGCAGAGTGGGCGATGGTTGCGCCGCGCATCGGCGGCCGGCCGCCGGGAACCGACGAGGAGTTCGTGCACCTGATGATGACCGGCATCTCGCGGCGCGGAACCTACCTGCGGCAGCCGATGCCGCAGTTCCGCATGTCGCAGGCTGATGCCGAAGCCGTGCTGGCCTATCTCAAGTCGCTGCCGGCGCATCCGACAGGAACCAACTGACCTCCAGCTGTCCTGACCGCCGTGTCGCGAGACCGACGGTCAGGGCTTGACGCGCGGCCCGTAATGCGGCGGCGCTGAACCAGCCTCGATGGCGCCCAGGTCTGGCGCTGCTCCCGAAAATCCCTCCGTCACACCGGCCAGCGTTGTTCCCTTGTCGATAGCCGCTGCCCCAGGCTTCAGCCGGAAGTCGTAATCCTCCGCCTTGTAGACCTTCTGGACCTTCGATCGATCCTGCGCATCGAGCCGCGGTACGTTCACGAACATGTCGTAGTCGACCAGGATGCTATGGGTGTCCTGTTTGGTCCCTGCACTGTATTCGGCGAGCGATGCGAACTGCCTCGTGGGGAGCCTGGGTCCGTTTGGCGCCAGCGCCGAGTAATCGGCGCCAAGCGCCGTGGCGGGCCCGCTCCACTGGAATGACGATTTCACGCCGGGATTCGGGCGGAAGCCGTTGTAGTCCGACGAGGTGTAGCCGGTGAACGTATTCACCGCGAAGATCGCGTCCTGCGAGTTCTCGCCGAGGAACAGGTTGTTGCGCCAGTGCACGTTCGAACTCGCCTGCGCGGTCGTCTCCGAGAAGATCGTGTTGTTGTAAAAGAGCACGCCTGCCGATCCGCTGGTGAGCCGCGTCGAGCCACCGGGCAGGTGGTACGCGATGTTGCGATACCAGTAGACCGGTCCGCCCAGCTCGGGCTGATTGCAGAAGGCGTGAGAAGCCGAGTTGATCATCATGTTCCGCATGATGCGGATGTTGTGCATCCCGCCGTCGGCTTCGAACGGGTTGTCGTGGAAGTTCGTCATGTAGTTGTTATAGAAATCGATCGAGACCGGCCGCCGATCGCGAAACTCCTTGCCGGGATACTTCACGTCGCCAAGCGCCTCGGAGCCGTCCGGGTTGCCGTAGGTCTCGATGTCGATGCCATCGTGGAAGTTCGCCACGTAGTTGTAGGCGACAACGTGGCCTGGGCCGTACACCTTCACCGCGACATACGAGGCCATCACCGGAGGGAATTTCTGACCGTCGACACCATTGAACGGCGCCCAGAAGTTGCCTGACCAGCCGATGACGTGGTCGGGATCGTCGCGGCCGATGAAGTAGTTGTCGGCGATGTAGAAATTGTTCGAGCCGGAATAGTTCGACCACACGCCCGCGCCGACGTTCTCGAAGCGGCAGTGTTTGACCGTCAGACCTTTGGCGCCCAGTAGGAACTGGGTTCCGGCAAGGATGCCGTAATCGGCGTTCCTGAAGGTGATGCCCTCGACATACGTGTAGTCGGCCGCACGCACGTCGAAGAGGGCGAAGTTGCCGGCCCCGTCGAAGATGACCTCGCCATCACCGGCGCCCTTGATCGCGATGGGCCTGTCCGGCGTGCCATCGGCGGTGAGGTAATACGTGCCTTCGAGCGGAACGGTGCGGTTCACGAGCGGATCGTTCGTGTATTCGAGCCGGTTGTATTTGTAGAGACCGGCGTGCACCAGGATCGTGTCGCCGGCTTTCACGCGCGGTCGGCCTGCGGTCGCCCAGTCGGTTCCCGAGCACGTGAGGTTGTACGCGCACATCAGGCCTTCGAAGGCCGGCTCGCTCTTCTGCCCCTTGAATCCCGGGGGATAGACGTGGAAGACACGACCGTCAGTTGCAGGCTGCGGCTCCTTGCGGGTCCGCACCGACACGATCTTCTGCGGCGTACCCACGACACCGTCAGGATCGGATGCGACGAACCGCACGTCGTACTCGGTGTCGGGATCGAGATCGAGGACGCTACCCGCGAACATGTTCGGCGCAATCACATCCAGCTGCTGTCCGTTCGTGATCCGCTCGCGCTGTACGCGCAGCAGCGGCAGTCCGTCCTGCCATGCGGTGGCGCCGTGCTTGCGGTAGCTGACGGCGACGGCGCCGTTGCGGTTGTCGTCGCCGTCCACGAACCACTCGAAGCCCAGATTGAGCAGCGTGGGCGGATCGACCAGGAATTCGCCCAGCGTGAGCTTCACGGAAGGCGGTGCCGGCGCGGCAGGTTTCGACTGTGCGGAGAGTTCGAACTGTGCCAGTGCGGCGACGAGGACGGTGAGGCAGGCAACCAGCGGGATGAGCAGAGCTTTGCGCATGAAACTCTCCTGCGACGGCGGGCCTGAAGGCCCGCGGCTACGCACGTCGGCGGGTCTGATGGCCCGCCGCTACGTACATTTCTAACAGTACGTAGCCGCGGGGCTTTAGCCCCGCTGACAGCACTCAAAACAGCAGGAGTGTAGCGCGAATCGGCTGGTCTGGACCTAGCCGCGCGGCCTCGATTCGGCGGGGATGACCGTCAGTTGCCGGCGACCACCGGCCCGCAGAACGTGCACGAGCGCCGGCGAGCCGATCGCCTCGTCAGTGAGCATGCGCAGCAGATCGTCAATCCCGGTGACCGGGCGGCCGCCGAACGCGACGATGAGATCGCCGGTCTTCAGTCCGGCGTGGGTAGCCGGGCTCGACGCTTCGACCGACGTCACACGCACCGCGGACGACACGGCAAGTCCGTACGCACGGGCGAGGGCCCGCGGCATTGGCACGCTCTCACCTCCTATGCCGATGTAACTGCGACGGATGCGCCCGTCGCGGATCAGGCGCGCCGCCACCCAACGTGCCGTGTTGCTCGCGATCGCAAAGCACAGGCCCTGCGCCATCGAGATCATCGCCGTGTTGATCCCGATCACCTTGCCGCGTGTCGTCACGAGCGGACCGCCGGAGTTGCCGGGGTTGAGCGATGCGTCGGTCTGGATGATGTCGTCCATCAACCGGCCGGACTGCGCGCGCAACGAGCGGCCGAGCGCGCTGACGACACCCGACGTGACGCTGTGATGGAAGCCGTAGGGATTGCCGATCGCGACCGCAAGCTGGCCGACGCGAACGGCCCGCGAATCGCCAAACGTGGCCCACGGCAGCGACGGACCCTCGCCGGGATCGATCCGGATCACGGCAAGGTCGGTGTCCGCATCGCGTCCGACGAGATCGGCGCGGCGTGTGCGGCCGTCTGTCAGCGACACCTCGATGCGAGCTGCCTTGGCGACGACGTGGTTGTTGGTCAGGATCAGGCCGTCTGGCGTGAAGAGCACACCTGACCCGGCGCCCCGATCGCCTTCGATCCGGACCACCGCCGGTCCGACCGACTCCACTGTGTGAACCACCGCCTCGGAATAGGCGTCGAGGAGTTCGCTGTCACTCGCGTGAGGAATACTGGCGCTCATGAACGCCACTCTACGATTCGCGCAACCTTCCCACACCGCCCGAACGGGTAGGGGTTGAACTAGTCTTGCCCTGTGGGCGTCATCCTCACGCCGATCATCACGAAGGAGACGCTGGCCCTCGCGGAACTCCGCGGCCGGACGCTCGCGGTCGACGGAAACGCTGAGCTTTACCAGTTCCTCGCGCTGATTCGCATGCGCGACGGCCGGCCGCTTCACGATTCGAAGGGGCGCATCACGTCTCACCTGTCTGGTCTGTTCTACCGGGTCACCAGGCTGATGGCCGAGCACGGCGTCAACCTCGCCTTCGTGTTCGACGGAACGCCTCCTGCACTGAAGGCGCGCGAAGTTGCGAAACGTCGCGCAGTGCGCCAGCGATACGAGGAAGAGCGGGCGGCCGCCCTCGCCCGCGGCGACA
>Ga0310810_10003259_pt1 | contig 17668 bp, 13 predicted proteins | sample NCmetagenome_FD_207641 | JGI IMG/M metagenome (GOLD analysis project Ga0310810, IMG submission 207641) | Soil microbial communities from experimental microcosm in Duke University, North Carolina, United States - NC | ecosystem: Engineered > Artificial ecosystem > Soil microcosm > Unclassified ...
CGGCGGCACGTCCAGCGTGAGCACGCCATCGACCCCCGCCTCGCGAGCGCGGCGCGCGAACCTGTCCAGGCCCATGCGGAGGATTGGATTGGCGTAGCTGAAGATCACGATTGGGGCGTCGATCTGAGCGCGCACCCGGGCGAGCATGTCGAGGACGCCACCCAGCGTCGCGCCCGCCGCCAGCGCCCGCTCGGTGGCCCGCTGGATCACCGGCCCGTCGGCCAACGGATCGGAGAACGGAACACCCACCTCGAGGACGTCGGCGCCCGAGCCCGCCAGGGTCCGCAGGATGTCCGCGGTTGCCGCCATGCTCGGGTCGCCGGCGGTGACGTAGGTGACCAGCCCGGTGCGCTTCTCCGCCCTCAGACGGGAGAACGCCTGCTCAATGCGCGACATGCGCGCCCTCCTTGAGCATGCCTTCGACCGTCTGCACGTCCTTGTCGCCGCGGCCGGACAGGTTCACGAGCAGGACGGCATCAGCGCCGAACCCGGATGCCACCTTGCGGGCGTGGGCGATGCCGTGAGCCGATTCGAGCGCGGGAATGATGCCTTCGGTGCGCGCCAGCTCCTGGAACGCGGCGAGCGCCTCCTCGTCGGTGGCGTAGTGGTACTCGGCTCGCCCTGTCGCTTGAAGGTGCGCGTGCTCGGGCCCGACCGCCGCGTAATCCAGCCCGGCGGAAACCGAGTGCGTCGGCTCGATGTTTCCGTGCGCGTCCTGGAGCACCCACGTGCGAGTGCCCTGTAAGACGCCGGCCGATCCGCCGGCGAAGCGTGCGGCGTGCCGGCCGGACACAATCGCTTCCCCTCCCGCCTCGACGCCGATCAGCCGCACCTTCTCGTCGCCGATGAACGCATCGAAGATGCCGATGGCGTTGCTGCCGCCGCCGACGCACGCGATGACCGCGTCCGGCAGTCGCCCAATCTGCTCGAGGCACTGCTGGCGCGCCTCGCGGCCGATGACGCTCTGGAACTCGCGGACCATCAGCGGATAGGGATGCGGGCCGAGCGCCGACCCCAGCAGGTAGTGGGTGTCGTGCGGACGCGCCACCCAGTCGCGCATCGCCTCGTTGATCGCGTCCTTCAGCGTCCGGCTGCCGGAGTCCACGCCTTCCACCCGCGCGCCGAGGAGACGCATCCGGAACACGTTGAGCGCCTGCCGCCGCATGTCCTCGGTGCCCATATAGACGACGCACTCGAGGCCGAGCAGCGCACATGCCGTGGCGCTGGCGACGCCGTGCTGCCCGGCGCCGGTTTCGGCGACGATGCGGCGCTTGCCCATCCGCACGGCGAGGAGGGCCTGGCCGAGCGCGTTGTTGATCTTGTGCGCGCCGGTATGGGTGAGGTCCTCGCGCTTCAGGAAGATGCGCGCGCCCTCCGCGGCGGCGCTCAGTCGCCGTGCTTCCCAGAGCGGCGTCGGACGGCCGACGTACTGCCGCAGCAGCCGGTCGAGCTCGGCAGTGAAGCGGGGGTCGCGCCGCGCCGACAGATACTCGCGCTCGAGCGCTTCGACAGGCGCGACGAGTGTCTCGGGGACGAAGCGCCCCCCGAATCCGCCGAAGTAGCCGCGCGCATCGGGGTCGCGGCGCCCGAACCAGTCGTTGCTCATGCCACCTGTCTCACTGCCGCGACAAACGCGGCCATCCTCTCCGGGTCCTTGATTCCGGGGGCCGTCTCAACGCCTGACGAGACGTCCACACCGGCAGGCCGCGCGAGGGCGATTGCCTCGCCGACGTTCTCGGGCTCGAGACCGCCGGCCAGAATCACGAGCCGCCTGGCGGCGATTGGCGCCACTGCTTGCCAGTCGATGGTTCGTCCGGTGCCGCCGCGACGTACCGGGTCGTGCGCGTCCACGAGCACCGCGCCATTGCCCGCGACGTTGGGCGTGATGTCCGTGCCATCCGGCGACAATGTGACGGCCGGCAGAAGCCGCATGCCGCGCGGCATCGCCGGCACCGCGCCGACGATCTGCGCGACGAAGATGCCTGCATCGCGGCACTCCGCGACGAGTCCGGCGCTGGGGTCCACGAACACACCCACTGGCACCACGAACGGCGGCAGCGCCTCGATGATCGCGGCTGCCCGCTCGGCGCTGATAGCGCGCGGGCTGCGCGGCCAGAAGACGAAGCCGAGCGCATGCACCCCGAGTGTGGCCGCGCAGAGCGCGTCCTCGGCCCGTGTGATGCCGCAGATCTTGATGATCACCGCGCCACCTTCGCGATCAGACTGGCGAGTGCGTCACCCGGATCGGGCGTCGTCATGAACCGCTCACCGACGAGGAAGGCCCGGTAGCCGAGCGCCGTGAAACGTTCGAGGTCGGCGGCGGTCCGCAGACCGCTCTCGCTGACCGCGGTAATCGATGAGGTGAACCGGGCGGCGAGCCGCTCTGACAGATTGACGTCTACATCGAGCGTCTTGAGATTGCGGTTGTTGACGCCGATGATCTGCGCACCTGCGGCGAAGGCGCGGTCGAGTTCCTCCTCCGTGTGCACCTCGACAAGCGCGGCAAGGCCGCGGCCCGCGGCCTCGCGAGACAACTCCGCCAGCGCCGTGTCGTCGAGCGCGGCGACGATCAGTAGCACGGCATCGGCGCCGGCCGCGACCGCCTCGAGCAGCTGATATGAATCGACGATGAAGTCCTTGCGCAGAAGCGGGGTCGTGACGGCGTCTCGCACCGCGGCCAGGTGCCCAAGCGAGCCGTCGAAGAACGCCGGCTCGGTCAGCACCGAGATCGCGGCCGCTCCCGCACGGGCGTAACCGGTGGCGATTGCGACCGGATCGTAGGCGGCGCGCAGCACCCCGCGTGACGGTGATCGCCGCTTGCACTCGGCGATGACGTTGACCGCGCCGTCGCGCCGCAGAGCTGCTGTGAAGGCATCGCCATGCGGCTGCCTGACGGCAGCGCGTTTGGCGAGCGCCTCGGCCGGTTCGTTGACGCGGGCGCTTTCAACCCGCGTCCGCGTCGCTTCGACGATCGCCGCGAGCAGATCCGGTGCCTGAACCTTCGCGTCGGCGCTCATGCGGCTCCAGCCTCCTCGACCGAGACGGCTTTGAGCCGGTCGAGCGTGGATCGGGCGGCGCCGCGGTCGATGGCCTCTGCCGCTCGGGCCAGGCCCGATTGCACCGAGTCCATCACGCCCGCCACCATGAGCGCGGCTCCGGCATTGAGCAGCACGACGTCGCGCTGCGGCCCGCTTTCGCCGGCAAGTACCCGCTCGATGATTCGCGCGTTGGTATCGGCATCGCCGCCGGTGAGCGCGCCCACGGCTGCCTTGGGCAAGCCGTAATCGCTCGGGTGGACGTAGAAGGTATGCACGGCGCCGTTTCGCACCTCCGAGACCTTGGTGTGGCCGGTAGTGGACAACTCGTCGAGACCGTCCGCTCCGTGCACCACCCAGGCTCGCTCGGCGCCGAGCGCCAGCAGCGTTCGAGCAATCAGCTCGGTCAACTCCGGCCGCGGGACGCCCACCATCTGCCGGGCTGGCCTCGCCGGGTTCGTCAGCGGCCCGAGCAGATTGAACGCGGTCCGGACTCCGAGGTCGCGTCGCGCCTGCGCGGCATGCCGCATCGCCGGATGGAACGTCGGCGCGAATAGAAAGGCGATGCCGGCTTCGTCCAGGCAGCGGGCCGCGGTGGCCGGCGACATCTGGACGTGAACGCCGAGCGCCTGCAGCACGTCCGCGGAGCCGCACAGGCTCGACACCGATCGATTGCCGTGCTTGGCCACGCGCACGCCACACGCGGCAATCACCAGCGCCGCTGCGGTCGAGATGTTGAAGCTGCCCGATCGGTCGCCGCCGGTACCGCACGTGTCGAACACCGGGCCGCGCTCCCCTGGCAGCGGCACCGCGTGCGCGCGCATCGTCGTCGCCAGCCCGACCAGTTCAGCCGGGCGTTCGCCCTTCATCGCGAGGCCCACCAGCAGTCCCGCAATCTGGGCCGGCGCGGCTTCTCCTCGCATGATCGCCGCCATCGCCGCCGAGGCCTGCTCGACGGAGAGATCTTCGTGACGGTGCAGCCGCTCGATGAGCTCGGTGAACATGATCACAAGGCCAGGAAATTGCGCAGGAGCTGCCGCCCCTCCTGCGTGAGGACCGATTCGGGGTGGAACTGGACGCCGTGCAGCGGCCAGCGACGGTGACGGAGGCCCATGATGAGGCGATCGTTCCGCGACCGGGCGCTGACGACCAGCTCGTCGGGAAGCCCCTGTTCGTCGACGACGAGTGAGTGATAGCGGCCGGCCTCGAATCCCCTGCCGATTCCCGCGAACACGCCGGTGCCGTCGTGGTCCACGGTGGAGGTCTTTCCGTGAATCGGGATCGGCGCGCGCACGACCGCGCCGCCGCATGCGAGCCCGATCGCCTGGTGTCCGAGGCAGACTCCCAGGATCGGCCGCTCGGAGCCAAAGGTCCGGATCACCTGCAGCGAGATACCGGCGTCTTCGGGGCGGCCAGGTCCGGGCGAGATCACGATGTGGTCGGGCATCAGGGTGCGAATCTCGTCCAGCGACGTCTCGTTGTTGCGCCGCACCACGACCCGCGCCCCCAGCTCCCCCAGGTACTGGACCAGGTTGTAAGTGAACGAATCGTAGTTGTCGATCACCAGCACCATGACCGCTGCCTCACAGTCCCGCCTGCGCGAGCTCGAGGGCGCGGAACATCGCGCGGGCCTTGTCGCGCGTTTCCTCGTACTCCGCGGTGGGATTCGAGTCCGCGACGATGCCGGCGCCAGCCTGCACCTTGGCGCGGCCGTGCTCGAGCAGGATGGTACGAATCGCAATGCAGAAATCGAGGTTCCCCGCGAAATCCAGGTAGCCCACGGCCCCGGCGTAGAGGCCGCGTCGCGACGGCTCGAGGGCCTGGATGATCTGCATCGCGCGGACCTTGGGCGCGCCGGATACCGTGCCGGCTGGGAAACAGGCGACCAGCGCGTCCAGGCGATCGCGATCGTCCGCCAGCGTCCCTTCCACGACCGAGACCAGGTGCATCACGTGCGAGTAGCGCTCGAGCGCCATGTAGGTCGGCACGCGAACCGTCCCGTATTCGCACACGCGCCCGAGATCGTTGCGGCCGAGATCGACAAGCATCACGTGCTCGGCCTTCTCTTTCTCGTTCCGTTTCAGTTCCTCGGCAAGCCTCCGGTCCTCCTCCTCCGATTTGCCGCGCGGGCGCGTCCCGGCAATCGGGTGGGTGACGGCGTGACGGGCCTCGACCCGGACCAGCATCTCGGGCGACGAGCCGACAATCGAGCGATCGCCCATCCGGATGAAGAACATGTACGGCGACGGGTTGACGTGCCGAAGCGCGCGATACACCGTGAACGCGTCCGCGCCAATCTCGGTTTCGAAGCGCTGCGACAGGACTGCCTGGTAGATGTCGCCAGCGGCGATATGCTCTTTCGCGCTGCGGACCATCGACTCGAAACGCTCCTGCGTCAGGTTCGACGTGAACGTCAGTTGCGGGTTCTCACCTCGCCGCGGCAGGGAAAGCGCCCGCTCCAACTCGCGCTCGAGAAATTCGATCTTCGTGACCGCGAACTGATAGAGCGCGCGGAGGTCCTCGTCGCCGGTGATGCGGGCGTTGGCGATCAGCAGGATCCGGTGCTGAACGTGATCGAATGCGAGCACGGTGTCGAAGAGCATGAAGCCGGCCTGATCCGTCTCCGCCGGACCGCCGTCTGCGGGGGCAACTGCCGGCTCGAACCAGGCCGCGGCGTCGTAGCCGAAGTACCCCACTGCTCCACCCGTGAAGCGAGGCAGGCCTGGCACGAAGGGCGACCGGAAGCCGTTCATCAGCGACCGCAGCGTTTCGACGAACGGCTGCGCCGCGGTCGACGTCGTCCCGGCCTGTTCCAGCGTGGTCTGGCCGTCGCGACCGTGAAGGATGAGAAACGGATCCTTGCCCAGGAATGAGTAGCGGCCAACGTGCTCACCGCCCTCCACGCTCTCCAGCAGGAAGGCGTAGTCGGAATGTTCGGCGACCTTGAGGAACGCCGACACCGGCGTCAGGAGATCGGCGACCAGCTCCTTCACGACCGGAACGAAGGTGCCGCGCTGAGCAAGCTCCACGAATTCTTCGAACGACGTCAGTTTCATACAGGATGTGTCTCGCTCAGTCGCGCAAGCGCGGCGTCGCGCATGGCGGCTTCGGGCGGTGAGGCGCCGGTCCACCAGGTGAACTGGGCTGCAGCCTGGGCGACGAGCATGTCGAGCCCGCCGATGGTTTCGCAGCCGCGCGCGATGGCGTCGGCAATGAGTCGTGTGCGCGGCGGGTTGTAGACGAGGTCGTATACGAGGCGGCCGCTCAGCAGATCGGCAGCGACCGGCGACTCATCGATGGCGGGCGCCGTGCCGATTGGTGTGGCGTTGACCAGGAGGTCCCACGATCCGGGTGATGGCGGCCACGAGGTCCACGCCACGCCCGCCCGAGAAGCGAGCTCGGCGGCTTGCATCTCGCGCCGAGCCGAGATTGTCACGTCCATTCCGGCCTCGCGCAACGCCATCGCGACGGAGCGTGCCGCACCGCCCGCGCCGAGCACCGCCGCCCGCTGTCCCCGCAGGGTGCCGCGCGAAGCCAGCGGCGCCATGAACCCTGCGGCGTCGGTGTTACGTCCCTCCCAGGTACCGTTGGGCCGACGCAAGGTGTTGATCGCTTGCGCCTGCTGTCCCTCGCGATCGACCGCGCCGGCCAATTCGAAAGCAGGCACTTTGAAAGGCGCGGTCACGCTGGCGCCCCGAAGGTCCATCCTCTCGGCGAACTGCCGGAAGTCTTCGAAGTCGGCGGCCGCGAGCGGCACGTACACCGCGTCGATGCCGCAGGCGTCGAAGGCGCGATTGTGAATGGCCGGCGACAGGGAATGTGAAACCGGCCGTCCGACGACGCCGTAGAGGGCAGTGCGGGCAGTCAGATTGGAGACCCTGAATTCGTCTCTCATTCGCTCTGCGCTGACTTGACCGGGAGCGGCAAGCGTGGTGTCGGCGGCGTAGGTCCAGAGCGACCCGAGAGGAGCCGCCAGAACGCGGGTTGGAAGCCCGGCCTCGCCCATGGCCACGACCACGGTGGGGGCTTCGTGCGGCTTGAGGATCTCCACCAGCGCCGGTCCGTCGATCAGCCGATGAGCCATGGCTGCGACCTTCACAACCCGGGCGCCGGTCTGCCGCATCGACCTCACCCGCTCGGGCAGATCGTCAGGAATGCCCGCGAAGTCATGCAGCGACACGACGATGCGATCCCGGTGACGGCCGCCAGCAAACCCTGGCGTGAGCGCCTTCGCTTCGATGTCCACGTACTCGGCGCCGAGCTCCAGTGCCTCCTCGAGAAGCCGGAGCCGATCCGCTTCAGATCCCGCGAAATGACCGCCTTCCCACGCAGCCCGGCACGTGACGATGACGGGTGCCCGGCGTCCCTCGAGAGCGCCCCGAACGTCAGGCCGGTCCACGGCGTCGAGGCGCAGCTCCACCAGCTCGGCGGCAGAGAGCTGGTCTCGCCGCTCCCGCAGCGCCTCCATGGTCGGCGCCATCACGGTTATGCACAGGCGGGTCTGGTCCATAAATGCAAAAAGCGCCTCTTCAACAGGGTTGAAGAGGCGCTGGTCGAGTGACGGTTGGCGGTAGATCAGTTCACGCGAACGCTAGGCAGCCTCTTCATGTGGGCGCCAATACCACCAACCCGTAAACACACCCGTGCCGACGCCGGTCTTGACGGGCGAGGCAACGTGGCGGGCGGGCAAACCGACTCGAGCGCGCATGCGAACGTCGAAACAGTAACACATCGCGTAGTATTGAACAAGGAACGCCCGCGCGACTTGCCCGTTCTCATGCGCATATACCGCTTCGTGGCTCCCATCGCCCTGGCTCTTGCCGTCCTCCTCCTCGCCGGCAGGCCTGGCGCGCAGACGCGCCAGATGTCCATCGACGAGGTGAAGCCCGGCATGGTCGGCGTGGGCCGCACCGTCTTTTCCGGCACCACCCTCGAAGACTTCAAGGTCCACATCCTCGGCGTGCTGCGGAACATGATCGCGCCGAACCGCGACCTCATCCTCGCCCGCCTCGAAGGCGGCCCGCTGGCCGACACCGGAGTGATTGCCGGCATGAGCGGCAGTCCCGTCTACATCGACGGCCGCCTGCTCGGCGCGGTGTCCTACTCGCTCGGCCAGTTCTCGAAGGAACCGATCGCCGGCATCACGCCGATCGCCGAAATGACCGACGCGACGGCAATGGCCAGCACCGCGGCGCGCGCCCGGCCGGTGTCGATTGCCTGGCCGTTCACGCCGGAACAGCTCTTTGCGATCTGGACCAGGGATCTCGGCCTTACTCGTCCGGCGGGACTGCCGCTTTCCGGCGTCCAAGCGGCCGCCCAGGGCGCAATGCTCCGCCCGATTGCGGTCCCGCTCACGGCCAGCGGCTTCGACCCTTCGCTGCTTACGGCGCTTTCTCCCACCCTCGCGGCGGCCGGCCTTGTTCCAATCACCGGTCAGGCGCCGCCGACCACCGCCATCGACTCCAAGCGGACTCTCGCGCCGGGTGACGCCGTCGGCGTCTCACTCCTCTCAGGCGACTTCGAACTGGGCGCAACCGGGACCGTCACGGCTGTCGAGGGCGACCGCGTCTACGCGTTCGGCCACCCGCTGTACAACCTCGGGCCGACCCAGTTCCCGATGACCACGGCAACGGTGCACGTGGTGCTGCCGAGCCTCATGCAGTCCAGCAAGCTGGCGAGTTTCGGGCCGGTCATCGGCACCCTGCAGCAGGATCGCGCGACTGCCATCGCCGGCACGCTCGGGGCCGGTCCGTCGCTGATTCCGATGACGGTGACGCTCAATTCGAACCGCCTCGGCGCGCGAACCTTCTCGTTCGGCGTGGTCCGCGACGCGACGTTCACGCCGCTTCTGGCCTACCTTGCGGTTGCCAACGTCCTGACCGCCTACGAGCGCGCGACCGGTCCGGCATCGATCACGGTGAAGGGGACGGCGAGCATCAAGGCCCACGGCGAGCTGGATTTCGAAGACGTGTTCACCGGCGATCAGCCGATCGGCCTCGCCGCCGCCTATGTGGCCGGGCCGCTCACTCAGCTCTTCAAGAACACCTCGGAGCCCGTGGACGTCGAGCGGATCGCGCTCACCGTGGATGCGTCAGAGGAGACGCGCGCCGCACGGATCGAGCGCGTGTGGCTGGACACGCCCCGCCCACGCGCCGGTGGAACCGCGATCGTATCGGTCGCGCTGCGCGGCCCGAATGGCGAAGAGATCATCAAGCGGGTGCCGATTACCTTCCCGCCGAATGTCACCGGATCGGTGCAGCTGCTGGTCGCGGACGGCGCGCGCGCGTCAGCCGACGATCGTCGCGACGTTCGCGGCGCGGACGCTCAGCGGCCCTCGCAGATTATCCGCTCGTTCAATCGGACCCGGCGAGGCAATCGCCTCTACGTTCGCCTGTCGACCAACGACCCCGGCGCGGTCGTCAGCGGCGAGCCGATGGGCGCGCTGCCGCCATCAGTGCTGGGCGTGCTCGAATCGGACCGAAGCGCCGGCAACGTGTCCAGCATGAACTCGGCGATCAAGGCTGAATGGGACGTGCCGCTCGATCTGGCCGTGACCGGATCGCGGCAGCTCACGATCCCCCTCGACTCATCACGATGACCCGAACCCCTCGTTTCCGGGCGCTGCTTGCCGCGGCCGCCCTCCTCGTTTGTACATGGCAGCTGTCGGCGGCCCCGGGTTTCTGGCAGGCAGCCACCCAGGCGGACTTCCTGAAGGGCGACATCGACCAGCTGTCGGTGGATCGCCACGGCCGCCTGACGCTCGGCCCTGAGGTGAAGAAGATCTTCGACGGCGCCGTTACGGTCGTGTGGGCAATGACGAGCAGCCCCGACGGCACGACCTATCTCGGTACCGGCAATGACGGCAAGGTCTACAAGGTGGCACCGGACGGGACCGGCACGCTGTTCTACGACAGTCCCGAGCTCGAGGTCCATGCCCTGGCCCTGGCTCCCAACGGCGGGTTGTATGTCGGCACCTCACCGGACGGCCGCATCTACCGCGTGGACGGCCGAGGCCAGGCGACGCCGTTCTTCGATCCCGAGGACAAGTACCTCTGGGCGCTGGTCACCGACCGCAAGGGGATCCTCTACGCGGCAACAGGCGACAAGGGCGTCGTCTACCGCATCACGCCCGACGGCAAGGGCGAGCCGTACTTCACAACGAAATCGACGCACGCGATGACGCTGGGCGTCGAGCCATCCGGCGCCTTGCTCGTCGGGACCGCCGGGCCAGGGCGAGTGTTTCGGGTCGATGCGGCAAAGAAGGGGTTCCTCCTGCTCGACACTCCGTTCCAGGAGATCCGGTCGATACGGCTCAACGATGGCGGCCTGATTTACGTTGCCGCGCTCAACGGCAAGCCGTCGAGCGGCGGCGGCAACGACACTGCCGAGACGCCGCCGGCGCCGACGCCGCCCCCTACTGCGTCGGTGTCCAGCGAGGTGCTCTCGTTCTCGGTTATCGATGTTCCGGTCTCCGCGCAAAGCTCGTCGCCTGCCCAGTCGGCGTCGGCCGGCAACGCGACGTCGGGCGCTGTCTACCGCATCCAGCCGGACGGACTGTACGACCTGCTCTGGGAAGCGAAGGAAGATTCGCCCTACGACCTCGCGCTCGAGCCTGACGGCGGCGTGCTCGTCTCCACCGGCGACAAGGGCAAGATCTACCGCCTCTCGGGTGAGCCGATCGTGCCGGTTCTCGTGACCAGCGTGCCTGCGGAGCACGCGACGACCATGACACGGGTTGGCGATCGGACGCTGCTCGCGACGGCGAATCCCGGGCTGCTGGTGTCGGTGTCCGGCGCGCGTGCGACTCGCGGCACGTACGAGTCGGAGGTGAAGGACGCCAAGGTCGTCGCGTCTTGGGGCAGCATCTCGTGGCGTGCGGCAACGCCGAGCGGCACCAAGGTCGAGGTCTTCACGCGTGCCGGCAATACCAAGACGCCCGACGAAACGTGGAGCGACTGGTCGGTTCCATACAACTCCGCCGAAGGCTCGCCCATCACCAGTCCCAAGGCTCGTTATCTGCAGTGGCGCGCGGTGCTGACCGGCACCACGGCGACTCCCATCCTGACCTCGATTTCCGCCGCCTATTTGCAGCGCAACATCCGGCCGCGGGTGGAATCGATCACCGTGCATCCCGCCGGCGTGGCCTTCCAGAAGCCGTTCTCCACCGGCGAAACCGAGATCGCCGGCTTCGACGAGGAGCCGGCCGATCGCAAGCTCGTCAGCCAGGGCACGGGAGCCGCGGCGCAGACCGGCGGCCCGACACTGGGGCGGAGGATCTACCAGCGCGGGCTCCAGACGCTGGCGTGGAAAGCGGAAGACGACAACGGCGACGACCTGACTTACACGGTGTTGTATCGCCGCGAGGGTGAAACCAGCTGGCGAACGCTGAAGTCGGGACTCTCCGAGACGCTCACCGTCTGGGACACATCGTCGACTCCGAACGGCACCTACGTCGTCAAGGTTGTCGCCTCGGACGCCAAGGCTCACCCGGCCGAGGAGGCGCTGATCGGCGAGCTGGAGAGTTCGAGCTTCGACATCGACAACACTCCCCCGTCAGTCACGGTCGGCAGCGTTGCGCGTGAAGGCACTCGCTTCGTGGTGCAGGTCGAAGTGCGCGACACGGACTCGCCGCTGACCCGCGTCGAATACTCGCTCGACTCGCAGAAGTGGCAGGTCGCCTACCCGCGAGACGGCATGCTCGACTCACGACGCGAGCAATTCGAGATTCGCCTCGACGCCGACACCGCCGGACGCGTGCTGGTCATCCGCGCGACCGACGCCCTCAACAACGTGGGCGTTGGGCAGGCGGCGATCCCGAAGTAGAAGGCAGAAGGCAGAAGGTTGCGCCTTCTGACTACGACTTACGACAGGTAACCGTCGTCAGTCGCTGGCCGGTTCAGGCCCACGGGAGTGGGCTTTGGCGTGGTCGGGAGACGATCGACAGCTGGCGTCGCGGCGGGCGGGCGGCGAATCACGATCACGTCGTCGGTCGGGCGGCCCTTGACGGTGGTGTTGGCGAGCACCCACACCATGCTCACCGCGACCGGATCGCCGGTCGGCGTGTTCTTGGCCGGTTCGAACTCCACCTGTGAAGCCTGCTGGAGCATGGCCAGCAGGACGTCGGGACGCACCTTCTGCGGACCGAGCGGCGTATCGCCGAGCAGCTCGAGATTCTGAATCCTGCCCTCTCGAGTCACAACTGCCGACAACGCAAACACCGCGTCGCCGCTTGCCAGCGGCAGAGGCGCTGACGCGTCGTCCACCCGCGTCCGCGGCGCGAGCATGCGCGCGTCGAGCCGGACCGGATTCTCGTTCGAGCCGGGGTTCGCGAGGAACGTGATCAGGCCCGCCAGCGAATCGGGCCGCTCCTGGCTGGCGGCGTGCAGCACACCGATCGAGCCGATGAGACAGAACAGCATCGCTGCGGTTGCGCCGAGCGCCGCCCAGACGAGATGCATGTCCTGGAACAGCGACTTGATCTCGGATTCGAACGAGAACTGCTCTTCGACGCGCAGCCGCTCCACCACGTAGCCCGGCAGACGCTCGGCTTCCGGGGCGTCGCGGTCCGGCTGGTGCCATGCAGCTTCGCGCAGCGAGTGGCGCAGATCGGCCAGTTCGGCCGCGACCAGCGAGCAGGTGACGCAGTCCTGCAGATGGCTCTGAATGGCAACCCGCTGCTCGATCGTCAGCTCGTCGTCGTGGAACTCCTCGAGCCGTTCCTGCACGTCTTCGCACCGCGTGACGTGCATCATGACCGGCTCTCCCGCAGCTGGTGCCGCAGCGCCTGTCGGGCGCGGGTCAGCCGTGATTTCACCGTACCGACCGCGACGCCGAGCGAGAATGCAATCTCGTCGTAGCTGAGCCCGTCGATTTCGCGCAGGACGACCACGGTCCGCTGATCGAACGGCAGGTCGTTGAGGGCGCTCCACAACTTGGACGCGAGCTCCTTCCGGGCGAGAGCCCGATCGGGCGAAGTGCCGTCGCTTGGCTGCGACAGGTCGCCGTGCTCGGCGACGTGCTGGTCCAGCGACACCTGATCAGCGCGTCGGCGGCGGCGCCAGAACCGTTGCCGGTTACGCGCCTGATTGATGACGATGCGGTAGATCCAGGTTTTGAGAGAGGATTGCCCGCGGAAGCCATGAAGGGTCCGGAAGACCCGGAGGAAGACCTCCTGTGAGAGGTCCAGGGCTTCGTCGCGGTCGCCGAGAAGGTTGAGCGAGAGGGTGTAGACCATCCGCTCGTGTCCCGCAACCAGCTCCGAGCAGGCGCCCTCTTCTCCCGCGGCGCACCGCTGAATGAGGGCAGCCTCTCCCGACGCGATATCCGACCACCCGAACGCGCCAGCTTCTTTCACGAGTTCCTCGGCGATAAGTCGCGGACCCATGATCAGTCTAAACCAATTAGAACCCGCGGACTTGCGAAAGTTCCCGTCTTCGCTGGGGCGAATGACCCCACCGAGCCATTTTGTTACCATCGTCGCAATGCGTCGCACGCTCGTGGCGCTGGCTCTCGTGGCCGCCGCCGGCGTTGTAGGAGCGCTGGCCTACGCCTCCTATTCCACCGAACAGGAGTTCGTCCGCCTCGTGGCCAGCGGGGACGAGGCGGCCGAGGCGGGACGGGTGTTCGAATCCCTCGAAGCCTACAGCGGCGCCCTGGCGCTGGTCCCCGACGCCGTAGTCGCGTACCTGAAGCGGGGCCGGGTCTACCAGCTCCAAGGCGAATCCGAGGCCGCGCTTCGGGACCTGCGGCGCGCCGCCGAATTGGACCCGTCGTCCACCCGCCCGCTCGAGTGGCTTGGCGACATCAGCCTCGACCTGGACCGCGTCGACCGCGCGGCGGAGTACTTTCAGCGTTACGTCGCCCTCGATGACCGCAACGCCCGCGTCCTCTACAAGCTGGCGGTGGCGAGGTATCGCGCTGGCGCGGCCGCCGACGCGCTGGCGGCGCTCGACCAAGCACTGGCGCTCGATCCGGCGCTTGGCGACGCGCGATTTCTGCGCGGCCTCTGCCTGCGCGACCTGGGACAACCGCAGGAGGCGCGGAAGGCGCTCGAAACGGTTGTCACGGCGTCGCCGGGAGCTTCCGGTCCACGCGAAGCCCTCGCCGAGGTCTACACCAGCCTGGGAGAGCACCAGCACGCCATCGACACGCTGGAAGCCGTAAGCGCGTTGGACCCATCCCGGGCGGAGCCGCTGATCGTGGTGGGCCTGGCCTACGCCAGCAGCGGCCGCGATACGCAGGCGATCCAGACGCTGACGAGAGCCATCGAGCGCTTTCCGGACTCGCCGCGCAGCTATGCCGCGCTGGGCCACGTCTGGCTGGGCATTGCCGAACGGCGAAGCGACCCGGCGGCTCTGTCCAAAGCTGTCGAGGCGCTGACCGAGGCCGCTCAGCACGCGACCAACACCAGCGCGGCGCTGAGCGACCTGGGCCGGGCGCTCACACTGAGCGGAGACGTGGCTGGCGCCGAACGCGCGTTGCGACAGGCCGTGACGCGATTGCCGGTCTCCAACGATGCCTTCCTGCGGCTTGCGGCGGTTACCGAGCGGCAGCGGCGGTTACCCGAGGCGCGCGACGCACTGCTGCAGTACGCCGCGCTCGTCGGCGATCGCGAGCCGATGACATCGATCGCGACGCACATCGCCGAGCTGTCGCTGCAGATGGGCGAACCACTGCTGGCGGCACGGTGGATCGATCGCGCGATCGACGAGGGCGGCCCGACGCCCGCCCTGCTGGAGCTCAAGGCTCGAGCCGGCGTCCCTTGATTCGTTCCTTGATGCCTTTTCCCTGTTGCGTCCTTTCCTTCTGCCTTCTGCCTTCTGCCTTGTGCCTTTTGCCTTGACGTCCGTTAGCCAGGTGTCTTGAGCCCCAGGCGCGTCACCAGCTTCGCCAGTCCCTGCCGCGAAACCCCGAGGTCGCGAGCCGCGAGCGCCTGCCGGCCGTCGGCGCGAGCCAGGGCCGCACGCACGAACCGGGTTTCGAACTCCCTGCGCGCCGCGGCGAGCGATCGCGCGTCACCGAGCGCCGCCGTTCGGCCGATGTGCGCGGGCAATTGAGCCGCCGAAATCTGCCCGCGCGAGGCGCTCGAGACGATCAGGGACGCGAGCACGTTCTGCAACTCGCGCACGTTGCCCGGCCAGTCGTAGCGCCCGAGCGAGGCCATCGCGACTGGCGACAGCGCTGCGCGACTGCCGGTTCGTGACACGAGCCCCTGCCAGATGTGGCGCACGAGCGATGGCAAATCCTCCAGCCGCTCGCGCAGCGGAGGAATCGTCAGCCGCACGACGTCGAGCCGGTAACGCAGGTCGCGGCGGAACCGTCCTGCCTGCGACTCCTCTGCCAGCGGCTTGTTCGTCGCCGCGACAACGCGTGTGTCGATCGGGCGCACGTGCGACTCGCCGAGGCGCCGGACTTCGTGTTCCTGGAGCACCCGCAGCAGCTTGGCCTGGACGCGGGCCGACAGTTCCGAGACTTCGTCGAGGAACAACGTCCCGCCGGTCGCCTCCTCGAAGAGCCCGGTCCGCTCGGCCACGGCTCCTGTGAACGCACCCTTCGCGTGCCCGAAGAGCTCGGCCTCGGCCAGCTCTTCGCCAAGCGCCGCGCAGTTGAGTGCGCAGAAACGGCGCTGCCGGCGCGGGCTCATCCGGTGAATGGCTCGAGCGACGAGCTCCTTGCCGCTGCCGCTCTCGCCTTCGATCAGCACCGGAAAGGGCGATTGCGCCGCCCGCGCGACCGCGGTACGCAGCTGCCCCATCGCTTCGCTGTCGCCCACCAGTTCCGGAATCTCAGGGGCATCGGTCCGGACGCGGGCGCGCTCGAGCGAGGCCTGCACCGCCGGTGCGATGGCCGCCGCCGCGACCGTGATGAGACCGTCAGCGTCGGTGAGCCGGACAGGCAATTCCGCAGACCAGCGGCACCGCAGCGCGCCGATGACCGAGCCTCCGTACCGGATTGGCCATGCCGCCTCGCTCGGCGGACGATCGGCGCCCGGCAGACACGCAACTCCAGTGGCAACGACCTTGTGCGCGACCGATACGTCCGCAGGCAGGACACCGGCCTGAGCGATGACCCTCGGCACCTCCCGTTCGAAGCCGACGCACGCCAGTCCCGACGCTGCGATGCGATCGCGCACCAGCGCGACTACCCGCGCGACGGCCGTCTCCTCGTCGTCGATCGACTGGCAGAGCTCCAGCACGCGAAGGAAATCGTCGGCGAGCGCGCGCTCGCCCCGCTGCGGCTGTTCGATCTCGCCGATCCGCCGCCGGGCCTGTTCGACGCGCGCCTCGACGGGTGCGGGGCGCGGAGTGCCGACATCCGGCAACGCCGCGCGGGCCTCGAGCACTCGCCCCTGCGCCGCCAGCGTCATCGACAACGCGGCGCGGGCGGTGTCCTCTGATTCGATCGACGGCGCGAGCATCAGTGCCCAGCGAGCACCAGCCGCGGCTTCCTCGTCCGCGCCACTTTCGCCCGCGGAGCGACACCACGCGTCATCGGCCAGCGATTCCGAAGAGACCGCGGTATCGGCCGGCCAGCTGTCACCGGAGCCCTCGTGAATCATCGACGGCGCCGCGATCAAGCGCAGCGGCGAGCGCAAGGCCCGCGTGGCGCCCCTGATGACGAGATGAGGACGCGTATCCCGCCGGGCGAGTCGAAGGAGGCCCAGGGCGCCGGACGCGGTCACCTGGCCATCGCAGGTGAGCACGACCAGCGATCGATCGGCCAGCCATCGCGGCCAGCGCCAGTGATTGCCACGAAGCACCTCGCCCAGGACTCCCACCGCCACCGGGACGAACCCCGCCAGGCGCGCTTCGCGCGCGATGTCGAGGGCCGCACGCCTCCAGCCGGCCTCGTCGTCGGCCGCCACGTCCAGAGCGCGAGGACATCCATCGCGGGCGTCCTCGAGCGCGGCGCGTACCGAATCCATCGCCACGGCTGCGGCGGCCGGAACGTCCGGTACGCGCGCCCACGCTTCTACGAAGACGCGAGCAGAACGCGGCCCCGAGTCGATGAGCCGCCAGGAGCCGCGTGTGCTGTACGGGGGTTTCGCCGTCGGCCGGGTGAACATCCTGACCCGGACTGGCAGTCCAGTCGCGAGATCGAGGGCGGAGCCCTCACCACTGAGGAAGCGATCGAGGAGCAGCATGCCGGGCCCTTGCTGCAACGTCGTCTCCGCGTCGCTCGTCGTGATGTATCAACGACTTAGCGCCGTCGCCTCGACCGGGAGTCGCAGAAAGTTCGGATAGAATTCGGAACCGATGCTTCGTTTTTTGACCGCTGGTGAATCGCACGGCCAGGGTCTGGTGATCATCGTCGAGGGGCTTCCCTCCGGGCTGCGCGTCGACGTCGACGCGATGACGTCGGACCTGCGGCAGCGGCAGGGCGGATACGGCCGCGGACGCCGGATGGCTATCGAGTCCGATCGCACCGAGATTCTTGGCGGCGTGCGCCGGGGCCGCACCACCGGTGCGCCGGTGGCGATGCTGATTCGGAACCGCGACTGGACGAACTGGCAGGCGACGATGCACGTCGAGCCGGAGGCGCCGGAGGGATCGACCGGCGCGAAGCGGGCCGCGGTAATCCGACCGCGCCCTGGCCATGCCGATCTCGCGGGCGCCCTCAAATACGAACTCGAT
>Ga0310810_10003260_pt1 | contig 17667 bp, 16 predicted proteins | sample NCmetagenome_FD_207641 | JGI IMG/M metagenome (GOLD analysis project Ga0310810, IMG submission 207641) | Soil microbial communities from experimental microcosm in Duke University, North Carolina, United States - NC | ecosystem: Engineered > Artificial ecosystem > Soil microcosm > Unclassified ...
ACGGCTCGACGCCGATCACGCTCGTGGGCGCTGAGCCGAAGCGGCACGAAACCGTTCCTCCCGCTCGCTTCACGGAAGCGTCGCTGATCAAGGAACTCGAACGGCTCGGCATCGGCCGTCCTTCGACGTACGCACCGACGATCGCGACGATCGTCCGCCGTGGGTACGTCTTCCGGCAGGGCAAGGCGCTCGTGCCGAGCTTCACGGCGTTCGCCGTCACGAAGCTGCTCCGCGATCATTTCGGCGACTTCGTCGAGAGCGACTTCACCGCGGAGATGGAGGACGATCTCGATGAGATCTCCCGCGGCGAGCGCGAATCGATCGCGTTCCTCAGACAGTTTTATTACGGTGACGTCAAACATCGCGGCCTGCTGCCGGCCGTCGAGGATGGCGCCGAAAAGGCCGACTATCCGGTGCTCGACCTCGGCACCGATCCCGAGAGCGGGGAAACCGTTCGCATCCGCATCGGGCGGTTCGGTCCGTTCGTGCAGGTCGCCGAGGGTGGGCCGGGTCGAACTGCATCGTTGCCCGAAGACGTCGCCCCGGCCGATCTATCGGTCGACAAGGCCATGGAGCTCGTTCGAGCCAAGGCGGAAGGTCCGCGGACGCTTGGCGTCGATCCGGCGACCGATCAGAACGTATACGTGATGAATGGACGCTACGGCGCGTACGTTCAGCTGGGCGAGACGCCGGAAGCCAAGGGCAAGGGAAAGAAGGCAGAGAAGCCGAAGCGGGCGTCGCTCCAGGCAGGCATGACCGATTCCACGGTCACGCTCGAGGAAGCGCTCAAGCTGCTCTCGCTGCCTCGCGTCGTCGGCATCCATCCAGACGACAACGAGCCGATCACCACGAACTTCGGTCGCTTCGGTCCGTACGTGAAGCACGGCGACGAGTTCCGCTCCCTCGAGTCGGAAGACGACGTGTTCAACATCTCGTTCGACGCGGCGCTCGCGTTGATCCGTGCGCCGAAGCAGTCGCGTCGCCGGCCGGCCGCACAGAAGAAGGTGCTGCGCGAGCTGACTGAGAACGGCACGACACTCAAAGTGCTCGCGGGGCGCTACGGTCCATACGTCACCGACGGCACGACGAACGCGTCGATTCCAAAGACCACGGCACCCGAAACATTGACCTACGCGCAGGCCACCGAGCTCCTCGCTGCGCGCAGAGACGCCGCACCAAGTCCTCGAGCAGGCCGCGCCCGGCCACGCGCGGTGAAGGCGTCGGCTTCCACCGGCCGGTCCCGGCGAAAGGCTGTAGGAGCGTAAGATCGGGCCTGGGCGCTTGGCCTCGGCGGGTCGGAAGACCCGCCGCTACGTGAGGCGAGCTACGTGTAGAGGCGAGTCTTCAGACTCGCCTGAATCAACAGTGACCATTCACATCATCGGCGGCGGGCTCGCGGGAAGTGAGGCAGCGTGGCAAGCTGCTTCGCTCGGCGTTTCTGTCGTCCTGCACGAAATGCGGCCGGTGCGTCCGACTGCCGTCCACAAGACAGATCGACTGAGCGAGCTGGTGTGCTCGAACTCGTTCCGCGGGGACAAGCTCGATAACGCCGTCGGACTGTTGAAGGAAGAGATGCGGCGTCTCGGTTCGCTGGTCATGCGCGCGGCTGACGCGAGTCGCGTCCCTGCCGGTGCCGCGCTCGCCGTCGATCGTGACCGTTTCTCGCAGGCGGTCACCGACGCGATTCACGGGCACCCGCTCATCACGGTGGTGCGCGAAGAGATCACGTCCATTCCGACTGACCCGACGATGTATCCGCTGATCATCGCGACAGGGCCACTGACGTCGGAGTCGCTGTCCGCCGACGTCGCTGCTCTCGTCGGTGCCGAGCATCTCTATTTTTACGACGCCATCAGCCCGATCGTCCTGGCCGAGAGCCTCGACATGAGCAAGGTGTTTCGCGCATCGCGGTGGGGACGGAGTCTGCGCGCACGCGATTCCGGCGGGTCTGCCTTCGACACGGCTCAGGCCAGGCAACACCCGCTACCGGAACGTAGAGGCGAGTCTTTAGACTCGCCTGCAGAGATCAGCTCGCCCGTGGTTGCCTGCGGCGTCGACGATGGCGAGGGCGACTATTTGAATTGCCCGATGACCGAAGAGGAATACAGCCGCTTCTACGACGCGCTGGTGACGGCTGAATCCGCGACGGTTCACGACCTCGACAAGGAGAAGTTCTTCGAGGGATGCCTCCCGATTGAAGTCATGGCGCATCGCGGGCGCGACACGCTGCGGTTCGGGCCGATGAAGCCGGTCGGGCTCGTCGATCCGCGGACGGGCCGCACGCCGTACGCGGCGGTGCAACTCCGGCAGGACAATCTTGCGGGCGACCACTTCAGCCTCGTTGGCTTTCAAACGCAGTTGAAGTGGGGTGAACAGGCACGAGTGCTGAAGATGATTCCGGGGCTCGAGCAGGCTGAGTTCGTTCGCTTCGGGATCGTGCACCGCAACACATACATCAACGGTCCGCGCGTGTTGCACGAGACGTGGCAGACGAGGAAGCGGCCAGATCTGCTGTTCGCGGGACAGATCTCGGGCGTCGAGGGGTACGTCGAGTCCGCCGCTTCGGGACTCATCGCGGGGCGAAATGCCGCCGCGCTCGCGCGCGGCGAAGAGCCGCGTGTGCCGCCACGGACGACGGCGATTGGCGCGCTGGCGTACTACGTCTCGCACGCCGATCCGCACGGATATCAACCCACTAACATCACGTTCGGTATCATGCCGCCACCTGACGCGACGTCGGGGCGCCGGTTGAAGAAGGACGAGCGCAAGACAGCCACGTCGGCGCGGGCCCTCGCTGCGCTCGATCGATGGACGGACCAGTATGCGGTAGGCACCAGGCCGTAGGCCGGGTCCTGTTCTTTGTGGACCCGGCGGGTCTTTACGGCAAGACCCGCCCTACGCCGCATACTGCATACTTCAAGCATCTTGAAAGTCCAGCTCGCGGCGTTCCTCAAACACCTCACGTTGAATCGCAACGCGTCGGCACACACGGCCGCGGCGTACGAGAGCGACATCACACAGTTCCTCGAGTTCGCAGCGCAGTACCAGGGCAACCCGGATCTCGAACCCCGCAATCTGGAACTCGGAACCATCCGTGCGTTCATGGCGGAGCTCTATCGGCAGGGTCACGCTCGCACGTCCGTCGCACGCAAGCTCTCTGCGCTTCGCGCGTTCGGGCGCTATCTGCGGCGCGAGGGATTGATCGACATCGATCCGGCCACGCTCGCGGCCACTCCGAAACGCGAGCGGAAGGTGCCAGCGCACCTGTCGATCGACGAGATGGAACGCCTGCTCGACGTGCCCGACGTGTCGGATCCACTGGGCTGTCGCGACCGCGCCATCCTCGAGCTGTTCTACGCCTCCGGTCTGCGGCTGAGCGAGCTCGTCGGCCTTGATCTCGACGATGTGAACCTGCGGGCGCGAATGGTTCGTGTGATGGGCAAGGGCGCGAAGGAGCGCCTGGTGCCGTTCAACTCGGCGACGGAAGCCTCGCTCCGCGCATGGCTTGGGAAGCGTGCGGTGCTGCGCGGGAACACAGAACCGACCCGGGGCCCGAAGCCTCGAGTCCAGAGCCGGGAGCCCATGTTCCTCAACTTCCGCGGCGCACGTCTCACAGGGCGCAGCGTGCAGCGTCTCGTCGCGCGCTACGTGTCGTTGTGCAGCACGCGATTCGGGATCAGCCCACACGCGCTGCGCCACTCCTTTGCGACGCACCTGCTCGAGCGCGGCGCCGACCTGCGGGCGATTCAGGAGCTGCTCGGACACGTGCAGCTCTCCACGACCCAGCGCTACACGCACGTCAACGCGACCCAGTTGCTCGCCGTCTACCGCAAGGCGCATCCCCGCGCCAGACGCACGTGACTCGCTACGTGGCTTTTCTCCGCGCGATCAACGTCGCAGGACACGTGCGCGTGGACATGTCGCGTCTGTGCAAGGCGTTTGCTCGCGCGGGATGCAGGAGTGTCCGGTCGTACATTCAAAGCGGCAACGTGATCTTCGAAACCGACGAAGAGGACTGCGCCGCGCTCTTTCAGCGGATTAGAGCGAAAGTCTCGGGATTGACCGGAGAGCAGTCGAGTGTGATCTTTCGCTCCGCGCGTCAGATCCACGCACTCGTGAAGGCGGCCCCGTTCAAGGCGTACGAGGGCGATCGCACGTTGAAGCTCTACGCGGTGTGCCTCGCGCAGAAGCCGGGCAGCGTGCCGCCGTTCCCCTGGGAAGACCCGAAGGAACGGCTCGAGGCGATTGGCATCAAGGGTCTCGACGTCCTCGTCGTCAGCCGGCGCAAGGAGCCGCGCCTGTTCTACGGGTTTCCCAACGGCTTCGTCGAGAAGATGCTCGACGTTCCGGCGACGAGCCGGAACTGGAGCACGATCACGAAGATCGCCGTGCTGATGGGCCCTACGCGGTAAGCGCGTTCGGTTCGTGGTGCTGCAGCGCCGCGCGGCGGCTGCGTGGAAAGTCGATGCCGAGCGTCTTGATCTTGTAGTTCATGACACGCGGGCTGATCGACAGCAGTTCCGCGGCGTCCTTCTGAACCCAGTTCGACATCTTCAGCGCCTCGATGAGCGCGATGCGCTCCACTTCCTCGAGCGGGATGCCGGTCGGCGGAATCTTTACCACTGAGGCACCTTCGCGCGGCGTGCCGCTCGTGCCGAAGTCGCCGAGCCGCAGATCGTCGACGGCGATGTGGCTGCCTTCGGCCAGCAGCATCGCGCGTTCGATCGCGTTCTCGAGCTCACGGATGTTGCCCGGCCACTGATAGCGCATCAGGAGCTTCAGTGCGTCCGCCTCGAGGCCGATGATCTTCTTCTTCAACTCCCCGGAGAATCGGCGGATGAAGAAGTTGGCCAGCTCCGCGATGTCGTCCTTGCGCTCCCGCAGCGGCGGCATCTCCATCGTCACGACGTTGAGCCGGTAGTACAGGTCCTCGCGGAACTGACCGGCCTCGACCATCGTGGGGAGATCGCGGTTGGTGGCCGCGATGAGTCGCACGTCAACCTTGATCGTGCGCGTCCCGCCGAGGCGCTCGAACTCGTGCTCCTGGAGCACGCGCAGGATCTTCGCCTGCGTGTTGGCGCTCATGTCGCCGATTTCGTCCAGGAACAGCGTGCCGCCGTCGGCCTGCTCGAACCGGCCGATGCGTTGTTTGTCCGCGCCGGTGAAGGCGCCCTTCTCGTGTCCGAAGAGCTCGGATTCGAGGAGGTTCTCCTGCAGGGCCGCGCAGTTCACCTTGACGAAGTTGCGGGCCGCCCGGAGCGAGTTGTGGTGCACCGCACCCGCGATGAGCTCCTTACCGGTACCGGTTTCTCCGCGCACCAGGACGGTCGTGTTGCTCTTCGCGACCTTGCGGACCACGGCGAGCACTTTCTCGAGCGCGCCGCTCGAGCCGATGATGCGATCGAAGTCGTAGATGTCGCCGGCGGCGTGGCGGAGGTAGTCGATCTGATTCTGCATCCGGCGCATCTCGAGCGCCTTTTCGATCTTGACCTCCATCTCCTCGATTTCGAACGGCTTCTGCACGTAGTCGAACGCGCCCGATTTCATCGCCTCGACCGCCGTCGAGACCGATCCGAAGGCGGTCATGAGGATGATGGCCGACGAGGGATGCAGGGTCTTCGCCGTCTTGAGCACGTCGAGACCGGTGCTGCCACCCATCTTCAGGTCGCTGACGACGACATCGAAGAATCCCTCGTGGAGCTTCTCGATGGCGGCGTTACCGTTCGGGGCCTCCTCGACATCGTGGCCGGCTTCGGCCACCGCCTGGGCAAGGCCCCGGCGGAGCGAGTCGTGGTCGTCAGCGATCAGTATCCGTCCCATGTCAGTCCTCTAGTTCTCGTCGCCGCCCGTGACAGGCAGCGTGACTCGAATGGTCGTGCCTTGACCTACGGCCGTCCGCATGTCAATCCGTCCGTCGTGTGCGTCGACAATCTTTCGAACGATTGCCAGTCCCAGCCCCGACCCTTGCGGCTTCGTCGTGAAGAACGGGTCGAAGACTTTCTCCGCCACATCAGGCGGAATCCCCGGGCCATCATCGGCAACCTGCACGAGAACGGCCTCGTGCGGATCTGATCCGTCTTCGAGTCGCAGGCGGCTGGCGGTGATGCTTACGTGCCCGGAGCCTCCCATCGCCTCGTAGGCGTTCATCAGCAGGTTGGTGAAGACCTGCGTGAGCTGATGTTGATCCGCTTGAATCTGTGGAAGCCCCTCCGGGATGGCGACCGACACGTGCACGTCACCCCGGCGCGCCTTGGTATCCGCGAGTTGAATAGCCCCTTGCACGGCGTCGGCCACCGTGGTGTGTTCCACCTGCAGCCGGATCGGTCGCACGAAGTCGAGGACTTCCTGCACGATCGAGTTGGCCATCTTGGCTTCTTTGATGATGTCGGTCAGCACCACCTGCGCATCGGGTGCGTCCGGAATCTTTCGACGAAGCAAGCCGGCCATGACTTCGATTCCGGCGAGCGGGTTCTTGACCTCGTGCGCGATGACCGCCGCCATCTCGCCGACCGCTGCAAGCCGATCCCGGAGCCGTTCGCGCTCTTCCAACTGCTCGACGCGCGTCAGGTCCTTGAAGAACATCGCCGCGCCGACCACTCGTCCGCCGTCGTCCGGGACGAACGTCACCGTGTAGCCGATGACTCTGTTCGACGGCTTCAACCGCATCTCGACCCGGTTCGGGAGCAGATGCAGATCGAAGGCGCCGGTGAGCACCCGGACGACGTCCGGATGGTCCTTGAGCACCATCGCGATCGGCCGCCCCACATCGTCTGGTCGAGGGGTGGCGCCGAAGATCCGATATGCCTCGTCGTTGATCAACGCGAGGCGTCCGTCTCGCGTAATCGCGAGGACGCCATTGCGCATTCCTGACACGATGTGTCTGAAAAACGCATCGTTGGTCCCCTGCGCGTGAGTTGTGGACACGCCGTTCGCCTCCCGGACAGAACTCGACGCAGTCCGGCCGGAAGACGCCGGCGGCGCTACGCGAGGACGCGGTTTGGTCATCACACGAGGCTCCACAAAACAGACCTCAAGCCAGTCTGGAAAAGGCAAAGCGCGTGCCCGCTGCCGAGTTTTGCTATCCGCTCACCAATCGGCGGTTTCGGGCGTTACCTGGACGGGGATGGAACAAGTGAAATTACAGAACTGTAAGTCTACAGCGCTTTCCGTCGGGAGGGACGGCAACGACTTACGATTCGGACGATGAATCGTCGCAACTACTTAGGAACCCTGGGGTTCCTGTGCATGTTCCTGCAGGGCTTCCCATTGGCCTATGAGATCCCCCACCTCCCACATCAGCGCCTGATGACGATCGGCGACCTGCTTTGCCCCCTCCCTGTCATCGTAAAAACCAGGGCTGGCCATTAGGGCCTCGAGCTCTTTGACCTTGGTCTCTCGCTCGGCGATCCGACCCTCGAGGTCGGTAATCCGCTTCTGGAGGGCCTGGGCCTCACGGTCCTTCTTACGCCGGTCGGCCTCTTGAGCCTTGCGGGCCTCGCGCGACTCGGGATCCGGGACTCGGGATTCGGGACTCGGGCTTTTGGGCTTTGGGCTATGGGTCTTCGGTTTCGCGCCGTCGGACTTTGGCGGTCCTTGGACCACCGAGGCCCGACTCCCGGATCCCGAATCCCGAATCCCGTCGGGATGTTCCTTATGCCACAGGAACTCCTTGTAGGTGCCTGGGTAGACCAGAGCCTGCCCGTGACCGATCTCGATGATCTTGGTCGCGAGTTTCTCGACGAAGTAGCGGTCGTGCGACACGATGATGAGCGTGCCGCCGTAGTCGGCGAGCGCATCGAGGAGCACGTCCTTCGAGTCGAGATCGAGGTGGTTGGTTGGCTCGTCGAGGAGCAGCGTGTTCGATGGCCGCAGCAGCATTCGCGCGACCGCGAGCCGCGTGCGTTCGCCACCTGAAAGCACGCCCGCCTTCTTGTAGATGTCGTCGCCAGAAAACAGGAAGCCGCCGAGAATGTTGCGGATCGCCGGCACCATGTCGTTTGGCGATCCGCCCTGAAGCGTTTCATACACGGTGAGCGTCGGATTGAGACGAGTTGCCTCGTCCTGTGCGAAGTACTCCATGACGACCTGGTGGCCGACGATCCGCTCACCCGCGTCTGGCGTCTCTTCTCCTGACAGCAGGCGCATCAGCGTGGATTTGCCCGCGCCGTTCGGCCCGACCAATGCGATTCGGTCGCCGCGCTCGATGTGGAGATCGATTCTGTTCAGGACGTTGAGGGCACCGTAGGACTTCGACGCCTGCTTGATCTCCAGGACGGTGCGCCCGCTCTTCGCGCATGCCGGGAAGCGGAAGTGGATGCGCTTGCGCTCGGGCGGCACTTCGATCGGCACCACCTTCTCGAGCATCTTGATCCGGCTCTGTACCTGCGCGGCCTTGGTGGCTTGGTACCGAAACCGGTCGATGAACATCTTGACCCGTGCGACCTCCTCGTCCTGCTCGCGTTTGGCCTGCCGGAGCTGTTCGAGCATCGCGTCGCGTTGCTCGATGTACTTGCTGTAATTCCCGACGTAGTCGGTCAGCCTCCGCAGGTGAACATCGGTGATCCGCGTAACGACGGCGTCGAGGAAGTAGCGGTCGTGAGAGACGAGGATCACCGCGTACGGATAGGAATGGAGATATTCCTCGAGCCAGTTACGGGCTTCGAGGTCGAGGTGATTGGTTGGTTCGTCGAGCAACAGCAGGTTTGGGCGTCCGAGCAGCAGCTTCGCGAGCGCGATTCGCATCTGCCAGCCGCCGGAGAACGTTTCGCACGGCCGATCGGCATCCTCACTGCTGAAGCCGAGACCTCGGAGCACGGATGCGATGCGCAAGTCGATGCTGTACCCCTCGCCCAGGCGGAATCGATCCTGAAGCTCCGCGTAGCGCGAGAGCATCGCATCGTGTTCGTCCTGAGGGATCGAGGCGTCACCGAGCTTGTGCTCGATGTCGTGCATCTCGGTCTTCATGTCGAGGAGCGGCTGGAACGCGATGCTCGCTTCCTCGAAGACGGTACGTCCTGAGTGGCTGAGACCGTCCTGCGGCAGGTAACCAATGGAGAGGCCGGCCGGCTTCACGACACCGCCCGAATCGGCGTCCTCGATACCGCCCAGGATCTTGAGGAGTGTCGTCTTGCCGGCACCGTTCGGGCCGCACAGGCCGACACGCTCGCCATCTCCGATCTGCCACGTCACGTGATCGAACAGGACGCGGTCGCCGAAAGATTTCGTGAGGTCGGAAAGCTGGATCACGCCGGTCGTACACCCAGGGCCTTGGCCGCCGCCGCAAGCACCTGGGTCGTGCCGAAAGGTTTCGTCAAGTACCCGGCGACACCGAGGTTGAGCGCCTCGATTGCACTCGACTCGGTCGAATAGCCAGTGATCACAATCGCCGGCAGCGCTGCATCGATGCGCTGCGCTTCGCGAATGAGCGTCAGGCCATCCATGCCCGGCATGTTCAGGTCGGAGATGAGCAGGTCGTAGTGCGCGTCGGGTTCCCGCAGCAGGCGGAGCGCCATGTCGCCGTCGGCCGCCACCTCCACGTCATAGGTGGACTCGAGCATCCTCGACAGCAGCTTTCGAATGCTCTCCTCATCGTCGACGAGCAGGATGCGGCTGCGGGCTGCGCCCGTGCTTTTGGTCTCGGTGTGCCGCTGCCCATCGAGCCACTTGTCGATGTCGCGTTTGCGAAAGCGCCACTGCCGGCCCACGCGTACGGCGGGGATGCTGCCGGCCTTGATGAGTCGATACACCGTTCTCAAGTTGACGTTGAGGTATTCGAGGACCTCCTCGGTCGTCAGGAAGGTCTCGTCGGTCGGCAGGTTGAGGGGCACTGGTTTCTCGCTCTCGCGCTATTTGTCATTGTACACCGCCGGTCGCGAGCCAGACGGTCTAAACCACAACGCACTAAAGACTTAGAGTGCAAATGTCGCGCGCCAGCCCGCCTGCGGCCGGAGGAGCGAGCGGCCGTATGATCGTGAGGAGACGACCGTGTGACCGTTGTCACCGTCTTACAGGCAGACGGACTGTTCGTTCCTTGCTGATGACGCGCACTGATGAGGAGCTCGTCGCGCGATCCCAATCGGGCGACGTAGACAGCTTCAATCAGCTCATCGTGAGATGGGAGCGGCCGATCTATGCCTTGGCGTATCGCGTCCTCGGCCGTGAAGAGGACGCGCGGGACGTCTGTCAGGATACGTTCCTCCGCGCATACCGGGCGTTGCCCGGCTTCAAGGGACAGGCGAAGTTTTCGTCGTGGCTGTATCGGATCGCGCTGAACCTCTGTCGCGACTGGATCCGGCGTCAGCAGCGTGCGCCCGTGTCGCAGATTCCGGAGGACGTCGATCCGGCGGAACTGCTGGCCGAAAGGGAGCCGACGGAATCGATCGAAGATCTGGTCGCCCGTCGCGAGTTGAGCGCGATCGTCGCCGAGGCCATGAAGTCTCTGAGCGACGAGCAGCGCACGGCGATCATCCTGAAGGAGTACCACGGGATGACGTTCCAGGAGATTGCGGACATGCAGGGGTGTCCGCTGAGCACGGTGAAGACCCGGCTGTATCAAGGCCTGTCGCAGTTGCGGAGGCAACTCGAGCGGCGCGGCCATGGAATGCCTGAACTGGTGAAACGGACATGAGCCTGACATTCGAGTGTGGAGATAAGAACGCGCTGGTCGCGTATCTGTACGAGGAGTGCGAGCCAGAGCTGAGAGACGTGATCTCCGGCCACCTGACTCGGTGCGACGCGTGCTCGAACGAGATCGACGGTCTCGGGTGGACTCGCCGCCGCCTGGAGGTGTGGACACCGCCGATGCCGGAACTCGGGTTCCAGATGCCGGTGCCGGTTCAGGACGCGCGGCTCCCCTGGTGGCGCGCGCCGATGCCGGCGTGGGCACAGGCCGTGGCCGCGCTCCTCATCTTCGGCGTCGGGCTATCGGTCGGCCTCGCGCGCGGTCCCGCCCCCGCACCCCAGGTGTCGTCGAACCCGCCCGCGGCCTCTGCAGAGCCGGCGCCGACGAATGGCCCGACCCGCACTGATCTCGCGCAACTGGAAGAGCGGCTCAAGTCAGAGATCGCCCAGATGCGCAGCGCGACCCCGGTCCGGCAGGTCGTGCCCGCGTCCGATGAAGACGTGATGAAAAAGGTAGAGGCGCTCCTGGCGCAGAGCGAGGAGCGGCAGCGCCGTGAGTTCACGCTCCGCACGGTTGAAATGGCGCGCGATTTCGAAACCCAGCGACGCATCGACATGGCGTCCGTGCGAGAAGCGGTGGGGCAGTTCCAGGGTGTGACCGGCACCGAGATCCGGCAGCAGCGCGAAGCGATAGATCGAATCAACAGCCTCATCAGGGTGGGGCAGCAGGGTCGGTAGGCCCGTATGAACGTGGGTGTGGTGGAAGTGGCTATGGTGAGAATCTCGACGCTAGGAATCGCAATGATGCTGACCGGCAGCGTCGTTGCCGCGCAGCAGGCCGACGACTCGCAGGTGAAGGCGCGACAACGCATCGCGATGATGGAAGGGACGCTCGAGAGCGCCGTCAAGATCGGGGCTGAGAACCTGCTTCGTCAGGTCAGATCGGCTGTGCCCGATCCGCCGATGCTCGCCGGCTATCCCGAAGTCCACGGGTTCCGTCTGGACGGGTACGGCATCTTCTTCGACGTCGGCGTGCCGATGCTGCGCCTCCCGGTGACTTGGCCGCTCCGAACGTTGATGAGCAGCGACAACCGCGACCTCGAGAGCGTGGCGGCCGAACTGAAGCAGTTGATTGCGCAGATGGACGCACGGTATCAGCCGCAGTTTGCGCAAGCCGTCCGCCGGCTCGAGATGCGGGCGCAGGCGCAGACCCCGATGGCCTTGCGCACCCCCGGTGCCGGTACGGTGACGGCCAATCAGGTAACGGTCGCTCCTCCCGCGAACGTCGACGCACGCGTGGTGGACAACCCGGCTGAGGGGTACACGCGCGAGGTCAAGGCGGCGCTCATCGACGCGATGATCGAGAACAGCGGACCGCTGGCCCTCGGTGCCGAGGAGTGGCTGACCGTCGCGGCTCGAGACAACGTGCCTCGCGATCCACTGAGTCCAGGCGACACGGCCGACTTCAGCACCATCATCTTCCGCGTGAAGGGGAGTGACCTGGCTGGCTTCCGGGCCGGCAGGATGACGCTCGAAGAGGCCCGGCAGAAAGTCGAGGTTCGCGAGTACTGAGCCGGACGGAACCTGGTGGACGCCCCGGTGTCTATCTGAGTGGCTATGTACAATTCCGCCATGCTGACTCGCCTGACCATCTGCCTGGGGATCGTGCTCCTTCTCGCCGGGTGTCGATCGAGAGAGGTGGAGAAAGACATCTCCATCACCGACATTCACTCCGGCTGGTATGACGTCGGCGTCGTCGACGGTCAGAACAAGCTGGTGCCCAGCATCACGCTGCGTCTGCAGAACGTCTCATCCGAACCCATCTCTCGCGTGCAGATTAACGCCGTCTTCCGGCGCGTCGGCGAAGCCGAGGAGTGGGACGCGCACTTCGTGCGCGGCATCGGACCGGACGGACTGGCGCCAGGCGCGAAGGGCGAGGAGCTGGTGCTGCGATCTGATCGCGGATACACCGGTCAGGAGTCGCGTCTGCAGATGCTACAGAACAAGCAGTTCGTCGACGCGCGCGTCCAGATCTTCGGCAAGCACGGCTCGCGCAATTGGGTGAAGATCGGCGAGTACACGATCGACCGGCAGCTCTTGACTGAATAGAGTCAACTTCCCATATCCAACTCCCCAAAGGGCCTCAACAAGCTGAGTGCGTTGGGAGTTGGAGGTTGGCAATCGGGAGTTGACTAGTTTCTTCTTTGAAAGAAGTAGTAGACCGGGATGCCCGCGAGGATGATAAGCGTCCCGACTCCCGTGACGCGTGGATCGGAATAGTACGCGTTCAACACGATCGCGATGCTGACGAGGACGAAGATCGCCGGCGTCCACGGATAGCCAAACGCCTTGAACGGACGCGGCGCCTCAGGATCGCGCGCACGCAACACGAAGACAGCGGCAACCGCCGCTCCCGCAAACAGCGTGATCGCAAACCCGACGTAGTTGGCGATTGCGTCGAGACTGCCAATTAGAATCAGCACGATCGTGAACGCCGCCTGCGCGATGATCGACGCAGCGGGCGTCTTGTACTTCGGATGCACGCGCGCCGCGCTCTTGAAGAACGCGTTGTCCCGCGCCATCGCGAAGTAAACGCGCGGGCCGGCAAACGTCCATGCATTGATGCCGGCGGCGAGGCTGACGATCGCGACGACCGCCATGATGTCGCCCGCACGCGTCCCGAGCAGCCGATCGGCGACGACGTCCAACACGCTGCCCTGGATCTTTGCGAGCTCGCCAATCGGAATCACGTAGAGATACAGCACGTTGAGCAGCAGGTAGATGGCGGTCACCACCGCCGTTCCCAGGAGTAGTGAACGCGGCACATTGCGGCCAGGATCGCGAATCTCCTCGGCCATGTACGCGGCGGCATTCCAGCCCGAGTACGTGAACATCACCGGGATGAACGCGAAGATGAATCCTGTCGCGGTGACGGCTCCGGCTGACTGCGTGAGGTTGGCGCTGTCTCCGGCACCCGCGGTGAGGCCGAACGCGATGAACACGACGAACGCTGTGATCTTCAGCGTCGTCAGGAAATTGCTCGCGAACCGTCCAGGTCCGACACCGCGGATGTGAATGAATGCGGCGACGGCGATCACAGCGCATGCCGCCAGCGTGTGCCGCGAGAAGCTGATGACGATGGGTGTGAGCGGAATCGGGATCGCGAGCAGCGGAGTCGAATTCGCGATGCCCGGGAAGAATCGATCGAGCGTCGTGATCAGGAACACCGCGCTCGCCGCCATCGCGCCGCTGAACCCTGCGACGAACGACGTCCATCCAGTGAGAAAACCAGCAAGTGGTCCGTACGCCTCGCGGAGATAGACATACTCGCCGCCTGCCTTCGGGCGAAGTGCGGCGAGCTCGGCGTACGCCATCGCTCCCATGAACGCGAGCGCCCCGCCGGCGACCCACGCGAGCAGAAACCAGGTCGCGTCGGGCGCTGCCGAGGCGACTGCCGGGGAACGAAACAGAATGCCGCCGCCGATGACGTTGGCAATGATGATGGCCGCGGCGTCGAAGGGACCGAGCCGGCGCTCGAGGACCGGAGGTGAAGTGGTGGTCGTAGTCACCCGCGGATTATATGGATCGCTGCGCGAACTCCCAACTGCCAACTCCCAACGCGGCCTCGAGGGCTCGACGTTCTTTGGGAATCGGGAGTTGGAAATTGGAAGTTGGAAGTTGCGTCTTTAGGGCTGCGGCGGTTCCGCAAACTGCTGCTGCTCGGGCAGCAGGTCGCCTTTGTACGTCACCTTCTCACCAGGTGTGATGCGAACGTCGAAGTCGAGCGGCTCGTAGCCGGGAAGCACGATCTCGACCTGATATTCACCGCCTTCGAGTCGCAGCGACTGGAACGTGCCGTCGAACTCGTCGACGGTGCCCGCGTAGCCGCCGTCGATGAAGACCTGGGCGTCGCGTGGACGCACCTGCAATCTCAACTCACCTGTCGGGTATCCATAGTCGCCGTAATACGTGCCGTAGTTGTCGTAGCGCGCCACGGTGGACGGATAGAACACGTACGAGTTGTAGTGCAGGTCGAAGTAGAAGAACCCGCGACCGTGTGGGCCGTAGCCGAATGCGTACGGATAGTAGTAGTACGGCCGCGCATGCCCGTAGTATGGATAGCCGTTGTAATAACGGTTGCTGTATGACCGGTATCGCGGCGAATTCACGCGGTAGCCGTTGGGGTTCCAGTTGCCGTTGTTGCGATTCCAGTTACCGTCGTTGCGGTTCCAGTTGCCGTTGCGTGCGTAGGGCGCCTGGCCCTGGCGAGGCACGGCCACGCGAGGCTGCTCGCCCACGCGTCCTTGATCGAAGCGCTCGCTGGTGCCGCGTCTCAGGTCCGTTGTCGCATCAGGCACTCGACGGGGCTGGGCCTGACGAGCGGTCCCAGGCTGTTGAGGCACTTGCGTCTGCAAGCGCTCACCACCGCCACGGGCGCCCTGCGGTGGTCGCGACTCGGCCTGGGCCTCTGCCTGCCGACGGCCTCCGCCGTTGCCGTTTCCATTGTTCCCACCGCGTGGTTCGGCGCGGCGCTCTCCGCCGCCTTGACGCTGAACACCACCACCGCCGCCGCCCTGGGCGCCAGCGGCTTGAGCACCACCACCCTGACCACGGCCACCCTGATGTCCGCCGCCTCCATCGCCACCAGACCGCGATTCGCCACCCGGCGATCGCTGCCGCTGAGCGCCTTCTGTCGGGACCGCGAGGGCAGCCGACGAGATGACCACGACCGTTGCGATGAGGAAAGGTTTGACGCGCATACCTGCTAGTTGAGCAACACCGTTGCCAGTTCCGGGGAACGGATTTGACCAGAAACACGCCAACATTTCCAGCGGAGCCGACGGGTGTCCTCTCAGTTGCCAGCAGAGCAGGACAGTCTAAAGGTCAACGGAGGGCAGGCTTAAGGCTGCATCACGACGCCGTGAATCCGGGTGACGCAAGGACGAGTCTATATACTGCAATGATGCATGCCACGACGATTCTGGCGCTCCGCCACAAGGACCACACGGTCCTCGCGGGAGACGGCCAGGTCACACTTGGCGCGACGGTGGTCAAGCAGAGCGCTCGCAAGATCCGGCGGCTCTACAACGAGACGATCCTGGCCGGGTTTGCCGGGTCGGCCGCCGATTCCTTCGCGCTCTTCTCGCGATTCGAATCCAAGCTGGAACAGTATCGCGGCAACCTCGAGCGAGCGTCGGTCGAACTGGCGCGCGATTGGCGAACCGATCGCTACCTCCGTCGACTCGAGGCGATGTTGATCGTCGCCGATCATAGGTTGACGTTTCTGCTGTCCGGCACCGGCGATCTGATCGAGCCTGATGATGGCGTCGTCGCGGTCGGCTCGGGCGGTGCATACGCGATGGCGGCCGCGCGCGCGCTCGTGAAGCACAGTCCGCTGACCGCGCGGCAGATCGCCGAAGAGTCGATGCGCATTGCCGCCGACATCTGCATTTATACGAACCCCAATCTCACGATCGAAGAGCTCTAATGGCAATTTCTCTTCCCGAGCGCACCACGACCGCCGTCGGCTCCCTGACGCCGCGCGAGATCGTCGCCGAGCTCGATAAGTACGTCATCGGTCAGGCCAAGGCGAAACGCGCCGTGGCCATCGCCCTCCGCAATCGGCTCCGGCGTCAACGTCTGGCCGCGGACATCGCCGACGAGGTCACACCCAAGAACATCCTGATGATCGGGCCGACCGGTGTCGGCAAGACCGAGATCGCGCGCCGGCTCGCACGACTCGCGCATTCACCATTCATCAAGGTCGAGGCGTCGAAGTTCACCGAGGTCGGCTACGTCGGTCGCGACGTCGAGTCGATGGTGCGCGATCTCGTGGAGCTTGCCGTCGACATGGTGCGAGCGGAGAAGGGCGAGGAGGTGCGCGAGAAGGCGCGCAGCGCCGCCGAAGATCGGTTGCTCGATCTGCTGCTCCCGCCGCCGCGGCCTCCCATGCCGGGTGAGGATCCCGCCGTTGTCCGGGAACAGTCGGGCCGCTCGCGCGAGCGTTTGCGCGAGCAACTCCGCGAAGGACACCTGGACGAGCGCGTCGTCGAGATCGATGCGCAGGCGCCCACGATGCCGTCATTCGAGATCATCGCGGGATCATCGGTCGAGGAGATCGGCGTCAACCTCAAGGACATGATGGGCAACATGTTCGGGAGCGGCCGTTCCAAGACCCGGCGACTGAAGGTGCCCGCGGCCTTTGAACAAATCCTCGCCGAGGAGCAGTCGAAGCTGCTGGACATGGATTCGGTCAGCCGGACCGCCGTTCAGCGCGTCGAGCAGATGGGCATCATCTTCGTCGACGAAATTGACAAGATCGCGAGCCGCGACGGCGGCGGGGGCGGCGGACGTGGGCCGGACGTCAGTCGCGAAGGCGTCCAGCGCGACATCCTGCCGATCGTCGAAGGCACCACCGTCAACACGAAGCACGGGATGGTGAAGACCGATCACATCCTGTTCATCGCCGCAGGCGCGTTTCACGTCTCGAAGCCGTCGGATCTGATCCCTGAGCTCCAGGGACGTTTTCCGATCAGGGTCGAGCTCGAGTCGCTCACCCGTGACGATTTCGTGCGTATCCTGACCGAGCCGCGCAACGCCCTCGTCAAGCAGTACACGGCGCTGCTCGGCACCGAGGATGTGTCGTTGAACTTCACAGCGGACGCCGTCGAGCGAATCGCCGACTTTGCCGCACGCGTCAACGACAACACCGAAAACATCGGCGCCAGGCGTCTGCATACGGTCATGGAGCGCCTGCTCGACGAGCTGTCCTTCAGCGCGCCCGAACTCTCGGACAAGTCGATCACGATCGACGCGGCCTACGTCGACCGCATGCTCGCTGACATCGTCAAGAACGAGGATCTCTCCCGCTACATCCTCTAAGAGCGGTTAGTGGAGAGTGGTTGGTGGTTGGTGGTTGGTGGTGATACCCACATCACTAACGATCCTCCACTACGACCACTAACCACCCACCACGAACCACCAACTAGTAAGCTGCCGTTGGAAGTTGGAGGTTGGGAGTTGGGATTTGACCGGCGACCCGTCCCG
>Ga0310810_10003261_pt1 | contig 17660 bp, 17 predicted proteins | sample NCmetagenome_FD_207641 | JGI IMG/M metagenome (GOLD analysis project Ga0310810, IMG submission 207641) | Soil microbial communities from experimental microcosm in Duke University, North Carolina, United States - NC | ecosystem: Engineered > Artificial ecosystem > Soil microcosm > Unclassified ...
ATTTTTTCTTCACAATCCCATATACTATTATCTTTTGGAAGAATTCCAACCCATTTCCAAAACCAATCAACAGGTTCGAATTTCTTGTCTAATATTCTATGAAATAACAATTCTCTACCTGGCTTATGAAGTTCGAATACTTCAATCATTAATAACGTTTTTGGTATATAATTATAACTTCTCCCAATAAGATTCTTGAAATAGTCGTTTCTTGATATATCTCCTTTGAATGATTTTAGTAATAATTTTGCAGATTCTTCATTATCATTTTCTAATAATTTTGCGATATTTATATCTAAATATATTGACTCATCTGGTGGGTCATAGTTAAAATTTACAGAATCTATTTCTACACCATCTGCCCATCGATAATCGCTGAGATATTTTTTAATAATCCATTTTATACATCTATCATTATATTTTCTACTCAGACAATTAATTGTTATGAATTTTTGATTAAATTCAATTAACTCTGGGTATTTTCTTCTAACAATAGCATCAATATATTTTATACTTTTTATTGTTCCGTATTTTAAATGATGTTGAAATATGGCATTTATGTAGAATTTATTGCTATTTTCATCAACAGGATTATACAATTCAATTAATCTGCTAAAATTTATCGTCATCATGTTTTTTGTGTATAAAATTTTGAAATTATCTGAATCGTCAAAGATATTAGTGTATTTATGCAACCATGTGAAAGAATGTTTAGATGTCCAACCACAATTATTAATGTTAATATCATCCCACATACAACTTCTATCTAAGGCATTTTTCCAACTAGAGCATACTAATCTATACACGACTCTTTCTTTTATATTAATTCTATCAAAGATGTTTTTTAATGTTTCTAAAGGTAAATCAAAGAAAGACATCTCAAATATACAATAATTTCGTGTTAAGAAAATTCAAATTTGATATTATCATATATTAATTATATAAAAAATAGAAATGATGGTCAGAAGATATATTGACAGAACATGATAGTGATAATCTAATATTCAGTCATATCAACACATATTGCAAACACTTTAGATTAACAGATAATCCAATAATAACATTTTTTTATGTCTTGAAAAGGAAGGATACTATCTATATACAATCCCTATCAGCGCATTAAATTTGAATATGTTATAGCTGTTTTATACAATGGATAATTTACCAGTAGAGATTCTGAAGTATATTGATTGTTATCTCAACTGTAGAGATCATATCAACTTAAAAATAACATGTAAGATAATATGTTTTTACTTATGTAGCAGAAGAGTATGTTTGATGGAAGGTAAGATACATAATCAGTTGTCGTTGCTATATGGTCATACTTCCTGTTCAAATACAGTTGATGGTATAATTATCAGTGATTTGATTAAATCTGTAGGATATTGTAAGGTTATGAAAAATTTAGAAGATAAGTACATTCTACCATTAGCAAATAAGCTGAAATTGCATCATAAAATTAAATTATTGTGTAAATATGGGTTGAAAGAAGAATGTGAAAATATCATATTGGATTTTGCAAAGAATAAAGACAATTCAGATTATTCAGATTATTCATATATATATACTATCCTATATGAATTTCATCTTACATTCGACGGCATAAGTGATAAAATAATTAATAAACTCGTTGAGATGATGAAATATTCATATAAAAGAAGAAAAGCAATCAATGTTTATTGTCTGATCAAGGTATTAATATTGTTAATGTTTCTTAACGACTCAGACGAATTATATAGTTTATTTATAACTATTGATGAAAATTACAAAAGCTATAATAGTATGAGTCGTGGTTTTGGCAGACGTGATGATAGCGCTATTAATATAGATAGTAGAATATTAACAAAACCATCTTTATGGAATCTTCTGAACAAGTGTAATTCAATTAAGGGTATATATCTTCACTTCAATGTTGATCATGTGATCCATCCAGATTGTGAATATTCTCCCAAATGTGATGTATTCTTGAATAAAGAAATATCAGAAATTTCAGTACATCAGATTGCATCTATTACTCCAGCAATGAATGATTTGATCGTACATTATAAAATATTTAAAAACTCTTCTGCTGAATTTAGAAAATATATAAACAATATTTGTTATTGCAAGATCAATATAAATTTCGGTAAAAAAAACCATGCAGATTCCTTTGATTATTATCCGAAAAGACCTCCATTTACAAATAACGAAGATACGATAATACCTGCGTTGTCATATATGAAAACCAGGAAAAATGCCTTTAATAAGATCTTGTTGAATTTTAATATACCCAACGAGAAAATATTAGAAAGTTATGTATATAGAAAAGGGGATGGAAAAATACACGTCAAATACTACTCTAATAAAAGCGGTTTATCAAAATTATGCGGTCTATTTAATATATATAAAATCAAATAAATTAAACATAAAAATAGTATAATTGTATCTTGCCAAGCATTTAAGGCAAGACTATTGATTATCAAATTTACTTACATCATTTATAATTTATTCATTTCTTTTAAATGTGTAACTAACTGTGTCAAAACGGCTAATGATCATAAATGTACCTATCCTACGATGTCTCACTGGTATGTATCAAAGAAAATTGCATCCGTATTTTTATGTTTTTCCATAACATCAATTGTTAAATTGGATAATAATAACCTTATAACATAAAAAGAAATGTGAGCAATCCAGCAATTAATGATTGATAAATCTACACAGGTGATTGATAGTATGAAGTCGTGGTTTTACAGTTAAAACGTCACATTCAATGTTCCATTATTACATGAGTTGATAAAGAGTACACTTCAGCTACTTATATTGATAATAATAACATTCTGTTTTTTTAATTCCATAAAATGATTTAGATGCAAAGAATATCATTACATAAAAAATGTATTTTGTTTACACCCATTACTAATATTGACGATTTTATATTATGCTATGCATATTAGTGATTGAGTTGCTCTTGACTACTTTGAAGAAAAAATATGGAGAAATTGTCGTCCCAGACGGTACATAATACAAATGAATGCACTTTTGTAATATTTAAAGAAAGTACAAAGAAAATAATAATATGACTATTATCATTGTTTAATTTCTTTTTTTACTGATTAACGGCGGACAATCCCTATAGATTATATGAATCAAGATTTTTGATTTTATTGACAACATTATTAAGACGCAATCTTGATGCATTTTGAATTATATTTGGTATATATTTAACGCTATTCTCTGCTTTGAGAATATCAACTCCGCATAAGCAATGTTGAAATATATGTCCGTGATTCAAATGCATAATATTCATTATAAGTTTTAGATATTTTGATATATTTCTTGATATTGCTACTGATATAATACATGGTATTTTATTATTAGGTATACAAATCGTATTAATTTGAATATTATACATAACAGGTAAGAACAATTTCATACTCCACATAAAGATTGAATTCCATGAATCATCTTTCCTGTTATAATCCATCAAAGCATTATAAGCAAAATTAGCAGACCTGATTTGATATATTTTATCGTCCCATAATTTATCATTTTCATATTTTGGTATAATACGTAATAACTTCATAAAACTTCCCGAAATCTCAGAATAACTATCAAATATTTGTGGAACCATATCATCATTTTCTGGTTTATGTAATTCAAATATTTCAGTTACACTATCAAGTCTATGAAAATACTTTTTTGATAATGCTTTTTGAACAAATTCCTTAACTGTTTTTCGATGCTCGGCAGATAATTTACAAGTTTTTAATACTTTCTTAGCATTTATATCATCACATTTTTTAATCAATTGTATTACTGCATTAAATCTAAATGTATCTGTAATATGTATATTGTAATCATTCATTTGCTTTAACCTTGTCATTGGACATCCTGATATTCGATCATTACCATATCTTGACATATCGGGATAGTATTAGGGAATTTTCTCGTCATTATTTTGAATAGAAACCTAGCGAAAATGACATGGCGAGTTTCTAACATCTTAGAAAACAAGTTTATAAGGGATACATGATCAGATGTTAATTGCTCAGAGAATGGAGAGTCCCTCAATATCCATTCATAAACCTTAAAATTACATCTCGATTTTAAAAGATTATATACTGATATGGATGAATCTAATAAATGAGTATTTTTCATAATCCATTTAATTTCTATGATCTCACATTCTAACAATTTATATGTAGGTATATATACTATATCATTCCACACTGCTTTTTCATCTAATATATTCTTCCAATAAGAACATACCAAACGCAAAGTTACGCGATTTTTAGGATTAATTATCTTAAATATAACGCAAAGAATTTCTGCTGGTAGAATATTAATATTATCCATTAGTCACTATCTTACTTAAAATAACGTTCAAATTTACCGAAAAAATATAGAAAATAAAAGCAACTAATCTTCTTCATTAGATTTACTAAAGTCGTCTGTGAATGTATAATAGCGTTGTTTAAATTTATTTAATATTTCGTTAACAGTCTTTCCAAAACTCAAATGATCAAATAATTTATCTGAATTGTAATAATCAAATGTTGGTGTCATCACAAAAGGATAACCATCTCTGCTACCAATAATAATAATTACGCCTTCTTTAGGATATATTAAGCAAGCAAAACTGATTTCATGACTCATATAAAACTGTTCACATATAATGGAATAATTTTCTATTTCTACTGCACATACTAAGTAATTATTTGATCTATAATATGTTTCATTTACTTCACAATGTTTTTTATCATTATTGGTCATATAATTGTTGATTTGGTTTTTGACGTAGTTATGATCGACTTTTTCATACGTTTCTGATATGGCATTTAATATTAGATCATTGTATTTATTAGCAAAATAGGGCGGAACAGTGTCATCATAATAATTATTATCATGTTTATAATCTTTGAAAATTCCTCCTAACTCAATATTAATCAGCACTTCATCTTTGCCAATAGAATTAAAGTAAATATAATCCGTAAATTGCATATTTTATAATAATTGTTATTGGATTTCAAATTTATTAAACCACATTTTCAGATTTATATTATGAATTGAATCAATTATCATATTTTTAGTAGTGTTGTTATTTTTCCACATCCAATAACATCTCCCTATCAACCACGTAGTTAATCTATAATCATCTGATTTGTCTCTATTAGCTATATATATTATATTCTCTGCCGTGATATTCTTAATTCCACATCTGATAATAATATATTTAGCAACGTTGATGTCACTCCATACCAAGTATGATGAATCGAATTTCTTAAAGTATGACTTAGTAAATTTAAGAAATTTAAGGAATGGTTTAAAGAACTGTGATTTCAAATGATGAAAATATTTAATTATATCAATTATGTCAGTAGTATCTAGATTATTTAGCGTCGTCAAATTAATATTATGATCTACGCAAATGAATTTAACTAGTGCTATATTTGCATTATACATCATATTATAAAGTAATCTAGAAAACGCCGTAATGATCTCTGGCTTAGTGATTTTAACATAATCGAAAATTGTTTTAATATAGTTAATATCTCTATGATATGGTGATGTGAGATCTCTAATGATCATTGATCGTTTAATATCAAATAACTGAATTATCCAAATTACAATATCTTCATTGAAATCATCTAATCCGTATTCTATAATTTTATATCCTATTTGATTCTTATCTGTGTTGATTGGAAATTCGCGTAAGAAAACACATGCTAAAAACTTACTGATTTTACACGCATGTAATAATGGAAATATGTAATCAACATGAAATCTACCGAATGTTCTTATCACCCATTTTAGATCTCCTAAATGCCGTATACACCCAAGACATGAATCATCATATTCTGATGCAATACTTAATTTCCCGAATTTATCTATTATAAACTTAGTCAACTCCATATTATCTTCATAGATTAATGATCCTGTCAACATTTTTTTAAAGGCTTTATCAGAAGTTATAAAATCTATGTCATCTATGGATAATCTATTTATTATCCACTTTGCTGTTGAAGTGTCTCCTTGACAAATATCTAATATAAAATCCAATTTATCTTGTTTATCAGATGATAATGGAAAAGATGCTGTTTTGTATAACCACTTAGCAGATAATAAATTGATATCTCGCCAAAAGCAACTAACACCATGTATATCTGACCATAAATGACTATCATCTAACATGAACTTCCATTTTTTACATATTAACCTACATTTAATTCTGTTCTTCATTTGTAAATTCGCGAATATGTATTGATATATCTCAATAGGTAAATCTATTTGACATTGTTGATATTCCATCATTTTATCCTTGTCAGTTTTCTGATTCAAATTAAAATTGAACGGAATAAAAATGTAATATATCAACTATGGATCATATCATTATACCAGTAGAAATGATATATTACATTTATGATATGTTAACACCTAAATATCTTCTGGAATGTAGATTATTATGTAAATCGTCTAAAAATTATATTGATAGCAATAATAAAATATGGCGGAATTTATTCAGCAAACACCATGATAAATATATTCAATCAGGTAAGGAAATCATAACAAATGATAACCTTGTATTTCCTGATACTTTATTAAAATCGTTAGGACACGCATGTTATATGAAGGATGTTGATATTGTCAAATTCCTCATCAACATATTTTTGCAAGGTAATTGGAATACTGATTTGTGTTGTATTGTTACTATACATAATTTGATAGATAATATGATTTGCTCGGGTAATCCTGAAATAGTTGATATTGTTGAATCTACAATCAAATGTTCGCGTATTAATGGAGGTAAACGTTCAATGAGCATCATTAATGAAATTATAGAACATGGAAACGGAAAGATATTAAATTATTATATAACAAAATACCCATTGATCAGAAAAAATATGACTAGATCAAACATAGATTTATATATACACAACGCATATGTGACTAATAATGCAAGCGTTCTCAAAATATTATTAGCTTATTATAAAAAAGATGATGAGAATACAGAGAAATATGTGATTAGATATATTATTTCGGCATGTAGAATGGGAAGAAAAAGTGTTGTGAAAGTGTCAATTGATGAATATAATTTTGATAAACAAGCATTTATACAGAAAGGAAATCTGGGTAAAATATTTACACATAGTGATATACATATTCTAAAATGGATAATAAAACGTCTAAATATAAATAAAGAAGATATAAAACTTAACAAACCACAGATCAATAGATTATATAATGATGATTCAAACTGTGCTAAATGGATTATAAAAAAATTCGATTTATAATTCATATTAGTCGTGTATTTTGCGTTTAATGGAAATTCCACAATACTTCAAAATTATAAACAGCAGATAATCAGGAATATTAAATGGGTTTTCACATAATTTAAGTACAACGAAGATTAATCGATTTAACTGATTTTTATTAATGGCATCAATAAAATTATATACTTCATTGTTTATGTTTTTTATGAAATTATGATGACTATATTGAAACGAACCATCACTAAAGAATAAACCACCATTTGTTATTTTTATGAAACTATGATATTCTGAATCAAAACACGTTTTACAATAATGATGAATACATCTACCAAAAGTCGCATCTTTACAAAGATTTATTCCCTTATCATCAGTCATTTTATCATTTTTAAGCAAATCTTTAGCATGATTCATTAATGTGAAGCAATCATTACTGATTTTCTCTTTATAATGTATTATATGGCGATAATTATTAAAACCACGAATGTAATCTATTTCTATTATAATAGATGCAGTATTCTGACGAGAAGTCTTAGTAGCGTAAATATGACAATCAACGTCTTTAACTTTATATGCCATTCTTGTGATTATACGTTCTATCACTGATAACATTCAAATTTACACTAATCATTTGACCAAGCAAAAAAGCAAATAACTTTAATCATCAGGATTATCAACTTCATCTGGAATATAATAAATTCGATGACGATAGCCTTTAATACCATCATGATTACCATTATTATACCCGCTATAATAATCAACACTATATATTGTTGGAGGATTTCGAGTTCTGTTTTGACCATCTACATATCCATCATTATATCCCATTTGGAAATAACAATAGTCGCAATAACAGTGACGATTATTCATATTGGAGTACAATCTAGATTAAAAAGTATTCAATTTTAATCCTAATTTTTATGAGACATTCAGTAATCATTAAATCAGGACAGTTTTCGTTTCTTCTGTTTTTTAATATACACTCACGCGGACAATCCCTATAGATTATGTTGCTTAAATGCCGAATCTATCACAAAGAATTTCTCCGAAAATTTTATCCTCTTTATTTGAGAATTTATCTTTTGTGATTTCTTGAAAATCAAATATGATTCCTTCTTTAGAATTATTATCTATAATAGAATCTCTACGCGATAACGTCGAAATCATATTTGATATATTAGTTTGAAAACTGTTTTTATCAATGACAGATAGTTGTTGCTTAACTTTTATGAAAACAATTAACTTGAAATAACCGGTGTTGTTGGTTTTTGGTATAACATATTTTGGATCGTAGTATAATGGATTATAAGCCTTAATACCAGAAATGATACCATCTTCACAAATTTTTCTTAATTTAATTATTTTACGACATGATATTGTGATTTTATAATACATCTTTATTAATATGGCTGATTTGGATGTTTATATGAGCGAATTATCAAGGTTTAAATTTGAATATTATTAATGAACGTTTGTGTTGTTCATCAGATAATGCAAGAATTATTTAGTTTAGACGATTGGGTAGTTTCGCAAATTATTCTTATCGAATATCAAGGACTTATTTCAGGAAATTATTTAACTCCTGAATTTGAAAGATTTAGGTCTGAGGCTTTTAAACTTATGAGATTAAAGGCAGATAGTGTGAATGATATTGAAAATTACTTGTTCTGTTATTTCAATATCCACAATTATAATGAACGCAAAGAATATGTTGAAATTCGTGATTGGTGTAAGAAAAATTTGGAAAAGGTAACACTCAAACCTGACGAATGGGGGCAGATGTGTGATGATATTATGGAGATAAAAGGCAAATCATCAGAAACTTTCATCAAAACAATGTTATGTGCTGTTGATCATGCTGACAGTGAATTCAAATCATATCATGATAGTTATCTCAATTATGGTACTGTTATGATCAGAGATTTGGATGGTAATATTATAGATGTTGATACTTATTATCCTATCATTCATATGCCAATGTGATCGTCTTTTTTGCTAGATTATTAAGGGTTTGTCTGCGTCATGTATATTTTTTAACATGCGGACAATCCTTTTATATCCATTTACGATCAGACGAAAATAATGTTGTTATATATAATATGTGGAAAATCATCAAAGTAAGACGTTATCATGGTGGTAAAGGTATTAAATATGAAATAAGAAGAGTAACATCAACTATTAAAAGAAAACGAGGCGGTATGTCTTATCCAAAGCGATCAGCAAATAGAACGATTATGTTTAGTGACTATCCAGAGTTTAAACCAAATCTAACACCTCGTGAAATGTTTAAACTAGGTAGTTTCGGTGGAACTTACTGGCGTCCGATTTATTCAAGCATAAATAAACGTTATTATAAAAATCAACATAAAGAATTTCCGAAAAGTTGGTGGGTTGGCATACCTGAATCAAATCTATCAAGCAGTCAACGTAATAAAAAACGCAATAAGTACAAGGTAAATAGTGGTACGAGTTTGAAATATTGGGAATGTAAAAAATGGATTAAACCACAAGATCCATATGGATGGGTACAATGGTATTGCAGATTCTATTTAGGACGTCGAACTTCAGATGATAGACGTCAAATCAAGCGTTGGTTAGCATTTGCTGGACCGAAAGGACGTTTTCGATTACGTCTAATAAATATGATAAAGAAAAAACGCACTACAAAAAATGATTATACGGTTAGTCCTGTTATCCGACAAGGTTTACAACATTGGGCATATAAAATATAATCTGCAAATTATGAACGGGTGTGAAGGGTTTGTCCGCGTGAGATATATTTTTTAACAATGTTAGAGAGTGGTCATTCGTTGTTTTGCGTTTTATATCCATTGTTAAAAAATATATCTCACGCGGACAAATCCTTCACATCTTATCTACCAAATTTAATATGCATTCCGCAAAACTTAATTATCACTTCAATAACCTCTTTTGGTAAGTTATAATCAAATAATGCTTTTAGAATCAGACTATATATGACATTTCCATCATAATAGCGCATTAAATCCCCAACAAATTTCGTTAAACATTTATTGAATTTTATTTCGAAGTTAGAATGTATAAACATCTTTTTTGTTGTTCTATTAGGACAATATGATTTATGACACCATTCACACTTTTCTCCATCATAACGAACGTTGATTAGCTTATCTTTTGCTAAGTAAATATAAGATCTCTCTTTTTCTGAATAAAATCCGTAATTACTGTTTTTTATCTGATAAGTTGATGATAGGTATTTTTTGGGGAATTCTGATATTTTATCAACAACTTTAATCAACTTCCAATAATCATCTTTAACATAACCAACATCTAATCTGAACGAAAATATGTAACCATTCTTGTTCGAATACTCAATAACCAAATCAACATCCCTATATTTCGCTTCCCAATAAGGAAATTCATAAAATAATTCCATAAGATGAATATCCAGATTATGAGTGTCTTTTATATATTCTGTATATGCCATTACTGTTACAACTACATATTTGATTTAACATCATTCAAATTTGAATTCCACATATAAAAACATATCAACAGAAATGATTTTAATGTCTCGTACTATTAATAACAGGGAATTTAGATTCTATAAAGACTGTCATGATAATGCATGGATGACAGCAAAGATGATGAGTGTTATCTTTGATGTAGAAGAAGATGTTATAAAGGCACATATACCATATATAATATCCAACGGGGTTAAATTAAATATGCAAATATCAAATACTTATGAGGAATTATATGATCTAGAATCTATCATACGTATAGCGACTAATCTTCATTTAACACAAGGTGCATTAATCAGAATATTAATATATCCTGTAACTATTGATGATATTAGAAATGACACAAACAAAAAGCGATGTTGTCAATTATTTTAAAACTTCAATTTTTTATGGTGTTATACTATTTATATGTTATTTAAATTTGAAGAAACTAATTAGCAAGATATTCTTATAATGTCTTTACCTGCTGAAATCTATTGTCAAATATTTCTTATGCTTCGTCCGAGTAAAAGAATAAGACTGCGATTGATATGTAAGGCATGGCGTGAGTTAATAGATACAAAATTTATGTGGAGAGATTTATGCAGTTATATTATATCTTGCAAATGGATTTATGACGATTGTCATAGAAATGATGCAGCATTAAAATGGTTTATTGAAGTCCCTAAAATATTTACATTCATTAGTCTTGATGATAGATTAAACATCATTTATAATGTTTTGGAATTTGCGGATCTTGATTTGATCAAATATGTGATGTTTAAAAGTGGAATATCAATAGATCAATTTTGCTCAATTCGTAATTGCAAATATGAAGTTATCAGTCGAGTATGTAAAAATGAAAATATCGATGTTTTTAAAAAATTTATAATCGAAATGGATGCTTTTGATGGAATATTCTCTAATTTCTATGAAATTGGTTACAACAAAAACGGATCAGAATTGATGAAATGGATTAATCGTATATGGGGTCGTCCTTGGAATTTACGAAGTTGTTCAATTTCACTAGGTGATTGTCTGGAAGGTGCTTTTGCTAGAGGAAATATTTCATTAGCGAAAAGTCTTCTATCTGATATGTTCATATTTTATAGAGATCATTATTTATATGTTACATGTAAACATGGAAATATCAAAATGCTTGAGTGGTTTGTCGAGAAATCCAAAATATATAGCCCGGCGCTCAGTGTGGGATTTTATAGATGTGAAGAATTGTGTCATGTGTTAGATAATCACCATTCAGACATGATTAAACTAATAATTGATAAATATCCTATGTTAATAGTTAATAATGGTTGTGAAAGAAGAGATATGTTGCATTTGTTGTGTCATGCTAGTTCTTACGACATTGAACTAGCTAAATGGTTATGTCACAGATTTCTGATAACATCAGAGGATATGGATCATTATCATAAAGATTTTCTAATCATCAGGGCTATTGAAAATCCTGATCTGAACCTTATCTTGGATTGGATCATGGATAAATTTAACATTACAATAGATGAAATACAAAAAACAATAGTAGATAGATTTAAAGAATTATGTGAAAAGATTGCTGATGATCAACTGGTATATATTGATTCAAGATTTAATATTATCAGAAATGCCAGTGAACGTAGAAAATATAAATGTCTACATATATTGTGTCAATATGGAAAGTATGAATTCATCAAAAAGACAATTAATGTCGTTGATAATGTCATAGATCATCAACAATTACACCAGATTCTGACAACTATATGCCTCAACGGTAATTATATAAGACAATCAAAGATATTAAGACTGATTATAGGAAAGTTTGGTATTGATTACACTCAGACAAAATATTTTGATGATATCAATTTTGATTACTCAAGACAAATAATTAAATGGATATTATCATATATTAAAGGCGCGAATTATAGATTTAGAAGTAGAGACTTACGTTATTATCTCAAACACGTCGAAGATTATAGAGTAGATTGGCATCATTTTATATTGAGAGAAATATCATTAAGATCTAAACAACTACCATAAAAAATATTATTCTCATTATTCTCATTTTTCTTCTTTTCTTAAAAGAGTCAATAATTTATCTAAATCAGCAGTGTCAAATGATTCTTGACATCCCTTTTCATTAATTTCATCTAAAATCGACAATAATTTATTTCCCACTGTCATGAATATTTCAGATGGATATTTTTTAGATAATTTCATCCACTCTAATAAATATTTTAAAACGTCGGATATTTCTATGTTAACATAATTCAACATATATTTTAATTTATCTGGATTTCCAGCTCTGATATAATAAGGTATCCTCTGAAGATTTTCAATAGTTGTTTCTCCTACTTCTGGATCCGGTATTTTATAACAAATTCTTACTGTCTCTATATATCTTCTAACTGTTTCATCATTTCTGCTGACAATTCTTAAAACCGGATCGAATTGTCTGACAACCCACTTTATTCTATCAAAATTAGAATTAAATTCAATCATTGTGTGAGCAAAAGTAGCTGATCTAATTATGTACTCCTGATGATTCCATATCATTTCACGACCAGGTAATATATCTATTCGACTCCATAACCAGAGTAAGGATTTCGGATCTTCTTGAAATATTTCACTGAATGCTAATTCTGATCCTGGTTTATTTAATCCTAATATATCAATAATAAATAGCATTCTCATATTATCATAATAACATTTTTTAACAAGACTTTGAACAAAGACGCTATTTGAAATATTCCTTTTATATAAACTCAATAGAAGTCTTGCTGAATCCATATATCCGTTTTTTAATAACTTAGTGACATGAAATTCTACGATTTGTCCACCTAACTGATCGGGTCTATACACATAGTTACCATTGGAATCATATCCATGATCACTAGTCCAAATATAATCAGACAAATATGTTTTTATTATCCATTCGATTGAATCATCTCCGAATTTTCTATTCAAATAATTTGCAGCGATAAATTCTTTGTTAAATTCAATTAAATCCGGATATTTTTTTCTAATTATCGCATCAAATACCTGTAATTCATTGAGGTTTCCATATCTTATATGGTGTTGGAACAGAGTATTTGCATAATATTTATCAAACACCTGATTCTCTACGAAGGAATTTATTGGAAACATCATATCAATATCTTCAACCACGATCAACAATTGAGTACATAATAATTTGAAATTATTGGGATCTTTAAGTAATTTTGTATTGTTACTTAACCATGAAAAGGATTTTTTACGTATCAATCCACAATCGTTAATCTTTATATCATCCCACATACAATCTCTATCTAATGCATTTTTGAAATAAGAACATAACAATCTACATCTTGATCTTTCCTTTATGGTAATTTTATCAAAGATGTATTTTAATATTTCTAAAGGCAATGAAAAGAATGACATACTGAATAATTACTATCAAAACATATTCAAATTTGAATAGTAAAGATTAAATGATAGCAATGGATAATTTACCAGGAGAAATTGTCGAATATATAGACAGTTATCTTACATGTCAAGACCATATTAATCTGAAATTAGTATGTAAGGCAATATACTTTTGTGTATGCCACAGAAGAGTATGTTTATTAGACGGTAAAATAAGTCGTCAACTATCATCTTTATATAATCATGCTCCCTGTAGCAAATCACCAATGATTTTTAGTGATTTAGTTGATGCAGTTGGTTATACCAGGATTTCACAAAATTTAGAAAAAAAACATATAGTATCATTAGCATATAAATCTGATATAATATCTTGTACTAAACTACTTTGCAAAAATGGTCTTAAGCAAGAATTTGAAGATTATATGATCGAATATACAAAACACGAAACTAAGGTCGATTGTAAATCATTTTATGATGCATTATATGAATATCATCTAATATTCACTGAAATTAGTGATAGGTTTGTTTCTGAGTTCGTAAATTTAATAAAAAATCAATATAAATTGGCCAAACATCATGATTCTTATGAAACCATGGAATTTTTGATTAAGATATTGGTTTTGCTAATGTACCTTAACTCATCTAACGAATTGTGTGACTTGTTTGTGAAGATAGATGATGGATATGTAAATTATGATTTGACTGGTTTTGAAATTAGAATTGAAACAGATAGTAGAATTTTGACAAAACCACATTTATGGAATTTAATATCAGAATGTTTATCAGTTAGATCTATAAATATTTATGTGAATTGTGAGCATGTAATAGATCCGAAATGTGGATCAGCGCTGACATATGTCAGTTTAATACTTAATAAAGAAGTATCCATAGAAATGATCAATCAAATTGGTTCGATAACAGGTATAATAGGTAAATCAAATCATTTGCATATTCGTTATAAACTCATATCATCTATTTCTACAAAATTCAGAAAATATCTAAACGAAAATTATAGAGGATTTATGATATATTTTAGCTGGAAAACTAATTACGGTTATAATGCTACATATTGGATGACTAGTCTGAATATCTTACCGGTAGAATATATGATTCTAAAAGTGATCGAATCATATATAGATTTTGATCCGAGTACGCTGCCAAAGGTTTTGTTGAAATTCGGGATGGAAAATGAGAAAATATTAGAACTTATCTTCTGGAAAAAAGGAAAGATAATTTTACCCATTAAATATTATTCAAATAAACTAGTATTAGCGAGAAAATATGAATTCATTAAAATAATCAGACCATCCTAGAAATGGATATGAAGGGATTGTCCGCGTGGTGTCTATTTTTCTACATATATGATCAGGGTTTTAATTTGAATAGATTATTAATAACTATGTGAATAGATCAATTAAAATGAATCCTCAAATAGAAATGAAGCATTTTCCAGCAAGTGATTTTGCTGATAAAAATCTATTATGTAGTCGCTGGATGACACAAATAATGAATGAGGGAGAATATGAACCTGACTGGGCGAATATATACAGAGATCCAAGAACTCATGTGTTGGTATTACTTGTTAATGGACAGGCTGTGTCATCTATAGTTTATACATTAAGTGGTGATGGATGTTATATTGGGGATGTTGATACTAATGAAAATCACCGGCGTAAGGGATATAGTAAAATATTGTTTACATGGCTGATAAATAATACTACTTGTACGTTATTTCTTGGTTCAACTAATGAAATAGCGACTAATTATTATATTGGCCTAGGATTCAAAGCTATATATCCTGATTCACCAGATTGTATGGTTCTAGAGAAAAAATAAAATTATATGATATATCACTATTTTTTCAACATATATAACGCGGACAATCCCTTTAGATCACACTACTTATTAGATGATAATCCTAGTAAATTCTTTTCGAGAATATTAAGTCTTTCTTTCTCTTTTTGTATTTTTTCTTTCTCTAATGATATTTGCTTCCATTCATTGAATAATATTATCTTCTTTAATCTTTTCTTTTCTAATTTTTTTCGTATTTCCATATACTTAGAATTTATAATTCGACAAATTTCTTTAGATGGATATGAATCAGCTATAATTTCCCATTTTTTAATACGCTGATCTGTTATATCATCATTGTCAACAAGTCTAAATACATATTCGAATTTTTTGGCATTTCCAGCTCTAATATACCAAGGTATTCTACGCACTAATTCTTCTCTACACACATCTGTGTTATAATTTTCCAAATTACAATTCATAAACTTTCTTACTTCATTATCATCAGCTCCGACAATTCTCATAACAGGCTCGAAATTACATACAATCCATCTAACTTGACTAAATTCATGTGCAATCATAACCATAGAGTGTGCTATCTTTGCTGATCTGATAACATTTTCGTTGTTTTTCCACAGCGATCTATCTATTGGAAGTATATTCGTCTCATTCCAAAACCACTCTAATGATATTTGATCTTTTTTTGTGATGATATCCCATAAAGTAATGTCATTTTCTGATTTATACAATCTGCAAAGTTTTATGTATTTTCTGGTTATGTCTTTATTATCTAGATTTTTAATCATATCACATCTCATGTAGAAACTGTCTGTTCCGCCAATCTTAATTAATGATTCTGCTGAGTTAAAACATTTACGGTCAGCAAGTTTTCCTGCATGATCGTATAAATAAATTCTCAAGAAATCTTCGGGCAGTGGATTTTTATCAAGATAAGTTTTTATAATCCATCCGATTTTTTTGTCAAGATCCGAGAAAGTAACATCATCATTTATGTTGCTGATTATATTGCATAAATATCTTATATTCCTCTTGATCGTGTCGGGATAAAATGATTGTATGATATAATCAACATCTTTCAATTCCCATAATGATCTATGTTTTATACAATCTATCCATAATAATTCTGCGAAATAACAACCCGAACGGTAATGTGTTATTAACCATACAATGTTAATAGAATTTTGTTTTTTATGATTAATCGCTAATAATTTCGCTTTGTCGATTTTATCAAATACTTTAGTATTATGTGATAACCATTCACAACATTCTTCAGATGACAATTTCATATCTGAATTAATCTTTATATCATCCCACATACAATCCCTATCTAATGCATTTTTGAAATAAGAACATAACAATCTGCACTTTGCTCGTTGCTTAATATTGATTTTATCAAAGATGTATTTTAATATTTCTAAAGGCAATGAAAAGAATGACATACTGAATAATTACTATCAAAACATATTCAAATTTGGATGGATAGTAATGTATGTGAAAAAATGGAGATATTAGGATTTAGTGATTTTTATTGGAAGTCTAGATAATTTAAGGATGATACAAATAATTTCTAATGGGAGATAATATTTCCTTTGAGCCTTAGAAAGTTGTCCAAAATACAATAGCAAATGATAAACAAGCCAATCATTATATTTGATGAATATATCTTTCGTGAAATGATAAGTCGATCTATCAAACTTGTATTGCGACTTGTGTA
>Ga0310810_10003262_pt1 | contig 17655 bp, 13 predicted proteins | sample NCmetagenome_FD_207641 | JGI IMG/M metagenome (GOLD analysis project Ga0310810, IMG submission 207641) | Soil microbial communities from experimental microcosm in Duke University, North Carolina, United States - NC | ecosystem: Engineered > Artificial ecosystem > Soil microcosm > Unclassified ...
CGGAAGCGGGCATCAAAATTCATCCACAGCCCGCCGGCAACATGTGCGCGATTTAACCTGCGTACGCTGCCGGTGCGGGCCGTCAAAGGCACCCCGCGCACAGCCTGGCTATAGGCTGGCGGGACCAAATTGAGAATACGAAAAGCGCGGAGTCGAAGAAGGCAACAGAGGTAGCGACTCACGCCCCAGGCTGGAAGTATAGTACAAGCGGTGTCAGCTTCGCCAAAAGTAGACGATGTTTTACTATAAACGGCACCCACCCGAAGTGAGGGCAAGACGTGGCCAACCATCCCGGGGCAGCACCCTATAGCGCTGAATATTACGCCGCCCATTTGGGCCTGCCCTATGACCGCTCTCAGCCGCATTGGCTGCAGTTTTTTGGAAGCATCGCGGAGGCAATCATCCGGGAGCTTAAGCCGCGCCGTGTGTTCGACGTTGGATGCGCTAAGGGTTTTCTGGTTGAGGCGCTGCGCGACCGCGGAGTGGAGGCCTGGGGTTCGGATGTCTCCGAATATGCCATTGGCGAGGTCCGCCCTGACCTGCGGGATTTTTGCTCGGTACGTTCGGCGGCGGAGCCCATCCCGGGCCTCTACGATCTGGTCACCTGCATTGAGGTATTGGAGCACCTTTCGGATGAAGAGGGTAGAGCCGCGGTCAGGAACATGACTGCGGTCAGCGACCAGGTGCTGTTCTCCTCGACACCGGCGGATTTCAGTGAGCCGACGCACATCAATGTCAGGCCGGTCATCTACTGGCTTAAGTTGTTCCGTGATTCCTCCTTTGCTGCCGACCCGGGATTCGACGCCTCCTTCGTCTGTCCGCAGGCGATTCTGCTGCGGAGGACAACCCGCCCGCCTACGGATGAAGAACTGTTCGAAGTAGCGCTGGCGCGCCATGTCGCCGTGGAAACCGCCCCCTTGCGCGTGGAAATAGCGGAAACCGTGGCGAAGCTTGAACTGGAGCGTGCCTCGAAACAGCAAGTGCTGGCCGAGAAAGACCGGCTTCTGGCCGAAAAGAATGAGGACTTGGCGGGCAAAGAGGCGATGCTTCAGGCAATCTTCAACAGCAAGGGATGGAAATTGCTGAACCGTTACCGCGAGCTCAAAGCGCAGTTTTCGCGCCAGGGTCTTGCCCGCACAGCGCTGAGAGTGCTCTCCCGGCAGGGCTTTGTCTACTCCGCGGCGCGCCTGATTTCAGGAAAACGCCGCTTGACCGTCGCCGCTGAGGAATACGAGCAGTGGATTGCGGTTCATGAGCGTCCTTCCTGGGATCCGGTGCAGATGCGCAGCGAGATCGCGCAGTTCCAGTACGCGCCCAAGATCAGCGTGATCATGCCCACTTACAACACGCCGCAGGATTATCTCAAGAAAGCTGTTGATTCCGTGGCCGGGCAGATATACGAAAATTGGGAGCTCTGCATTTGTGATGACCACAGTACCGTGTCAAATGTTTTCCAATATCTTCAACAATGTGCGGCCGGCGATGAGCGTATCAAGCTGAACCTCAGCGAGAAGAATGGAGGGATCAGCGCCGCTTCCAATCGCGCTTTAACCCTCGCCACCGGCGAGTTTGTCGGCTTTCTTGACCACGATGACGAGCTTAGTCCAGCCGCCCTCTACGAGGTTGTGAAGCTTCTGCAGAGCCGCCCCGAGGCCGACATCATTTATAGCGATGAAGACAAGCTGCAAAAAGATGGCAAGCGGTGTGACGCGTTTTTCAAGCCGGACTGGTCGCCCGAGTACCTGCTGGCCTGTAATTATGTGTGTCATTTTGGCGTATATCGAAAGAAGTTAGTGGATGAGGTGGGCGGATTTCGGCCGGGCTTCGAGGGTAGCCAGGACTACGACTTGCTTTTGCGGGTAGTGGAGAAAACCCGCCGCGTGTTCCACATTCCGAGGATTCTTTATCACTGGCGCAAGACCCCCCAATCCACTGCTGCTGCAGCATCAGCCAAGACTTACAGTACCGATGCCGGCAAACGGGCCATACAAGAGCATCTGGATCGCTGCGGCATCGCGGGCACTGTGGTCACCAACGAGGTGCCTAATGTTTATCGCGTCCGGCCTCACATCAAAGGACAGCCGCTGGTGAGCATCATTATTCCAACTCGCGATGGGGTGCGTTTCCTGCGACGTTGCCTCCGCAGTATCGAGGAGAAAACAACCTATCCCAATTACGAAATATTGATTGTTGACAATGGCAGTGTGGAGGCGGAGACCCTAGATTACTTCCGCACCCTGCGTCACCGGGTGCTGCCTTTTGAAGAGCCATTTAACTTCTCCCGCCTGAACAACTTTGCCGCCAAACAGGCCCGAGGTGGCTACCTGGTCCTGCTCAATAACGACACGGAAGTGGTTGCTGGCGAGTGGCTTTCCAGCATGCTGGAGCTATGCCAACTGGAGGGTATTGGCATCGTTGGGGCTAAGCTGTACTACCCCGATCGCACCATTCAGCATGCCGGCGTAGTTCTTGGTCTTTCAGGAGGAGTGGCCGACCACTCCCACAAACACTTTTCCGGCCGCAGTTACGGATACTTTGGCGCTCTGAAATGCATTCGTAACTATTCCGCCGTCACCGCCGCCTGCATGATGGTGCGCAAAGAGGTGTTCGATGCCGTAGGCGGGTTTGATGAGCAATTACAGGTCGCCTTCAATGATGTAGATTTCTGCTTGCGGGTACGCGACCAGGGTTATCGCATTGTCTGGACGCCCTATTGTGAACTCATCCATCACGAGTCGGTGAGCCGTGGCTTTGCCATGGATTGGCGGGAGGTGGAGTTGATGCAGCGCCGCTGGGGACAAGCGCTGCTCAGCGATCCTTACTACAACCCTAACTTGACGCTGAAGGACGGAAAATTCGGCATTCGCCTCTGAGGCGCGAGCGTTAAGTGAACCGGCCGGTGGGAGCTGCGCTGACCGCGCAGCCGATGATTTCTTCATAGCGGCCGATGACCTCATCCGGGGCGCCATCTGCGAGCAACTCGCCCTCGTGAACCAGCAGAGTACGATCGCAAAACTTGCGCACCGTGTCTTGGTCATGGGAGACGATCAGAATGGTTTTGCCCATGCGGCGGAATGACTGAATCCGATGCAGGCACTTGTCGCGGAAACCGGCATCGCCCACCGCCAGGATCTCGTCCACCAGCAGGATATCGGGATTAACCGCAGTGGCCACAGCGAAGGCCAGGCGCATGTACATGCCGGAAGAGTACTGCTTGACGGGAGCGTCAATGAATTCGCCGATTTCGGCAAATTCTACGATGCTCGGCTCCAGGCGCCGGATCTCGCGTTTGGACAGCCCCAGCAACAGGCCGTTGATCAGGATGTTCTCCCGGCCCGTCAGTTCGTGGTGAAATCCAGCCCCCAATTCGATCAAAGGGGCGGTGCTGCCGTTTACTTCCACCCTGCCGCTGCTGGCGCGATATACGCCGGCGATGATCTTCAGGATGGTGCTTTTGCCCGATCCGTTGCGCCCGATAATGCCCAGCGTAGTTCCGTGGGGCACCTGGAAGGACACATGTTTTAGCGCCTCAAAGTCGTGGTAGGTGCTGCGCCGACGGCGATGAAAACGGGCGAAGGCTTCGCGCAGGGTATCCGGACGTTCCTGGATCACCCGGAAGCGTTGCACCACATTTTCGAAGCGCACGGCCAGATTCGGCATGGCACCCTACACGTAGTAAACAAATATATCCTGATAGCGGCGGAACAGGCTAAACCCGATCACCACGGCTGCTATTCCGCAACCCAGCGACATGGCGACCGATTGCGGCGTGGGCAACTGCCCGTAATAAATGCTCAGCCGGAAACCGTTCAGGACGTAGAGCATAGGATTCAGGCGGAAAAGCAGGTGGTATTTCTTGGGAATAAAATCGATCGAATAAATGATGGGGGAGCCGTAGAACCAGGCAGAGAGCAGGATCTGTACGATGTGACTGATGTCGCGGAAGAAGACGTTAATGGCGGCGAAAAAGAACGATGTTCCCAGGGTGAACAGGAACAGGCCGGCCATGGGAATGGGAAGGTACACCCAGGTCCAGCGCAAAGGAAAGCGAAGCGCCACGACGATCAGAGCCAGCGGGATCAGAGAGAGTAGGAAGTTAATAATATTGGCCACGACCGCGGCCACCGGAAACACCAGTTTGGGAACACGGACCTTTTTCAGCAGCTCGGCGTTGCTCACAACCGATTCCACCGAATAAGACAGAGCTTGCGAGAAAAAAGTCCAGGGCAACAGCATGCTCAGCAGGAAGATGGCATAGTGGTCAATGGAGAAGCGCATGATGGTGCCAAAAACCAGGGTCAGCACAACCATCATCAGCAGCGGGTTGAGCAGCGCCCAGAGAAAACCCAGCACTGAGCGTTTGTACCGGACGCGCAACTCTTTGAGCGCCAGCGCCCAGATGAGTTCACGGTAATGGAAAGTGTCGCGGACCAGTTCGAACACGGGAAAGTGACTGCTTCAGGTTGGAATTATTGCTTATAGCTCCAGCTACTTCCACTGTCAAGTTCGGCCGCCCGGTCACCGCGCCGGGCTCCATTCGCGGTTGTGGAAACCATCTCCGGCCGGCAAGCCTGCAACTCGCGATTTGCCCGGGTGTACGGTATAGTAACCAACACCGTGAACTTTCCCTTCGGGCATTCCTCTTGCTTCGCATCAGGTCGTAAAATGTCCAATAAGACCACTTTCTACAGGAGAAGCTTATGAAAGGTGTAGTGCTGGCGGGAGGTCTCGGCACGCGCCTGCATCCCTTGACGCGCGTCATCAATAAGCACCTGCTCCCGGTCTACAACCAGCCTATGATCTTTTACCCCCTGCAGGCGCTGGTGAATGCCGGCATCCGCGAAATCCTGGTGGTCACCGGCGGCCAGGGCGCGGGCGACTTTCTCCGCCTGCTCTCCAACGGCAAGGATTTTGGTCTCAAGCATCTCAACTACACCTACCAGGAGGGCGAGGGTGGCATCGCCGATGCTCTGCGCCTGGCGGAGCACTTTGTGGATAGCGGGCCCATGTGCGTGATCTTGGGCGACAATATCATCGAAAGCAACATCTGTGCCGCGGTCGAAAGCTTTCGCCGGCAGCCCCGGGGGGCCCATATTCTGCTCAAGGAAGTGGACGATCCGGAACGCTTCGGCTGCCCCGAAATCGTCAACGGGCGTATTGTCCGCATTGAGGAAAAGCCCCGGCAGCCGAAATCGCCTTATGCCGTCACCGGCTTGTACCTGTTCGATTCCAGCCTGTTTGACAAGATTCGCACTCTGAAGCCCTCGGCCCGCGGAGAATTGGAAATCACCGATGTCAATAACCTCTACCTGGAGGAGGGTGCGCTCAATTACAGCCTTCTTGAAGGCTGGTGGACCGACGCGGGAACCTTTGAATCGTTGCGGCGGGCGGCCAACCTGGTGGCGCAGACGGGGGCCAACAAGGTATCCGCCTCCGCCGGCGTTTCCGGGACTCCGGCAGCGGTAGGTGCCCGCGGATGAAGGTGTTTGTAACCGGCGGCGCGGGGTTCATCGGGTCAAATTTTATTCATCACCTCCTCTCCTTGCCCGCGTGTGACAGCGTTGTTAACTATGACGCCCTGACTTACGCGGGCAACCTGCTGAACCTGGAGCAGGTGTCTGCGCACCCGGGCTACAGCTTCGTTAAAGGCAATATCTGCGATGCCACGGCGGTGCGGGCGGCCATGGAGGGCTGCCAGGCGGTGGTCCATTTCGCCGCTGAGTCGCATGTGGACCGCAGCATTTACGAGCCCGCTCCCATCGTCGAAACCAACGTGCGCGGCACACTGGTGTTGTTGCAGGTGGCCCGCGAATTGAAAATTGGCCGCTTCCTTCACGTTTCCACCGACGAAGTTTACGGCGATATTCCTCCCGGCCTTGCTTCCGACGAGAGCTATCCGCTGCAGCCCAACAGCCCCTATTCCGCCAGTAAGGCCGCATCCGATATGCTGGTGCGCTCCTTCGTCAGAACCTACGGATTTCCTGGAATCGTCACCCGCGCTTCCAACAATTACGGCCCCTATCAGTTTCCGGAAAAATTCATTCCTCTGATGATTGCCAATGCGCTGGAAGACAAGCCGCTCCCCATTTATGGAGACGGCTTGCAGGAGCGCGACTGGCTGTACGTGGAGGATCATTGCCGCGCCTTGGCCCTGGTTTTGGAACGCGGCCGCGAGGGCGAGGTGTACAACATTGGGGCCGGCAACACGGAGCCTAACCTCTCTATGGTGCGGCGCATTCTGCGGGCGCTGGGCAAGCCGGAAAGCCTTATGACACCAGTGACGGATAGGCCCGGCCACGATCGCCGCTATGCCCTGGAGTGCTCCAAAATCGGCCGGGAACTGGGGTGGTCGCCGCGCACTGATTTGGAGCAGGGAATTCAGGGGACGATCGCCTGGTATCGCTCTAACTGCGCATGGCTGCAGCATGTGCGCAACGGCGATTACCAGCAGTATTACGACAAGTACTACACTCACCGCGAGAAGTCATTGAAAACAGTCACGGCCTGAACGCCGCTATACGGGAGCATCTTGCAGGTAACGGAGACCAGGATCCCAGGCGTCTATCTGATCCGCCCGCAGGTGCATGAAGATGGGCGCGGCTTCTTTTTCGAGAGCTATCACCAGGCCAGGCTGGAGAAAGCCGGCATTCGCGAGGTGTTCGTTCAGGACAACCATTCCCGGTCGCGCCAGAATACCCTGCGCGGCCTGCACTACCAGCTGAAACACCCGCAAGCGAAGCTGTGCCGAGTGGTGCGGGGCGAGGTATTGGACGTCGCGGTGGATATTCGCGTCGGCTCTCCTTATTTTGGCCACTGGGTATCCGCAGTGCTATCGGCGGAGAACAAACAGCAGATCCTGGTTCCGCGCGGCTTCGCGCACGGCTTCCTGGTGCTTTCCGAAACGGCAGAGTTTCTCTATAAGTGCAGCGACTTCTACCATCCCGATGATGAGCACGGAGTTTTGTGGAGCGACCCGCAGGTGGGAATTGTCTGGAACACTCCTGACCCCGTCCTGTCGGCCAAGGATAAGGCCTACCCCCCGCTGCGAGAGATCGCGAGAGAGCTCCTGCCGCGCTATGAGCCATCGAATGAGAGTTGATCGTGCGCAGGTCCTTGCCGGCGAAAGCGATGAGCTCGGAGCAAATCTCCGCGCCCGCCGTCGGCTCGGCTCCGCCCCGGTTCTCGGGACGGCAAGCCAGACTGCGCGCTGGCGTCGGCGGATGATCAGGGGAGCAAAACTAGGTAACAGCATTTTCAGCGGCGCCACGGTGTACATGGTCGGCGGGAATACTTTATAATCAGCCAACTTCCATCAGGTTGGTGGTACGTTGCTTTCTTGGGGGGCAAATTTCGGAGGTGCCGGCGCACCTCAGGCGCTCGCCGCATTTCACCCACTTTCCCGGATCTCCCCCGCCACCTTAGGCGCTATTCTCACACACTTTCACGGTCCTGGCAGGAGTAGATTTTGATGGACACTGATCGGCGGCTCTTAATTTTCATCCCCACATACAACGAGGCTGAGAATGTGGAAGCCCTCTTCGCTCGCATCCGCAGCCTGAATCTGGCGGCTGATATTTTGTTTCTGGACGACAACTCGCCCGACGGCACGGGCGAAATTGTGTCTCGTTTAGCCTCTGAAAATCAAAACGTTCACGCAATCCATCGCAGCGGAAAGCAGGGCATCGGCAGCGCCCACAAAGAAGGCATCCACTGGGCTTACTCGCATGGTTTTGAGCTGCTGCTCACTATGGACTGCGATTTTACGCATTCTCCCGAGCGAATTGCCGATTTCCTGGGATATGCCGACCAGTACGATGTGGTGATCGGCTCGCGTTACATGCAACAGGGAAGCCTCGCTTCCTGGAGCGCCCTGCGCAAGGGCTTGACCTATATAGGGCATTTCCTGACCACAACCTTCCTTCGTATGCCCTACGACGCTACGGGCGCATTTCGGCTGTATAAGCTTTCGCAGATTCCGGAAAGCACCTTCGACCTTGTCTACTCGCGCAGCTATTCCTTCTTTTTCGAAAGCCTGTACGTGCTGTGGCTCAATGGCCATCCGGTAAAAGAACTTCCTCTGGAATTGCCGGCACGAACGTATGGACACTCGAAGATGGCTTGGAGAGACGCTGTTCACAGTTCGCTTTTGTTGCTGTACCTCTATGTCAAGACGTTACTGGACCGCGACGCGCTTCTCTACACGCGGCCGTTCGAGCCGGAACACAGCGTCCAGCACACCGCACGGGATGCGGCAACGGGGCGGGAGTGGGACGCTTACTGGTTGGCGAAGAACAAACCTGCGTCCTTGGTTTACGATCTGATCGCGGTTTTTTACCGCAAGTTCATAATCAAGCGAATCGTGAACCATTTTGTTCCAAAGTACTTTCCTGCCGGCGGCCAGGTCCTGCACGCAGGTTGCGGCAGCGGACAGGTGGATACCGATATCGCTAAAAAAGTCTCGCTGTGCGCCTTGGATATTTCACCCCAGGCGCTGGGCATCTATCGAAAATCGCAGCCTCAGGTTGCGCGCTTGATTCATGCAAGCATTTTCGATATTCCGGTTCCCGACCAGACTTATGATGGTGTTTATAACCTGGGCGTGATGGAACACTTTACAGAGGACGAGATTCGGAAGATTTTGCGGGAATTCCACCGCGTGTTGAAGCCTGGCGGCAGAATCACCCTGTTCTGGCCTCCCGCTTACGGACTTACGGTAAGGTTTCTAGCTGTGGTTCACTGGATTCTCCATCGGGTCGGAAACAACAAAAGCCTTAAGCTGCATCCCGACGAAATTACCCATGTCCGTTCCAGGCGCCAAATACAGGAATATTTGTGTTCCTCCGGATTCAGGCTGATAAGGTTCTACTTTGGCGTGCGCGATCTCTTTACTTACACCGTGATCGTGGGAGAGAAAATCGCGGCTAGCCACACCCTCGATACTGTGGAAGCGAATCAACTCTCCATCTCGCTGCAGAAGCAGGCACACGCTTGACCGCCAGAAGAAATGCTCGGACAGGCCCTTCAACCCCAGGCGCCAGTTGTTTCCGTTGAAGGGGATGCCGCTATCTCCCATGGTCCCACCCGCCTGCAGAGATTCATTCTTATTTATTTGCCTGAACCGAAAGCAAAGCGCCGCAGCCGCAGTTCTTAGAATTGTCCTAGGGATGGCCATTGCGTGGCCATGCCTTTTGTCTGCTTCGACCGCCAAGAACCTGAGTCCATCTCCGTCTAAGCTTGAAAATCGTGTCATTTATTCCGTGGATGCACCCGGCCAGCTCTATCTGGTCCAGGGCGGGCAGCGTCATTTAATTGCGGATCCCGCTTGGATTCCCGGTCACGGCTATACCTGGAACCAGGTAAAAGCGGTACCCAAGGCCGAGTTCGACCTGCTGCCCTCGGGAGCTGATATTCGGCCCGTCGCTGTGGAATCGCTTGAGGGATCCCTTATAAAAGCTGGCAATCAATCCGCAATCTTCTACATCCGAGGCGGCTCAAAGCACTGGATAATGAATCCGAACTGGCTCGGGGCGCACAAACGTTTAGCGGGGCATCTTAAGATTGTTTCACCGGAAACTGTGGATGCCATTCCGGCAGGCGCTCCCTTCACGTATACCCCTAAACGGGACATCTGGCTGACGGCGGTAGCAGCTTTTCTGGTGTTTTGTTTTCTCATTCTCTTAGTTAAGTTCCCAAGCCGGATCAGGCAATTAACGGTAAGTGAGAGCGGTCATAGTGATTACCTGTTCCGAAAGGTACTTTTCGCGGTGCTTGTCGCGTGTGTACTTGCGCGCTCGCTGCATCTCCTGGTGCATCCGCGGTTCTGGGCCGAAGAAGGCGTAGTCTGGTTTCAGTTTGCCGTAACCCATAGTGCCTGGTCTACGTTGGGCTTTGTTTATCCCCTGTCGGGTTACCTGAACCTCGCCGCCAATGTCGCGGCCGTATTATCCGGAGCTGCGGCCCGCGCGGGGCACATCGTTTACGCGCCGCTGGCCAGCACTGCGTTGGCTCTCGGTATCCAGGTCATACCTTTGGCAACCATTTGTCTGGGGAACTCGAGGCTTTTTAATTCACGGTGGAAACTCATCATCGGCGGCCTCATCATTTTGATTTTGCCCAGCACCACCCCGGAAATCTGGCTGAACAGCATCAATTCCATGAGCTTTGCGGGACTGAGCACCCTACTGCTGCTGTTTGAAGAGAACGTAAACTGGCGGCTTGCAGTTCGATGGGCAATCCGGGCGCTGCTGGCCTTTTGTGGGCTGACAGGAATTTACGCTGTTGTGCTGGCTCCCTTCTTTCTTGCCTGCTATCTCTACCGCCGATCGCGTGAATATCTGATTCAAGGGTTGATTCTCTTAGGAGCGGGAGTAATTCAAGCTGCCAGCGTGGTCTATTTCAAATTGCATGGCGGCTTGCCGATGCGAGGAGAGGGCGTCGCCAGCTTAGCCTCCATTAACGCCCTGTATTACCATGTGGCCACTCCATTTGTCGGACAGGTCTTTGCGCGCCCGATTTTCCGCTTTTTCGGTATCGAAGACGCCTGGTGGGTAGCAAATTCGTACCCGCATTGGCCCGATGAAAGCACTTTGCTGGCTGGGTGGGTGTCTGCGGCCTTGATCGTGGCTATCCTGATATGGCTGTGCCGGCGCAAATTCACCTTCGATAAGTTACTGCTGGCCGTTATTTTCGTGACGTATTCGACCGTCACCGCCCTGGGGTCCCTACATGGAATTGCTGCCGCCCGATACGCCTTCTTGCCGGAAGCCACAATTCTGCTGCTCGTGTTCCTCAATCTCGATGGGCCGAGCTATGGCCTCAAAGAAGTGGCGTGCGCTGCTGCCATTGCCATTGCTTTATCTGTGGGTGTAGTGGGGTTCTATAACATGGATATGTTTTCCGGCCCATCATGGAGCGATGAAGTCGCCAAGTGGGAGGAGACTCACAACTACGGCCTTAAAGTATGGCCGGGAGGATGGGGACCTCCTATCTACTATTACCCAACTAAACAGTAGAGCGGTGCAGTCCGGCTCATTGGGGTGTTAACGTTCGGCCCTCGCGGAAACCGATGTCACCACATTCCTTCGGGCAGATTGCTCGGTTTCGGCAGTGACCATAATGCGAACAAGTTCTTCGAAACCCGTTCGATGACGCCAGCCCAGCTTCTGTTGCGCCTTAGCCGGCTCCGCCAGCAGATTCTGAACCTCAGCAGGACGATAGTACAGCGGGTCAATGATCACATGGTCGTGCCAGTCCAAGTTGACGCACCCAAAAGCCTTGTCAAGAAACTCGCGGACTGAGTGGTTCTCGCCTGTCCCGATCACGTAATCGTCCGGGGTGTCTTGCTGGAGAATAAGCCACATCGCCTCCACGTATTCGGGCGCGTAACCCCAGTCCCGTCGAGCATCCAGATTGCCGAGGTAGAGGTGGGTCTCCAGTCCTGCTTTGATGTGGGCCGCCGCCCGCGCTATTTTACGCGTGACGAAGGTCTCGCCGCGCCGCGGCGACTCATGGTTGAACAGGATTCCGCTGCACGCGCGCATTCCATAGGCTTCTCGATAATTTACTGTAGTGGCATGGGCGAAGAGCTTGGAACAGGCGTAGGGGCTGCGCGGATGAAACGGGGTGGTTTCGGACTGAGGTGGAGGAGAGGTTCCGAACATTTCGCTGGACGAGGCCTGGTAAAAGCGGCAATCCAGGCCCACGTGTCTAATACCCTCCAGCAACCGCAATGCGCCATTTGCGGTTACGTCACAGGTGTACTCGGGAATGTCGAAACTCACGCGAACATGGCTCTGCGCGCCCAGGTTGTAGACTTCATCGGGACGGATGTCATAAAGCAGCTTCCACAGACTGCTCGAGTCTGCCAAGTCGGCGAAATGCAGAAACAAGCGGGTTTTCTCTTCGTGCCAGTCGGAATAGATGTCGTCCAACCGCAGCGTATTGAAGCTGCTGGAGCGCCGTTTAATGCCATGTACTTCATATCCTTTGGCCAAAAGGAGCTCGGCCAAATACGATCCGTCCTGGCCCGTAATGCCGGTAATCAATGCGCGTTTCATGGCTGCTCCTCGCCAAAAGCCATCGCTAGCGACTGGAATACGGCGGTTCCTCAGACCCACCATGCCCGGTGTTCTGTCGCATGTCCGAATCCACCATGAGCCGAACCATCCCCTCAAACGACATCGCCGGATGCCAGCCAGTCCGTGCTCGAAGCCTTGTGCTGTCGGCGCATAGGGGAATCGGTGAACCACTCCTTCGCAACAAGGTGGGGTCTTGTATCACGTGATCTTCCCAATTCAGTCCGATGTGCGCGAAAGCTATTCGCAGGAAATCGCGGACCGTGTGCAGAACGCCGGACCCGATCACGAATAGGCCGGGCTCGTCCAGCCTTAGAATCTGATACATGGCCTCAACGTAATCCGGCGCGTAACCCCAATCTACGCGAGTTTCCAGGTCCCCGACGATGAGCTTCTCAGTTTCTCCTCTGCTGATCCCTGCCACTCCTCGGCTGATCTTTCGGGAAATAAACGTTGGACGCCGCAGCGGAGATTCGTGATTGTACAACACCCCCACGGAGGCATATAGGTTCCTGGCGGCGCGGTAATAATTGCACACATGGATTCCTGCCGTCTTCGAAATGCCGTAGGGGCAAATCGGAGCCAGGGGGGTGTCTTCGTTTTGCGGCGACATAACAGGATCGCCGAATACAAGGGATGAGGCGGCATAGAAGACTCTGCAGTTCGGGCTTGCGGATGCAACGACAGACAGGACGTTGTTCAGCGCCAGGGTATTAACCTCGAGCATCTCGCGCAAGGACTCCTGGTTTCCGAGCAAGAAGTCTTCCGAGGAATGGTGAAACGCCGCCAGGTAGTACAGGCAGGCGGGACGCACGTTCCGGATCAGGTTCAAGACCTCGTCACGGTTGCGAATGTCAACCGGAGCGATCTGAACCCGCCCCTCGGTGGTTACAGCACCGTGGCCGACACCTATGACCTCATACCCCTTTTCCCGCAGCAACCGGCCAAGGTAGGTGCCGTCCTGGCCTTCGGAACCGACGATCAATGCGGTATTCAACTCAGATTAGTTCAATCGTGGGCAGCGGAAACAGCAGCTTTCCCCCGGACTGCAGAAAAGCTTTCTCTCTTTCGACGATGTTCTCGCGGAAGTGCCAGGGCAGTACCAAAAAAGCATCCGGCCGCATGGCCCGCGCCTCCGATTCGGAAACGATGGGAATTAAGGTTCCGGGCGTGTATGCGCCGAACTTATCGGGATTCACCTCTGCAATAAACGGAAGGAGGTCGCCCTTGATTCCGCAAAACTGCAGCACAACGTTGCCTTTGGTTGAGGCTCCATAACCAATGACGCGAAGTCCCGACTTATGCATCGCCTGCAGCTGTTCAAGCAACGCGTCCCGGTGCCGGCGTACGCGGTCGGCAAACTCCTGGTAGGGGCGAGCGCTATCCAGTGCGCGATCTCTCTCCTCGCGGATCGCATTATCCAGGGCGCTGCTCGCCGGACGAGCCATCTTCTTTTTGCCGGCGGCCAGGGAAAAGCTGCCTCCGTTGACTGAATTGAACTCGAGGTCAGCTACTTCGAAACCCACCTTGTTCGCCATCCATAATATTTGCCGGAGAGCATAGTATTCGAGGTGCTCATGGCACACGGTGTCGTAAGAATTCATCGCGAGCATCTGAGGAAGATAACTCTGTTCAAACACCCAGATGCCGTCGTCCGCCAGCACTTCATAGACCTCTCGCATGAACTGCAATGGTGATTCCAGATCGTAGAACATCGCTATCGAGGTCACAACTTTGGCGCGACGCCCATTGGCCTCTCGAGAGAAGCGTTCGGCTGAGAAGAAATCAGGTACCCGCCTGGCGTGGGGCGGGTAGAAGCTGGCAAATTTGCTCGCGCTCGGGTCCATGCCGACGAGCTCCACTCCGGGCTTGTCCATTGCGGCCAGCAGAGTGCCGTCGTTACTCCCGATATCCAGGACCAGATCGCCGGCTTCGATGGGCACCAGTTTCCTGATCAATTCGGCTTTTTTCCTGAGGTGCCTGACCATGGACTGGTTAAGTCCTGAGCGGTAGCCGTAGGTATCGCCGTATAGTTGCTCCGGTGCGAACGAGTGCCTCAATTGCACCAGCCCGCAGGTATCCTCCTTCTGCCCGGTTCGGCACTTCACCAGTTCCAGCGGTCCATGCTCGACCGGCTGGTCAATGGCCTTGGGGAAGACTCCGGTAAGCGCTTGAACGCCCAGATTCAAGATCGGATCGAGTTTCGGGTTTCCACAGATGCGGCAGGTGTGAATTTCACGGTACATGGGATCACGTCAACCAATGCAGAGTCCACAATAACAAAGGTCAGAGCTCAAAAGCCATGTGGGTGGCACGCTGCGTGGGCCTGGCAGGAACTGGAGATACCCGTTTTTATCCTCATCTGCTGTGAGGAGTCTGATGATTTTTTGCCTGGCGCGCTACCTGCTCCGTTCACGGGGGAGGGTTAAGCCCGCCGCTGCCGCATATACGCGGCCAGGGCTTCCTGCCAGGGGCGGAATTCGGCAATGCCGGCCGCGCGCATCTGGCAGTTGTCGAGCACGGAATAGCCCGGGCGTCGCGCTATAGCGCCGAAGCTCTTGCTGTCGGTGGGCTGCAGGTCGGCATTTATCTTGGCCAGGCGAAACACTTCGGCGGCGAATTCATGCCAGGAACACTGGCCAGCGCTGCTCATGTGGTACAAACCATAGCGTTCTGATTCCAGCAGCGGCAACACGCGTTCTGCCAGATCTGCGGTCGAGGTTGGAGTTACAATCTGGTCGGCCACCACCCGAATGGTTTTCTTCTGCGCCGCCAGCTTCAGCATAGTTTCCACGAAGTTGCCGCCTTTGCTGCGGCTGCCGCCCATGCCATAAAGCCCGCAGGTGCGGATCACAAAATGTCGCGAGCAGTAGCGGCGCGCGGCGAATTCGCCCGCCAGCTTGGTTATGGCGTAAATGGAGAGCGGCTGCGGCACGTCAGCCTCGCTGTAGGGCGTGCGCTTCTCGCCGCCGAAAACGTAGTCCGTGCTGAAGTGCACCAGCGCAGCGCCGTTCCGCTCCGCTGTTTGCGCCAGGTTGCGAACCCCCAGAACATTGACCGCAAAGGCTTTCTCTGCCTGATCCTCACAGTCGTCCACCCGGTGGAAGGCGGCCGTGTTAATTACGCACTGTGGCTCGGTGTTCGCCATAAGCTGCACGACCGCTTCCGGCGAGCAGATTTCGAGCTGCTCGTGCGTCACCGGCACCACCTCGTGACCCCGGCTTTCCAAAACCGGAAGCAGGTCCAGGCCCAGCTGTCCGGCGGCTCCAATTAATAGAATTCGCATCAGGTCCCTCGATTCTATCTAAAACAACCAAGCCGGTCATTTGCGGACTCGGACTCTTAGTTTCTTCCGCAAAGCCGCAGCGGACCGGTGCCATAGAAAACGAAGGTTCGTGAACGAAAAAGCGCCCAACAGCGAGTACCGCGGGCCTGGGTTGCGGTGGTAAGATGCGGCGATATCGGGATCTCCTCATGACAGCAGTGCCCAATGGTGCGGAAACGGCTGCACCGGCGCGCAGCAGGCGCGTTCTCATCTTTGTTGTTGCCTATGACGCCGAGCGAACCATCGAGAAAGTTGTGTCGCGCATTCCTGCCTCACTTGCGCAATACGAGACGGAAATCCTGGTCATTGATGACTGCTCGCGCGACCAGACCTTTGCCAAAGCGCGTGCCGCGCAGAAGAATGGCAGCCCGTTTCCAGTAACCGTGCTCTTCAACCCGGTCAGCCAGGGGTATGGCGGCAACCAGAAGATTGGCTTCCACTATGCCATCGAAAATGGCTTTGACATCGTCGCCCTGATCCATGGCGATGGGCAGTACGCTCCCGAATGCCTCCCCGACCTCTTGCAGCCCTTGCTGGCGGGCCAGGCTGACGCTGTTCTCGGTTCGCGGATGATGACCCGCTTCGGAGCGCTCAAGCAAGGCATGCCGCTCTACAAATTCGCCGGCAATAAAATTCTTACCTGGATGCAAAATTGGGTGCTGCACGCCGCCTTGAGTGAATTTCACTCCGGCTACCGCGTGTACTCGGTAGCGGCGCTGGCAGCGCTGCCTTTCGAGCGCAATACCAACGATTATCATTTCGACACTGAGATCCTCATTCAGTTGCTCCGCGCCGGCCGGTGCCTCAGAGAATTACCCATTCCCACCTATTACGGGGACGAGATCCGTAAGGTTAAGGGCATCAGATATGCCTTCAACGTGCTTCGCTCCACCCTTCTGAGCCGGGCGCAGGATTACAGCCTGCTTTACGAGCGCAAGTTCGACGTCCGCCGGCCCACCGAGAACAACGTCTTCTACCAGTCCAAGTTTCGCTTTGAGAGCCCCCACAGCCTGGCTCTGCAACGGGTACGCCCTGGTTCCTCGGTAGCCGATGTCGGGTGTGCCGGGGGATATGTGGCTCAGGCTTTAAAGCAGAAACAATGCCGGGTGACCGGCATTGACCAGTTCCCCCCGAATAACGACGCCGACCTGGACGAGTTCATTCGCTGTGACTTGGACCAGGGCGAGTTCCCCGTGGACGCCGGCCGCTTCGATTACGTTCTGTTGCTCGACATTGTCGAGCACTTGCGCTTCCCCGAGCGGCTACTGGACACTTTGCGCCGGACTCGCCGCACGGGAACCGATTTGACCGTAATTTTCAGCACCGGCAATATTGCCTTCCTGGTTACCCGTCTCGGCCTTTCCCTGGGCCGGTTCAATTATGGAGTAAGGGGGATTCTCGATCTGACACACACCCGCCTGTTCACCTTCCGGACGGCGCGCAACCTCTTCGAGCAATCCGGCTACCGCGTGCAGGAAGTCCGCGGCGTGCCCGCACCCTTTCCTGTGGCCGTGGGCGACAACTCTCTGGGTCGGCTGCTCCTGATTGTCAACAAGCTGTTCATCAAAATTTCAAAATCGTTGTTCGCTTATCAGATCTTCATGGTGTGCAAGCCCACCCCTTCATTGGAGTGGTTGCTGGAGAAGGCTCACGAGGCCAGCCAAGAGAAGGTCAGAAGTGAAATGGCGGGAGCGGCGCTCGGTTCTCGCTAGCTGGCTGGCATCGGGATTAGGAGACAATTTCGGAAACGTGCGAGAATCCCCGCTGCAAGGTCAAACTTCCTGACCATGGTCTCCGTTCTTATCTGCACCTTCAACAGCCGGCGGGTGCTTCCCGCCTGCTTGCAGGCGCTGCGACAGCAGGCTTGCGGGCCCCTGGAGGTGGTGATTGTGGACAACGCCTCCAGCGACGGCACCCGTGAAATCCTCGACCACCTTCAGGCGCCCGAGTACCAGGTCATCCTGAACCGTGAAAATGCGGGCTTTGCCGCCGCCCAGAACCAGGCCATTCGCCGCGCCCGGGGTGAGTGGCTTCTGAGCCTCAATGCCGACGTTGTGCTCACTCCTGACTTTATCTCACAACTGCTGGCCGCGGCTGAGGCCACGAATAGCCGGGTCGGCGCGCTCTGCGGGAAGTTGCTGCGCTGGAATCCCGGTGGCCAGCCTGAGTTTACCTCCCGCATTGATTCCACCGGCATCTACTTCACCCGCAACCTGCGCCATTTCGACCGCGGCAGTGAGCAGATTGACCGCGGGC
>Ga0310810_10003263_pt1 | contig 17654 bp, 13 predicted proteins | sample NCmetagenome_FD_207641 | JGI IMG/M metagenome (GOLD analysis project Ga0310810, IMG submission 207641) | Soil microbial communities from experimental microcosm in Duke University, North Carolina, United States - NC | ecosystem: Engineered > Artificial ecosystem > Soil microcosm > Unclassified ...
AAGCTGGAAGCTGAGAGCTGGAAGCTGAGAGCTGATCTACTTCGCGAAGTTGCTGACGAGATCCAGCGGAATCACCACCTGCGGCTGCGTGGCCAGCGAGGCCGCGTACACGTCGTAGATAGCGCGGGCTTCTGCAGGCAGCCCATCCGTCAGGATCGACGCCACGGAATAATCCACGTCCTTCACGGACGGATCGGCCAGAAGCACGTAAATCTGCCCCTGGGGGCTGGCTACCGCCTTGAACAGCTTGAGGCCTGCACCCTGCTGTTTTCTCTCGGGCTTCTCGCTTTTCATGAGCGCCTCTTTGACGCGCCCCATGGCCGTCTCGAAGTCCGCCATCTTGTCGGGCTTCACGTAAATCAGCGTGATTCCGCCATCGCCGTTGAACAGCCGCTGGTTGGCCGCAGCCGCGGGCGCCGCGGCCGCCGGCGCGGGCGCTTGAGCCTGCGCGGGCTTCGCCGCCAGAACTGATACACCGACAGCCAAAACCAGCGCCATTGCGAAAGATCGCATTCACATCCTCCTAGTCGGGAAAAAGGGACTTACTTTACCGTACGCTGCGTCAAACTCAAGTTTAAACGAAGACGGCCATGACCTCATGGGCCATCAGCATCCCCTGCCGTGTCAGCCGCAGCCGATCTGCGTCCTTGACGAGGAGGCCGGCGTCGAGATACAGAGCAAGAGGCTCGCCATATCGCCGCCAGATGTCGATCTGATACCGGGCTGTTAGAACTGACAGGTTCACACCGTCGTTGAGCCGCAGGCCCGTAAACAACGCGTCGCCCAGCCGCTCGTCAACCGTAAGATCGCGGCGCTCGGCCACCACCGTGGCGCCGCCGGCCACCCGCTGAACGTAGTCCTCCGTGGAGGCCACGTTCCTGGAGCGGCTGCCATGACGGGTGGAATGGGCGCCCGGACCGAAGCCCAGCCATTCGCCGTCCGACCAGTACTTCAGATTGTGGCGCGAACGCCGCCCGCGCCTGGCGACGTTCGAGATCTCGTACTGTTCGTAGCCGGCCGACTCCAGCCGCGACATCGCCTGCTCGTACATGTCGGCCGCGACGTCGTCGGGCAGCTGCGTCCATTCATGACGGTTCATTTCCTGCCGCAAAGGAAGATGCGGATACACCTCGAGCATGTAAAGGGACAGATGCTCAGGGCCGGCGGCAATCGCGCGGTCAACCGATTCCATCCATTCAGCCGTCGTCTGCTGGGGTAGCCACATCATGAGGTCCAGGCTCACATTGTCGAAGCCGGCATTGCGCGCCTCGACGATGGCTTGCTCCGCGCGCGATGCGGTGTGAAGGCGCTCCAGCCTGCGAAGTTCTTCGTCGCGAAACGACTGCACGCCGAAGCTGAGACGGTTGACACCGGCGCGCCGAAAATGTTCCAGCCGCGACTGATCGACGCTTTCGGGGTTGGCTTCGAGGGTGATTTCCGCGTCCGGTGTGAGATGGCACGCGGCGCGCGCCGTGTCGATGATGAGCGCGATGTCGGCAGGCGTCAGGAGTGACGGCGTTCCGCCGCCGAAATACAGCGTGTCCGAAATAAAGGGGTCGGGCGACCCCTTTATTTCGGCGATCAGCGCCTCGACGAACCGCGCCTTCAGCGACTCATCATAGAGCCCGCGATTGAAGTTGCAGTAGTTGCAGATGGCGCTGCAGAAGGGAACGTGAACGTAGAGACCTAAGGCAGGCTCAGGGGTCATTGCTTAGGCTTTGGGCTCAAGACTCAGGGTACACGGCTTTTCCTTGAGCCTTGAGTCCTGAGCCCTGAGGCTATTTTGACCCGGCCCGGCCACCCGGCCACTTCAGATCAGCCTTCCCGTCGCCGCCCCGCAGCTGGGCCTTGGCCTGGCGATGGCCGCGCCCAGCGGTGTCCAGCTTGCCGCGCATGCGCCGCTCGGCCCAGTTCCGCTTCAGAGCCGCAGGTCCTTCGTTGGGCAGCAGCATGCGGTAATCGGCGCCTTCGAGATCCAGGAAGTCGCACATCTCATGCAGTCTGGACCGCATGCGGAAACCGATGCGATCGTGCAGGGAAACCACGTCGGCCGTAGAATCCGGCGGCACGTCGGGATAATTCGATGTGAAAATCGTCACACGCCGCTCGTTATAACGGGTGTTGACGATGAGATTCAGGGTCTCCTCCACCCACTCGGACGTCTTCTCGGCGCCCAGATCGTCCAGGACGAGCAGGTCCGCCTCCATGATCGGCCGCAGCACTTCGAGCTCGGTGGCTTTCACAACGGCGTTATAGGTGCCGCGGATCATCTTGAGCAGGTCCCGGGTGTCGTAGAACAGGCCGCGAGCGCCGCGCGTGAGCACCACCTGCTTGAGCACGGCCACCGCTAGATGAGTTTTGCCGACACCCGGATCTCCAAGAAAAAAGAGGCCGCGCTCCACGACGGGAAAAGCCTCAGCCAGCTTTTGCGCGCGGCGTTGCGCCTCTTCGAGCGTTTCGTTGTCGTAGGTAGCGAAGTCGTTCAGCGTGCAGTGGCGGTAGCGCAGCGGAATGCGGGCGTCCGCGATGAGCCGCCGCGTAACCGATTCGCGCCAACAGTCGCAGCGCGTGACGCGGCCGTCTCCGTTGGTGGCTTCGACCGGCTTCCAGCTTGTTCCGTTACAGAGGGGGCAGACTTGTTCGTCGGACGACGCAGACACGGGAGCATAATAGCAGGTCCAATCACCAAATAGATCTGCATTGGAGATTAGGTGATAGGCGAACTGGTGATTCGGTTGGTAATTTTCCAATTGGCCAATCGACCAATCGCGCAATCACTCAACCAATCGCCCAATCGCCAATCACTCAATCGCCTATGTACTATTTCTGTTTCCGTCCCGCTTCTGATGCTTCTGACGCCGCGGGAGGCCGCGCGCGCACCAAATCGGTGGACGTGGATTTCACGAGCGCGGTACTGAGACGCTGCTCCCAATCGTCGATGCCCCGCGCCAGCTCCCGCTTCACGTATTCCATGAACTCGTTCACCTCGCCCTGCATCGCCTGGATCTTCCGGCGCATGTTCAGGATCACTTCCACGCCGGCCAGGTTGACGCCCAGATCGCGGGTGAGCGTGAGGATGGTTTCGAGCTGTTCGAGGTCTTCTTCAGAGTACAACCGGGTGTTGCCCTCCGTGCGCGACGGCTTCAGGAGCCCCTCGCGCTCGTAGAGGCGCAACGTCTGCGGGTGGATCTGGTATTTCTGCGCCACCGCGCTGATCATGAAATAGGCCTTGCCGGTCTTCTTCATTTTCGTACGTCGTCGCTGTTGATTCGGCCGAACTCGCGCAGGAGCTCTTTGGAACGTTCGTCGAGCACCCGCGGCAGCATCAGCTTCACTTCCACCACCAGGTCGCCGCGCTCGCCGGTTCGGGGCGACGGAGCGCCGCGACCGCGCACGCGGAACCGCTGTCCGGACTGCGTGCCGGGCGGGACGCGCAGCCGCGCGTGGCCGTCGGGCGCCGGCACCTCAATTCTGGCGCCGAGCGCCGCTTCATGGACCGCCACCGGGACCACCACGTGGAAATCATCACCGTCGCGCTGAAACAGTTCGTGGCGCTCCACCTGGACGGCGATATAAAGATCGCCGGTGCGGCCACCCGGCGCCCCCGCGTGCCCTTTTTCCGGCACCCGAATGCGCGAGCCGTCCGCCACTCCCGGGGGCACGCGCACCGTGACCGTTTCGGTGCGCACTTCCTGCCCCGCCCCGCCGCAGGCCATGCACGAGGTCTGACCAATCCGGCCCGACCCGCCGCAGCCGTCGCAGGCTTTGGAGAACACCATGTTCCCCCTGCGCGATCGAACGACGCCGCTACCCTGGCAGCGCTGGCACCGCGATTCGGGCACGCGAAGCACTCCGGCGCCCTTGCACGAGTGACACGTTTCGCGGCGCGTGAGCGTCAACGGCCGCTGCGCCCCCGTCATCGACTCGTCGAACGTCAGCGCAATCGATGCGTGGAGGTCCGCGCCGGCCGCAGGCTGATGGCCGGCGCGCGATTCCTGCCGCTGGGTGAAGACATCCGCGAACAGATCGCCGAACGTAGGCGGTGCGTGTCCCTGCTCCCCGGAAAAATCGAACCCCTCGAACTCGAAGGTGATCGTGTCCGATCCATCTGCCATCGCGCCCGCCGCGTCGTAGCGCCCGCGAAGCTCAGGATCGGCCAGGGTCTCATACGCCCGCGTGATCTCACGGAACCGGGCTTCCGCCGCGTTATCGCCGGGATTGATGTCCGGATGATATTTGCGCGCCAGCCGCCGGTACGAGCGCTTGATCTCGATTAGCGTCGCACCGCGCGCCAACCCAAGCAGTTCGTAGAGGTCCATATATCGGTAGTGCGCAACTTAAGTTGCGCCCTACATTTATTTCTCGTCCACGACTTCCGCGTCGATGACGTCGTCTTTGGCCGCGCCAGCGCCTTCCGGTCCGGCGCCGCCACCCGGTGCGCCACCACCCTGGTCGCCGCCCCCGCCGGTCCCGCCGGCCGACGTCTTTTTGTAGAGCGCCTCAGCCGCCTTGTGCTGCGCCTGTGTCAGCTGTTCCATAGCCTTGCTGATGGCCTCGACATCTGTGCCGGCGCTGGCCTTCTTCAGCTCTTCGACGGCCGACTCCACCGCCTGTTTGTCTTCGGCCGACAGCTTGTCGCCCGCATCCTTGATCATGCGTTCCGCGCCATACGCCGCCTGATCCGCGCGGTTCCTGGTCTCGATCTCCTCTTTGCGCTTCTTGTCTTCGTCGGCATGCGACTCCGCCTCGCGCATCATCCGATCGACCTCATCTTTGTTGAGGCCGCTGGACGACGTGATGGTGATCTTCTGCTCCTTGCCGGTGCCGAGATCTTTGGCCGACACGTTGACGATGCCGTTCGCGTCGATATCGAACGTCACTTCGATCTGCGGGATGCCACGCGGCGCCGGAGGCAGGCCCACAAGATGAAACCGGCCCAGCGTGCGGTTGTCTCGCGCCAGCGGACGCTCTCCCTGGAGGACGTGCACTTCGACGGACGTCTGGTTGTCCGCAGCGGTCGAGAAGATCTCGCTCTTCCTGGTGGGAATGGTCGTGTTCCGATTGATGAGCGTCGTCATGACGCCGCCAAGCGTTTCGATCCCCAGCGACAGCGGGGTCACATCCAGCAGCAGGAGATCCTTCACCTCGCCCGCCAGAACGCCCGCCTGGACCGCCGCACCCACCGCCACCACCTCGTCGGGGTTCACACCCTTATGCGGCTCTCGATTGAACAGCTCTTTCACAATCGCCTGAACTCGGGGGATGCGCGTGGACCCTCCCACCAGGACCACCTCGTCGATCTTGCTGAGGTCGATGCCGGCGTCGCTCAAGGCTTGTTTGGTGGGGCCTACCGTCCGCTGGAACAGATCTTCGACAAGCTGCTCGAACTTCGCGCGCGTGAGCTTCATCGACAGGTGCTTGGGGCCGGTCTGATCCGCCGTGATGAACGGCAGGCTGATATCGGTTTCCATGACCGACGACAGCTCCATCTTCGCCTTCTCCGCCGCTTCCTTCAGGCGCTGCAGCGCCATACGATCCTTGCCGAGATCGATTCCTTCGCTTTTCTTGAACTCGTCGTTGATCCAGTCGATGATGCGCTGGTCGAGGTTGTCGCCGCCCAGATGCGTGTCGCCGTTGGTGGACTTCACTTCCACCACGCCCTCGCCCACTTCCAGGATCGAGATGTCGAAGGTGCCGCCGCCGAAGTCGTACACGGCGATCGTCTCGTCCTTCTTCTTGTCCAGGCCGTAGGCCAGCGCGGCGGCGGTCGGCTCGTTGACGATGCGCATCACTTCGAGGCCGGCAATCTGGCCGGCGTCCTTGGTAGCCTGCCTCTGCGCGTCGTTGAAGTACGCCGGCACCGTGATGACCGCCTTGCTCACTGGCTGGCCCAGATACTCCTCGGCCGCCTGCCGCAACTTCTGGAGAATCATCGCGGAGATCTCGGGCGGCGAATATTCCTTGTCGGCAGCGCTGATGCGGACGTCGCCGTTGGAGGTCTTCGCAACGCGATACGGCACCATCTTCATCTCTTCGTTCACTTCGTCGAACTTGCGTCCCATGAACCGCTTGATCGAGAAGATGGTGTTTTCGGGATTGGTGACGGCTTGCCGCTTGGCCACCTGGCCCACGAGCCGCTCGCCGGTTTTTGTGAAGGCCACAATCGAAGGCGTCAGACGGTTGCCTTCCGGATTGGTAATGACAGTCGGCTCGCCGCCTTCCATGACGGCGACGACGGAGTTCGTGGTGCCAAGATCGATACCGATGATTTTGCTCATGTTCAGTCCTCGCGGCGGTTAGATGCCAGACCCTTATGCTACGTCGATTATGAAATGTGAGTGGGGTGCTGTAAAGCCCGGATCGCGAAAAACGGAGTCAAACCCCTGTTAACATACGCTTTTGATGCCTGAAGGACCAGTACGCCCCGCCACCCCGCCCGTCACACCTCGCCGGTCCACGAGCGTTGTCATCAAGTTCGCCGGCCACGCCGGTCTCGTGGCGCTGTTTATCGCGGCGGCGGTGGTGGGTTCGCTGAGCGGCGTGATGTTCGCGTATGCGGGCGACCTGCCGGAGATTTCCGCTCTGGATCACTACGCGCCCAGCGCCATCACCCGCGTGTACGCGCGCAACGGCGAGACGCTGGCAGAGTTTGCGATCGAACGCCGCCTCGTCGTGGGCTACGACGACATCTCCCCGCTGCTTCGCGAGGCGATCATTTCCGCCGAGGACAAGGACTTCAACCAGCACTTCGGCGTGAGCGTCTCGGCGATGCTCGCGCGCCTGACCAAAGACATCCTGCGCCGCCGCATCATGGCGGGCGGCAGCACGCTCACCATGCAGCTGGCGCGCGGCCTATTCGCGCAGAAGGTCGGCTTTCAAATCGGCGATCAGAGCCCGGAGCGCAAGATCAAGGAGATCCTCGTCGCCATCCAGATCGAGAAGCGCTACACGAAGCGCGAGATCTTCACGTTCTACGCGAACAACACGCATTTCGGCCACGGCACGTCGGGCGTTGAGGCCGCGTCGCGCCTCTATTTCAGCAAGCACGCAAAAGATCTGACGCTGGAAGAAGCGGCCATGATTGCCGGGATCATCCAGACGCCGGCACGGCAGAGCCCGTTCGTCAACCGCTCGTTGGCCACTTACCGGCGTAATTACGTGCTGGAGCAAATGGCCGACAACGGCTACATCACGCAGCAGCAGATGGAGGCCGCCAAGGCGAAGCCCATCGTCACCCGGGGCCAGCCGCAGCCGCTGAAATCAGTCGCGCCGTTTTTTGCCGAGGACGTGCGGCAGTACCTCGAGCAGCAATACGGCGCCAAGCGATTGTATGAGGCCGGACTCTCCGTTCAGACCGGCGTGGACTTCGCGCTCCAGGTGGTGGCCAACCGGGCCGTGGACCGCGGCTTGAGGCAGATCGACAAACGCCGAGGGTGGCGGCGGGACAAGCCGAACGTCGTCGCGCTCGGTCAATCGCCGGCGACTTATAAGAACGACCGGTGGAACCAGGCGATGGGCATCGACGACATCGTGCCAGCGGTGGTCACCGCGATTGCGCCCACAACGGCTCATCTGCGCATCGGCGATCAGACCGTGGAGTTACGCAACGACGGCTTCGGCTGGACCCACAAGGCTCCGCCGGCGCTGTTCAAGGTGGGCGATCTGGTGGACGTGAAAGTGGTGAAAGCCGACCAGAACGGCAAGCTGGAGTCGGTCTTCCTCGAGCAGACGCCGATTCTACAGGGCGCTCTGCTGGCGCTGGACAACCGCACGGGCCAGGTGCGGGCGATGGTGGGCGGGTTCAGCTTTGAAAAGAGCAAGTTCAACCGGGCCACGCAGGCCGCGCGCCAGGTGGGATCCGCCTTCAAGCCGTTCGTGTACACCGCGGCCATCGACCGCGGCTATACGCCTTCATCCATCCTTGTCGACGAGCCCGTCAGCTTCCCGGCCGGCCCCGGGCAACCACTGTATTCGCCACACAACTACGACGGGAAGTTCGAGGGAAACGTCACGCTGCGCCGCGCGCTGGAAGATTCGCGGAATGTGCCCGCTGTGAAGATGATGGCCACTCTCACGCCGGCGCAAGTGATCTCCTATGCCCGGAAGTTCGGGCTCCTGGCGAAAATGGAGCCGTATCTGTCGCTGGCGCTGGGCGCCGCCGACGTGCCGCTGATGGAGATGACGTCCGCCTATTCCGTGTTTCCCAATGGGGGCGTGCGGATGAAACCGTACGAGATCCTGAAGATTTCCGATCGCGACGGCAACCTCCTGGAGGAGGGGCGGCCGGAGCCTCACGACGCCATCCGCGCCGACACCGCGTTTGTGATGACAAACCTGCTGCGCGGCGTCGTGCAGCACGGCACCGCGTTCGCCGCGGCGTCGCTCAACTGGCCCCTGGGCGGAAAGACCGGCACCACGGACGACTTTGGCGATGCATGGTTTATCGGGTTCGACCCGGACATCACCGTGGGCGTCTGGGTGGGCTACGACGAGCGCAAGACGATCGGCCCCTCCGAAACGGGTGCGCAGGCGGCTCTGCCTATCTGGATGGACTTCATGCGCGCCTATATCGACTCGCGCGACAAGGAGCACCCGCCCGAATTCACGCCGCCGGGCAACATCGTTTTCCTCTCAGTGGACAAGACCAACGGCGAGCCCGACGAAGCGGGCGGCATCAACGAAGCCTTCATCTCGGGGACACAACCCGGGACCGCCTTACCTCACTAAGCAGACAGGGCTCAGGACTCAGGGCTCACGGCAAAATTACGAACCACGAAGGCACGAAGGGAAGCGAAGGGGCACGAGAAAAGCCCAAAATTTGGTTTTCGTGAACTTCGTCTTTCTTCGAGGCCTTGGTTTGCCTTTCTTAGTCGTCGTCGGCGGTGGCTTGCCCGAGAGTGCCTGACGCTTTCTGCATCAGGTAGGCCTTGATGAACTCGTCCAGGTCACCGTCCAGCACGCGGTTGACGTCGCCCACCTCGAACTTCGTGCGGTGATCCTTGATGAGCTGGTAAGGGTGCAGCACGTAGCTGCGAATCTGGTGGCCGAACGCGATCTCCTTTTTCGCGCCGCCGATCTGGTCCAGCTTTGCCTGCTGCTCCTTCAGCCGCATGTCGAACAGCCGCGCGCGCAAGACCCGCATCGCCGAGTCGCGGTTGCGATGCTGTGACCGCTCGTTCTGGCACGACACCACGATGCCGCTGGGCATGTGCGTGATGCGGACGGCAGAGTCGGTCACGTTCACGTGCTGGCCGCCCGCACCGCTCGATCGGTAGGTGTCGATGCGGATGTCCTTGTCTTCGATCTCCACTTCGATGTCGTCGGCGAGCTCGGGCCACACCAGCACCGACGCAAAGGACGTGTGCCGACGCGCCGCCTGATCGAACGGCGAGATGCGCACCAGGCGGTGCACACCCGCCTCGGCCGACAACAGGCCGAAGGCGTACTCCCCGGTGACGGTGAGCGTGGCGCTCTTCAGCCCCGCTTCGTCGCCCGGCTGGTAGTCGATCATGTCCCGCTTGAAACCGCGGCGCTCGATCCACCGCAGGTACATGCGCAGAAGCATTTCGGCCCAGTCCTGAGATTCCGTGCCGCCCGCGCCGGGGTGGATGGTGACGATCGCGTTCTTCCGGTCGTGCTCGCCGCCGAGCATCTTCTTGATCTCGCCGGCCTCCACCACCTTCGAGAACTCCTCGAGGCCGGCGGTGAAATCCGCGAGCACGTCCTCGCCCTGGCCGGCCCACTCCACGAGCACGCCGAGGTCCTCGGTGCGTTTTGCCAGCGTGGAAATGAGCGCGACTTCTTCCTCGACGCGGCGCCGGCGCTGGAGGATCTTCTGCGCTTCGGCCTGGTTGCTCCAGAAATCCGGAGCGGAGGCGCGGGCCTCTATATCGGCGAGTTCTTCTGCGGGGCGAGCGGCCTCAAAGATAACTCCGAAGATCGGAGGCGCGCTTCACGAGGTCGTCGTACTTGCGGATCAATTCGTCGATATTCAGAGCCAACCAGTGTCTCCTTGAGCCCTAAGCTCCGCCTGCCCGCCGTAGCCTTGGCGAAGGCGGGAGCCTTGAGCCTTTTTATCGTTCGCGCGTGCGCACCAGCGTCGCACCTGCCAACGCCATCAGCGTCAACGCCAGGCACGCGTACGCACAGAGATCCCCGATTTTGCCATAGATGGTGCGTTCGCCCACCATCCGCACCTCCCCCAGCACCACGGTCCGCTCGAAAATGCGCGACTGCTGGAGCACGCGGCCGTACGGATCGATGAAGCCGCTGATACCGGTATTTGCGGCCCGCGCCAGATACCGCCCTTCCTCAATCGAGCGCATCGACGCCTGGACAAAATGCTGGTAAGGCGCCGACGAAAAGCCGTACCACGCGTCGTTCGTGATGGTGGTGAGTAACTGGCTCCCGCCGAGCACCGCGCTGCGGACAAGGCCGGGATACACAATCTCGTAGCAGATGGCGGTGCTGATCGGGCCTGCGCTCGTGGGCAACATGACCATCCCCCGGCCCGGCGTGAAGTCGCCGGCGCTCTCGACGAGCGGGCCCACGAAAAACAGCAGACTCTTCAGCGGGACGAACTCACCGAACGGCACCAGGTGCATCTTGCGATACACGGCGGCCGTCGTTCCATCGCGGCGCAACAGAAACGCCGAGTTGAAGTACGCCGGCGGCGTGGAGTGCTCCATTTCATCGGTACCAAAGAGCAGCTCGATCCCAGTCTCCCGCACCAGTTGGCGGATACGCTCGCCCGCGGCCCGATCTTCCTCGAAGTAAAACGGCGTCGCGGATTCCGGCCAGATGACCAGCTGCGCGCCTTGCCGCGCGGCATCGTGCGTCAGCGACAGGTATGTCTCAAAGATCTGGTTCGCGCGGGCGGCATCCCATTTCTGGTCCTGCGGGATGTTTCCCTGAATCAGCGCCACACGGACCGGCGACCCCTGCTGCGTCAGCGCGCCTTTCGCGATCCGGTTCGATCCCCACAGAACGACGGCGCCAAGAAACATCACCACCACGGCAAGCGTGGCGATCGATTCGCGCGAGCGGCTGATGACGAAGTAGGCGATGGCGGCGCTCACGAGGGCGACGAGCGCCGACACGCCAAAGACGCCCACCACGCTTGCCGACTGCGCCACTGGTAGCACGGTCGTCTGGCTGATCCCGAGCAGGAGCCAGGGAAAGCCGGACCAGAAATACGTGCGCCCCAGCTCCGTCGTCACCCAGATCGCGGGCGCCAGCATGATGCTCCGCGGCCCGAACCTCGAATTGAGCCACGCCAGCGCCAGCGCGAAGAGCCCGGGAAAGAGCGCCAGATACGCGATGAGCAATGCCGCGGCCAGGACGGCGACAGGCCAGCTCAGGCCGCCGAACGTGCGGATGGTGGTGCCGGTCCAGTAGACGGTGCCGCCGAAATATCCCGCGCCGGTGATCACCCCCAGCGCGAACGCCCGCTGGGGCTGAAACGACGGCCAGTTGCGCGGGCGCTCGAAGAGCACCACGAGCAGCGGCACCAGTGCGATCCACGCAAAAGCGGGATGGCCGTACCTGGGAAAGCTGAGGGCAAGAAGGACGCCGGACAGGAGCGCGAAAATCAGGGCTGAACCACCTGTTGGCTCTCGCGCGCGCGGAGCCAGGGAAGGACACTGGGGGCATCCAGCGGGGCGGACAGATAGTCGCCCTGCGCCGTGTCGCAGCCCAGCTCGCGCAGGCGGTCGAGCGTTTCTTTGTCCTGCACGCCTTCGGCCACGACGGTGAGACCCAGGTTGTGAGCCAGGTCGATGGTGGACTGGACAATCACTTCGTCGTGCTGCTGAATCATGTCGTCGATGAACGACTTGTCGATTTTGATCTCGTGCACCGGCAATTTCCGGAGGTAACTGAACGACGAATAACCGGTGCCGAAATCGTCCACCGCCAGGCGCAGCCCCATCTTGTTGAGCCGCGTCAGCACCTGGAGCGAGCGGAGCGGATCGGACATGATCACACTCTCCGTAATTTCCAGCTCCAGCATCTGCGCCGGAGCGCCAAGCAGGTTCAGAAGCGAGCGGACACGCTCCGGCAGCTCGGGGTCCTGCAGATTGCGGGGAGAGAGATTCACCGCCGCCACCAGCTCCACGCCCTGCCGCCGCCATTCGAGGCACTGCTGGAGCGCGCGCTCCAGCATCCAGAGCGTCAGCGGCCGCACCGCACCAGTCTGCTCGGCCATGGGAATGAATCGGTCGGGCATGATCAGACCCAGCTCGGGGTGCTGCCACCGGACCAGCGCCTCGACACCGGACACCTGGTTGGTCTTCAGATTGAGTTTCGGCTGGTAGTGCACGCGCAATTGGTCGCGCGAAATCGCATGCCGGAAGTCCCCCATCAACGCCAGGCGTTCCGGGCTGTGGCGGTCGAGCTCCTGCGCGTACACCACATGACCCGAACGGTCCTGCTTCGCGACGTACATCGCCACATCGGCGCGCTGAATCAGGAGCTCCGCTTCGGTGCCATGCTCCGGAAACATCGCGATCCCCACGCTGCTGTGGACATCGAGGTTGACTCCTTCGATCGCCAGCGGCTCCTGCACCAGCGCCAGCAGCTTTCTGGCCGCCAGCTCGGCGCCTGCGCGCCCCACGTTCGGCAGCATCACCGCAAATTCGTCGCCGCCAAGCCTGGCTACCGTGTCCGACTCGCGCAGCCCTGTGGCCAGCCGGTGCCCGATCTCGCGCAGGACCGCATCACCCATCAGGTGGCCGAGGGTGTCGTTGATCTCCTTGAACGTGTCCAGATCCATGATCATGACCGCGAGCGGATTTCGCGCGCGCAGCGAGTTATGGACCGCCTGTTCGAGCCGGTTCTGGAACAGCGTGCGGTTGGGAAGATCGGTCAGCGGATCGTAGTAGGCCAGGTGGCGAATCCGCTCTTCGGCGCGCGTCCGCTCGCGGCGCACTTCCGCGTCGCGCAGCTCGCGGTTGATCGCCGGGAGCAGACGGTTGAGATTGTTCTTGATGATGTAGTCGTTGGCGCCGTTCTTCATCGCCTCGACGGCGATGTCTTCGCCGATGGTGCCGGACACGAAGATGAACGGCACCTCCAGCCCCCGGCTGCGCACGATAGACAGCGCCGCCGTGCCGCTGAAACCAGGCATGGTGTAGTCGGCGATCACCATGTCCCACTCGTGGCCTTCCAGCGCCGTGTTCAGCGCCTCGGCCGATTCGACGCGCGTATAGTCCGGTTCGTAGCCTCCGGCGCGCAGATGTTCCAGGAGCAACAGCGTGTCGTTCTCGGAGTCTTCGACAATCAGGACTCGAAGAGGTCTCATCTATTCGTGGGAGCCGTTATCGAGTGATCCAGGGCTTGAACTGCTCTTCCACTTCGAGGCGGGTCTTGATGCTGTCGGCTTCCTTGGATGTCTTGTACTTGCCCACACGGACCCTGAACACCGACCGGCCGCCACTGGGAACAGGACCTGACACATACGCGGGATACCCCTTCTTGATCAGCTGTTTCGCCAGCATGTCAGCAGCCTGACGGTCCGGACGAATTGTCACCTGGACTGCAAACCCCGGGCCTGACGGCTCGCCGGCGGAGATTGCAGGCGGATGTGCATCACCGGGCGAAGGTTGGGGCGCGGAACCAGCGGGGGCGGTGGCACGAGGCGCGGGAGGCTTCGTGACAGTTGAGGCAGCCGATGACGTTTTTAGGGTCTCGCGGGGTGTATCGTTTTTTTGCAGGCGATCGAAATAGGTGAGCTCCTCGGCGGGCGCCGGTGGCTCAGCCGGAGGGAGCGCCGGCGCGAAGGCCGGCTGAGAAGACTGCACCGGCGCGGCATCCGGCACCACTGCTGCCGAGGTCGTTTCAGCCTGCGCCGGGCGCTCCGGTCTGACGCCGCGGCCCACGAGCACGCCCAATAGAAAAATCACCACCCCAACCACGGTGGTCGCCATGAAAAGGAAGATGAGCTGCTTGCCGTTCAGCTGAATCTCGCGGAAGCCTTCGTCGGTGTTCACGCCTTCCTTTCCTCACCCGTGAATTGTTTGAGCAGATGCATGATCTCGATCGGCAGCGGGAAAACGATCGTCGAGTTCTTCTCGGAAGCGATTTCGGTGAGCGTCTGCAGGTACCGCAGCGTGATCGCCGCCGGCTCGGTCGCGATCACATGGGCAGCCTGAGACAGCTTCTCCGAGGCTTCCAACTCGCCCGCCGCATGGATGATTTTAGCACGCTTCTCGCGCTCCGCTTCCGCCTGACGTGCCATCGCGCGCTGCATGTCGGGTGGCAAGTCGACGTGCTTCACCTCCACCGACGACACCTTGATGCCCCACGGGTCGGTATGCTGATCGAGCTGCAGCTGGAGCTGCTGATTCAGCCTCTCCCTCTCCGACAGGAGATCGTCCAGCTCCACCTGGCCCAGAACGCTTCGGAGCGTCGTTTGCGCCAGCTGCGAGGTGGCGTACTGATAGCTCTCCACCTCCACGATCGCGCGGCGCGGATCCATGACGCGAAAGTACACGACTGCATTCACCTTCACCGACACGTTGTCGCGGGTGATGACATCCTGCGGCGGGACGTCCATGACCACGGTGCGCAAGCTCACCCGGACAATCCGATCGAGGGGCGCAAACACCAGGATCACGCCCGGCCCTTTCGGCTGCGGCAGCAGCTTGCCGAGCCGGAAGATCACCCCCCGCTCGTACTCCGCGAGGATGTTGATCGACATCAACAGATAGATGACGACGATGGCGGTGAGAATGAGGGCGGGCGAAAACAGCATGACGCGGTTACTCCTTGCGAACCGTCAGGGTCAGCCCCTCGACGTTCGTAATACGGACGTGGTCGCCAGGCTGGAGGCGGTCTCCCGACAGCGCCCTCCAGATCTCGCCGTGCACCCTGACGCGGCCAGGCGTTCCCGGTTCGACGGCGGTGATCGCTTCGCCCACTTCGCTCAGCATGCCTTCCATGCCGGTGACCGCGGGGCGGCGCTGGGCTGTGAGCCCCAGCCGGACAAGGAAGACGGCGACTGCCGTAAACCCTAGCACGACCGGCACCACCACCCCCAGGCTGAGCTGGAGTTCCGGTGCCGTCGAATCAAACAACATCATCGAACCGAAGATCAGGCTGATCACCCCGCCCGCCGTGAGCAAGCCGAAGCTCGTCACCTTCACCTCGAGCGCGAGCAGCACGAGACCGAATAGCAGCAACAGCAGGCCCGCGAAGTTGACCGGCAGAATCTGCAGCGCGAAAAACGCCAGGAGCAGGCAGAGGCCTCCAGCCACTCCCGGAAGAACGGCGCCTGGGCTCCACAATTCAACCGTGAGGCCGAGCGTGCCAAGCGTCAAAAGCAGGTACGCCACGTTGGGATGCGCGACGGCACTCAATATCCGCTGCCGCGTGCTCATCTCCACGGAGACCACCGGTACCTTCGACGTGTGCAGCACCACGGTGCGGCCGTCGAACCTGGTAACGGTGCGGCCTTCCAGTTTCTCGAGCAGGTCGGGAACGTCGGCGGCAATCAAATCGATCAAAGGAGGCGACGCATTGAGCGCTTCCTGTTCGCTGAACGCCTTGCTCTGATTGACGGCCTGCTCGGCGAGCTCCACATTGCGATGGCGGCCGGCGGCCAGCGATCGCACGTAGGCGGCCACGTCTTCCGCTGCCTTCTTCGCCATCGTGTCGTCCATCGTCTGACCGCTGCCGTTCACCGGGTGCGCGGCGCCGATGTTGGTCCCCGGCGCCATGGCGGCCACATCGGCAGCCATCGTCAGAATGAAACCGGCGGAGGCCGCGCGCGTGCCCGACGGGCCCACCCAGATGGCGATGGGTGTTTTCGCGGCGAGCATGTGCGTGATGATGTCCCGCGTGGAGTCGACGAGGCCGCCGGGCGTCCGCAGCGTGAATACGAGCAACCGCGCGTTGCCAGCGTCTGCGCGGTCCATGGCTTCGATCATGTACTGCGCCGAGGCGGGGTGGATGATGCTGTCCACCTCGGCGGAATAGACGGCGGGGGCCGTCGTCAGCGCAAACACGGCCCGCAGGCTGAGCAGGACAAGGGCGAGAAAAGGTACCGGGAACCTTTTTCCTGATGATCGCAGAAAAAGGTTCCCGGTACCTTTTCTCGCCGTACCCGTCTTTCTCATGGCTTCAGCGTGTCGAGTAAAGCTTTGGCCGAGGCGGAGCCGGGAGACAGCACCAGGGCTCGCTGCGCCTCGGTCCGGGCGGCGCTGGTGTCTTTCGCCTGCACGTACGCCTCCGCCAGGGCGAGGTGCGCGGCGGCCGTCTCCACACTCCACAGTGAAATCTTGAACGCGTCGATGGCCGCCTGGGTCTGTCCCGTGCGCAGATAAATGCGTCCGAGCAGCAGGTGCGCCTCTGCTTCGTACGGCGACGAATACAGCGCGCGACGGAGCTCGGCGACGGCCTCCCCGTCGTTTCCCTGGTCGAACAACCGGCGGCCGCGATCGAGATGGAACGCCGCCAGCGCGCGTTGATCGCGCTGGCCGCTTTCCGCGATGGCCGTGCCCATCCGCTGAAGGGTGCCTTCGAGAGCAGGCTTGAGGCGTTCCAGGCCGCGCGTGGATGCATCCACCGGCTTCGCGGACAGTTGCGACGCGAGCTCTCGCTCGCGGGCCGCCTCCGTGGCCGAGCCGATCGACTGCAGCGCCGCCGCCAGCACGGCGTGCGCATCGCCATCCGCGGGGTTGCGCCTGACGGCCTCACGCAGCCAGTAGATCGCGCCCTGGCCGTCGTGCTCCAGCCAGTACGCGTAGCCGAGATTGAAGTCGTAGTCGGGATCTTCCACGTCCAGCTTCACGGCCTCGTTGAAGTAATAGGTGGCCTTGCCGGTCTGCGGCGTAACGGCGCGGCGCAGCTGGATCACTCCAAGGTTGTTCATCAACGTGGCCGACGGCGCGCGGTCCGCCAGCGTTTTCAAGGTGGCAAAGGCATCATCCAGCCGTTTCAGCTGGATGAGCGAGAGGGCGGCGCTGAATCGCGCGCGGGCGTAAAACGGCGACGTTTCGGGCACCGCCGTCGCCGCCAGCAGCGCGGCCTGCGGGTTGCCGTTGTCCTGGTTCGCGGCCCACAACGCAAGACGTGCGCGGTCGAAGCTGGGATCGAGCTTCAGCGCCGATTGCAGGTATCCCACTTTCGTGGACGTGGCGGTGGCCAGCAACCCCTTGACGTAGTTCTCGAACACCTGCAGCGACGGTCTGCGCACCGCGCCGCCTCCCGACGGCGGTGAGGAGGCGGGTCTGCCCGACAGACGCGCCGCCAGCCGTTCGAACACGACGAACAGATCGTCCAGCGCGCCCGTCTCCGACACCTCGCTCTCGAGCCGGCCGGTGTCGAGCCTGATGTCCTGGGCTCGCACTGAGATCCGCGTACCTGCCAGCGTCACCGATCCGATCACCACGTGAGTGGCGCCCACAAATTGGCCCAGACGAATGACCGTGGCGTGGCTCAATGACGCCACCGGGGGCACTTGCAACTGGTCGAACACGTCACGACGCTCTTCGCGTGTGAACGCGTGGCGGCCGGCGGCGTTCAGGTTGTCCGCCAGGAGAATGGCGGACGCCTCCGCCAGCCAGAACACTCTTGCCTCGTGGCCCGGATTGTCGAAAGGAATCACGAGGAAGCGATCCTGATCGGCCGACTGCGCGAAGACTGCGCGCGGGGCA
>Ga0310810_10003264_pt1 | contig 17653 bp, 15 predicted proteins | sample NCmetagenome_FD_207641 | JGI IMG/M metagenome (GOLD analysis project Ga0310810, IMG submission 207641) | Soil microbial communities from experimental microcosm in Duke University, North Carolina, United States - NC | ecosystem: Engineered > Artificial ecosystem > Soil microcosm > Unclassified ...
GCCTCCTCGAGCTCAAGATCGTGGAGCAGGGGCCGGCGCCGACGAAAGAGGCGCTGATGACCAACGGCCAGGTGCCTCAGGGCATGGAGATCGTGCCCGGCGTCAGCAGCGCCGGCGACACCGGCACGGTGTACTACCTGGTGCGGCGCGTCGCCGCGGTCACCGGCGTCGACCTGCGCAACGCGAAGCCGACCGTGGACGAGAACAACCAGCCGGCGGTCAGCTTCACGCTGAGCGGAGAGGGCGGCCGCAAGTTCGGCAAGGTGACGAGCGAGAACATCGGGCGCTCGCTCGCCATCGTCCTCGACGGCCGGGTGCAGTCGGCGCCGCGCATCGACGGGCGCATCACGACCGACGGCCGTATCACCGGCAGCTTCACGCAGGAAGAAGTGCAGAATCTGTCGCTCATCCTGCGGTCGGGCGCGCTGCCGGCGACGCTGACCTACCTCCAGGAGCGGACCATCGGCCCGACGCTCGGCGCCGACTCGATCCGGTCGGGCGTGCTGGCCTCGGTCGTCGGTCTGCTCCTCGTGATCATGTTCATGCTGTGGTACTACCGGCTGTCGGGCGTGAACGCGGTGGTCGCGCTGCTCTTCAACCTGATCATCCTGCTCGGCCTGATGGCCTACATCGGCGCGGTGATGACGCTGCCGGGCATCGCCGGCTTCGTGCTGACGATGGGGATCGGCGTCGACTCGAACGTGCTGATCTTCGAGCGCATCAAGGAAGAGATCGAGCAGCAGCGCGGCATCCGGAATTCGATCAAGGCCGGCTTCAGCCGTGTGTTCTGGACGCTGGTCGACACGCACATCTCGGCGCTCATCTCGTGCGCCTTCCTTTTCCAGTTCGGTACCGGTCCGATCCGCGGGTTTGCGGTGACGCTCTTCATCGGGTTGATCTCGAACCTCTTCACCTCCATCTTCGTGTCGGAGGCGTTGTTCGAGATGGTGCTGTCGAAGCGGCGCCAGGTCACGGCGCTCAGCATCTAAGGGCGAACGGAGCAGGGATCAGGGACTGGGGATTAGACGGACGCCATGCAGATCTTCAAACATCCGGACTACGATTTTCTCCGCTGGCGCATTCATGCCCTCGCCGTCTCGTGGGCGATCATCCTCGCCGGCCTGTTCGCCATCTGGACCAAGGGGATTCCCAAGGGCGTGGAGTTCGCCGGCGGCACGGTGGTGATCGAGCGCTTCGAGCAGCCGATCACGGTCCAGGCGGTCCGCGAGGCGCTCGACAAGAACTACGTGGAGGGCGGGCAGAACACGGTCGTGCAGTCGTACGGCGACCCGTCGCTCCAGATGGTGATGATTCGCGTGCCGCACGTGGGCGCCGAGTCGGGCACGTCGCTCTCCACGACGGCGAAGCTGGTCGAGGACGCGCTGCAGAAGGGCGGCATCGGGACGTTCCACCGCGAGGGCGCGGAAATCGTGAGCGCGACGGTGGGCCGCGAGCTGACGAGCAAGGGGCTCTGGGCCACCGTGCTCTCGCTGATCGGCATCCTCGCGTACCTCGCGTTCCGGTTCCAGTTCAGCTTCGGCGTCGGCGCGGTCGTCGCCACGATTCACGACCTGCTGATCACGCTGGCGTTCCTGGCGTTCTTCCGCTACGACATGACGCTCAACGTGATCGCGGCCATCCTGACGATGACCGGGTATTCGACCAACGACACGATCGTCATCTTCGACCGGATCCGCGAGAACCTGCGGTCGATGCGGCGCGACTCGCTGCCGCACGTCATCAACGTCTCGGTGAACCAGACGCTGAACCGCACGATCATCACGTCGGGCACGGCGCTCCTGACCGCACTGGCGCTGTTCTTCTTCGGGGGCGAGGTGCTGCATGGCTTCGCCTTCACGATGGTGGTCGGGATCATCACCGGCACGTACTCGAGCGTGTTCATCGCGGCGGCTATCGTGAGCTTCTGGCGGGGCAATGCCCCGACGCGCGCGGCGGCCCACGCCCCCGCAGCCCCGGCACCCTCCGCGCCGCAGCAGCCCGCCCGCAAGGCGAAACCGCAGCGAAAGGCGAAGGCATCGTAAGGTATCCAGTCGCAAGTCGTCAGTCGACAGTCTCAGTCGGCAGTCTCAGTCGGCAGTCTCAGTCGGGCAGTCGCAGGCGGCAGTCTGCAGCCGCCAGGCACTACGACCGTTGACGAACGACTGCCGACGGACTGGCGACTGCCGACTGGCGATGACTGCCGACTGGCGGACTGAGACTGGTGACTGAGACTGGCGACCAACGACTTGTGACTGGTGACTGATGCAGTGGTTGCGCCGGCGGTTCATCGCCGGTTTTTTCGTCACCGTTCCGCTGTTCATCAGCCTGGCGGCGCTGGTCTGGATCTTCAACGTCGTCGACGGCGCGACGACGCCGTTCTACGATCGGCTGATCGGCCGGCGGATTCCCGGCCTGGGCACCGCGTCCACGGGGGCGGTGATCCTGTTGGTCGGCGTCTTCGCGACCAACGTGATCGGGCGGCGGGTGCTCCAGCGCGCGGAAGGGTACCTGCTGCGCGTGCCGGTCTTCCGCACGATCTACGCGCCGGTGAAGCAGCTGGTGGCGGCGTTCTCGCCCGACAACGAGGCCGGGTTCAAGCGCGTCGTGCTGATCGAGCACGCCCAGCGAGGGTATTCGCTCGGGTTTCTCACGCGTGAGTTCACGGCCGACCGCGGGCGCGGCCCCGAGGCGCTCATCGCGGTGTACGTCCCGACGAACCACCTGTATCTCGGGGACATCGTGATCTGCGAGCGCGATCGGGTGTCGTTCCCGGACATCCCGGTCGAGGAAGGGCTGCGCATCTTTCTCACCGGCGGCATGGCGCTGCCCCCGCGGGTCCGCATATAATCCCAGCTTTTGTGCGAGGTGCGATGCACGTGACCGTCCAGACCTTCCGCCGGGGGGCCATTGGGCTTGCCTCCCTGCTCCTGCTCCTGCTGCTCGTGGCGGCGCGGCCTGCGGCCGCGGCCGGCCAGCCGGTCCCGCCGGATCGGCCCGCGGCGGCGGCGGTGCACGAGGGCGGCGAGGCGAGCCTCGTGCTGCCCGACCTGTCGACCGTCGAGTTCCGCGGCGTGAACGGCCGGACGCTGCTCCTCTCGGGCCTCCTGGTGTGCGGCCTCGGGCTGCTGTTCGGGTTGATGACGTTCACCGGCCTGAAGAACCTGCCGGTCCATTCGTCGATGCGCGAGGTCTCGGAGCTGATCTACGAGACGTGCAAGACGTATCTCATCACGCAGGGGAAGTTCATCCTGCTGCTCGAAGTGTTCATCGGCGTGATCATGGTGTTCTACTTCGGCGTCCTGCAGCATTTCGACGCCGGCCGCGTGGTCATCATCCTGCTCTTCAGCCTGCTCGGCATCGGCGGCAGCTACGGCGTGGCGTGGTTCGGCATCCGCGTGAACACGTTCGCGAACTCGCGCGCCGCGTTCGCCAGCCTCCGCGGCAAGCCGTATCCGATCTACGCCATCCCGCTGCGCGCGGGCATGAGCGTCGGGATGCTCCTCATCAGCGTCGAGCTCTTCATGATGCTGTGCATCCTGCTCTTCATCCCCGGCAGCTACGCCGGCCCGTGCTTCATCGGGTTCGCGATCGGCGAATCGCTCGGCGCCGCCGCGCTGCGCATCGCCGGCGGCATCTTCACCAAGATCGCCGACATCGGCTCCGATCTGATGAAGATCGTCTTCAACATCAAGGAAGACGACGCCCGCAACCCCGGCGTGATCGCCGACTGCACGGGCGACAACGCGGGCGACTCGGTCGGCCCCACCGCCGACGGCTTCGAGACCTACGGCGTGACCGGCGTCGCGCTCATCACCTTCATCCTCCTCGCCGTGTCCGATCCGCGCGTCCAGGTCCAGCTGCTCGTCTGGATCTTCGTGATGCGGATCATGATGATCATCGCGAGCGGCCTGTCGTACTTCATCAACGAGGCCCTCGCCCGGTCGCGGTACGCCGCGGCGGACCGGATGAACTTCGAGGCGCCGCTCACCTCGCTCGTCATCATCACGTCGGCCGTCTCGATCGCGCTCACCTATGTCGTGTCGTACCTGCTCATTCCCGACCTCGGCGACGGCAGCCTCTGGTGGAAGCTGTCGACGGTGATTACGTGCGGCACGGCGGCCGGCGCCATCATCCCCGAGCTCGTCAAGGTGTTCACCTCGGTCGACTCGGACCACGTGAGAGAGGTGGTCACCTCGTCGCGCGAGGGGGGCGCCTCGCTCAACATCCTGTCGGGCTTCGTGGCCGGGAATTTCAGCGCCTTCTGGCTCGGTCTCAGCATCGTCGCGTTGATGACCATCGGCTACCGGGTGAGCAGCGCGAGTCTGACGAGCCTGATGGTCGCGCCCTCGGTCTTCGCGTTCGGGCTCGTCGCGTTCGGCTTCCTGGGGATGGGGCCGGTGACGATCGCGGTCGACTCGTACGGCCCGGTCACCGACAACGCGCAGTCGGTCTTCGAGCTGTCGGTGATCGAGCACGCGCCCGGCATCCACGAGGAGTTGAAGCGCGACTTCGGCTTCGACGTCCGGTTCGAGCGCGCGAAGGAGCTGCTCGAGGAGAACGACGGGGCCGGGAACACGTTCAAGGCGACCGCCAAGCCGGTGCTCATCGGCACCGCCGTCGTCGGGGCGACGACGATGATCTTCTCGATTATCGTGGCGCTGACCGGCGGCCTGACGCACGACCTCGACAAGCTGTCGCTGCTGCACCCGCCCTTCCTGCTGGGGCTGGTGACGGGCGGCGCGGTGATCTACTGGTTCACGGGCGCGTCGGCGCAGGCCGTGACGACCGGCGCGTACCGCGCGGTCGAGTTCATCAAGGCGAACATCCGGCTCGACGGGGTCGAGAAGGCATCGGTGGCCGACAGCAAGAAGGTCGTCGCCATCTGCACCCAGTACGCGCAGCGCGGGATGTTCAACATCTTCCTGACCGTGTTCTTCGCCACGCTCGCGTTCGCCTTCTACGAGCCGTATTTCTTCATCGGCTACCTCATCTCGATCGCCCTGTTCGGCCTCTACCAGGCGATCTTCATGGCCAACGCGGGCGGGGCCTGGGACAATGCCAAGAAGATCGTCGAGACCGAACTGAAGGCCAAGGGGACCCCGCTGCACGCGGCGACGGTGGTCGGCGATACGGTCGGGGACCCGTTCAAGGACACCTCGTCGGTGGCGATGAACCCGGTGATCAAGTTCACGACGCTGTTCGGACTGCTGGCGGTCGAGCTCGCGGTGAACCTGGCGCGCGACACCGGGCCGTGGATCGGCCAGACGCTGGCGGCGACCTTCTTCGTCCTTTCGCTGATCTTCGTCTGGCGCTCGTTCTACCGGATGCGGATCGGCTCGGAATAAGGCCGCGGTAGGCCCGGTAACGGAGACCAACAATTACAAAGCCGGGCTGGAGCCGTTTCGCAGCCATTTCGCGGGTTCCGGTGTCTAACCATCGGTGACTGCCCGGGTCTTTGTTCGTTGACTCGCAGTTTTTGACCTGACTATAATCGGCGCCTTTACGCCGGTGACGGTTGTCTGAGCCGATCGCAGGAGGATCAATCAGTGGCACGTGACATGTTCGGCGACGTGGTCGAGCCGTCCATCAAAGTGGGATCGAAGAAGTGGTATACGGTCCCGGTGTCGATCATCGTGCACACGGCCATCATCGGCGCCGTGGTGATCATCCCGCTGATGGCGGCTGACGTGCTTCCGACACCTCCGGCGATGATGGCGTTCGTGGCGGCGCCCCCGCCGCCGCCTCCGCCGCCGCCTCCGCCGCCCCCGCCGGCCCAGGCCGCGGCGCCGAAGCCGGTGCCCGAGGTGAACCCGACGGCGGCGCCGGTCGAGGCCCCGAAGGAGATCAAGCCTGAGACCGGCATTGAAAACGGCGTGAAAGGCGTGGTCGGCGGCGTCGAGGGCGGCGTCGTCGGCGGCGTCACCGGCGGCATCGTCGGCGGCCTCGAGGCCGCGCCGCCGCCGCCGCCCCCTCCGCCCCCGCCGGCGCCGGTGCGCGTGGGCGGCGCCATCCGGCCGCCGCAGAAGACGAAGGACGTCAAGCCGGTCTACCCGGCGATCGCGCAGTCAGCGCGCGTCCAGGGCGTCGTGATCATCGAAGCGACGATCGGCCCGAACGGGCAGGTGCAGGAAGCAAAAGTCCTGCGCTCGATTCCCCTGCTCGATCAGGCCGCGCTCGACGCGGTGAAACAGTGGGTGTTCACGCCAACCCTGCTCAACGGCGTGCCGGTGCCGGTCATCATGACGGTCACGGTGAATTTCACCCTGCAGTAGAGACATCGAACCGAACCTCGAAACCTCGTTCATAGCTACCGATGGAGGATGGACCGTGGACTTAATGGCAATGTGGGCATCGATGGGGATCGTAGCCAAGGCAGTGGCGTTCGTCCTCTTCTTCATGTCGATGTGGTCGTTCGGCGTCGCGATCGAGCGGATTTTCACGTTCACCCAGGCGCGCAACCAGTCGAAGCTCTACGCGCCGCAGGTGGCCAAGCATCTGAAGGAAGGCCGCCTGAAGGACGCGATCGCCATTTCCTCGTCGAAGAACTACCGCTACAGCCACCTGGCGAAGGTCGTGCTCGCCGGCCTGCAGGAATACCAGTTCCAGCAGGAGAGCGGCGGCAGCCTCTCGCGTGAGGACCTGATGGACACGGTGCGCCGCTCCATTCAGCGCGCGTCCGCCCTGACCGCGTCGGACCTGAAGAAGGGGATCTCGGCGCTCGCGACGATCGGATCGACCGCCCCGTTCGTCGGGCTGCTCGGCACGGTGGTCGGCGTCATCACCGCGTTCCAGGGCATCGCGGCCAGCGGGTCGGGCGGCATCGGCGCCGTCTCCGCCGGCATCGCGGAAGCGCTCGTCGAGACCGCGCTCGGGCTCGTCGTCGCGATTCCCGCCGTGTGGTTCTACAACTACCTCACGGGCCGGATCGAGTACTTCAACGTCGAGATGGACAACTCGTCGTCCGAGCTCGTCGACTACTTCATCAAGAAGACCGCCTAGAGTTGCAGCATTGCGGGAAGGCAGGATCGCAGACCGGATGGCAGGGTTCACGAGTCCATCCGGCCATCCTGCCGTTCTGCCATCCTGACGTCCTGCAACAGGGAGATTCAGTTATGGCAATGGATCTGGGCGGCGCCAAGGGCGGAGTCAAGTCCGATATCAACGTGACGCCGCTCTGTGACGTCATGCTGGTGCTGCTCATCATCATGATGATCGTCGCCCCGCTCTTGCAGCAGGGCGTCAGCGTCAAGCTGCCGACGGCGGCGAACACGACCGACAAGCCCGAGACGCAGGATCAGACGGTCGTCGCGATCGCGGCGAACAAGATGATGTACCTGAACGCCAAGCCGGTTCAGGAAGGCGAACTCGCGTCGAAGATCAACGAACTCCTCGAGAGCAAGAAAGAGAAGATCGTGATCATCCGGGCCGACGAGGACGTCGAGTACAGCGCCGTCATGGCGGCGATGGACCAGCTGCGCCAGGCGGGGATCGAGGACATCGGCCTCATCACCGACCCGAAGCGCGCGCCGGCCTCGCCGGGAGGCAAGTAATGGCTCACGCGCACCTGCATTTCGGCGCCGAGAAGGTCGTCAAGGGCGAAGTCCCGCACGCCAGTTCGGACATGAACATCACGCCGCTCATCGACGTCCTGCTCGTGCTCATCGTGATCTTCATGGCCGCCCTGCCGCTCACGCAGAAGGGCCTCGACATCAACCTGCCGGCCGAGAGCCGCAAGACGACCGACGTCACGCCCGACGTCAGCCAGATCGTGCTCGACTACTCGGCCGACCGGAAGATCTCCATCAACCACGACGACGTCCGCATCGCGGACCTCGAGACGCGCCTGCGCAGCATCTTCGAGCAGCGCAAGGACAAGACGATGTTCATCATCGGCGCGGGCACGCTCCGCTACCGCGACATCGTCGACGTGATCGACGCCGCCAAGGGCGCCGGCGTGGAAAAGGTGGGCATCGTCACGGAAGGCATGCGGAAGGCGGGCGGCGCCGCCACGAGCGGAGGGAACGACTAGCGTCGTAGTCGCCAGTCGCCAGTCATCAAGTCGCCAGTCTCAGTCGGCAGTCTCGGTCGCCAGTCAAGGGCCGCTTCCCGGTGTGGGGAGCGGCCCTTTTTCTTTTTCAGTCCCGGGCCGGGCGCCAACCCTCCCGAACCGGCGGCCCGGCCGGGCGTGGCGAACCGAGGGAACGCGGCGAACCTGGCGAACCCGCGAACCCCGCGAACCCGGAGAACCCCGCGAACCTTGCGAACCGAGCGAACCCCGCGAACCCGGGGAACCCCGCGAACCCGGAGAACCCCGCGAACCCGGAGAACCCCGCGAACCTTGCGAACCGAGCGAACCCCGCGAACCCCTATTGGAACGTATACCTGAAGCTGATCATCATCACGTACACGTCGCTCGCGGTCTGCGCGATGATCGCCGAGGTCTGGAACGTCTTCGACAGCAGCACCGGCCCCGACGAGGTCGCGAGCGTGGCGAAGTTGTAGGTGAGCTTTCCGGACGGGTCGACCGAGGGGCTGGTCAGGATGCGGTTCTGGATCAACGTCTGCCCGACGCCCCAGTTGTGGTTCAGCAGGTTGCCGAAGTTCGTGATGTCGAGGCGGACCTGGCCGCCGTGTTTGTGCCCGCCGAGGCTGTGGAAGATGTCCTGCGTGACGCTGAAGTCGACCCGGCTCACGATCGGGTAGAACACCGCGCCACGCTGGGCGTACTGCCCGCGATGCTCGCGCAGGTACTGGTCCTGCTGGATGTAGGCCTCGAACGCCGCCGCCTGCTCCGCCGGCGTGAACGAACGCCCCGGAGACGACGCCGTGGCCGCGACCACCAGCGGCTTGAAGTTCATCTCCGTGATGTCGCGCGGGACGTAGATCAGATCGTTCGACGTCGCGCCGTCGCCGTTCGCGTCGCCCGAGAAGATGTAGCTCGTGTTCGCGCTGCCGTTCACGATGTTCGGGTGCGCGTCGAAGAAGAAGGCGATACTGGTCGCGCCCAGGCCGAAGTACTGGCGCGTATAGGACGGCGCCAGGTAGAAGCGCGGCCCGGGCGAATTCTGCGAATAGGCGAGCACCGGGTCGTTCGGGTCGGTCACGATCGGGTTGCCCGTCCACGAACCTGCGGCAATCGAGCCGGGATCGATCGTGTTCCGCGCGACACCGTAGCTGTACGCGGCTTTGAACGCGAAGCCGTGCGACATTGGCTTGGCCACGCTGCCGGCCGCCGTCCACGAGCGGCCGATGCTCTGGTTCAGCAGCACGATGTTCTCGACCACCTGGTTGCCGGCCGCGTTGTTGATCCGGTTGGCGGTCCACCGCGGGCGGCCGTCGGCGCCGAGGAACGCGCCCTGCGCGGCTGGCAGGTTGGCGTTGATGTAGGCCATCCCGTTCACGTCGCGGTTATAGATGAATTCGCCCGTTGCGACCATGCCCCACGGGATCCGGCGATCGACCGCGATGTTGGTCCGCCACGTCTGCGGGAACCTGAAGTTCTGGTCGGTCACGGCGACGTCGGCGCTCGCCGGCGGCTTGCCCGTCGCCGGGAGCTTGTAGGCGTCCGGGTTGGGGTTGAACGGGAACGCGCTGGTGCCGCTGCCGGTGACCGGGGCCTGAATGAATCCCGTCAGGATTCCCGTGTTCCCGATCTGGTTCGAGATCCACACGTACGCCGGCTTGCCGGTGAACACGCCCGTCCCGCCGCGCAGCTGGGTGAGCTGATCGCCGGTCAGGTCGTAGTTGAAGCCGACCCGCGGCGACCAGAGCGGCGCGGCTTTCGGCAGCGCGCCGGTGTTGTAGCTGGCCGGGTTGCCGTTCTGGTCGCGGAACGTCAGCGCATCCACCTGCGGGTTGTCGAACGCGGTGTTCCCGAACTTGGCGACGTCGACGCGGACGCCCGCGGTGACCGTCAGGTTCGACTTCGGGCGCCACTCGTCCTGCCCGTAGAGGCTCGTGTACCAGACGTCGAGCGCCTGGAACGGCGGCGTCGAGGCGCCGGGGATGTTCGAGTAGCGCACCTGAAACCGGTTCAGCGTGACCGGTGACGTCGTCCGGTTGGGGTTGGCCAGGAAATCGTTCGCGTCGGTGTAGAAGTCGGCGAGCGAGTTGTAGATGTACGCGCTCTGGATCCCGGGATAGAACGAGTTGTCGGAATGATACTTCTCGATCGCGCCGCCGAAGGTGATCGAGTGGTTCGTCTTGAACAGCGTGAAGCTGTCCTGCGCCTGGAAGGTGTGGTAGAGGAGCAGGTTCAGCGGCGTGAACGGCTCCGAGCCGAACGAGGTGTAGGTGACGCCGTTGTTCAGGATGTCGACGAAGGGAAACAGCGTCGCCAGCTGGCCGCGGCTCTCATCCTGCTTCGTGTAGCCGGCGATCAGGCTGTTCGTCATGCTGCTGCTCAGCACCGAGTTCCACTCGCCGATGCCCGAATGGATGTTCTCGAGGATGCTGTAGTTCGAGGCCTGGTAGTTCAGGAAGTTGTTGCTGAATGTCTGGCGCCCGAAGCCGAGCGACGAGGAGTTCGACAGGTTGACGTCCGTGCTCGACGTGAGCTGGTTGTAGCGGAACGTCACCTTGTTCGCGCTGTTCAGGTTGTAGTCGCCCTTCACCAGGAACGGCTTGGCCGGCGTGTTCTTCGGGATGTTCTGGTACGGCCCCGTGGTGTACTTGAAATTGGTCGCGAGAAACGCGCTCAGCGAATCGAGATCGGAGGCGAGCACGCGCGTCGTGTTGCCGGTGGCGGCCGCGCCGCCCGGGTTCGCCACGAACGTGCTCAGCGGCCGCGTGTCCTGCTGGTTCTCGAAGCTCTCGAAGAAGAACAGCCGGTTCTTCACGATCGGCCCGCCCGCCCACTCGCCGCCCGTCGTCGTCTTGAACGTGCCGGGGTTCACCTTCTGGCCCGCCGCTTCCGTGCCGACGAACGACTGGTTGCGGTACCGGTAGTAGGCCGACCCGAAGAAGTTGTTCGTCCCGCTGCGCGTCACGGTGTTCACGCCGGCGCCGACGAAGTTGCCCTGGCGCACGTCGAAGGGCGCCACCGACACCTGCACCTGCTCGATCGCTTCGAGCGAGACCGGCGCGACGCCGGTGCGGTCGCCGGGCTGGCCGGCGAGGCCGAACGAGTTGTTGAAGTACGAGCCGTCGATGGTGATGTTGTTCATCCGGCCGTCCTGGCCGGAGAACGACCCGGAGCCGCCGTACTGCGGCGACAGGCGCGCCATGTCGTTGATGCGGCCCGACACGGTCGGCAGCGCGTCGAGCTCCTCGCGCAGGACCGCCGTCGATGCCCCGGTGTGCGACGAGCTGAAGACGGGGTCGCTCTTGCCGACCACCGTGATCGTTTCGGCGACCGCCGCCACCTTCAGGGAGAACTCCATGTCCTGCGCCACGCCGAGCGACAGCGTGAGGTTGTTCTTCACCTCGGTCGTGAAGCCGGGCAGCGACGCGGTGGCGTGATACGGTCCGCCGACGCGCATGCCCGGGATGAAGAACCGGCCGTCGGCCTGCGTGATGGCCTCGTACGTCGTGCCCGACGGCTCGTGGACGGCGACGATCGTCACGCCGGGAATGACGGCGCCCTGAGCGTCCTTGACGATGCCCGTCATCGAGGAAGTGGTGACGCCTTGCGCGGCGGCCGGCCGGACCGGCCACGCCAGCAGGCAGACCAGAAGCGCGGCGACAGCGCCCGGAATCCTTCGAGTCATGTCTTCTCCATAGAGAGGGGGACGAGGGAGGAAGAGCTGGCGCACGGCAGCTTGTCCGGGGAACGAGCGTATTCTACCGCGACAGTTGTAACGGTCCCGCGACAAAAAAAGGGCCGCCGGATCCTTCCGGCGGCCCTTCAATCCAAAACGTCGTAGCGTGGGATCTACTGCGTCTTTTCCTGGCCCGACGCCTTCTTCTTACGAAGTTCTTCCGCCTTGTCGTGCAGCGCGATCGCTTCCTTGAGGAGCGCCTGCTGCTTGGCCGGATCCTTCTCGATGTTGGCCTGGAGCCGGAGCAGCAGCCCTTTGTAGACCAGGGCGTCCACGTAGTCCGACTTGAGCTGCAGCGCCTTGTCGACGGCAGCCAGGCCCTTCTGGATGTGATCCTTCTTCTGATCGGGCGTCAGGCGGAAGTTGCGCTGCGCGTCGTCCCAGTAGTAGGTGGCGATGACGAACTGCGCTTCCGGGTTCGTCGGCTGTTTCGCCGCGCCTTCTTCGAGCGCCGCGATGGTCTTGTCGAACTCGCCCTGGCGGTTGTAGTAACCGGCGAGCTGCGCGTACACGTCCGGGCTGTTCGGGCTCACTTCCTTGGCCTTGAGCAGCATCTGCTCGGCGGCGTCGTAGACGCCCGCGTCCTCGTAAATCTTTTCGAGGCCGAAATAGTTGGTCAGGTCCGTCGGATCCATCTCGATCATCTTCTGGACGACCGGCTCCGCTTTCGCCGCATCGTTCAGTTTGTCGGTGCCGTACGTCGCCGCCAGGTACTTCAGCGCGAGCATCCCGATCTTCTTGTCGTCTTCCTTGGGCGATGTGGCCAGGCCGTCGGCGGCTTTCTGGTAGTTGTTCACAGCCTTCTGCAGAAGCGCGTCGTTGTCGGCTTCGCCCTTGCGGCTCGGTTTGAACAGGTTGTCGTAGCTGTTGCCGAGGAAGAAGTATGCCTGGTACAGGTTCGGGTCGGCCGCAACCGCTTCTTCGTAGAGATCCGCCGCTTTCTTGTAGTCCTGCGCCTGGTACGCCGCGTTCGCGTCCTTGAACGCCTTCCTCGCCTTCAACTCTCCGACCTTGCCGCAGCCGACGAGCGCCAGGGCCAGCACCGCCGCCAGCGCGATCGATGCTCCCGACAGTGCGTGCCCTGCCTGCGATCGCATGAAGCCCCCTTTGATATGACCGGTCCGCATCAGAAAGATTCGGGGCCGGGAGCAGTTTCCGCGGAACCTGGAAACGACGCCCGACCCCGTGAACACAACCCCGACCCCGGTGGCGGGAAAATTGCCGTGGACGAAACCGGGCCAGTATAGTGAAGCAAAAAAACCCAAGTCAAGGCGCCAAACCGCGATAATTCCTGAAGAAGCGCCGCGCCGCGGCCGGGCTCTCGCCCGTCCCGGCAGCCGCGTCCAAGCCGTTTAGACACCACTTTTCATGATTCGCTTCGAGGATCTGCTGGAAAAGGTCCGGGCCTACAGCCCAGCCGCCGACGTCGAGCTGCTCAGGCGGGCCTACGTCTTCTCGGCCTTCGAGCACCGGGGCCAGGTGCGTCACTCGGGCGAGCCATACCTGATCCACCCCCTCGCCGTCGCCGATTTCCTGGCCGACATGAAGCTCGACGCGGTGGCCGTTGCCGCCGGCCTGCTCCACGACGTCGTCGAAGACACCCTGACGACCATCGAGCGCATCCGCGAGCTCTTCGGGCCCGAGGTCGCCCACGTCGTCGAGGGGGTAACCAAGATCAGTGTCATCCCGTTCGCCTCGACGGAGGAGCGGCAGGCCGAGAACTTCCGGAAGATGCTGCTGGCGATGGTCGACGACATCCGGGTCATCCTGGTGAAGCTCGCCGACCGCCTCCACAACATGCGGACGCTCCACCACCTGCCCGACGAGCGCCGCATCAAGATCGCGCAGGAAACGCGCGACATCTACGCGCCCATCGCGAACCGCCTCGGCATGAGCAAGGTGAAGAACGAGCTCGAAGAGCTCTCGTTCCGCTACCTGCAGCCGCAGGAATACGAGACGCTGCGCGCGCGGGTCGACGGAAAGCGGCGTGCGACGGAAGGCCTCATCGAACAGCTCAAGGGGACCATCGAGGGCAAGCTGGCGGAGGCGCAGGTTCCGGTCATCGCGATCGACGGGCGGATCAAGCGCCTCTGGAGCATCTCGCAGAAGCTGAAGCGGCAGAAGATCGATCTCGAGCAGGTCTACGACTTCGTCGCGCTCCGCATCGTCACCGAGGGCGTCAAGGATTGCTACGCGGCGCTCGGCATCATTCACCAGACGTGGTCGCCGGTGCCGGGGCGGATCAAGGACTTCATCGCGATGCCGCGGCCGAACGGGTACCAGTCGCTCCACACCTCGGTCATCAGCGATCGCGGCATGCCGTTCGAGGTCCAGATCCGCACGCTCGAGATGCACCGGATGGCGGAGGAAGGCATCGCCGCGCACTGGAAATACAAAGAGGGCCGCGTCGGCGACCAGCGCGACGAGCGCTATTTCCAGTGGATGCGCCAGCTCCTCGACATCCAGCAGGAGACGCGCGATCCGCAGGAGTTCATCCAGAACCTCAAGGTGGAGCTCTACCCGGAGGAGGTCTACACCTTCACGCCCCGCGGGCTCGTGAAGGCGCTGCCGCGCGGCGCCACGCCGGTCGACTTCGCCTACGCCATCCACACCGACGTCGGCCACCAGTGCGTGGGGGCGCGCGTCAACGGCAAGATGGTGCCGCTCCGCTACCGCCTGAAGAACGGCGACATCGTCGAGGTCGTGACGACGGCGGGGCACAAGCCGAGCCGCGACTGGCTCAACTTCGTGGTCACGTCGCGCGCCCGCCACAAGATCCGGCACGTCATCCACCTCGACGAGAAGTCGCGCGCGACCGAGCTCGGACGCAAGCTCTTCGAGAAGGACGCGCGGCGCTTCGATCTGAATCCGAAGACGCTCCTCGAGGGCGAGGCCTTCGCGAAGGCGCTGATCGACTTCGGCGCGCAGAAGGCCGACGACCTCTTCGCCTCCATCGGCTACGGCAAGGTCGCGCCCAAGCAGATTTTCGTCCGCCTGGTGCCGAACGGCGTCCTGCGCGAAAAGGCGCCCGAAGGCGCGGTCACGGCCGCCGTCAAGCGCGTGCTCGGCGCCGGCGAGGAGAAGATCAAGGTCAAGGGGTTCGACGACCTGCTCGTCTTCCGCGCGCGCTGCTGCAACCCGATCCGCGGCGAGAAGATCGTCGGCTACATCACCCGCGGCAAGGGCGTGTCGGTGCACTCGGCGACCTGTCCGAACGTGGTGAACCTGCTCTACGACCCCGAGCGGCGCATCGAGGTGGAATGGGAGAAGGCGGCCGGCGACGGCTCCGCGCGCTACACCGTCAAGCTGACGATGGAGGTGGAGGACCGGAAGGGGCTGCTGGCCGCCGTCAGCGCGAAGATCGCCGGCATCAACACGAACATCCGCAACATGGAGGCGCGGACCGACCAGGACCATCGGGCGCGCATCGACATGACCGTCGAGATCAGCGATCTGAAGCACCTCGAGAAGGTGATCAAATCGCTGCGCGGCGTGGACGGGGTGATCGGCGTGGAGAGGGCCGGCCGGGCGGGCTGAACGGCCCTATTCAAGGACCGCGATCACGTCGATTTCGACGCGCGCGTCCTTCGGGAGGCGCGCCACCTGCACGGTGGCCCGTGCGGGGTAAGGCTCGGTGAAGTACTGGCCGTAGACGGCGTTCATCGCTGCGAAGTCGTTCATGTCGGCCAGAAAGACGGTCGTGCGCACGACGCTGGCGAACGAGGCGCCGGCCGCCTCGAGCAGGGCGCCGATGTTCTCGAACACGCGCCGCGACTGGGCCGCGATGTCGCCGTCGATCATGTTGCCCGTCGCCGGATCGATCGGCACCTGTCCGGACACGAAGAGAAGATTGCCCGCCCGCACTGCCGGCGAATACGGACCGATCGCTTTCGGCGCCCCGTCGCTCGAGATGGACTGTTTCGTCATGATGACCCGATTCGTCCGATTGCCGTCAGGCCGCCTTCGTCACTTTGCCGGAGCGCAGGCAGCGCGTGCAGACGCGGATGCGGCGGACGCCGCCGTTGATCATCGCGCGGACGACCTGCAGGTTGGGCTCGAACCGGCGGGCGCTGACGTTGTTGGCGTGGCTGTGCTGCCGGCCCACCACCGGGGTCTTGCCGCACACTGCGCATTGCTTGGCCATGGTCCTCTTTCACCTGTGAGGCGCGTCGCGCCCGGCGGCCGGGCCGATCCCGCGCGGATTTGCGGTCGGTCGAACCTCTGATTCTACCCGCCGCCCGAGGGGACGATCAAGCGAGGGGGCTCCGCCGCGTCCGGTGCCCCTGGCTCCTGGACCACGATGCGGGCCATCAGGTCCAGAAACGGCCGGCCGTTGGGCGCCGCTTCGTCGCGCATCGAGCGGGCCGCCTCCTCGAGGCGGCGAAGGACGACCGCGGCGCTGCGCTCCCACGCCGAGCCGCCCTGTGCGCCGGCTTCGGCGAGCACCGGCTTGAGCGCGGCGGCCAGCCGCTCCGCCGGGAGGGACGCGGGCCGGTGCTCGTAGATGACGCCTCGAGCCGAGGTCTCGTAGGTCGCCGCGAGCGCGCCCGCCGCCTCGGCGACGTCGTCGTCGATGACCGACTGGAGCTCGCCGGGGCGATAGTGCACGACAAACGAGGCGATCCGCAGGAACAGCTCGGATTGCTGCTGGCCCAGGTCGCGGATGAACTGCAGCACCCGGGCGACGTCCTGCTGGTGGCGCCGGACGGTCGCGGCCGGCGGGTGGGTGCGTGCGGTAGCGAGGTACGCGCAGTCGGCGGGGCACTGGATCTGCGTCAGCCGCTTGGTTCCGCAGCAGACGGCACAAATCTGTTTGCCCAGTGCCGGACATGTACGCCGGGCGCGGCGCTCGCCGCAGAGAGGACAGATCACGGCCGCATTATGGTATATTTCCCCGCAAAATCGCTCACAACTCATCGGAACGCCATTTGCGATCACGATCTTCGCCGCGCTGCCGTTGCGCGCAAGACTGAGCGCGGCGCTGAGGAGGGAGCGGCCGGGTCCTGACGGACGGCCAGCTGAAGAGCATGCCCGAAGGAGTCGTTCAGCGCGAAACAGCTGTCGAGTACTTCAAGGAGCTCGTGGAGGGAGCCCTTGCGCACCAGCGCGTCGACGCCGACCCGATGACGGCGTTCTACGTCGTGCACCTCCTCGCGAGCTTCGTCGATCGGCTCGACGCGTCGGAGCCGGTCGCGCTCGAGCTCGCGCGCGCGATGGATGCCGGCGGGGAGGCGCAGCGCGCCGCCCTCCGCGAGATTGGCGACCGGTCCCTGTTCCTCTCGGGATTCTTCTCGGACTCGCTCCGGCGGCGCCTGATCGACGTGGACTACTACGTCAGCGTCGGCGGGTTCGCCTACAACACCCTCGTCCGACAGACCCGCGATAACCTGACGTCCGTGTACGCGGAGCTGGGGGAGAAGTTCACGGCCTTTGTGGACGTGCTCGCCGAGGTCAGCGAGCGGAGTGCGTGCACCTCGAACACCGACCTGCTGCGGCTGTACGAGCGGTGGCTGCGGACCGGGAGCCGCCGCAGCGCGCAGCTGCTGGCCGAGCGGGGGGTGGTTCCGCTCGCGGGTGCGCGCACAGGCTGTGTGCAGTGAGCGTGTCAAAGCAGCACACCTCGTCCGTACTTCAGCCACACCGCGTCTCCTAAACGGGACACATTTCAGCCGGCTGTCCCCGAACCGTCCTGCCGTTCCCGGCGTCTAACCGAACATCAGTTTTTGAACGAACGGTCCATACACATGCGAACCAACTCGCTAACAGGCGCATGGAATGTCACTTAACGTCATGGCCGCGACCCGTCGGTATCGGGTTTCTGCCGTTGAGCTGGCTGCGGGCGGCGACACCACTGGATAGCGAGCGAGCCGGATTGCAGGCCGTTGCACGCGCGA
>Ga0310810_10003265_pt1 | contig 17652 bp, 17 predicted proteins | sample NCmetagenome_FD_207641 | JGI IMG/M metagenome (GOLD analysis project Ga0310810, IMG submission 207641) | Soil microbial communities from experimental microcosm in Duke University, North Carolina, United States - NC | ecosystem: Engineered > Artificial ecosystem > Soil microcosm > Unclassified ...
AATGAACCTTCGGAGCCGGCCGGAACGCACCCGGGGGGAGGTTGAGCAGGCGATCGACCGATGCGCGATGCCCGACGAGCACGGTCAGCAGGCCATAGTCGCCAGTGCCCGGCTTCGCAAGCAGTCGATCCGCCACTTCGCGCTGCAGCATCAGCGTCGCGTCCGCGAGCGGCAGGCCCAGACGTGACAGTTCGACCAGGCGGAACATGATCGGTGACGCGACGTTGTAGGGCAGATTGCCCGCCACGCGGTATCCCGTCGCGTCCGGGGCGCTGGAGAGGAGCGCCGCTCTTAACGTCTCCACGCCGACCTTCAGGAAGTCGGCTTCGATCACATGTGTTCGCGCAAGGTGTTCGTCCCGAAGCGCAGCGGCGAGATCGCGATCGAGCTCGACGGCGACGAGCGAACCGGCGGATGCGGCGAGAGGACGTGTGATCGCTCCCGGACCCGGTCCGATCTCGAGGAACGCTTCGCCCGGATGTGGATCGATCGCGGCGACCACCTTGCGGGCCCAGGCCGGCTCGAGGAAATTCTGACCGAATCGCTTGCGTGCCTGCGGACGTTGCCGGCCGTCTGGCCGATCAGTCCGCGCGCGCATCACCCCGCCAGTACTCGTTCTCGATGTGCTCGATTTCCTCTTCGCTCAAGCCGAAGTAGTGCCCGATCTCGTGAATGAGCGTTTCGCCAATGGACGCAATCAGATCCTCATCGTCTTCCGCCTCGCGCTCGTGCGGACCCTGGAAGAGGATGATGCGATCAGGGAGCGCGTTGCCGTGACCCCAATGGCGTTCGGTGAGCGGAATGCCGGTATAGAGACCGAAGAGCGTGTCGTCCGGCCCGGCCTCGAGTTCGTCGAGCAGTTCCTGGTCTGGCTCGTCCTCGACGACGATCGCCAGGTTCTGCATCGCGTCGCGGAAACGCCTCGGGATTGTCGTGAGGGCCGTGGCGACCTGCCGCTCGAACTGCGCGCGCGTCACTTCTTTCCCGTCTGCCGCGCGCGTGTGCCGGCTTTGGCCGCGGCCGAAATTCCCTTGCGCAGCTTCGGCTTCACGCTTTTCTTCTTCGAGGCGCGGCTCGCCGCTTCGCGCGATTTCGCCTGTGAAGATGCCGGCTTGTCTGCTGCTTTCAGCCTCTCGTCGGCCTGTACGACCGTCCTGAAATAGTCGCAGTGCTCCTGGACAAGGCAGTCGGGACACAGCGGCTTCGGCTTGCAGACGCGACGGCCGTGGAGGATGAGGCAATCCGACGCGCGGGTCCATCGCTGCTTCGGGAGCAGCGAACAGAGCTGCGCTTCGACTTTCACGGCGTCTTCCCCGGTTACCAGGCCGATCCGGTTGGCCACGCGCAGCACATGACGATCGACCGGAAGTCCGGGCACCCCGAGCGCGTGACCGAGCACGACATTCGCTGTCTTGCGGCCCACGCCAGGCAAAGCGGTCAGCGCTTCCATGTCCGCTGGCACTTCGCCTGCGTGGTTCTCCACGAGCGCCTGTGCCATCCCGATCAACGCTTTGGACTTGGCGCGGAAAAAGCCGGTCGAATGGATCTGCGGCTCGAGTTCCTCTTGCGTCGCCTTCGCCAGTGCGGCGGCGGACGGATAACGCTCGAACAGCGCAGGCGTGACCATGTTGACGCGCTGATCGGTCGACTGCGCCGACAGGATCGTTGCGGCGAGCAGTTGATACGCGTTCCGGAAGTGCAATTCGGTGTCGGCGCCCGGATGCTGCTCGTCGAGCGCGTCGAAGATGGCGGCGGCTTCCCGCGGAGACTTCATGTCAGGGCTCGCTCAGTGAATGGGTCCGCCCTTGTTCCATCCCACGTTGTTGTACGACTCCGAGTAGACGCGCATGTGTTCCTGGAGCGCGCTGATCAGATTGGGAATGAACTGGACCGGCACCACGATCCTCGCGCGAACCGGCGCGCGGACGATGTGTTCGGAGGCGGCATCGCGGATTTCCTTTTCCGACAACGGCATCACTTCGCAGAAGGTGAGCGTGAAGTCGAAAGGCGTGTGCGCGATGGAGCAGAAGTTCGAGTAGGTGCGCGTCGCGTTCTCGCTCGAGTCTTCCGCGGGAACGATGGTGAAGTTGATCTGCTTGGGCTGATCGGACATACGCCGATCCTAGCGGAAGTCAGAAGGCAGAAGTCAGAAGTCAGAAGTTCAAGTTCTGGCTTCGAAGGTGGTCTCGCTCTAAGTAGTTCTGACTTCAGATTTCTGAGTTCTGACTTCGGAACGCCTAGTACTTGCGCATCACTCCCACGACCACACCCTGGATCTGCACCTGGTCCGGGTCGGCGAAGATCGGCTGCATGGCGGCGTTGGCCGGCTGCAGGCGGATGCGCCCGCTCTCGCGATAGAACTTCTTCAAGGTCACGTCGGTGCCGCGCAGGAGCGCGATGACCATCTCGCCGTTGTCGGCGGTCTTGCGGTCTTCGACGACGACGAAGTCGCCGTCGCGGATCTGTTCGTCGATCATCGAGTCGCCACGTACGCGCAGGACGTAGGTGTCGCGTTTGCCGGCAAAGTCTTCGGGCACGGCAATGGTCTCGTTCGACGCCACCGCTTCGATCGGGAGGCCGGCTGCGACGTAGCCAAGCAGCGGAAGCTCGACAGCCCGTCCGCCATTCCGCGCCTGCACCATTTCCACTGACCGGCTTCGGTTCCAGGCGCGCTTGATGAACCCCTTGTCCTGCAGGTTCGTGAGGTGCTTATGAACGGTCGCAAGCGAAGATAGGCCGAACCGCCGGCCGATTTCCTCGAGGCTCGGGGCATAGCCGTGCTGCTGGATGAATTCGTTCAGGTAATCAAGGATTTCTCGCTGCCGTTTGGTGAGCGGAAGCATTGGTCTGCCCTCCTGAGCTGCACGGACTATATGCAAAAGAAAGGCGAAGGTCAATAACTGGGCTCGGCCCTCCGGCCTTTCCAGCCTCCCGCCCTATTTGCCCGTGAGCAAATAGATCGTCACGTTCCCGTCGGTCTGCCAGAGGTGCAATTCGGGAAAGTTCGCGAGGGCGTCGACGCGGCCCGGGCGCATGGCCGGACCGTCGACGATCACGTGGGTCACACCGGCGGCGCGGAGGTAATCGATCGATGCCTGGTCCGGGAAGCTGGCGAGATGGGTGACATGCTCGTAGTAGCTGGCGGGCTTGAACCCCGAATAGCCGTTCAGCATCGGCTGCCAGGACCTTGTCGTCGCAAGCATGAACGGGGCGTTGAGGTGAAAGCGTGCCGACTCGTAGAACGGGAAGAATGCGAGCACCGCGTGTGAACCGAGGCTCTGCAGCCCGTCATAGATTCGGGGAACACCGCCAGACGGCGTGTAACCGAGCGGCGCTCGAATGGCCTCCGCATTGACGCCGATGACGATCGCGACGGCGAGCGGCATGGCGACGCGCGCCTGCACTCGCTGCTGCAGCCAGGCGATGCCGAAGCCGGCCAGCATCCCGACGGCGACCAGCGCGAACTGACCGAAACGGACAGCACCCCGAATGCCCGTCAGGAGCGGATAGATGCGATACAGCGCGCGGTAGGGCGGAAAAGCCGGGCCGAACGATAGCGCAAACGCCGCGACCGCAATCGCGAGCAACATTCGCGCGCGGACGTCGCGAAGGCCAGTCGCAGCCACGCCGAGAATGGCAAGCGCCACGCAGATGAAGCCGGGAAAGAGCGCATCGCCCTGAAAGTACCGGCGGCTCCATCCACTGATGTCGAAATGAATTCGTCCGGCGGCCGCCAGGTAGTCCGTGAATTCCGCAGAGTAGCGCTGGGTCTCCTCGAGGGACCGCCCAAGTCCCACTTCCGCACTCGAGCGGTAGTACGGGAGAAGGAATGGTGCGAGCGCCAGCGCGGACACGACCGCCGCGGCCGCGAGCCAGAGAGAGACCGGTGCGAAGCGCTTGCCGAGCCAGTCTGACGGGCGCGCGAGCGCCGCTGCCACGAGTGACAGGCTCGTGAACACCATGACGTAGGTGCCGGTGAGCGACTGCAGCACGAACCAGCCGGCCAGCGACAACGCCCGGCGCGGCCCGGGCGCGGCAAGAAGACGGTCGAGCGCGAGTAGTGCAAGCGGAAAGAACTCGAGATGCAGATCCTGGATCTGAGGCAGCCGCGTCAGCGAGAACGAATTGAAGGCGACGAGCGATCCGCTGCCGATTGCCGCCGGCCACGAGCCGGTCCACTTCCGCATCACGATGGCCGTGCTGAATCCAGTGAGCGCAAAACCGGCCATCAACACGAGGTTGTGCACCAGCAGCGCACTCGCGCCTGCCCAGAGCAGTGGAGCGCCGAGCATCGACTGCACGAACAGGTGATCCGAGTAGGAAAGGGTGCGAGGTTCCGGGTAGAAGATGTTGGCGTCGAACAGGTGGAGTGGACTGTGGACGACCTGGTGGGCCACCCACGCCATGATCCACTCGTGCAGCATGTAGTCGCCGTTGTCGTCGCGTCCCAGGGAACCTGGAGCCGATGCAAGCGGCCAGAGGTGAATCAGCGCTAACGCGGCAAAGAGCGCGAGCGCGCCGAGCGCGGCCGCGGTCGTGATCCTGGCTGTCGCATCGTGTCGGTCAGTACGTGACAGCCGAGATGTCAGCATGGAGCGCCGCGTCGCGCCGCGCGTATAGCGTGAAATTGGGTCCGGGGCGCGTCACGTGGTCCAGGCCCGCGAACGGCACGTAGAACATGTCCTGCCGGTCGTACACGAGGTCGTCGGTCAGGCTCAGTGCCTTGAAGCTGGTGACCAGCACGTAATCCTTCGCGAGCAACTGCGTGACCGCAGGTTGCGTGGTGCTCGGCAGCGGAGACTCCTGGACGAGGATCCATTCCGGTTCTCCGGATGCCGGATGTCCCCCGATCCTGAAAATGCCCGCGTTGCCGTCCCACACCCACTCCTTATAGCCGAGGTGACGGCTGAACTGCGCCAGCCCGTAACGCGAGCCGCTCTGCAGCACGGAACTGCCGGGAGGCACGTGCTGTTCGAACCATTCCGAGACGACCACCCGATTGTCGGTGCGGTTCACGATGCGATCGAAGCGCCACACATTGAGCGCCGACGGAGCAATGACGATCGTCGTCAACGCCAACATCGTGCTCGTAGCGAATCGTCGACGAGCGCCTGGCGACAGTGATCCGGCGAGGATGCCAGCTTGCCAGACCAGATATCCGGCCGTGAGGCAGAGGAAGGGGACGATGGGGATCGTGTAACGGTAGAAGAGTTTCCCAAGACCACCAGCGACCGAGTAGTACGCCACAGGGAAGGCGAGCAGAAGCACCGCGATCCCGGGCATGCGTACGGCCAGCAGCGCGGCGCCACCGAGACCGCCGATCAGCAGCGGCAGACCGAGGCCATATCGCATCGAGTTGACCAGATGGTGCACCCAGCCATTGGTCAACGCGAGCCGCGGGTCGCCTTTCGCCATGGAGTCCTGCAGGTCGCGCATCGCGAGTGCGAAGTTGGGATAGTCCAGCAGGATGAACGGCACACCGACGGCGAACGCCGCGAGGAACGGCAGTCCGTAGGTGAACAGGCGGAGATCTCGAACGGCGCGCGACCGGTCCTCTGCCAGGACCACGCTCAGCAGGTAGCTCGCGACGATTGGTGCGACGAGCAGCAGTGCGTTGTACTTGCTCGCGGCGCCGAGGCCTCCGACGAGTCCGGCGACGACGAACTGCCGCGGGCGTCCGGTGCGATGCGCCTCGATGAGCAGACCGACCGACAGCACGATGAAGAACGTGAGCATCGTGTCGGTGGTGCCGAAATGCGAGTCGCGCGCGTGGATGAATGCCAGCGCCATGAACAGCGCAGAGATCAGCGCGGCCGCGTCGCCCCACAGCCGCCTGCCGATGCGAAACACCACGTAGACGGTCGCCGTGCCGAACGTCGCGGCGAGCGCGCGTGAAATCACGAAGAACGGCGCCCAGTAGCCCGGCCAGCTGGCGACCATTTCGGCCAGCGAGTGGAAGGTGCCGGCGGCGGCGCCCCAGATGTAATAGCCGACGTACAGCACAGAGAGCGTGCTGATATAGAGCCACGGGTAGTCGTAGAAGCGGGGAAGCCTGCCGGACAGCATTGCGCGCGCGGCTTCGATGATGTGGGTCTCGTCGGGCCGCGCCTGGGTGTGCGGCAGACCGAATGCCAGCCCCCAGAACCTGGCAGCCGCCGCGACAAGGAGGATGAGCGCGAGTATGAGGATGACCGGCCGGCTGCAGCGGGTCTCGTTCACAGCCGTGAATAGCCCGCGATGGAGGCGACGTGCATTGAACCGGGGCGAATCTTAGCACCCGGTTTCGCGAAGATTCCAGCTACGATCTCGCCGTGCGTCTCCCGATTGCCATTCCTTCACGCGGTTCCACGCCGTTCGATGTTGTGACACTCGGCCTGAACAGCATCGACTACGTCGCCCTCGTCGCCGGGTTTCCAGGCCGGAATTCAAAGCAGCGGCTGGACGAGTTCGCCAGGCGTCCGGGTGGGCAGATGGCAACGGCCGCGGCGGTTTGTGCCCGCCTCGGGTGGCGTGCGAGCTATATCGGCAGCTTCGGCGATGATGACCTGGCTGAGATCGGACGCGCGAGTCTCACCGACGAAGGCGTGGATGTCTCGGCGGCCTGGAACGTACCTGGCGCCGCCAGCCAGTTCGCGGTTGTGATCGTCGACCGGACATCGGGTGAACGGACTGTTCTGTGGAACCGCCATCCGGGTCTGAAGATCGGGACGGCACAGGTCTCTCGCGACGCGGTTACGTCCGGCCGCATGCTGCTGGTCGATTGCCACGAGACAGCGGCAGCGACCCAGGCAGCGCGCTTCGCACGCCAGGCGGGCATCCCGACCGTCGTCGACGTCGAAAAAGTGAGAGACGGCATCCACGAACTTCTGTCCAACATCGACGCCATCATCGCCGCACAACCGTTTCCCGCGGCGCTGACCGGTTACGCCGACCAGGGCCGGGCACTTGCCGCAATGGCATCCGAGTACAACGCGCCACTCGTTGCCGTCACCCTGGGAGAAGAGGGAAGCCTTGCGTTGTGTGGTGGCCGGGAATTCCGGACGCCCGCGTTTCCGGTCGAGTGCGTGGACTCCACCGGTGCGGGCGATGCGTTCCATGGCGGCTTCGTCGCAGCATGCCTTCGCGCGGATGCGGGCGACGTCGAATCGATCATGGCGTATGCGAATGCCGTCGCTGCATTGAATTGTCGCGGCCTTGGCGCACGCGGCGGCATGCCGTACGCAGGCGAGGTCGAGGCGATGCTGATGGCCCGCTCGCGCGCCTAGTGCTAGATTCATATCGCGTGTCCGACGATCAGCAGACCATCGAAGACCTCCTCGCGCGTCTCGAACGCGAACGGCTCGAAGCCGATCGCCTCTACAACGTCGCGCTGACCGCCGTCGACCGCGCCCTGCAGACCGTACCGGCGAGCCCGCCTGAACCGGCTGCATACGATCCTTCGCGCCTGCCCGACGTGAACGCTGCCTGGAACACGCTGCCCACGGGCGCACCCGTGTTCGATTCGTCTCTGAAGGGACGACTCGGGCGGTTCATCTGGCGGCTCGTTGGTCCGGCTCTCGAGCAGCAGCAGCGCTTCAACGGGGCAGTGGCCGATCATCTCAACAGGAACGTGGCGGCCCACCAGGAGGTTGGCGCGTCGCTGGCCGCACTCCTTTCGACCATGCGCAACGAACTGCAGGCGCTGGTGCGGTTCGAATCGCTGCTTGTGCAGTACCTGCAGACGATCACCGTGTACGTCGACAGCAAGGATCGCAGTCTCGGCGGAGCGGAGATCCGTCAGCGGCTCGCGCTGACCGAACAGCGGCTGCTCGCGCTCAAGCGCGACGTGGAGAACGCGGCCGCACAGCCTCGCGAACGAAGTGCGCCAGCGAGCCCGGACGGGCAGAGCGCATCATCCACGGCGCCGTTCAGCGGTTCCATCGACTCGCTCACCTACGTCGCCTTCGAGGATCAGTTCCGCGGATCAAAGACGGAGATTCGCCGGCGCGTCGAGGACTATGTGCCGGTCTTTGCCGGCGCCAGTAACGTGGTCGACATCGGCTGCGGGCGCGGCGAACTGCTGGACGCACTGCGCGACAGCGGTGTCAGTGTGCGCGGTGTCGACATCAGTCCGGCCATGGTCGAAATCTGTCGCGGGCGCGGGTTCGATGTGGAACGGGGCGATGCGCTCGGCTACGTCGCGAAACAGCCCGACGCGAGTCTCGGAGGGCTGATCGCCATCCAGGTCGTCGAGCACTTCACGCCTGCGTATCTCACGAGGTTTTTGGAGGCGGCTTACCACGCGCTCAAACCCGGAGCGGCAATCGTCCTCGAAACGATTAACCCGAACTGCTGGATGGCCTTCTTCGAAACCTACATCCGGGATCTGACGCATCAGCAGCCGCTCCACCCGGAGACGCTGCGGCTCCTGGTGCAGGCGAGCGGCTTCTCGAATGTCGACGTACAGTTTCGATCGCCGGTGTCGGAAGAAGACAGGCTCGCTCGCGTCGAACTGCCGTCCGATTTCTTCGCGCCGGGCGTCGCTCCGGTCGTCGACGCGATCAACGATCACGCGAGCAAGCTGAATCGACGCCTCTTCTCGTCCATGGACTATGTCGTCATTGGACGACGGTAGAGGAGTTCGGCGGCGGGGCCGGCGTGAGGACTTCGTACAGAGCTAAGTCGGCGCTCTGGTCGAGCGGCCGTATCTCCGTCTTGAACTCCCGCAGCCGCTCATCGAGCTGCTCCCGCTGATCCTGCGGGTAATCTGCCCGATGAACGACGGCGTATCGCACGCCGTCGTGGGCAACCTGGTCGAGCGACTCTCTCGTTGGGAATCCGCCCAGCACGCCTTCGAGTGCAATGGCTCTGCCCGGCATGTAGTCGCTGTATCCGCCAACGATCGGTTTCCAGTGAGCGGTTGAAGCAAGCATGTATTTCGTTCGCAGGAAGGCGAAGCGTCTCGAGTAGAGCGGCAGTTCGAGCACTCCACCTGGGGGAAGCTTTGCCAGCGTTCGATAGACCGGGTCGACGGCTGGCGCCGGCAGGAACCTCAGCGGCTTGAACGACTCAACGACGGCAATCGCAAGAATGAGCGTCACCCAAATCGCGGGCCGGGCACGCCTCCGAAGCAGGTTCGCGATCGCCAGACCAGTGAGCACCGACAACGCGAGCTGAACGATCAAGCCGAAGCGAACCGGCGCTCGCAGGAATGTGAACCCTGGAACCGTTTCGTGGAGCAACCGGTACAACCCGGCATCGGGACCGAACGATGCCCAGAGCGCGACGACGCCGACGGTCACATACAGCACGGCGACCGGCGACTGCCGCGGACGACGGAAGGCGATTGCGCTGCCGGCCAGTCCGAAAATCGTCGCGACGAGTCCGGGAAAGAGCACTTCACGCCACTTGCCTGCCATCGACAGCAGCCATGCGTGCGCATACGCGGCCGATGCGATGTAGGAACCGGGATTCGCCGAGTACAACCTTGCCTGTTCGATCGGCCTCGCGAAACCTGTTTCGCTCGAAAACCGTGCGTAGACCAGCGCTAGCGGCGCGACGACCGCTGCCGACACGATCGCCGCGACGGCAATTGCCGTCCAGTACGCCCGATGGTTCAGATCGCGCCGAAGCGCGGCGAACAGGAGCGTCGAGAATCCGATCAGCAGCACCGCAAAGATGCCGTAGTACGCGCATGCGTAGGTCTGCGCCGCGAGTGCGAGGCCGAGCGCGATCCCGCGCCGCACCGATGGCGCGTCGCTCAGCTTGTGGAAATACAGCAGGCTCAGGGGGAGTCCGGCTGTCATGAGCAACTGGATGTGCGCCAGGTGGGCGAAGACGAAAGGACAAAAGGCGAAGGCGACGGCTGAAATCGCGCCTGCACGCTGGTCGCCGGTGAGATAGCTCACCAGGGCGAACATGGCGAGTGCACTCAGCACGAACGAGGCGATGAGCACCAGGTTCAGTGCAAGAAATGGGTTGTGAGACAGCGCGTAGATCGGCGCCGCGAGCAGCCCGGCCATGAGGTTCGCCTCGGAATAGGCGAGCGTCATCCGGCTCGGATAGAAGATGTTGGCATTCCACACGTTGAGCGGGTCGGTCGTCAGTGCATGCGCGACCCACGCGATGTTCCAGATCGAGAACTGCCCGTCCCCGTCCAGGCGGGCCAGGCCAGCCGGGTGGAGGCTCAGTGGCGCAAGGAGAACAACAGCCAGCACCGTGAACCCGACGATGGGGAGCAGCCAGCGAATGGGTTGGATTCCGGGGGAAAATGGCTTCAAACCGGAGGTCGGCGCCTCATGCATCGTAAGGAGTGCCTACTGTAAGCCGGAATATCTGCTCCGCGGAACCCGCCGCACGTGACATCGGGCGTCCAGGTCCGGTCTAAGCTTTTCGAGGGGACCATGGTCGACTCGGCGGCGGCAGTGCTGCAGTGGACGGGAGAGGGCGTCACGGACGTGACTGTTCGAGAGAGGGAGAGCGGTCCCGCTGACGCCCTGGATATGGCGGAGTTCTCCGAAGCGGAGCTGGTCGCAGCCTGCCTCGAAGGCCGCCGCGGAGCCTTCGATCTCATCGTCGAGCGGCACCGCCGGCCCGTGTACCAGATCTGCTACCGGTTCATGGGGAACCACGAAGACGCCAGCGATCTGAGCCAGGAAGTGTTCCTTCGCGCCTTCAGGGGGCTCAAGAACTTCAAGGGCGGATCGACGCTTGGCACCTGGCTCCATCGCATCGCCGTGAACACCTGCCTGAACCGCCTCGCGCTGAAGACTCCGCGGACCGAACCGATCGACGAGATGCAGCATGTGGACACCCGTTCTGAATCGGCGTCCGAACGGCTGCTGCGCGATGAGCGCGCCGTGAAAGTGCGTGCCGCCTTGGCGCGCCTTCCGAAGAAGCAGCGCGCGGCTCTGATCCTGCGAACTTACCAGGACCTCTCGCACCAGGAAGTGGCGGAAGTGCTCGGCACGTCGGTCGGAGCTGCGAAGGCGAACGTGTTTCACGCGCTGCAGAACCTGAAGAAGCTTCTCGGAGACGTGTAGTCATGTCGCATCTGTCTCCCGACACCTTCGTCGACCTGCTGGACGGCAGCCTTGCCGAGGAATCGTTGCCGCATCTCAAGGCGTGCCAGGCCTGCCGGCAGCAACTGGCCGAGCTCCGGGCCACGTGGGAGGCTGCACAGGGATTCGAGGCGCCCGAGCCGTCGCCACTTTTCTGGGATCACTTCTCGGCGCGTGTTCATGAAGCGGTGTCGACCGAACCCCTGCCCACCCGCGGATGGCGTCCGTTCGCGCATTGGCGCATGGCGCTCCTGGCTGCCGGCGCAGCGGCGGTGCTGGTTGCGGCCGCGCTCGGCCCCTTGAGGACGGACACGGTGAGCCGCGGCACTGTCGCGCCTGAAGCCGCAGCCGCGTTGGCCGATCAGGCACCGGTCGCGGAGCCGTTGCAAGAGGACGATTCGCTCGGGTTCGTGGCCGATCTCGCCAGCAACATCAACTGGGACAATTCCGCTGATAGCGTTCTGACGCACGGAGATGCCGATCGCGTCCTGGCTGACATGGATGCCGGGGAGCGTGCGGAGCTGCGGCGCCTGCTTGACGAGGCGCTTGGGAATCGCAAAATCTGATGCTCACCCTGATGAATCGAGCCACATCGGTCCGGTCGCGTGACAGCTGGTTAGCCCGCTTGTCACTGGCGGTTGCGCTCACGCTGATGGCCGCGCCTGCGTTTGCCCAGGGCGGCGGTGCGCCGCGCAGGAACGGTCCGCCGGCTGCGGGCGCCGAGGGCGTCTCCCCCGGAGAGATTCAGCGGTTGTTCGACGCGTACGTCGTCATGCAGGCGCAGGACCAACTGCAGCTCACCGACGAGCAGTATCCGAAGTTTCTCGCCCGCGTGAAGGTGCTGCAGTCGGCGCGCCAGCGCGGACTGGTGGACCGCGGCCGAATCATCCAGGACCTGCGTCGTCTCTCGGACGCCAACCCGATCGACGAGACGCAGGCGAAGAACCAGTTGAAGGCGCTGGCCGACGTGGACGCACGGACGGCGAACGAGGTCCGCGATGCGTTGAACGGCATCGACCAGGTGCTCGATCTGCGTCAGCAGGTCAAGTTCCGGATCTTCGAAGAGCAAATGGAGCGGCGGAAGGTGGAGCTGCTCATGCGCGCGAGACAGGCCAACCGTCAGCGTCAAGCCAACCCGTAGTCCTGTCCCACCCGTCCTTCCCGTCCCTCGCCCGTGTGGATGGTACACTCACGATCCCAGAGTGTCCGAGAGTGATGATGTACTCGCGACGCCCCTGCAGTTCCTGAAGGGCGTCGGTCCACGGCGCGCCGCCGACCTCGCCCGGGTCGGTCTTCACACCGTCGAGGACCTGCTTTTCCGCTTTCCCCTTCGATACGAAGACCGTAGCCGGATGCTGCCGATCGCGTCGGTCCGTCCGGGAACGCGCGCGTCAATCACCGGGAAGATCATTCACACAGCCCTTCGCACCACGCGGCGACCAGGCTTCAAGATCTTCGAAGCGATCGTGAGCGATGACAGCGGAAGCATCCTCGTCAACTGGCTGAATCAGCCGTACCTCCGCGATGTGTTCAAGGCCGGCCAGCACGTGGTCCTTTACGGCGCGGCCGAGATGCGCGGTCACGGTGGCTTGCAGTTCACCAATCCCGATCACGAGATCCTGGACGATGAGGAGGGTGGCGAGACGATTCACACAGGACGCATCGTTCCCGTCTACGAAAAGGCCGGTACGGTCACACCGAAGATCCAGCGCCGCTTCGTTCACGACGCGCTATTGCGACTCAACCCGGACATGCCGGATCCGGTTCCCAAGGATCTGAGGCAGAGAAGGGGACTCCCGACGCGGTACGCGGCTCTGCACGCCGCGCACTTTCCGCCCGCCGACGCAAACATCGACGAGCTGAACCGCTTTGCGAGCGTGGCGCAGCGGCGCCTCATTTTCGAAGAGGCATTTCTCTTCCAGCTTGGCGTGATGGCGCGGCGTCGCGCCGCGATCGCCGAGCCGAAGGCAGGCGCGATCGTCGTCGACGACCGGATCCGCGAGTCGGCTCGCCAGGTGCTTCCGTTCAAACTCACCGCAGGGCAGCGGACCGCAGTCAAGGAAATCGTCGACGATCTGCAGCGGCCACATCCGATGAACCGGCTGCTCCAGGGAGATGTCGGGGCTGGCAAGACCATCGTTGCGCTGCTCGCGGCGCTGGTGACGATGGAGAACGGGCTGCAGGTGGCGTTCATGGCGCCAACCGAGATCCTCGCCGACCAGCACTTCGTGACGATCTCGCGGCTTCTTCAAAACTCTCGCTTTCGGGTGGCGCTGCTCACCGGTTCCACCGGCGCTGCCGCACGACGTCGGCAACTCGCCGAGATCGAAGGCGGCAGCATCCACCTGGTGGTCGGAACCCACGCACTTGTGCAGGGCGACGTCACCTTCCATCGCCTCGGGCTCGTCATCATCGATGAACAACATCGCTTCGGCGTGCTGCAGCGTGCCACGCTTCGCAGCAAGGGGCTGCACCCGGATGCGCTGGTGATGACCGCCACACCGATCCCTCGTACGCTGGCGCTCACCATCTACGGCGATCTCGACTCGTCGGTGATCCGGGATCGTCCGCCAGGGCGCAAGCCAGTGAAGACGACGATGATGCCCGACTCGAGGCGGGACGAGATGCACGCGTTCGTCCGGCGTGAACTCGATGCAGGCCGGCAGGCCTACGTCATCTATCCGCTGGTCGAGGAATCCGAGAAAGTCGATCTGAAGGCCGCCACGGTGATGGCCGACACGCTGGCGCAGGAAGTGTTTCCCGAGTTTGCTGTTGGTCTGCTGCACGGACGAATGAAAGGAGAGGCGAAGGACCGTGTCATGAAGGCGTTCGCGGCGGGAGAGATCCGCGTCCTCGTGTCCACGACTGTTATCGAAGTCGGCATCGATGTGGCAAACGCGACCGTCATGGTTGTGGAACACGCCGAGCGTTTCGGTCTCTCGCAGCTCCATCAACTGCGTGGGCGAGTGGGGCGGGGTCCGGAGCAGTCCTACTGCCTGCTCGCGTATCAGACGCCGATGTCGCCCGATGCCAAGGATCGGCTCACGGCGATGGTCGACACCGCGGACGGCTTCGAAATTGCCGAACGCGATCTGGAACTTCGCGGCGCCGGCGACTTCTTCGGTACGCGGCAGGCCGGAGTACCCACGTTTCGGCTCATTGACCTCGTGCGCGACCGCGAACTGCTCGACTCCGCGCAGCGCGAAGCTGACAAGTGGTTCAGCACCACGCTGCCGGCGCCTGCGGCGATCGGCGACCTCCTGCGGTCGTGGTCGACACGGTTCAAGTTGATGGACGTGGGCTGACGATGCGGGTCATTGCCGGCAGTCTGAAGGGCCGCACGCTCAAGGCGCCCACCTGGGACGGCCTTCGACCGACATCGGACCGTCTACGGGAGACGCTGTTCAACGTGCTCGCAACGCGCCCTGCGGGCGCCCGCGTGCTGGACGTCTATGCGGGAACGGGCGCGGTCGGCATCGAGGCGCTCAGCCGGGGCGCCGCGCATGTGACGTTTGTGGAAAGCGACCGCCGCGCGCAGGCGCTGATTGCCGAAAACCTGGCTCGGTGCGCGATCGTCGACGGCTATGCTATTATCCGCGCGTCTGCCAGCCGGGCTGTGCAGACGTTCCAACGCAGCCCCTCGTTCGTGCCGTTCGACATCATTCTGCTCGACCCGCCGTACGATCATCCGGCTGCGGACGCACTCGCCGGCATCGACGCACTCGTCACGTCCGACGGCCTGGTCGTATTCGAACACGCCAGGAAGGCGCCGGTTCCGGAGTCAGCAGGCCGCCTCGTGCTCACGCGCGACCTTGTGTCGGGCGACAGCGCCCTGGCCTTTTACGCATGCCAACCCTAGCCGTCTATCCCGGTTCGTTCGACCCGCTCACCAATGGGCATGTCGACATCATCACGCGCGGTGCGCGTCTGTTCGACCGCATCATCGTGGCCATCCTGATCAACGCGGAGAAGTCGCCCCTGTTCACGATGGACGAACGGGTGGAGATTGCGCGGCAGGTATTCAGGGACCTGCCGAACGTCGAAGTCGACACCTTCGACGGACTCCTCGTCGACTACGTCGAACGCCGCAAGGCGCAGGTGATCGTGCGCGGTTTGCGCGCCGTCTCGGACTTCGAGTTCGAGTTCCAGATGGCGCTGATGAACCAACGCCTGAATGGTAAGATCGAAACCATCTTCATGATGCCGGCGGAGCAGTACACCTATACGAGCTCCCGGCTGATCAAGGAAGTCTTCCGGTTGGGCGGCCGTGTCCATGGACTCGTTCCGGACATGGTCGAAGAGCGGCTCCGGCGAAAACTGGTCGACCGTACGCCCGCCTGACGTCAATTTTCAACACCGCATGACCCAGCTCGCCAGCCGTACTTCGCGTATCGCTTCGTCGCCGACAATGAAGGTGACGGCTGCCGTCGACCGTCTGCGGCGCGAGGGCGTGCAGGTGCTGGACTTCGGCGCCGGCGAGCCCGATTTTCCGACGCCCGCCCCAATCAATGCGGCGGCGCATGCGGCGATCGACGCCGACTTCACGAAGTACACGCCAGTTGGCGGCACCGCCGAATTGAAGCGGGCCATCATCAGCCGTTACCAGGCTGACTACGGCGTGACGTATGGCGAAAACGAGGTCATCACCTCGGCTGGCGGCAAGCAAGCGCTTTACAACACCGCGTTGACGCTGTTCGAGGCAGGCGACGAGGTCATCACGCACGCACCGGGATGGCCGACGCTGACCGAACAAGTGAAACTGGCGGACGCAACACCGATTGTCGTCCGCACCTCGGCTGACACTGGTTTCGCCCTGACGGCCCAGCTGTTCATCGACGCCCTCACTTCGCGCACTCGCGGCATCGTCCTCAACTCTCCGTGCAACCCAACCGGTGCGCTGATGACGGAGGACGAACTCACCGCGCTGGCGAAGGAAACGTCGCGGCGAGGGATCTGGCTCGTGGTCGATCTGTGCTACGAGAAGCTGATCTACGATCCGGCACCGCACAACCTTCCGGCTGTCATCGAAAGGCACTGCAAGGACCTCGGCGTCGTCTGCGGCTCAGCCTCGAAGGCCTATTCGATGACCGGCTGGCGCTGCGGCTGGTCGCTCGGGCCATCCGCCGCCATCGCGGCGCAACAGGCCTTGCAGAGTCACTCGACGTCCAATGTGTCGTCGATTACGCAGAAAGCGGTCGCGGCGGCGCTGACCGGGTCGCAGGCGCCTGTCGCGGAGATGCTCGCGGAATACAGACGGCGTCGCGACGCGCTGCACACATGGCTTTCAGCTGATGCACGGATTCGGATTGTGCGGCCAGCAGGCGCGTTCTACCTGTTTCCGGATGTGAGCGGCATTCTTGCAGAGGCCGGCTTCGGTTCGACGGCGGAGTTTGCCGAGGCGCTGCTCGACGAGGCGCGCGTGGCCGTCACGCCGGGCGAGGCGTTCGATGCGCCCGGGTTCATCCGCCTCTCGTATGCGACGTCCATGGAGACGCTTCGCGAAGGCAGCGGGCGGCTGCTCGAGTTTGTCGCCAACAGGTGCGGGGTTCGCCACTAGTCAGCATGCCCAAGGTGGTCGCCGTGATCGGCGCCTCGAACGATCGGCACAAGTTCGGTAACAAGGCGGTGCGGGCCTTCCTGCACCAGGGCTACACCGTCGTGCCCATCAACCCGGGGGAGCGCGAAGTTGAAGGTCTCAAGGCGTACGCCTCGGTGCTCGATTTCGCGGGCGCCATCGACATGGCGTCCTTCTACGTCCCTCCCGCGATCGGTGCGCACGTGATAGAAGAGGTCGCCCGCAAGCAGATCCCGGAAGTCTGGTTGAATCCCGGCGCTGAGAGTGACGAACTCATCGCAAGGGCCCGCAGTCTCTCGATCAAGCCGATCGTCGCGTGCAGCATCGTCGCCGTCGGGCAGAATCCCTACGCCCTCTAGTCAACCTCTAACATCCGACAGAACGTCATGCCTACTCACCAGAAGCGCCAGGCCGCAGGGCGCACCCCAAACGGATCCTCCACAACCGAGAACGCCGGCAGCCCGCCGGATGCGCCGGTCGAAACGGCTGCCCCCGACCAGGCGGCGCCGCAGCAGCAGAAGCCGGCACCGCCCCCGCCGCAGAAGGGCGCCGACACGCTGAAGATCACCGACCTGAAGGATCTGAGCATCCAGAAACTGACGCAGATCGCCAAGGACAAGAACGTTGTCGGGGCGACCGGCATGCGCAAGCAGGATCTGATTTTCCAGATCCTCAAGGCGCAGACCGAACAGAGCGGGTTCATCTTCTCCGAAGGTGTTCTCGAGGTGCTGCCCGACGGGTTCGGCTTTCTCCGCGCTCCCGACTACAACTACCTGCCCGGTCCTGACGACATCTACGTTTCGCCCTCGCAGATCCGGCGCTTTGATTTGCAGACCGGCGACACCGTGTCAGGGCAGATTCGTCCGCCGAAGGAAGGCGAGCGCTACTTCGCGCTCATCAAAGTTGAAGCAGTCAACTTCGAGGCTCCAGACCAGGCCCGCGACAAGCTGTTCTTCGAGAACCTCACGCCGCTCTATCCGCAGGAACGTTTGAAGCTGGAAACGGCGGGAGAGAACCTCGCCGGCCGCGTCATGGACC